>Ga0214471_10000316_pt1 | contig 42715 bp, 79 predicted proteins | sample RVTome_5_FD_207665 | JGI IMG/M metagenome (GOLD analysis project Ga0214471, IMG submission 207665) | Soil microbial communities from uranium-contaminated site in the Upper Colorado River Basin, Wyoming, United States - RVT142D155 | ecosystem: Environmental > Terrestrial > Soil > Contaminated >... | reverse complement strand
ATGGGACGCCACCCTGCAACGGTCCCGGGGCGATGGGGGTAGCCCCACCCCCCGTGGGGTCTGTCGGCGCTTGCATGAGTATGCAGCGGTCAACCGAGCAGTCGGAGCTGCTCACCTGTACCCAGGTGACCGGCACCCTTGGTGGAGTTGCAAAGAAAGTGCGCAGCCTGCACGTTGGCGGGTTCATGTGTGCCGCCGTCTGCGAGCGGAACGATGTGGTCGATAGTTGGAGCGAGAGGATGCGGTACCGCTGCGCCCCGCTTGAGTGGCTTGCGACAGATCATGCATCGCCAACCATCTCGGTTGAACACCTCGGTGGGGACAACGGGAGAGACGTAGGCACCCCGCTCGACGGACCTTCTTCGCTCCCTCTCTCGTCTTCGGTGTGCCCTGTCCCGGCAGGCCACGGAGCAGTAGGTGCGGCGCTGGTCCATGTCCTGGGCCATGGGGGTGATGTGCTGCCCGCACGTGCGGCAGTCGAATGCTGGAGCGGGGGTCCATGGCGTTGGCGGTGGATGGTCCGACGCATTGGGGCACGGTGCGCCGCGACGAGTGCGCCACGCACCGCAGGTCGAGCACTGGTGCCATGAGAGATGAGACGCCACGTTGGTCGTGTATCGCCAACGCTTGGCCTCACCCTCACACTCCGTGGAGCAGTAGATGGCCTTGAGGCTGAACGAGGTGAACGACCCCTTGCACACCACGCAGGTCCGCACGTTGCGATCTCTGTATCGGTGGACCTCGGCTCGCTTCTTGCAGGAGTCGGAGCAGTAGATCCGCCGAGGGTTGCCGGAGACTTCGCCTCGGCACTCGGGGCACGTACGCTTCGCCATGTCGCTACCTCTCATCCAGGTGGTGACCACGAGCCCGGGCTGTTGACGCAGCGCCGGGCTCACTTCATGTTACTCGGTGGGGGTGACGGGTCGCCCGAAGCCTCCGTCGTTGCGGGCAGTGGAGCGGCCGTGGCATCGAGCGCATGTCCCACGACCGTGCCGTGGGTCGTTCGGGTTCAGGCCACGCTCCACCAGTTGCTTACGGGTGAGCGGCCAGTGATCGGCGTGGGCGCTCGGGGCTGAGCCGCAGATCACGCACACTGGATCTCGACGCAGTACCGGCGCTCGGAACAGTCGCTCATGGTCTCTGCCGTAGCCGCGCTGCCTGGCACTCGGTCGGCTGGCGTCCGTGGTCGCTCGGAGCTTGGCGAGCTGCGAGTCCTTCTTGGCCTTGGCGTGGCCTGCGGGACAGTCACCGCCGCGCTCCCGTAGGTGCGGGCAGGTGGGCTCGGGGCAGGGCTGCCAGCGGGTGCGAGGCATCAGCCGTCCATGTACTGCGCTCTGGTCTCCATGGCGTCCTGCTTCTCCCGTGGCGTGGCCTCGGTGATGTCGTCCAGGCGGTCGGGGCAGAGGATGGCGGTGAGGGCGAGAGATGCTGCTCGGCGGTCTGCTGTCTGGTGGTGCGTGAGCTCCAGGTTGAGGGAGGCGTCACTGCCGCACCGGCCGTCGAGTGCGTCGTCGATGTCCTCGTCGGTCAGGTCGTCTCTGGCACTGACGTCTCGGAGGTGCTCGGCGGCTGCATCCCGCTCGCTCGTGTCGTCGTCTCCGCAGGCTCCTAGCAGGAGGGTGAGAGCCGCGAGTGTCGCCAAGGTCCGCATGGGGTGGAGCGTATCGCTCACCCCCTAACGCAAGCCGCCCGCCCGGTGAACCCCGGTGCGGGCGGCAGCTAGTGGCATTTGTGGGCGCGACGTGGTTCACGCCTGTGGACAAGTTACATCAGTGAAGTTCGATCTGTCACGCATCCGCTCAGGAGGCTCGGTCGACACCGAGCTCGTCCAGCCACCGTCCGAGGGACTGCTGCCACATCTTCGGCTTCCCCTCCCGGTCCACCTCGGCCTCCCGTATCCAGCGCGGGGGCTTCGTTCCTCCGAGGATGGCGAGGTCGCAGCAGGATTGGCAGATGTTCTTCCCCGGCATCCGAGGTCGGCGGTAGCGGCGGTGGATCTCGAGGTGCCAGGCGCAACAGTCCTCGTCTGCCAGGCCGGCGGTCCAGTGCTTCTCGTCCTGGCTGGGGTCGCGGGGCAGGTGGTCCCTCGCGATGGATGCAACAGCGGAGACGGCTCGGTCTGCTGACCTGATGGCAGGTGGGAGGGCGTAGGTGTCGTCCACGTCGAGTCCTGCCTGCACGGTTCCGGGCATGAGCCGTGCGTTGACCATGAGCACTCCGGCCCAGGTGGTGGGTCGCTTCCCGCTCACCCAGTCGAGGACGATGCCGGCTGCGACGAGGAAGTCGTGGTGGGCGATGCTCAGTCGTCGGAGGTCGTCGGTGTCGCTGCCTGTCGTGCTGTTGCTCACCGCTGCGTTGCCGGTCGGGTCTGATCGAGCGATGTGGTGGGAGTGGTCCCAGGGGCCCTCGTCGCAGCGTTCGGGGTCGTCGCAGGGTACAGAGGTCGTTCTGCTGCCCTCGGTGTCGAAGCGGACAGCACATAGGCCGGTGTTGGCGCTGGCGACGATGTGGGCGGTGATGCGGGACGGGTCGAGCGTGCGGGCTCGGCGCATGGCTTCGTGCCAGGTGTCAGCGAGGCTTGATCTCATGCGGCTCCTGAGCGGACGGTGGCGGACAGGGTGGAGGTGGCCGAAGGGGTCACGGATCGTCCAGATCGAGGTCGGCGAGCAGTGGGACCATCCGCTCGAACGCTGCGATGATGCGCTCCGTCGTCGCCGCGTTGTAGCGGAGGCGGTCGACATGCCACAGGAGCGGCTCTCGGGTCAGGGAGCGCCAGCGCAACGCCTCGGAGGGGACCAGGAAGTCAAGAAGGCGGCTCATGGCCCCTCGGTGCGGTAGGTGGACAGGCGCAGCGCAAGGCCGGGTGGGACGTCGTTCTCGGCAGCGAAGCCGAAGTCGGCCACTTCGGTGAGCAGGTCCCGTAGCTCGGCGTTCTCGGCTTGGAGGGCTTCGATTTCGTTGGCGGCGTCGGCCATCAGCCGCCCTTCGGCGCAGACGTCGCATCCTTCGTCGGAGCAGTGACCGCCGCGAGGCGGGTTTCGAAGTCGTTCGAGCAGCTCGTCGGGCTCTCCTCGGGTGTCGGTCACGAAGGGCCCCCGAGAGCGCGGTCGACGGCTGCTGATACCGCCGAGTCGGGGTCGTAGATGGACCCGTCGATGCGGAGGTACTTCGGACCTGCGTTGACGTAGCCACCCTCGTCCACCATCCCCCGGATGGCGGACCGAAGCGCATCGACCTCCTCGATCGCTGCTACAAGGTCTACGCCGACCTCACGGCACCATCCGCAGTCGCGGTGGTGCCCGTGGTTGGCTCCGATCTTGGCGACAGCACGCGCCGCCTCAACGTCGAGCACGTGTCGGGTGCTCGCCGCTTCTGTTCGCTGTTCTCTCATGCCTTCGTCTCCTTGCTGGCGGATGGCGCTCGGGTCACGGGGTCGAGGGGGGTCACGGAAAGCGGGTAGCGGCTTCCGCATTGGCAGTCGGCCTGGTGGCGCTTGTCGAACTCGCAGCCGTCGTTCGAGAGCACGGCCCACACGACAGGACACCAGACCCACTCGCCGATGCGCTCGGCGTTCTCTGGTGAGGCCGGATCGCCCCAGCCGTCAGGCAAGTCGTCACTCACGCTCCCGCCTCCTTCGATTGCAGTTCGGCCTCAGGCTCGAGCTTCGGGATCGTCGGGAGCGCAGACCTCAGTTCGGCGATGCGGTCCTTGGCTCGTTGCTTGGCGAGCGCATCGAGCTCGGAGCGTGTGAGACGCTTCCGGTTCTCGTCCACCTCCCTGTCGAAAGCCGCCATCTCCACCACCCCGAAGCTCGCGACCGTCACGACTCGATGCCGTCGACCGCGTCGAACACCATGCGAACGAGGTGCTGGTCGCCGGTGCTGAGCCAGGTGCGGCTCTGCTCTGGGCTCTCGGGGTCATTGCCGATCAGGTAGTCGCCGTCGCGGTCGATGACGCCATCGGCGTACATCTCACCGATGAGGCGAACAGCGCTGATTTGCTCGTCCTCGTCGACGTCCACTCCGCTCCAGAACTCGTCGTACCACTCGCTGTCTCTCATGCCGTTCTCCTTTGTCCGGCCCCGCACTCGCATCGGCGAGTGGGAAGCAACTTCCCGTCCTTGTCGCGGTTTGGCGCGATGACCCAGCCCGACTCCTGACACTCTCCGCAGACCTCGCGCTTCTTCTTTTTCACATGTTCTGTACTGATAGGAGGGTCCACGGTGCCTCCTGCGGTGCACTCAGGTGCCTCCTGCGGAATCGACGTGCCTCCTGCGGGATTCGCAGGAGGGTCTGACGTGCCGGTTGTGGATAACCCAACATCGTCCGCAGGAGGGTCTGACGTGCCTGCTGCGAGAGGGATGAGGGCGTCGTACATGTTCGAGTACGAACCACCGCGACCGACGTGGCGACCCTGACGAACCTTGAGCAGCCAACCTTCCTTGAGGGCCAGGTCGAGGTGCTTGCGAACGGTGCGGACGCCGAGGTGCGCCATGTCTGCGACGGTCTGCTGCGAGGGGAACGCTCCGGTGCCGTGCTTGTCCATGAACGTCGACAACGTCATCAGCACGAGCCGGGTCGTGGACGGCAGAGGGGAGGTCAGGACGGCCCGCTCCCACTCGTACTTGAACGGCTTACTCATCCTCGTCCGCCGCCTTCTTGACGGCCTCGTCGAGAGCACGACGCGCCTTCCGTAGACCACGGTGGGCGATGCGGCGTTCCTTCACGTCAAGCACGAACGGCACCGAGGGCGGATCTGGCGGTGGCGTCTCACGGGCAGCGCGGTGCTCAACGAGACTCACGACGCGAGCGGCGCTATCGTCAGCGCTGGGCATGATCCCTCCTCTGGTTAGGAGCGGTTGTGTCAAGGGGGCCGGTGCTGTTCACGCAGCGCCGGCCACCGCTCATTGTAGCACCGAACACCAGTGCTGACCGGGCCATGAAACCGCAGGTCAGAGCCATCAGGCAGCCCCTTTGTTGGCGTGGTAGCGGCGACGCGCTTGCGCCCTCTCGTACTCGGTGTTCTCGGCGTAGAACTGACGGGAGCGTGCCCGCTCGCGTTCCCCGATCGCCTCGGCGTACCGCTTCCGGTAGTGGAAGCGCTTGTTGCACCGCTTCGAGCAGAACCGAACGTCCGGTCGAGCCCTCGCCTTCGGGATGAACCGGGTCTCGCACTCGTCGCAGGTGAGGGAGATGGCGTCGATCTCGTGCTCTGTGGACTCGGGCCACACTTCGGCTGGGTGGAAGCCGGCACGGACGGCCAGGCGGTCAGCGACGCGGTAGGTGACGCCGCGGCTTCGATAGTCCGCCTGCGTGCTGCCAGACACACTCAGACGCGCCAGCGCCCCATGCACGGTCAAGCCCATAGCGGCGGCCAACGGTTCGACGGGGTAACGGCGCGGGTTGGGGGTCACGCGCACTCCCATTGCGACCACGACGTAGCTCGCAGCCACGCAGCACCAGCCGCGATCTGGACCGCGCCGGGAGCGTGCATCGCTCGGGCGTACTGCTCCGCTCCGACCATCGCTCGCGCCTTGACCCATGTGGAGTCGAGGAACTGGAGCAGTCCGCTCGCCGTACTGTCCGGTGACGGGTTCTCGATGGTCGGGTCGTACGTGTAGCCCGTTTCACAACCGATGACCTGGCACGCCTTGGCTGCCTGATCCCCGAAGTGCTGAGCAACGAGCTCACCCCAGCCGCCGCACTCTCCCGTGTAGCTGACGGCCGGCGCTTGCGTGGCTGGCACGACCGCGGGCTCTGTCGTTGTGGGCGCAGCCGTGGTCGAGTTTTCGTTTCCGGAAACCGAGCTTGCTTCTACCCTTACAGTTGTCGTGGTCACCGCGAGTTCTGGGGGTGGGGGCCAGTCGACGGAGAGCTGGGTGGTGGGGACGCGCGGGGTGCCTGATTGCGCGGTTGATGCCGGTGGCGGATTGCACGCGGTGACGAAGACGAGCGCGAGGAGAGTGGCGAGGTGCCTCATGTGTCGGCCTCACTGTCGTTGGGTTCACGTGTGAACAAGTTGCGGAGACGTCGACGCCATGACCTCTCGATCGACTCCTGTTCCGACAGCGCGAACAGCACGGCCGGTGAGCAAGGCCACCCATCGGTGCATCCAGCAGCGCACTGGGAAGGACCGAGTTCGTAGCTGAAGCCGTGGTGTGGACCGAATCCGCGGCACGCCCGGTCGTACACCTCCCGCTCCTCGTGGAACAGGCGGCTCTTCTCGTCTGCGCTGACAGTCGCCGTCATCGCCTACCCGCCATCCCGCGCACGATCGCCCGGTACTCGCCGTCTTCGACCTGGCCGGCGATGTCGTCACGACGACGCCACACGAACGGGGCCACGACCGCGGCGGCGAACAGCCACGGGGTGACGTGGTAGAGGACGAGGCTCATGCGACCTCCGCACAGACGAAGCCGAGCGCCGTGCCGTGGAAGGCGATCTCGCATCCGGGACACATGAGCGCGGGGCCGTTCTCGCAGCCGCAGTCACGGGACGGCTCGTCCACGTACAGCGGGTCAACGAGGGTGCGGGAGCAGTAGGTCTGCCCCAGTTCCATGACGCCGTTGCGGTCGGTGGCGATCCAGCGTGCTCGGGCGTGGTGGATGCGGTTGTGCCAGTTCGGCCGGTTGCGACGGCACGAGCTGGCGACCACGTAGCAGTGTTCGACGTCCTCGCAACGAACGATGACGCCGTTGTCGTAGGTGCGAGTCTTGCCGTAGGGCGGATCGTCCGTCTTGCCGCGACCCCGCATCCACCCCTCGCCTCGCATCCACCCGTTGATGGCGATGTGATAGCGGTAGGTGCTGGTCATGCGGTCTCCCTCAACAGGTCGAGCAGGTCGTCCAGACGCAGCACGCACCACCACTCACCGACGTCGGTGACGCCGCGGGGCTTGGCGACAACGACCGGCAGCCGTTCCCCGGACTCGGCGACTGCTTGGCGCAGCCAGCCGGGGAAGTCGTAGACGGCTTGGTTCTTCACTTCGATGGACACGCCGGGGATGGCGTCGATGTCTCCGGGCTGCCGTCCGTCCCCGGCGAGGTAGCGGCGGGCGTCGGGCCAGCCGTTGGCGCGGAGGTGCTTCACGACCTCGCGCTCGGCGACGGCTCCCTTGGTGCGCTGCATGGCGCTCATCAGGTCCGCCGTCCGCACGTTGGACACTTCTCGGGTGGCGTGTAGCTCCAGCCGTCAGCGAGCAGGCGTTCGCGCTCTGCGAGCCCTTCGGGGTCGGCGGTGTCGACCAGCTCGAACGGGGTCATCCAGTCGAGGTCCTCGTCGAAGTCGGAGCGGTCGGCGTAAGCGACGTGCAGGCGGTCGGAGCAGTTGTCTCGGTCGTTGGTGACCCGGAAGTACCAGGCGTCTCCCTCGTCGATCGAGAACCCGGCGGCCACGACGTACCAGCCAGGCGCTCCCATGCCGCGCATACGCGGTGCGGGAAGCCCATCAGGGAGCCAGAGCAGGTCACCTTCGGCGAACGGGGCGGGCAGGTCGCCGCTTCCCCAGTTGCTGACCTCGCGGTGGCCGTAGCCAGCCTGACGGCACATCTTCCGGCGCTGCTTCACTGTCGGACGGTCGGCGCTCATCGATCGACCGCCTTCGCAGCCAGCACCACGACACGCAGCCGGTTCCAGGCACGCTTGGCGTTCGAGCGGGTGGCGTAGCCCTCCCCGCTGTCAGTCATGATTCTCCCGTTCGAGAGAACGCGCCAGCGGTGCTCGCCGCGGGCGTCGGCGTAGAACTCGACGGAGGGGCGGCGGGTCATCGGGGGACCTCCGAACTGCCGTTGTAGATCGTCTCGCAGAGGGTCACGAACTCGTCCACGGCGTCCGCAGCGAGCACGTCATCGGCGATGTCCCGCAGTTGCAAGTGAGGCGGGCTGTGGCCGATGAAGTGCAGCCGTTCGGGGTGGAACAGGCCAGAGTCACGCATCGCCCGAAGGAGTTGACCCGACCCGAGCGCGTTCACGGCGTAGAGGACCCGCCAACGGTCGGCCCGTCCCACAGTCGCCGTTTCCTTCTGGTCCATCACTGCCTCTCGATCGGCTCGTGGAACCTGGCTGGCAGGGGCCGGACCGCGTTCGCTTCGTGCGGTGCCTTCCCCACGTAGGGGCCGTGCTCGTCCAAATCCGAGTGACCGCCGGTGACGCAAGATTCGCGGCAGGCTGGGCAGCGGGAGCACAGCCACATCACCGCTCCCTCGTCGCGGTCCTCTTCGCGCATGGCGCGACCGCAGTGGCGGGGGGTCACTGCTCGCCCTCGCTGCCGATGTCGGGTGCCTTGAAATCTTCCCTGTGCATTTCAAGGTTCGGGTCGGTTCCTTGACTTCGGTCGAGTGGGACGAGGCCTTGCCAGTGCTCGGTCCACGACCACTCACACCAGCCGTGAACGCTCAGACCCAACTCGCGGGCCTTCGCAGGCTCCCGCTCAACCCAGTCGTTCACCCACTGACAGACCGTGAGGATCTCGTCGACCTCGTACGGGTCGCCGCCTTGGCTGCGCTTGTGGGGCTCGTGGCCGACCAACTCACCCGTGCAGGGATGGTCGAGGACATGCAGCGCTTGGCAGGTGTAGCCGTCGCGGGCCATCGCGGTGAGCACGGCGTCTCGGCGCTCCTGGGAGCGGTTGCGGCGCTTCGTGGACTGGCTGCGGAGGCGGCTCATCCCGTCACCAGAGCCCGGTGGTTGGCGTTGATGGAGCGGAGCGAGTCGAGCTGTGCTCGGTAGTTGCGGCCGGCTTCCTGAGCGGCCAGCAGCAGCGCCTCGGTGGCCCGCTTCTCCGTCAGCTCCGCCTCACACTCGACGGTGGCCTCGGCGTCACGGACGTACTGCGGACCCTCAGCCATGAGCAGCGCCTTGGCGTGCGCCACCTTGTAATCGACGTCGGCCTCGGCGGCAGCACGGGCACGCTTCGCCAGTTCGTGAGTGACCTTCTCGGCCATCGACGACAGGCGCATGATCTCGGCCTCGATGTCGACCTGAGGTAGAGGCTCGGTCATGCCGACGCCCCTTTCTGCTCGTACTTGCGACGAGCGATGGCGGCGCAAATCCGGCAGTAACTGGTACCCGCTTGGCGGGACGTCGGTGGGTACGTGTAGACGTTGGTCGGGTCCGTCAGGTCATGGCCCCGCAGGCAAGCGTCCGTTGGTGTCCCGTACTGAAAGCCACCGACCTCGCCTCGACGGACGTTCTCGATCGGGCGGACGGCGTCGAGGTGCTCCGGGTTGACGCAGGCTCGGTTGCGGCACAGGTGATCGATGGAGAACCCATCAGGGATCTGGGCCACGAATCGCTCATAGCTGAACCGATGCCCGTACACCATCTGCGTGCCGTCGTACAGGTGGGAGTACCCGGCGCTCGTTCGAGCTGCGGTCCAGACCCAGCAGCCGTCGTCGTCCACTTCGTAGCTGGCGTCGAACGTCGCCTCGACCCCGCGGAAGCGACGTACAGGCACATCGGCACGAACATCACCCGTCTGCTTCCACCGGCCGTAATGCGTCGAGCACCACCCGCGAGCCAGGAGGGCGTTGGTGCATCCGTCAACTGAGCAGCGCCTCATCTCGTCGGCGGCTTCGGCGAGGTTCACGAGGCCACCTGCTCCGGCTCCGGCACGAGATCGGCAACCATGTCGACGGCGAGGCGACGGCACTCGTCCATGTCGGCGGTGGTCCACTCGCGCTTGTCGTCGGGCCACGCAGCGGCTTCCCACACCCGACCGGCGATGATCTTCGGGGTCAGGTCGTCGAGCCGTGCGCCTTCGGTGTCGAACACGACCTGCTCGACCATCGTCAACAGCTTCTGCTTGGCGTACCCGACCGGCAGCGCCGCTCCGTCGACCGTGTTCAGTCGCTCAGGGACGAACCCGCCGCCGGCACCGAGCACGTCGAACACGAAGTAGCCGAGCGAATCGGTCGCGGGGAGGTCGAGGAGACCGGACTGCGGCATCTCGACGCGCAGGCTGTTGACGTCGGACACGACCGGTGGCTTCGGGTACCGGGTGCGGACCACGGCGGTCGCAGAGAACACAGTCCCCTTCTCCAGATCACGGGACCACTCCGAGTCCTTGGTCGGTCGGCCATCCTTGTCGACCTTGGTCTTCTCCTCGGCCTTGGCGGTCAGGACCACGATCCCCGGCCACGCCTTGAGGGCGTTGATGTAGTCCCGCCACCACATGTCCTTGACCGCGGTCCAGTACGACATGGACACGTCGATGTCGGCGTCGGGGTCGTCGGCGAGGATCTTCTGTGCACGCTTCGACGAACGCGCGCGGAGTGCGGCGCGGTCCTTGTGCATGTCCCACAGCGCAGAGCCGGTGTCGACGATGATGACGTTCGGCTTCCCGTCGATCGACGGTTCGGCCATGGCTGCCTGCATCTGCGTCTTGAGCCCGGAGAGGGTGCCGTCGTGCTCGACGATGAGGAAATCGCCGAGGCTGGCGTACTCGTCGGCGCGGTTCTCTGCGAGCTCGAACACGAACGTCTGCCCGACCCGCTCGTCAGCGGACAGCCGGAGCGCGGCGTAGGTGCGGCCGGACTTCGACTCGCCCTCCACGATGAGAAAGGGGAACGCGACCTCGCCGGTCGGGCGTCGAGTACTGAGAGCGGCCATCACGCACCGGCCTTGAACTCGAACCGGTCCTGCTCGGGCTTCTCCCACACGGCACCGGGCACGACCTGATCGCCGACCATGACCTTGTGCGGGGTGAACCCCTCGCGCAGCTTGTAACCGTCAGGGAGCTTGTCGAGGTCGTACTCGGGACCGCACTTGGCGTGCTTCTGGATGTCGGTGACCGTCGCCCAGGTGGGGCGGGTCAACTCGGCGGGGACATGGTCACTCGGTCGGCCGTAGGTCTTGACCGACTCCTGCTGCTTGCGGAGCTTCACCGACCCCCACGGCAGATCGATGGTCTTGCGCTTCGCGTCCTCGGAGATGTTCGCCCGCGTCCATCCTTCGATCTGGTGGCCGTAGAACTCGATGGACGAGTCGAACGGCTTCAGCGCTTGTGCCTTCCGTTCCCTGAGGTCAGCGACCACCTTCTCGGCCTTGGCGATGTCGGCGTCGAACAGCGCAGCGCGGGCGTCTCGCTTCTCTTCGAGGCGGTGGACGATGTAGAGCTTCGTGTCGACCTCGGCCTCGTCGCGCAGCACCTCGTCGGAGAACTCGGGTTCGTCCTCGAGCATGTAGACGTCGAGCGGGATCGGGTCGACGTCGGCGAGGTCGTCGAGGATGGCGTCGTCCAAGCTCTCGGCGGCGCTCATCGGGGAGCCCCCGCAGGCTCGGGTGCCAGCAGAGTGAATCCAGCGGCTGCCAGTGCGGCGAGGGCATAGGTGGCGTCGAGGTCGCAGTAGCTGCACGTCTTGTCGCCCGGTCGCTCGCCGAGGTTGTGCGTGTGTATCGAGCGGTTGCGGTGGAGGAAGCCCGCCACGGCTTCCTTGGCGGGGTAGTTCTGCGTCACCTCGATCTCGCTCACGACGTCGCCCCGATGTCGGCCGGGTCGTCCAGTCGTGCCCAGTGCTCGGACTCGTCAGCCATCGCGGCGTAGTGCTCGGCAGCGTTCCGGGCCATCTGGCCTTCGAGCTCCATCGCTGCGTCCTCGATCACCTTGGCGAGGTGGCGCCAGGAGGCGGGGGTGCCCGACAAGTGGAGGATCACGCTGTAGTCGCCGCCGATGATCTGCGCTTGGCCTTCGCCATCGAAGAGCGGGCTCACGTTGTGCGCCACGAAATCGGCGGCCGTGTCGATCGCTACGGTGCATCGGTGGACTCGGGTACTCTTGGTTTCCATCGGGGTTCCTTCCCGGTCATGCGCCCGACTGGCTGACACCAGTGCGGGCGCTGTTCTCGTTGGTGACTGAGTCGATGGCGGGAGCGCGTGCGGCAACGTCGGTCACGGCTGCGCTGTCAGGGGCGGGACCTGACCCAGTGGGGTGGCCCGCCATCGAGATTGCCGCCGAGGTCCGCAAGCCCTCGACGGCGGTCGGATCGCTCACCGCTGAGCGGCGATCCGAGGACTTGGCGTAGAGGGGCACGAACTCGCACGGGTGCGGTGCGGGGCGTCCCCATGTGGCGAGGCGGGTGAGTCCGGCCGCTGCGGTGCACAGGTCGGTGCCCTTGCGGACAGTGCCGATCTTGCGGGTGGTGGTCTCGTGGTGCAGTCGCTCGTGGACCACGCACCAGCGGAGGCCGGTCTCCAGCCGGCACGCTTTGCAGCAGCCGTCGCACACCTCGACGCCGCGCTCGTCGTCCCAGTGGGCATCGTCGAAGAGGGGGACGGAGCAGTCGAAGCAGTTCACGACGCTCTCCGCATCCGTCGGCGCTCGCGGGCATCGGTGCCGCCCCAGATCCCGTGCATCTCGACCGGCGTTGCCATCGCGTACGTGAGGCACTCCGCTCTGACCGCGCACGACGCGCAGACCGCCTTCGCTTCGGTGATCGCCTGTCGGCCGTTGGGGAAGAACCAGTCGGACGGAAGGCCGATGCAGTTGCCGTTGTCGGCCCAGTCGCCCGGAGGGTCTTTCGGGCCAGGTTGGCAACGTTCACCGCGGCCGAATGCAGCGTTCGCGGCTCGGCACGGAGCGCAGCGACAGCCGCGCTGGTACATGCGGCGCTCGCCATGGTCGGTCGGTAGGCGCGGGCGAGTCACGACTGGTCCCGCAGTTCGTGGTAGATGGCGTCGAACTCGTCGCGGTGGCGTTCACGCAGGATGCGGGTCGCCTCGTTGTAGGCGCGGACCCGGGCGAGGTCTTGCCGGCGAACGGACGGCTTGCGCTTCCGGTACTCGCGCATGTACTCGGCGCGGCTCATGCGTTCCACCGGGAGCCGTCAGGGAGGGAGAGGGTGAGGCCGCTCATGGGGTGGCCTCGGCACGCTTGTCGGTGTCCGCGCTTCGCCAGTCGTCGGCAACCTCTCGTGCCAACCACTGCCGCCGATCATCGAGCCAGAGCACATGGACGATCCGCTGGGCGAGCTTGGTTCCGTAGATGTCGACCCAGTCGGGGTCCACCTGCTGTGACCACAGCGGGACAGGGAACGCAGACGAAACGTGCTTCCGCGTGAGGTCGGCGACCTCGATCGTCCAATCGCCCATGACGAGCGGGTCACGATGGGCACGGACCCGAGCGACGACGATTCGGTGAAGGTGATCTGGGGTGGGGGCAGGTAGTGAGCAGGTGTAGTACCGCTCGGTGACATCGACGCTTGCCCGTACCGCTTCGCCAGTCGGCTGCGGCCACTGGATCTCAGCCACGCCGAACCACCTCCCACACAGCCAACGGTCGCCCGTACCGGCCCTCCACCAGCTCGCCCGTGTTGCGGATGCGACCAGCAGCCTCCAAGTCGGACAAGCGGCGACTGACGCAGTTCCTCAACTTGTGGGGCAGGGCCTCGCACACGTCATCGAGCGAGGCTCGGCCGCCGTTGGCGACGAGGGCGGCGTACACGTCCTCCTGGTCCTTGCGGGGGCGGGTGCGCTTCGCTGCGATCTGGCTGGATGCGGGGTCGCTCTGGCGGTGGGTGCCCGCGGTGATGGGGGCGTCGAACAGGGTGGGCTGGCTCATGCCGTCCACTCCGCCTGAGCGGGCACCCGTGTCACGTAGTCGTTGGCGTGCTGCTGGATGACGTCGGTCCAGAGGCCGTCGACGTTCAGCCAGACCTTGTTCTCGATGCCGCCGATGGTGCGGACCGAGAACCAAAGTCCTCGCCCGAACAGGTGACCCATCTTCACGAGGTCGCCAGGCCGGACGTCCTTCCACAGCACCTCTTCGGCCGTAGCGTCGTCGCTCATGCCGTCACCGCCCACACGGCTTCCAGCTCGGCGATCTCGTCCCGTCGTGCGCTCTCCGCTTCCAACTCGGCCAGCGCCACCCGCACACCCAGCCGTCCGTCGATCGAACGACGTAGGCGGGCAAGCTCGAGGGCGGCTTCGAGGGCTTCGTCGGACAGGTCAGCGCAGGGGCGGACCCAGGTTCGGCCGCAAGATCGGCAGCGGCGGTGGCCGGCGTCTTCGATGATGGGGAGGGGGTGGTGGCAGCAGGTCATCGCTCGTCGCCTTCGGTCCGGCCGGCGGCAGTGACGGGAACGGGCAGCAGGTTCCGCAGGTCATCGAGCGTGACCAGCACCTGATCCGGAGCGGTCGGTGTGTGCGCTTCACAGCACGCCGACGCCATGGCGTTGTCTCGGACATCGACCACGGCAGCGACCGCGCCGCAGAACCGGCACGGCGGGATGCGGCACTCCATGACCCGCTGATGTCCGGCCCGGTAGCCCTTCTCGTGCTCGATGATCGTGCCGGACAGTTCGACCAGCAGCGTCACGTACGCGCCGTCCTCGGCCCACGGCTCGATGTCGCAGGGCACGGCGTAGAAGCCGCAGTGGCAGTCGACCGACGGGCATCCATCATGGTCGTAGGGGTTGCGGGCATAGGTGCCGAACGAGCGGTACTGCTCGCGAAGGTTGCAGCGGGCATCGGCGTCGACGCCGAACTCGGCTCCCTGGTTGAGGCTGGCCCAGTGGTGGCTGTTGCCGTGGAAGATGAGCCGTGCTGCCCGTTGGGCGAGGATCGGCTGATCCGACTCAACGACCTCGAGCTTCGGCTCAGGCGGGGTCAGGCTGGCTGACGGGCCGGAACCGGTGGAGAAGGTGTAGTGGAGGGTGCCGGAAGCGACGGGGCCTCCCGATGCCCAGGCGAAGGTGACTGGGTCGGGATCTGGTGGACCCGCTTCGGCTTTCCGATTGCTGCCATGGTGGATTTCCTTCCATTGGTAGACGGCGGCGATGGACCAGCCGACGGTGCCGGCGGACATGACTGCGACCATGAGCGGCGAGCCGCTGAGTGCCCACAGCACGGTGGCGACGAGCGAGAGGACGGCCGCGATGGCGAACCCACCGAACCGGCTCATGCCGTCTCCCCTGCCATCTCGTCACGGAGGGCCGCAGAGGGGGTGAAGGAGGTCATCGCCCGAACCGCCCGCCGAACAGGCCGCTGAGGAGGTCGTCACTCAGCGGGATGGCGTTGACGAGGGTCAGCTTCCGGTCGCAGCCCAGGCAGTGGGAGCGGTCGGTCTTGACCTCGATGTTGTGCATGGCGCAGCCGCGGTTGTCGCAGCGGCGCTGGAGGACGTCGGTCATGCCGCCTCATCCCTTGGGAGGCGGTCAGTCCGGGCGATGCCTTGGCCGTCGAGCATGTCGGCCAACTGGCGAGCGGTAGCGCACCGCCGCAGTTCGGCGGCGTGGTTGCGGTTGGTGTTCGCTTCCTTCTCGTTGGCCCACTGCCGCCAGTCCCCGGCCGACATGGACCGCAGGGTCACCTTGTCGTCGCCGACCTTGAGCGGCATGTGGGCGCAGTCGTCGAAGGCGAGCGTCAGGGCGTTGCCGTTCACGATCTCGTCGACGGCCTTGCTGACCGTGTTCATCGACCGCCGCTCATGGGCCTGGATCGTGGAGCGGGCATGTCGCTCGGCGAGCGTTTCCAGGTAGTCGATGTCGCTCGTGTAGAGCGTCATCAGCCGAGTGATCGCGGGAGCGGCCCAGTCCAGCGACGAGTACCGGTCGGGCCGAACTCGGTCGAGCTGGGCGAGGATCGTCTCCTCCTCGGCGCGGAAGTCGAACTCGAACTCGTCCATCACTTGAGCCCCTTTCGGATGACCCGAGCGGCCTCGGTCAGCCGCTCACGGAACGACTCGGGGATCTGTTCGACCGCCTCGTCGAAGTGCGGGAACCGGTTCTCGGCGATGGCGACCAAGTGGTCCCACGCGTTGATCGACTCCGTGAGGTATTTGCCGTGGCGCTTCACGGCCTCGGCGTGCTCGCGCTTGCGCGTCTTGAGCACCGCCTCGGCCTCGGCCAAGGTGAACTCACCCGCCTTCACCTTGGCGGCCAGGTCGGCGGCCTCGGACTTGAGGGAGTCCATGCGCTCGGTGTCGGAGTCCGAGCGGTTCTTGACTTCTTCGGCTTCCTTGCGAGCGGCGTCGAGGCTCTTGTCGCCAGCGATCACAGCAGAGGCGAGGGAGGGAGCGAAGTCGAGGACGAGGCCGGCCTCCCGTAGCCGGTTCTGGAATCCACCAGATCCGGTGGATTCAGAAAGTGCGCCGTACTTCCACCGACCGTTCTTTCGGTAGCCGGCATCGGCGAGAACCACGGCGGTCGTCATCGCCTTGGCGCCGTTGGTCATGTGCCGCCGGTCGGCGTTCTTGGCGATGATGAACGGCACCGGGTCGCCGTCGTAGATGACGAACTCCGGCTCGACGCCGGCCAACTTGCAGGCGTTCAGCCGGTTGCGGCCATCGAGCAGTCGGCCGGCCGGGTCGAGGGTGATGGGGTCGGTTAGGCCGATCTCGGCGATGGACGCTCCCAACTCGGCAAGCTCATCGTCGGGGAGTAGCGGCCACGCTTCGGCGGCGGGGTGGATCTCGCCCGTGAAGGTGATGTCTTCGACGGTGGCGAGGCTCACGATGCGGCCTCGGTGGGGGAGAGGATCGCCTCGACGTCACCTCGACGGAAGCGCAGCTCGCCACCGGGGAGCTCGATGCCGACGAGCTTCCCCTTGCGGTGCCACGACCAGACGGTCTTGGGGGTGACTCGGCAGAGCTGGGCCACCTCGGCGGTCTTGAGCAGGTCGTGCTCGATCACAGTGGATCCTCGCTGTCGGCGGGATTAGCGAACGACAGCGAACGTAACGGTTGTAAGGAATCCTGTCAACCGTCATTCCATCCACACATTGGGTACTACTTGTGGAAACCGTGGAGAACCTTTACGATTGCCACCATGTCCACATCTGACATCACCACCACAACGCAGCAGTTCACACTCGGCGATGCGCTCCGCAAGGCGCGTGTCCAATCTCACCGTGGCCGACTGAGCCAGGCGTTCATGGCAACTGCCCTCGGCGTGTCCCGTCCCACCATCTCCGCGTGGGAGAACAACTCACAGCAGCCACCGTTCAAGTCGGTGGTCGAGTGGGGTCAGGTCACTGGCTGGCCGCTCGAATGGTTCGTCGGGGCGACCGATTCTGAGGGAACGCCGGTAATCCACGGACTGTCCACTGGGGTGCAACTGGACCTCTTTGAACCAACCTTTGAACTCGCTGCTTAGTGAAACCGGAAGAACCGGCAGTCTTCGGGCACTCCCCGTGCCAATTCGATACACCCTCGTTGCGCAACGCGGACGACGTATTGCGCAACTGTTGTGTATCGGTGGAACGGAGACGGACCAGTGCGAGTGAACGTCCATGTGCCCGACGACTTGGCCCGGAGGGTGAAGGAACGACTCCCCGACCTGAACGTCTCCGCTCTGGTGCAGCAGGCGCTGCGCGGGATGCTGGAGTGCAGCCACGAACGAGTGTGCTGCGCGGACTGCGGGGACGTGGTGGACCCGTCAGGCGATGCGCTCGCGAGGTTCTGGAAAGAGCTGCTGTGGTCGTGGGAGCCGCTGGTCGACAGGCAGGGGACCGCGGAAGGCGCGGCGAGGGTCGGCAAGGAAGTGGCCGTGCGGCTCGGAGTGCCGGATGCGGAGCGGACACCGCTGCCGCGTCCTCCACGATCGAAACGGATGGTGGCGTGACTGTCACCCCTACAGAGAAGCCCGAAAACGCAAAAGCGCCCCGCCCGAAGGCGAGGCGCTGAACGTCGACCAGGGGGGAGTCGAGCTAGTCGGTGCCGGACAAGTCATTCACGGCGAAGCGGCCGAGGCGGCGCAGCATCCGAGCCATCGTCTTGATGCGGGCTGCGGGATTCGAGTTGATGTCGGCATTAGTCGAGTCGATGATCGCCTGGATGGCGATCAGGTCGTCAGCCAGGTTGGCCTCGATCGCCGTGCGGTTGTCCTGCTCCTGTTCGTTCGCCAGTTCGTCGGGCGTCTTGTCCCGCTCCGTCCACACGACCGTGGGGGTGCCGTCGAGCAGTTCGATGCTGTGGTCGTGGGTGGTCGTGGCAGTGTCGTCGGGCCGTGGAACGTCGACCACCTCGAACCAACCGGTGGCCTGCTGGAGCTCCACAGACGCGTCGGCCAGGCCCATGACCCACGCTCCGTCGTCGAGACGGCGGGCCGAGTTGGGGAGCCGTCCCACCGATTGGATTGTGTCGTCGACGATCTGGGCGTAGGTCACAGTGACACTCCGTACTCTGCCCAGAGGGCGTCGATCACGTCCCGTTCGGGACGTCCAGTGAGGAATCCGACCATCTTGTAGCGGAGGTTCGTGCTGCCGAACTCGCGCAGCGAGCTGACCCCAACCGAAAGGTGCGACACGCCCGTGTTAAAGCCTGTCCCGGTCCATTCCTCGGTCCCCGAGTCATCCGGCAGGATGAAGGTGCGGGCATCACCAGCGTCCCGGCCCGATGCCATGACGCCCGTTTCGCCCGCGTCCAGCTCTCGGTCAGGGTGCTTGCCGACACCAGCACGTGTCGAACCTGACGAGATGCTGTAAGGCCAGCTCGGGGGTGAGGTCCCGAACCCCCAGCGGACGTTTATGACCCACCCGCCCGAGTAGGCCACGTCCGCAATAGGGTTGTTCTGCCCCGGCCCTAATCCGAGGGACGAGACAACAGCCACAACACCGTGGATACTGCTAATCCCTGTCGTGAAGGACTGACCGGCCGTCAGGTAGAAGCCGTCGGAATCCACCACATCCACGGGCAAATCGGGGAGCAGCCCGTTCGCCGACGCCAGATCAGTCGATGACACGGCGTCGTCGACGATCCAGTAGTCGTACAGGTAGTCACGCCAATCCACGCCACCGCCGGCTACCGGCTTGCGGCCCATCATCATCTGCCGGACGCTCATCCGAGCCCCGATGCCACGAGTGTGCCGACCCAGGTCGTGCCGCCGTCCAGCGTCGTGAACCCGTACAGACTCGGCGATTCGTAGGTGGGGGCGGTGGCTGAGTCCCAATCGACCGAGGCCGGGAACGTCGGCGTGAACGCCCCCGACAGCAGCAGCAGGAACGTGTGGCCCGCTGTGGGCGATGGGAACGTGAAGGTGCAGGACTCGTCCATCGTCACGTCGTGGGCCGGCGCGAGGGTCAGGGTCTCGGTGGAACCGGAGGCGGCGACGGTGTTGACCGCGTACTCGCCGTCAGCTTTGGCGTACTTGGTATTCCCGGAACCGTCCTTCACCTCGCCCGACAGGGATATGTTCTTCCACCGCAGCGCCGGGATGCCGAGATCGATGGTACCGTCGTCACCCGGCAGGACGTCAGTCCCCCGCCACGACATGATTCGCGCACCGCCGGCCACAAGCTCGCCGCGATTGGCGGACACCCAGCTAACGCCGGTGTCCGGGTCGGCGGCGAACGCTATGGCCGGTGCCGAAGTCGAGCCGTCCGGTAGCAGCACCGCTCCGGTGAACGTCGCCCCGTCGAGAGCGGCGAGACCAACGGACGACGGATCTGAAGACGCCCCGTCGATGGCGTTGTGCAGGGCGTGGAGGGTGTCGTGGTGCTCCTGGTGCTCCTGTACCGACGCGTCCTCGCCGTCGTCTGCGTAGGTGCTGTCGATGTTGACGGGAAGGTCGGTCATCGTTCCCTCACATACACGCGAATCGAGCGTTCATCGGTGCGCCCCGCAGTCGTCACGATCAGGCATTCGACGCTGTAGTTCGTGCCTGCCGTACCACCCGACAGCCACGCGGTGACGACGCCGTCGCTTTCGCTGGACGAGTCGAGCGTGATCCCGTCGGGGACGGTGATCGTGTGGTCCGAGATCGTCTCGGCGTCTGCGAGCCACGAGGCCCACGAGAACCCGAAATCGAGGACGGCTTCGGGGTCCTTCAGGAACGTGTTCGCCATGCGTTACCTCGCTGCGGTCAGGGTCCGGGCCTCGGCCGGGACCGTCAGGATTCGGTTCTCTGCATCCACCACGAACACCCGGCCCTCTGCCGTGATGACGAAGATTCGTTCGGCAGGGGTTGAGGTCGGGTCGATGACGGCAACGACGACTGCGTCGACGGTGTGCGCGTGGTCCAGTTCGGAGACAGTGAGCGCATGGATCTGCGCCAGGACCAGCGAATCGAGCGTGTGGCCGTGGTCCAGGTCCGCAGGCTCGAGGACGTGGACCTGGGTGAAGGTCAGCCCCTCGATGCTGTGCTCGTGGCTGAGGTCGGCGACGACGAGGTCGACTTCGTTCGCTTCGGTGGAGATGGTGACCGAGTCGATGATGTGGCTGTGGGCGAGATCCGCGACCGACAGGACGTGCGACTGGGTGATCGCAACCGCGTCGAGACTGTGGCCGTGTGCCAGGTCGTCGACGGCAAGGGTGTCTTCGGCTGTGAGCACTACCGAGTCGATGGTGTGGCCGTGGTCCAGGTCTGCGACCGACAACCCGTGATCTTGGGTGAGCGTGACGGCGTCCAGGTTGTGCGCGTGAGCCAGGTCTTCGACCGAGAGGGAGGTTTCGACGGAGAGCGAGACTTCGGCGAGCTCGTGGCCGTGCGCCAGATCCGAGACCGTGAGGTCGTGGTCTTGCGTGACCGTGACCGAATCGAGCGCGTGGCCGTGACGTAGCCCGGAGACAGCGAGGGTGCCTTCGGTGCCGAGCGTCACCGAGTCGATGCTGTGCGGGTGCGCCAGGTCGTTAGCGGTCAGCTCGTGCGTCTGGGTGAGCGTGGCCGCATCAAGTGTGTGGGCGTGGTCGAGGCCTTCGACCGCGAGTCCGTGTGTCTGCGTGATCGACGCGTCGTCGATGGAGTGGCCGTGGGCCAGGCCGTCAACCGAGAGGACGTGAGCCTGGGTGATTGCAACGGCGTCGAGACCGTGAGCGTGTTCGAGGTCCGACGCTGTCAGTTCGTGGTTCTGGGTGACCGCTACAGCGTCGAGCGTGTGCTCGTGGGCGAGTTCCGCCACCGTGAGGTCGTGGTCTTGGGAGAGCGCCACTGTGTCGATCTGGTGGCCGTGTGCGAGGTCCGCTGCGGTCAGTTCGTGCGTCTGCGACAGAGCGACCGAGTCGAGAGCGTGCGAATGGCTCAGGTCAGAGACGGTCAGGTCGACCGGACCAGCAACCGGCGCATAGCCGGCCGTGTAACCCATCGAGTACCCGGCCGTGGCCGCTGCGATCGTCAGGTCACCGTCGACCGTGTGCGCGTGGGCGAGATCCGCAACGACAAGGTCGTGGTCCTGGGTCAACGTGACCGGGTCGAGTGCGTGGCCGTGGCTCAGGTCGGCGGGGACCAGGTCGACGCCGGTGGCTTCCGTGTACGTCCCGGTCAGGTGCGCTTCAGATGCCTGGATCTCGATGCCGTCCGACGCCATCGACTTCGAGTACGTCCACCGCAACCGCAGGTAGGCGTTGTTCCACTGGGCCTTCGTCGGGGTGCCCGTGATCGTGAACGCTGGGGTCTTGGCGTTGAACGTCGAACCGGCCGTGGATTCGGTGGCGACGGTGACCTCGTTGGTCAACGCGGTGGTGGTGGCGTTGCCGTCGAACACCTGCGCGAACAGGATCGACGTGTCGTCGGATGCGGTGCCGTTCAACCGGACCCGGAACGCCCCCGCCAGGGTGTCCATGCTGCCGAAGTCCCCGTCCACGTCCGACAGGCGCAGCAGGATCTCCCCGCTGGAGTCGATGCCGGGATGCAGGTACGTGGAGTCCAGCCCGTCGGTGACGACGACGTACAGGTCCGTCGTGCCGCCGGCCTGGTCCGTGACCCCGGTGAGGGTGCCGTCGGCGTCAGGAGCGAGCGGGGTCAGGGTTGCCAACAGTCACCTCCCGATAGCAGCACTGGTCGGACCCTGGACCCCACGCCCCGCACGACTCGATGCCGACCCGGTCCCAGTGCGGTTGGACGTGTTCGAGGTAGCCGGGGTCGGCGTGGACCGCATCCCATGACCCGAGTCGGCGACGGAGACCGCAGGCGAAGCGGCGGCCGTCGACGTTGTCCTCGAGGAACCTGCACCGGGCACCGTCGACCCAACAGCAGTGCTGGCCGTTGACGCCGTCCCCTGTGCAGGTCACCTACTCAGGCGGTCACGTCGAGGAACTCGATGTCGAACGCCGGGACGTTCACCTGGTTCCCGGAAGTGACCGCTTGCGACGTGCAGGTGGTGACGTGCAGGAGCGTGGTCCCGTCGTCGAGGCAGATGTGCGTGGCGTCGCCGTCGTCGTCGGCTGACGCGATGACCTGCGCGGCCAGCGTCGTCTTGCGACCCGACGTGTCGCCGTCGGTGGCCGCGGAGAAGTCCCCGCCGCCGAGCCCGTCGGTGATCGTGACATTGCCGAGACTGACGGCAGCGATGCCCGCGAAGTTCGCTGGCTGCGCGGTCGTCACGCTCAGTCGGGTGGCGGTAGCCGTCTCGGCCAGAGCCGCATCGAGTACCGAGTCACTTGTGAACTTTGCCATTTGGGTCTCCTTAGTTTCGGATTGACGGCTTGTTGCGGGGTGCGATGTACACAGCGGCGGTCGGGACGAGGATTGCCAGCAGGTGCTCCCACAGCCCGTCCACGTCGACGGGTACGTCCACGCCGTTGGCGTCGGCCACGAGGACCACGGCGATCAGGACGGCGATCGAGATGGCCTTCGAGTACGGGGCCAGTGTGTTGGTGACTGCGTTCACGATGTCTCCTGTCACTTGCACGCCGCGAGGCGCGTCTGGATCTCGGCACGGAACACGACGACGCGCTGGTCGAACTGGTCCTGCTGTTCGGGGGTGCGGTCGGATCCGTCGGACGAGAACCCCGCGAGGGCGTCGGTGTAGACGTCGAACGCTTCACGGATGGCCTCGCACGACTCAGACCGGGAGCGGTGCTGTTCCCACGCCACCAGGCCGAGACCGATCACCAGGACGACGATCGCGGCGGACACGCCACGGTGCCACCAGGCTCGCTTCCGTTCGGTGCGGGCGTGGCGGTCGAGTGTGTCCAGCCGGTTGAGCACCTTCCCGAGCTCCAGCCGTACCGCCTTCAGCTCGTCCACCAGTTCGAGCATCGCCTCACTCATTCGCCAGCCCCCGCAGTTTGTCCTCGAGCCGGGAGACGGTGCGCTCCAGCTCGTTGATCACGATTCGTAGGTGTGAGCGGGCGGCGGAAACCCGTTGTTCTGCTGCCCGCTCCTCTTCGTGCCGGTTGCGGACGACCCACGGGAGCCTCATGGCCGACCTTCCAGCAGTCGGCGGACGTCGATGAGCACTTCGTAGACCCGGTCTTCGAACTCTTCGCGCGCCTTGATCGCCTTCGTTGCTTCTGTGATCGCGTGGCTGAGGTCGCCGTGAATGGCGTCGACGAGGTCGTCGCTGCGCTTCTGCACATGCTGGCTCCGCTCGACCTCCCGGTCGTGTTGTTGCTTCGCCCACATGAGGAACAGCGCCAGGATGACGCCGATGGCGCCGTAGTTGGCGAGTAGCTCGGCCGGGTCCACATTCAGCCGTCGCCGTGGATGGAGCGGATCAGCTTCGCCAGACCGTCACGGGCCGTGTAGACGGACGTGCGGACCTTGGCCGGCAGCTCCTGGACCAGTTCGATGGTCCGTTCCTCGCGGGTGCGGGTCTCGTGCTCGATGCGCCGCACCCGCTCAGCGATGTCTGCCAGTTGCTGCGCCTGCTCGGGGGTCATGTCGTCCTCCTGGTCCTCGGGGAACCATGTCGATATGTCGTTGACCTTGTCGGCCAGGACGGAGATGTGGGCGTGCCGGTCGTGCGGGTTCGGGCCGGTGTAGGTGCGCCACTGCCATGCCTGGGAGCCGTAGCTTGAACAGACCCGGTCATCGCTGATCAGGTACTTGACGCGAGGGTCACGGCGGCGGCGGAGGTGCTCGAACAGCACGTCGGGGTCGAAGTCGTCGCGGTCGTAGACGAGATCGGCGGCGAGGTTGCCGGGGTCGTCGGTGATGTCGAGTGCGGTGACGATCCCCTGCGCGTTCGGGTTGTGGTCGCTGGTCCGTGCCGCATGCGCCCGATCGCCGATCGAGCCGTCGCTGCGTCGATCCCTGCCGGGGGCGCGGGCGTCGATCTCGTCGATCAGCTTCACCAGGCAGGGAGCGAGCTTGGCGGTTCCGTCGCCTCTCCAGACCATCAGGCGGCGCTCACTGGATGATGCCCTTGCATCGGAGCCGGTAGAGCTTGGAGCGGACGGCCCCCACGGTGCGGCCGAGACGTTCGGCGCAAACCGCGTACGTCCAGTTCTTGCCGTGCATGTCGAGTAGGGCGCGGATGTCCGCTGCATCCCACAGATCGCCGTTGTCGTGGACGACGGAAGTCATCAGAACAACCCGGCACCCATGGACGAGTCGCAGTGACCGCCGACCAGGATCGCCAGCATCAGGACGATGGCGAGGCCCAGCGCGACGTAGATCAGGAACCGCATCAAGGACATGGGGGTCTCCTCGCGGTGATGTGTGACTTGACAAACCCATAGATATCCACAGGGCTGCTACGGTCGGCCGCTCGCATGGGGGATCCGAAGGACGCTCAGAAGGCGAAGGCACGCGCTGACGCCCAGAAGCAACGAGCCCGTCGCGCCAAGAGCGCGGCCAAGAAGGCGAAGGCGAGGAAGACGAAGGCGGCGGCGAAGAAGAAGCAGGCAACCCGCACCCGGCACAACGACCCGGATTATGAGAAGCTTCTACGCGCGGCGGAGAAACGGGGATGGAACGTTCTGAAGGATGCGGGATACTTCAAGTGTTATTGCCCGTGTGCCGAGAAACACTTCGTGTCCGTTGTACTGACCGCATCAAGTAGTCGTACGCTGGTAAACACACGATCGAAGTTCGAAGGGAAATCGTGCTGGAAGGACAAGCCATGACGAAGTTCGAGGTCACCCTGTGGGGCCAGTTCGTCGTGACCCCCGAGTACGACGGTGAGAACTACGACCATGACGACGTGGTGGACCGCACGTTCAACCGCACCGTCCAGGAGTTGTTGAAGTACGACGGCGTGGAGGACCCCCAGATCAGCGGGACCATCACGACCGGGGAGTTCGAGGTCAGCATCCTGGTTGACGCTGCGAGCTACGGGGAAGCTGTGAGCTTCGCCGAGCCCACCATCCGTTCGGCGTTCCACGGTGCCGACGTGAACACGGATGACTGGGAGTCTGTGCCGTTCGAGGTGCTGGTGCACTGCGTCAAGGCCGAGGCCGACGACGAGCACATCGAGGCCGCCAACCAGGAAGCGGATCTGATCGACGCCTAGAGTCAGGTGTCATCGGCCGGCGACTGAGCGTCGCCATCCTCAGGTTCCTCATCAGGATCGACCTCCAGCAGCGCGCGTAGCGCTTCCTCGGGATCGAGCGGGATCTTGACCGGCTCATCACGATGGGAATGTCGGGCATCCTCGGTCATGGAAGCAGCGTAGCGCCCGTTTAGTGCTTCTCGCTGACCGACGTGGTCGACGTCGTGCATCAGGAGGGGAACGATTCGAAGTACGAGTCGATCAGCAGCGTCGTCGCCCGCATGGTCAACGCCAACGAACTTGCCCGGGGGCCACGACGTGGCACCTACGGGCGCGTGGGAGTTCACGACATGAACTCCGGAGACGCCGAAGGCCCCGCTGGAACGGGGCCTTCGGATGAGCAACATCCCCTAGAGGAAGGAGAGGAAGCTGATGACCGTCGTGCTGATCATCATCATCAAGCCGCCGCCTCGGCGGTGACCTGACTGAGTTTTCAAACCTTGGGGTGGTCCCTCACGGGATCACCCCATTGGGGGCTAGTGAATGGTTCACGGAGGCACGCTTGGAACCTGGCTCCGAGGGTTCGAGTCTCTCTAGCTCCACCTGCGATCCTAATCGCGCTCAGGTTGTATTACTACCCCATATTCGCGCGGTCCGTACGTACAGTCGCGCGGTGAGCGCGGAGCGTGTTCAGTCCACGACTGGCCGGTAGCTCAACCGCCGACCGCCGACCCGGTAGCGCATGAGGTTCGTCATGCGCTCGGTGTCGGTGTCCTCGCGGGACGAGTAGCGGTAGTCGAACTCGGCCAGGTAGCGGTGCAGGTGCTTGCGGCTGACGTGGTGGTGGGTGCCGTCGAGCGAGCGCTTCAGCTGGCTGAAGAACCCTTCGACAGCGTTCGTGGTCACGTCGCCCCGCACGTACTCGTAGGCGCTGTGGTCCACGAACTCGTGGCTGATGAACTCCTGGCCGATGGCCCGGTACTGCGATCCGCCATCGGTCTGAAGGTCGCTGTTGGCCATGTCGACCTGAGCGGCGAGTTCCTTGGCGAGCGTTGCGCCGGTCACGTCGGGGATGACCTTCGACCGGACCTCGCCGGTCGCCTTGTCGATGAGCGACAGGACCGTGGTCTTGTTCGCCATCGAACGCTTGTGGCTCCCGGCCCCGCCCTGCTTGCCGTACTTGCCCTGGCGGTGCTTGTTCTTGCTGTTGCCGCCGATGAACGTCTCGTCAGCGACGATCGTGCCCGAGAGCAGAATGGCGTGCTCTGCGTGACGGGAATGCATCGTTCGGGGACATCTCTGGCGATGGGGTGGTCATGTGCTGTACGTCACGCCGTCCGATGAGCCGATACGCGTGCCCATGAAGGAGCCGTCCGAGATTCGCGGGTTGACATGCGTGCCCGAGTTGTTCAGCGAGTTCGTGAAGTACGCCTCCACGATCGACCAATCAGCGAGAGCCAGGTGCGCCGTCAAGGTGACGGGATCGCCGATGTCGTCGTACGGCTGGACTTCGGCCGCACTCGTACCGACATCACCGTCCACCCGGAAGTAGAAGATCATCGACCCGGCGTTGGCGGTGGCAGAGAAGTAGAACAGCCGCAACGAAAGCGAGAAGATCCAGATGCCACCCGGCACGGTGACCTCCGTGGCGGACGTGTCGAGTCCGCTCACATTCGCCGTGTGGTAGTTGAACAGGTTCGAGCCCCACTGGAAGGGGATCGTTCCGGTGGTTCCGGTTAGATCGCCGCTGTGTGACTCCTGTGCCCGGAAACTCTCGGTGGCACCGCCACCCGATGCCGCTGGCGGGTACGGCAGCATCTCCTCGTGCAAGTGCTTGATACGGATGATGCGCTCGCCAAGCAGGTTCCCGCTGATCCCCCCCGGCGTCTGTTGCTCGGGTCCGACGGCACGCTTTCCGAGGCTGCTTCGTTCGACAGAGCGGTCTCCCGTGGTCCGCGGGTTGGTGGTGCCCGTCGACAGATCACGGGATCGGCGGGGAGGTCTCATGTCGAGCTGTTCGCCAGCGGCTCGGTCGACCAGATGACCGTCATGCGGGTACGGGTGGCGACGAGGTTCACGCTGTCACCCGAGGACTGCTCCACGATCACTTCAATCTCGTCGTCGATCGCCAGGTTCGTTTCGATCACGAGCTGCTGTCCGGGGATCGGGCCGATGCGGACCTCGCTGTTGACCTCGAGCGTGATCGTCTGGTCATCGACCGGGATCACCGACGCGTACTCGGTGTGCACGACGATGCGGTGCGGGCCGTTGCGGATCGCAACTACCTTGCCGGGGGCCAGATCGTCCCACATGCCGGTGCCCTCGTCGGACCACTGGTTGTGGTCCCAGGAGATGGTGTGCGGGGTCTCGTCGGCGACAGCCTGTGTCGAGTCGAGACGAACCGCGGCCTGGGGCGGGTTGGCGAGGAACAGGAGGTCGTCCATGGTCGCGTTCCACCACGCCAGCGGGATCGCGTCGCCGGTTACTGCGTCCCGCATGTCCTCCGGGTCTGTCCACTCAGCCACGTGGCCTCCTCATGGTGCGAAACGGCCGACGTCGAAACCGGCAGTGGCGTCGTCGAAGCGGAGCCAGGGGCCGGCGCCGTGGTACTTGACGAGGTCGTAGAACGCAGCGACCGAGCCCTGTCGGAACTCGTACCTCTGCGCCCTGACCACCCCCTCCATCTCGGCAGTCCCGCCACCCGGCGGCGTGTGGGAGAAGTCGCCCCGGTCACCGAGCCCCACGGAGAGAAGATCCGGAATCGGGGCGCCTTGATCCGAGTGGCCGTGTGCGTGCACCCCGTCCAACTCGAGGACGGGTCCGGCGTAGCGGACCACCCACCACGTCGCCAGTGCTTCGGCTTCCACCACCGACATCGGCAAGTCCCGCGCCGTCCACGGATGCGACGGGCCATAAGCGTCGATAGATGCGCCGTCGGTGATCTCGACCACGTCACCGTTGGCGAGTTCCACCCGCCCCCGGTTGATGATCGTGCGCGACCCGTAGCGGGGGTTCACCCCGGCGATCTTGTGGCCGTCCGGCCCGAACGTGATGGACGCGTCTATCTCGAGGATGTGATGGCGGTCGTGGAACGTGACGTCGCCGGACTTGGAGGTGTAGAGCCAGCCGTCCTCGGCGTCGGACGCGTCGATCATCAGTTGCAGTAGATTCGCCGACTCCTGCTCGACGGCATCAACCATGACGTTGCCGGTGTCGAGGCTCCGACGGTCTGCGGGCCAGTCGGCGAGGTCGAGAAGGGCGGCGATACGCTCTCCGCTGCGCTGACGTGGAAGATCCACGTCCATTTCGATGAGCGCCACCCATGTGAGCGCGTCGGTCAGGTTGACGGAGACGAGACCCTGGTTGTACTCGGGCCACACCGGGGGCCAGTCCTCGACGTAGCCACGGAACAGCGGGTAGCTGGTCTCGTCGTACGTGACCGACAGGCGAGCGTGACGCATCGGGACGAGGTTGTGTGTGGCGCCGGTGTTGGTTGGATCGAGTGCCCGATCCCGGTTGTTCAGGACGAGCGTGGCTGATGATGGGGACCCGGCGAGTCCGAGTTGCACGTCGACCCGCTCCTCGTCGCCCTTGACGCGCTCGGACAAGTCCGTCCAGGTGCTAGCCGTTGCGGAGGGGTTCGTGTCGAAGTCGACCTCGAACTTGAGGTCCCACGGCCCGTCGGTCACAGCCCGGACACGCCCGCCGTGACCCGTCCCCGCTCAGTGAGCCCGCGCTCGACGGCGGTGATCAGCTCACGGTGACTACCGACGATGCTGCCAGCGTTGATGTTGATGTTCGTCACCACCGTCGTCATCCCGCCCCCTGTCGCAGCGGAGGTCGGGGCGAAGCGACCTTCGTTCATGTACCGCAGCGTCGATGCGCCGATCTGGTCGACCGCCGACTTCCGCATCACGAACTCGCCGGGAGTCAGCCACGCCGGGACCGTGTCCGTGCCCGATGGCCCGCCCCGCGCTCGGTAGATGGGTTCGACGAGGCCACCAGCGGCCAACGGTGCGCCGCCGATGGGGCGCGAGTAGGGGTTGTCGAGCTGCTGTTCGATCTGGATCATCGACAGGGCAAAGCGCATGTTCGCCAGCTCCTGCCAGAACTGGCGGGCGTCCAGGGAGATAGTCGCAACCCACGGCTGGGCGTATTCACCAGCTATGCCTGCGGCTTCTTCGAGCTTCCCGATGATCTCGTCGGTGCGGTCTTTCGACCACCCCATCATCTCGCCCATCTCACGGATGCGGCCCCTGACGAGATTCATCAGGCCGGCGTTGCCCTCCATCGCTCCGGACAGGGCGATCGATGCGACCATCAGGTCCGTGGCACGGCGCTCTGCGCCGCGTTCCGCCTCGGCCGACTTCTCCATGGCCTCGGCCAGGTTGTTCTGCGCCTCAGCGACCGCCTCCGCACCCTCGACCCCGGCTTCGGCAACGCGCTCCTGCGCCTCGGCCGACTTCTCCATGGCCTCTCGAAGGCGGTCCTGAGCGGAGGCGACGGCTTCGGCCCGTTCCTCGTTGACGCGCAGGTTCTCGGCGGCCACCTCGGCGGCGGCGGCACCGCGGACGTTCGCCCCTTGGAGATCTTCGGCCCGTGCGGCAGCCTCGGCGAACTGCTTGGCGACGTCTGCTGCTTGGGCGGCGGTGATGAGGCCCTGACCCACCCAGGCGTCGAGCATCCGGCGGGACTCTTCGACCGACACATCGCCGGTCTGGATCGCACCAGCGAGCCGGGTGGCGGCACCGGTGACGTCCGCGGCGCCCTTGGCGAGATCGAGCGGGCTGGCCTTGTCGTCGCCCTTCTTCGCGAGCAGTTCCCGCTGCTTCTGGAGCGCGTCGAGCATCCCGAACAGCGGATCGACCGATGCACGTTGGTCGGCTGCCAGATCACTGATTCCGCGGCGTGCCGCTTCGGCCTCGTCGGCGACCATCGACATGGCTTCGGCCACGCCGCGCTGCGCCTCGTCCACGTCACGGGCAGCGGACACAGCGTCGCGTTGGGCGTCGGCCACCTTGCGTGCCGCGTCCCGTTGGGCGTCACCTACGGCCCTCTGTGCGTCCGCGACGTCGCGCTGCGCTTCCTGGGCGTCACGTCCGGCGTCCTCGATCGCCTGGAGCGCGTCCTGCATAGCGAAGAACGGCTCCAGCGGCGCGGAGTAGGAGTCGATCAGGTCGGCGAGGGCTTCCGCTACTTCCTCGGCGGCGGCCGCCTGCTTGTCGAGCGCCTCGGAGTAGATGTCGGAGCCGGATGCGGCATCGGCCGCACCGTCGCCCGCCGCGCCGAGGGCTTCGTCGACAGCCGCGGCGATCTCCTCAGCCTTTGCGCCTTCCGCCGCCATCCGGCCAAGCGCCGTGAGGAGTCCCATTATCTCGAACTTCGACAGGCCCGCCGCCTCGCCGCCGGCCGTGATCCGTGCGCCCATGTTCTGCCACGCATCACCGCCCTCGATGAGAGCGTCGGCCATACCGATAGCCGACACCCCAGCCTCCGCCATCGCCAGGGCGAGCGTGGGGGTCTCATCCACGAGCTCGGAGAGGAAGCCGATGGCTCCCCCGGCGGCGTCTCCAGCCTCGCGGATGGCGTCGGCCCAACTCTTGACCCGTTCGTCGGCCTCTGCCGCCTTCTTGGCCTGCTGTGCCGCTACGTAGGTGATGCCGGCGAGCGCCACGCCAGCCACGCCGACCCCGACCGCCATGCGTCCCATGTTGCGATTGACGAACTTGCCGGCCTTGCCCATCTTGTCGAGAGCGTCCCGGGCGTCGAGCACCTTCGGCCCCATGACACCGAGCGTCCCGATTACGCCGAGCCCTGCCGTCAGCACGCCAGCGAACCCGGCGGCCGTGGCCTTCAGCGGCGACGGCAGGGAGCCGAGGCCGGTCGCGACGTTTCCGGCAGCATCGGCGATGCCCTGAAGTGCCGGCAGGAACACGCGACCGATGTCGATTCCGAGGTCAGTGAACTTGTTGCGGAGGATCTCCAACTGCGCCTCGGTGGTCCCGTAGCGAAGCGCGGCTTCCTCCTGTAGTGCAGTGTTCTCCTCCCATGCAGCGTTACCCATGGCGATGCGGTCGGCGAGGTGGTCGCCAGCCTCGGCGGTGGAGTTCAGCGCACGCATGAGACGCTCATCGGCGAGACCGAGCTCGTCGAACACCGACGTCGTCGACTGGCCGGCGCTGTTCATCCGTCCTAGGCCGGCGATGAACGACTCGATCGCCATGGCCGGGTCGTCGCGGAATGCCGCCACGAACTCGTCGGCCGTTACCCCGGCCACGCTAGCGAAGGTCTCCAGCGCCTCGCCTCCAGTGAGGGTGGCGTCGCGAATGGCGGTGAACGTCTTCGACAGGGCGGTACCGCCAGCCTCCGCACCGACGCCGACCGAGGTCATCGAGGCGGCGAAGGCGAGCACGTCCGACTCGGACAGACCAGCGATGTTGCCCGCAGCGGCGAGGCGCTGGGCGAACTCGACGATCTCCGCCTCAGTGGTCTCCGAGTTGTTACCAAGTTCCACGATGGTGGAACCCAGGCGGTCGAAGTCGCGCGACGACGTTCCCATGATGTTCGCAAGGCGAGCCAGGGAGGTGGCCGCCTCGTCGGCGCTCAGGTTCGTCGTCTCACCGAGGTCGATCATCACCTTCGTGAACGCCTCGACATCGTTGACCTTGATGCCCAGCTGACCGGCGGCCTCAGCTACTCCAGCGATCTCGGCGTGGCTGGCTGGCAGTTCCTTGGCGAGATCGCGGAGGCCGCCCTCGAGTTCTGACAGCTGATCCGCGGTGCCGTCGACGGTCTTCAAGACCCCCGCCCACGCGCTCTCCCAGCCGATCGCCGCCTTGACGGACAGGCCCAGCCCGACCGCCATACCCGCCGACATCAGTAGAGCGGAGCGGCCAACCTTCTCGATATCGGCCCGACTCGCCTTGCCCATGCCGGACACTTCGCGACCGAACTCCTGCGTGGAACGGGCGGCGGTCTTCAGGCCCTGCTGGTAGTTCTGGACCTCGGCAAGCAGCCGGACTCTGATCGAACGGTCGTCTGCCAAGGTCACCCCCTCAGTCCTTCGCCCGGTTCCGGGTCGCGTACTTCGTGCCGTGCGGCGCCTGCTTGCCCGCCTTGTTGTCCTGCTGGCGGGTCCGTTCGGCGGACGCGCACGCCCAACACGTCACCCGTTCTGTGATCCACGCCACCCGGTGCTCGTCGTCGTGGGACTCGTCGACTGGATGGCCGCAGCCGTCACAGATCAGGTTCTGCTCGTGCTGGTAGTCGAGCGCAGCGTCGATGTCGTCCTCGGTCCACTCGGGATCGTGGAACGTCTCGGACCACTCCAAGCGGCCCATCGGGCCGTAGTGGTAGCGGGTTACGCTCCGGCGCTGTCGTCCGAGGAAGGTTTCTCGGGGGATGCCCCGTTCGCCGCTGTAGTCGAGGATCGCACGCTCCGAAGGAGACCCCCGATAGCGGCTGGCAGTTTTGGGTGCGGCGTCTCGTTCTCGTTCAGGCTGAACGCAGCGGCGAACAGCTTGTCCCACTCGGCGTGATGGAGGAGCCCGTCTTCGGTGTCGGTGCCGTAGAGCTTCGTGGCCTGCTCCAACGACATCGGCGGCTCGACCACACACGCAGCCACCGCGGCGGGTGGAAACGTGGTCAGGTTGAACATGAGCTGATGATCCCGGCCGGGGCGCGGGGTGTGTTCACGGAGCAGGTTCGCCCACTTCAACGATCCGATCGACCGGAGCGTGAACGTCGTCGAGCTGGTCTCCTGTTCTGCTTCGACGGCCACGATCTCGTCGTGGAGTCGGTCGATCTCCGGGTCGGAGAACTCCCCGTTGACCGACTTCGACTCGTTCGCATCGGCGATGACCGCGTTGAGTCGCGCGACCAGTTCGGCGTGCCGGTCGACCAGATCGCCACGCGCACAAACCGGCACGTCGAGCGTGCGCGGCTTGGCGGTGGCGATCAGGTCATCGACCGTCAGGGTCACGAAGACTCGCCGCCGATCGTGGCCTTCTGGCTGAACTTCTGGCCGTTGACCAACAGCATGGAGCCGTTGAACGTGGTGAGCGTGTCACCACCGGGGAACTCCGGGGACGGCTCGGACATCTCCAGCCAGGCGAGCGTGACCTGATCGCCGTCAGCGAGAGCCTGCTCGGACGGCATGCCCGTCCGGATTAGGAGCCAGCCAAGCGAGCCCTTCTCGAACAGCTCCCACGCCGTGTCGTCCGGCTGCTTGTAGCGCCAGAAGGTGAGGGTGGGGGCGACCGTGGTCCGGCCGTTGGCCATGGCGACGAACGCCGAGCAGATCGACGCCGCGTCGATGGTGGCCGTGGAGATGCCGAGATCGACGCCGCCGGACTGGATGTCGCATGACAGATCCACGATCTCGGCGAAGTCGGCGAGGTCGGGGGCTTCGACGTCTTCGACGGCGGTGCCAGCGGAGTCGGCAAGCCACCCGACGTAGAGCTGACCGTCTGCGGGGTACTTGATAGTCATGATGTCCTCCTCGGGGACGCGTTGAGGTCACCCCGATCTGGGGTTACCTCGGTGTTGTGGGCGCCCCTGAACCCTGGGGCCGGGGGATCTACGACTCGGGTGAGTCGGGGGCGGGCGGGTCGTCCCACGCCGTGCCGGTGGAATCGTGAACGTCGATGAACGACCGCTCGGAGTCCTCCAGGTTGGTGACTTCGATGCGGGCGGGCTCGGGGTCGTCGACCAGTCGCCAGCCGGAGCGAGCGAGAGCCTTGACGGTGCCGCGGGGAACGGTGGTGGTCCGACCCGACTCATGGATCACTTCGACGGGATTGCGCATCAGGACGACTCCTCGGGGGCCGAGACGGAAAGCAGTGAGTACGGGGTCGGGCAGTAGAAGACGTTCGGCGTCACGTCCATGTCGCGGTCGACCCCGGCGACGTTCACCCGGCGCACACGGAAGATGGCCCGGTCCTCGACCAGCAACTCGGCGCCGTCCATGGCGTCGAACACCTTGTCGGCATAGAACTGGGCGCCATCGGCGGTGAGGTCGTAGGCGGTGAGCCGGAACCGCAGCAGAACGTCCGTGCCGTCCTTGCCGACCGACGACATCGGTGGGGCTGACGGTTCCATGCGGAACACCACGCAGGGCGTGATCACGTTGCCGGAGGCGTTCTTCGGGGCTCCGTGGTCGCCAACGGTCAGGTCAGCGTCCTCGAGTGCGTCCTTGATGGCGACAGCGTGCGGGTAGGAACGGGGCTTGGTGTCGGTCACAGCTTCGACAGGTCCCTGATCGCCTTGGCGAAGTCGGGCAGGACGTGATCGGCCGAGGGGGCGACGAAGGGCTTCGCACCCATGTTCACGGTGCCGTGTTCGAGGAAGCGGGAGACGAACGCCGCCTTGTTGGCTCGGGGGTCGGGGCCGGCATCGGCGTACACGCCGAACCCCTCACGGCTGGCCTTGTTGTCCGAGGTGATGGAGTCGAGCACGTCGCCCTCGTCGACCGGCACGCGGTCGCGCATCTGCTGCGCGGCCTTCTCGGCGTACTCCACGACCGTCCTCTCGGCCCGGTTGCGGATCGTGTCCGCCTCCCTTGTGAAATCCTGCACGATCGCGTCGAGGCCCTCGATCACGACGCCCTTCGTGCCCTGGCGGCTCGACTGCTGCGTGCGTGAGAACGTCGCCATCAGGTGACCTCCTCAGCGAAGTACGGGGCGGTCGGCGACCAGTCGTCGCCGAAGTAGTCGGTGATGCGGAACGTCCGGTCGTCGAGCGCGGGCCCGTTCGTCGGGCTGGTGACCGTGACCTCGTCGTCCTTCTTCAGCACCACCGACCCGTGCGGGAGCTTGATCCGCCACGGACGGGTGCGGACCTCGGTCTCGCCAAGTGACCGGTCCGCGCCTTCCCACGCAGCTTGGCGAACCAACATCTTGCCGGTGTAAATCGTCGTCTTCGGGTAGACCGTCACGCCGTTCACGAAGTCCGGCTCGCCGTCGGGGCGCTTCGCCACACCGGTCGTCTTCATCAGCCGTTCCTCGGAGCGGCGGAAGCGTGCCCGTGCGGTTTCGATGCTCACCAGGCCACCCGGATCGTGCCGATCTTGCTCGCACCCTTGAAGTGGTCGAGGATGCTGGCCTCAGCGGGGAGGACGCCGTAGGACCCTGCGCCGCCAGCCGCTCCGATGCGGTAGCTGTAGCCGTCGATCGACTCCGACGTCACCGCGCCTTCCATCGGGTCGAGGCCGAGCGTGCGGAGACTGATCGCCACCACCACGCCAACGATGTCGGTCGGCACTTCGTCCGGGCCGGCGTCGTAGGTGACGTCCACGACCTGATCGATACGGGTCGTGCCGTTGATCTGGAACGAGCCTGACAAGGCGTTGACGTGGACCCGGTCCAGTCCGTCCCAGGTGTAGGCGATGTCGTTGCCGTCGATGTCAGTCACCGAGTCGACCGAATGCACGGGTCGCTGCGGGAGGCGCACGATCCCACGCTTGACACGGGTCCGCCACGTCCAGTCGTCGCGGATGAACTTCTGGCCGGTGTAGAGGATGACCGCGCCAGACACTTCGGCGAGGATCGCTTCGGAGCTGGCGAGCTCGTCGTCGGTCAGTGCGCGGCCGAGGCGGTTGGCGAGGTCGTCATCGGTGGCAAGGCTCATGCGACCTCCTCATACGGGCTCGGGTCGGGGAACATGGCTCGGATCTGCTTGCCGACCCTGCCGGTGCGGAACGATCCGTCCGAGGTCGACACCCACACCTGCCCGTCGGTGATTCCGACGTTCGGCTTGCCGATCTTGCAGTCCTTCACGTGTTCGGCCGGGAGTCCGTGGATGTTCGAGAACAGGGACCGGAGTTGCAGCCCGTCGATGTCGGTCTCATCGGCTCGTGCAGCCACGTCGGCGAGTCCCGTGCGGGTCATCACCTGCGGCGTGTGCGTCTCGTAGTTGAGCGGAGTCTCGATGCCCCACTTCTGGAGCAGCCAACCGGTCGACGAGACGCACTCGCGGTGCTTCGCCTGCCGGGTCTGGTTGCGGGGTGGGGAGCAGGTGATCGGGCCGCGATGCCACACCGGGTACTCGGTCGGTCGGAGTGCGAAGAAGTCGTCGTTCCAGTAGGCGAAGTGCTCGGACAGGCCGTCGATCGCGCAGGCCCTCGCGAGGTCGGTGCGGATGCGCCGCCACTTCGTGCCGCCGTTGTGGCTGGTCGGTAGATGTTCAACGTTCGCGGCCCACTCCGGTTTGTGACCGACGAGCCAGACCGTCCCGTGCTCGACGTTGGCAAGAGAGCGGAGGGAGTAGCGGAGGTCTTCGTGGTCACCCTTGGAGGCCACGAGGTAGACGACGTCGATCACACGTATCGGCTCCTGTGTTCCGGCTGCCAGTCATCCGAGTACGGCACCTGCGCCGGCACGATCTCCGAGTGGGGTGCGAGGCCGATCGCCATGCCGAGGGTGATCAGGGACGGCGGGAAGTCCTCTAGGAAGTCCTCGTAGCGCACGACCGGGGCGTGCGGCTCCCACGCCTCGTAGAAGGCGTGCCACGTCGCCGCAGGGTCGTCCCAGGTGAAGCCACGAACCTTGGCGACGTCACGAGGTAGGCGGTCGATGGATGCAAGCCAGTGGTCGAGGTCCTTGCGGACCAACACCGGCGTGATCTGCTCCTGGCGTACCCGTTCGATGACCGTGGTGGGGATGCGCTTTCGGCCATGCAGTCCCCGGCGCCGTTCGTCGGGGAAGGCGTGACGCCATCCGCCCCGGTCCTTCGTTGCCGAAGCGTCGAAGTTGAGGGCGATGACGTCGTGGGTGAAGTGGGTTCCTGAACGCTGGAGCCCGAAAACCTGCACGGTGGGGCCGGCAGAACCGGCCCCACCGTTACGGGTCATCAGGCGGAGCCGCCCACCGTGACCTCGGCAGTTGCGAGGAGCGTCGGACGGACGACCTTCGCTCCGTAGAGGTGCAGACCGCGGATGCCGTCAGCGAACGCCGTCTCGAGACGCAGGGCCTCGGTGTCGGCGATCTGCTCGGCGTACGTGGTCGCCATGCCATGACCGGCGACGACGGTGTAGACGCCACCGGAGTCCTCCGGGACCGTGTTGGCCTCGATCACGTCGAACCCTGCGGCCCGACCGACCTGACCGTTGCGGAGACCGGCGGTGGTGCCGGACGCGTCGGCCCGGATGAACCGGTCGTCGCGGAGCAGGTAGGCGTACAGCTCCGGAGGCACGACCACCCAGCGGCCAGAGGCCGGGGTGTTGGTGCGGGTGAGCGTCGTACGAAGCTCGACGAGGAGGTCATACGCCTCGCCGGCCTCGTCCACGGTGGTGGCGCCGAGCTCGTTGCCGGAGTCGACGTCGTCGACCATCTCGCCGACGAGGAACGTGTCGGCATCGGCGGCGAGGTTGTACGAGGCTCCACGAGTGACCTCGTCCACGAAGCCCGGGAGAGCCTGACGGCGATCGAGATCGTCGACCTGGAAGCCGAAGTACCGGGCCTGGTCGATGATGAGCGCCGTGGTGGCGTCGGTGAGGGTGTCATAGGTGACCGTGGTCGAGTTCCGGGTGTAACCCCGGGTTGCCGGGTCGACGAACGACGTGATGTGGACCGTGTCACCGGCCACGGCGATGTCGCCCTCGTAGTTGCGGTTGATGACGCCCATCTGTCCGTAGACGAGGGAGTCGCGGAGGTTGACCAGGAGTGAGCTGGCCCAGATCTCCGGGATGAAGTTGGTGATGGCCACAATGGCCTCCTTGGAGCTTGGGTCAGCCCTTGCCGGCCATGACGTCGTCCAGGCGGCCGTCTCGGCGTGCCTGGTCGATCTGCTCGGGGCTCATGGCCACGAGGTCATTTTTGGTGAGCTGACTGGTGGTGGACTGCGTGCCCCGCGCGCCTTGACCGAGGTCGAGGGGTGCGGGACCGTCTCCGGGAGGCGTTGCGCCGCTCAGGTACGGCTTGGACTCGAGGAACGAGTCGACTGCTGCGGAGATTGCCTCCGCGTCGATGTCACCGGAATCAGTGACAGGTACTCCGTCGAGTCCGAGCAGCCGGACGGCCACCTCGGGATCGGCGAGAAGTTCAGGGTCGGCGATCTTGCCGACCGATGCCGCCTTGAGTTCGGCGGCGAACAGGCGCTGGTTGACCTCCGACAGCGTCTCGTTGCGAGCGTTGGCGGCGGCTTCCTTCAGCGCCTTCTCGTGCTCAGACATCTGCGACGTACGCAGTTGGTCGAGCTCGGCTTCGAGTTCCTTCGCCCTCTTGGCGTCGGTCTCTGCGGCCTTGGCGCGGTCCTTCCAGATCTGAAGGGCCTTCTCCCCCTCCGAGCCGAGCGGCTTGTCGTCTGCGGCCGGTGCGGGAGGCGCCGGGGCAGGCTCGGGGGTTGCCGGCTCTGCGGGTGCAGGTTCGGCGGGAGGGGTTGGTTCGTCGGCCATTGCGGCCTCCTGTGGTCGGGACCGGCGTTGCGCTGGTCAGTTGAAGATCGGTGACTGGACACAGCCGCAGCCCGGATGGCGGGCCATGCGGACTGAGGTGGAGCGGACGACCCCGTCGTCGAGCTGCACACACAGCGGGCAGGGGTCGGCGTCGACCTGGCGCACCCAACCCTCAGCACCTCGGCGGGTCATGCCGGTCTGGACGGCGGTGGCGACGGTCAGGAGCGGTTCTGTGCGGCCCCAGTCGCCCAATCGAGTGCCGCGGGAAGCGGACAGGTTCTCGACGGTCGCTGGAACGGATTCGATGATGCGGTCGACGTCACGGAGGATGCGGCGCTGGTCCGTCTGCACAGGGGTCGGACGGAGTCCGAGCGGGGCGGTCGGCCGTCGGATCTGCCTCGTCACCTCGGCGGCGAGACCGATGTCGGCGAGTTGCACCCCTGCCTGGTTGGCTTGCGCCACCGCGACGGCTGCGAGTGACCGGAAGTCTGCGAGAGCGAGGCGGTCGGCTTCGTAGGAGGCCCACAGACGAGCGAGGCGGTCCCGGAGCCCGTCAGCCAGCCGCAGGGTCGATGTCTGGACCTGTTCCATTCATCACCTGCCCCACGAGGTTCACGCCCTGGACTCGGAGGGCCTCGGCGGCGTCCTCCTCCTCCATCTGCTCGATCTCCTGCGGCGTCGCGCCCCAAACCCGCTCACGGGTCTGCCGGAGCGTCAACCCGCCCTTGAGTGCCTTCGTGCCGGCGTCGGCCATCTCGTTCATAGAGAACCGCTCCGGTGCCGCCCAGATGACCTCCATGGCCTTCCGGCTCGCCCGCTCCTCGTCGCCAGCCATCAGGAACGCGTACGACATGACCTGCTCGAGCGGCTCGGTGGCGTCGGTGATGTGACGCTTCGTCTTGAAGATCAGCCGCTCACGGGCCAGCGCGGCACCCTCGGCGCTCCCGTCGGTGGCTTCAGGCGTCAGGTAGAACAGCGGCGTGCCGGACAGCGCAGCGAAGTCCTGCACCTGATCCCGGACGAGGTTGCGGATACCGCCGAGGTCGACCTGACCGGACTCCCACAGGTCCACGCCGTCGGGGAGCTTCCACAGGGCGCCGGGGTCCTTGGCGAAGATGTCGTCGTAGTCGATCGGGTTGCCCTGATCGTCGTTGTCTGGTAGGTCGCCCTTGACGGCCATCTGGCGGAACGCCTGGAGCGTGGCGATCTGGAGCTCCTGCAACACCAGGAAGTTGATCCGGTCGAGCAGCGGAAGGTGCGGCTCGAACTCGCCGACACCGACGCCGTGCAGGGTCGGGTTCGCCGGGAAGGGGACGACAGGGACGATGTTGCCGGGGACGGTGTCCTCGGAGTCGAGTTCCCACTCGTTAGCGTCGTCGGGGTGGGTGTGGCGCGGGATCGGCTTCGACGGGAGATGCACGGGGGACGGGGTCGTCGTGGAAGCGGAGAACCGGGAGACCTTGCCAGGGAGGTACAGGTACGCCCGGTCACGGTTCCCGACCTCGTCGCGGAACACCTTGAGGCCAGCGAGGACCCTGGATCGGCGGCGGGGGTCGGTTTCGACCACGACCTCGCGGGGATCCTCGGGGGTGATGAGGGGGGCTTCGATCTCCGGGTCGACTGAACCGACGATCATCAGGCCGAGGGACATGGACAGGGACGCCTCGAACACCCGCGGCATCCCGGCATCGAGTCCGTTGGCCTGCCAGATCTCCCACGCAGCATCATCACCGAGCTGGTCACCAGCGGCGCCAGTACGGAATCCGGTGGGGCGCATCCGCTCAAGCGGCGCCTGAACGGACAGGGCAGCCCAGTTGGACCGGGAGACGGTCATCAGCCGCTTGAACGCTTCCTTGACGGAGTCCTCGGCGTGGACGGGGATGCCGTTCTCGCAGCGGTAGTACTTGTCGAGGTTGTCGAACCGGGTGCGGTCGGCTCGGAGCTTGGTCAGGAGCCGTTGCAGCCACCATCCGGGAGACTCGGGCGTCATGTCGAGCGCCATGCGGCCTCCTGTGGGGTCAGCGGATGCGCTTCGGCACCGTCCGGTTCTTCTTCTTCGCTCCGGTGGCGATGGCGTCGCCGCGGGCCTTGTGGGCGAGGCAGTCAGCCATGACCCCGTCGAAGTAGCGCCGAGAGTCGGCCTTCTCGAGGATCCACATGGGGCGCTTCTCGTCGTCGAGCACGTTCGTCATCTGCTTGTTGGCGTTGCGGACGTGGCGGGCCATGACCGGGTCGGCGTCGTGGGTGAACTCCCCGGCTGTCATGTCGGCCTTGTAGGCGGCGAGGGCGTAGGCCATCGGGCGGCGCCGGTGCGTTGTCCATGCGATCACCCGGTCGTCACCCCACCGGCCCTGCCAGCGCTCGAACAGGATCTCGATGTACTGCGGGTCCACGTACACCCGCCACACCTGATTCGACGAGAACAGGTCCAGCATCGCCTGATCGGCTTTCTCGAAGTCGTGCTCGTAGTCGTCGGGAGCTTCGATGGGGCGCTCTTGGATGTCCACCGTCCAGCGATGACCGGAGACCACGTCAGCGGCACGGATGGCGAGGGCATCACGGAAGCGGGCGCCGTCGATGCCGGCCACAACCAGCTCATCGGAGGGAAGGTCGATGGTCGAGTCGCCGAGCTCGTCCCAGCGGTCACCGTCGAAGGCCGAGCCGGAACCGGCGACCAGGCGGTTCCCGAAGAACCGTTCGGCCTGTGCGGCGTCTTTCTCCATCAGCTCGGTCGCTTCGGCCTCGATTGAGTCGAGACCGTCGTTGGCGAGGACGTGGCGGGAGCCCCGGTACACGTAGCGGTGGATCTCGAGCCGTTCGTCGGGCTTGGCGTAGTCGAGATGGGCGGGCGGGGGTCGGTGGAAGCGGAAGACGTCCTCGGCCTTGGACTCCATGGTGCGGAGCCCGGTCGAATCGACCGTCGGATCGGGCGAGTTGGTCGTCTCCACGACCCGGCCACCCATGCCGGCCACGCCACGGCGCTGCGTTTCCGCGACCCGGATCATCTTGTTCTGTGCCGTGTAGAGCCCGGTCTCGTCCTGAAGGGCGAACGTGATCGGATTGCCGAGACGGGCCTGAGCCGATGAGGTGACCACGTCGATCCGGCCGTCATTCGGGAGGCGGATGAACTGCTCGCCGACCCGCATCACGTCGCCGAGCGGGCCGTTCTTCACCATCGACTGGAGCGGCCGGTAGACGTTGTCAGTCTGGTCCTCGGCGGTGGCGAGCAACTGGATCAGCGGCGTCGCCCACGGCCGGCCCATCGGGTCGCCTGGTTCGTACTCGTGAACCCACCCACAACCACAGCCGTAGGTGCGGCAGTCGAATCGCTCCCCACCCTTGGCCCAACCGTCGAACAGGACCGGGCCTCGGGCCTCCGCGCAGATCAGCGTTGCCGACCACGGACCCTTGCCCGTCTTCTGCGGTGCGACCACCTGAGAGCGGCGGTTGAAGAAGGCGGGGGCCTTCTGGCCGGACTTCGCTCGGGGCTTGATGCGGTAGTGGTTGACCGTGCACCAGAGCTGCCAGTCGTACATGACGAACGGGTCGCCCTTGTCGTCACCGTCGGGGATCGGGCAGTGGTGCTCGATCCAATCGGGGACGATCCACAGCGTCGGGAAGTCGACGGTGAACTCGTCTGGCGGTGCGAGTAGCTCAGTCGCCTCCACCGACGACCCTCAAACGGTCACGAGAGGATGGGGAACGACCTTGCGCGGCGGGAGCGGACGGGACGGGTTCGCCGATCCTCCACCGGTTCCGCAACAGACCGGGCATGGAGAGGCCGAGCGACTCCTGAAGTTGGCGAAGCAGCGTCCGGGCGCTCGTCGGGGCGTCGTGCTGTTCGGCCTTCACCAGCGAGCGGACGTAGATGGCGACCTCGATCTCGGCGCCGAGCTTGTCCCACATGATCGCCTGCGGCCGGGACCACTCGTCGGCCCACAGGTCGAGCTCGCGCTCCTGGGCATCGTCGAGCGGCCATGGCGGAACCTCGCCCACGCGACCTGAGGCGGGGAGTACAGTCCACTCCCCATCGGCCTGTGTCAGGGAGTCAGGATCCGGCGGCGGACCGGAACGGGCACGAGCTCCACCCTTGGCCATGGTCATCACTCCTCGCCGGCATTGCGCCGGGTCGGTCAGAGCCGCAGCGTTGCGCCGGCGGCCGGTGTATGGATATGCAACGAGCACCACGAAACGTGGTGACGCCACGACTTTCTGAACCCCTCAGACCTATGGGACGCCACCCTG
>Ga0214471_10000313_pt1 | contig 42766 bp, 36 predicted proteins | sample RVTome_5_FD_207665 | JGI IMG/M metagenome (GOLD analysis project Ga0214471, IMG submission 207665) | Soil microbial communities from uranium-contaminated site in the Upper Colorado River Basin, Wyoming, United States - RVT142D155 | ecosystem: Environmental > Terrestrial > Soil > Contaminated >... | reverse complement strand
AGGGTCCAAAGCGCGTGTCATGATCGCGAGTGCCTCCACTGGTCGTTGGTTTGTGAGAGCACTCGCATCAAACGCGAGACACCCCAACGACCGGTGGATGGTCACCTATCCGCGCGGCTCCTAAGAGCGTTCCCGACTCTCGTCCGAACGACCCGCCAAGGAAGCGCCGTTTGGAGCGGCTCGACCCCGTCTGCCGTAACGGGATTATGGGTTGGGTGATCTGTGCAGGCACTTCGGGGACCCAGAAGCCTGGGACATGGAAGACTCCCGAGGCATGGGCGCCGGCGCGGCTGTCAGCCGCATCGACCACGTCGTGGTGGAAGCCGGGGACGAGCACGCATTGTTCGATTTCCTCACGGACCGCCTCGGATTGCCCGTGGCTTGGCCGATGGCGCACTGGGGGTTGATCCACGAAGGGGGTGTGGGTTTCGGTAGCTGCAACGTCGGGTGCAACCATCCGGTCGATCCCGCGAGCGATCCCTCCGCGACGATCCGAGCGATCGCGTTCGAGCCGGCTGAGTCCCTCGCGGGGGCGATGGCCACACTTGAGCAGCGAGGGGTGGCGCTCACGCCCCCGATGCCGAGCGGAACCATCGATGTTCCTGACGAGCCGCCGTTTCTTCCTTGGAAGCGCGGGTGGAGCAACGCCTTGGTGCTGAGCGAGGGACTTCAGCCGACTCCGTTCTTGTGCGCCTATGACCATGATGTCGATGTACAACGCGAGGCGAGCCAGGCGCACTTCGAGGGCGCAGACGGTGGCCCGCTCGGGATCACGGAGATTCATCGCGTGATCATCCATACCGATGACGTCGCCGGCACATGCGACCTCTGGCGTGTGTTGCTCGGCGAGCCCATCGAGCAATGCCTCTTCGACTTCCGAGATCGTCCGGGCGTTCGGATTCATCGGGGTACGGGACCTCCCGCGCTCGTACTCGGCGTTCGATCGACGACGGTCGCTTCAGCGGGCCTCGACGAGTTGGGGATCGAGCATCACATCGACAGCTCGACGCTCGAGATCAGCCTCAACCCCGCCGACTTGCTCGGCCTCGACATCCGCCTCGTCGAACGCTGAATTCGTAGTACCCAAACGCGAGTTGGCCATCGCCCCAGACCACTGACGGTGTACACGAATGGGCGCAGGACACGGGCAGCGAACGCTTCTCGCGGCCACCGTTCGCGGGCGGATCCCATCAACGCGCGACTCGGACACTCCCGACACGACAGCGTGTCACCGAACCGGTGCTCGGGATACAGGTCAGACGCTCGTGTCAATCCGAACGCCGAGCCATAGCTGGCGTTCTCCCGACACCGCTCTGACTGGAAACTGCGTCGACGACCACGGCGTGTGTCGACCGTGCGTTTCGATAAGAGCTCCCAGCCCGACACCGCGTCCGGTTGGCTCCTCACAGGCCGGTGCGCAGGTCCAGCGCTCGCTGCTTCCACGCGGAGCCTGCTCCGACTTTGTCGTAGATGGCGAGGGCGGCGTCGAGGTGATCCCGGCGGCCGGTGACCCGTCCCCAGTCCTCGAGGGCTTCGGCTTCGTAGTGCTGCAGCGAGAACCGGTGGAAGACGTCGATCGCTGCCGCGAAGTGCGACTCGGTATCTGAGTCCGATTGCGCCAGCGTTGCCTTCGCGAGCTCGAGGAAACCGAGTACGCCGCGGATGTCGTCCGCTTGGCCGAGCAGGTGCTCCGACGCTTCCAGGAGACGTCGGGCTTCGTCATGGCGTCCAGTACGTGTGAACAACACCGCTTTGCGAAGGTTGGCGACCGCCACCATATTGCCTACGACGGAATCGAACAGCGCTTCTGCCTCGTCGAATCGTCCTGTCCGCTCGGCGAGCGCAGCCCTCAAGATCGTGACCATGGCTAAGGCACCGACGTTCCCGTCGGCGGCCAGGGCGTTGCCTGCGCCTTCCATCCGTGGTCTTGCGAGCTCGAAGTCCCCACGCCAGTACTCGAGGAAGGCGTTGTCACGAGCTGAGGGGACCTGCTCCGAGAGTGCTTCCATCTCGTCGAGACGACCGGCCAAGCCGAGGTTGAGCCACTTCTCGCCCTGGAGGGCGTTGCGCAAGCCCGGGGCACCGGCGTGGCGGCCGGATGCCAGCTCCTCGTCGATCCATCCGATCGCCGACAGAGGATCGAGGTGGGAGCTCATGGACGTCGCGGCAATGAATGCAGCCACCCACGCGAGGACCGGCTGGCCGAGCCGTACTGCCTCGCGGTGTGCACGTTCGAGCTCGGCGAGACCCTCGACGGTTGAACCGGTGGCCATGAGCCCACCGGAGCGCAGCATGTGGGCGTTGGCCTGGATCGTCTCCAAGCCGAGCTGCTCGCCGATGAGGAGCGCTCTGTTGGCGGCGTCGATGCACCGGTCGGGTTCCCCAAGCACCACGTGAGCACTGGCGAAGCCGAGATGCACGTACGCCAGGGCGGCCGAAGCGCCATCGGCCTCGAGCACTGCCAGGGCGGCCTGGAGGTTCTCCATCGCCCGGCCGACGTCCGAGCGTCCCGGGAACGTCGCGAGGTTGCGCCCGATGCGGGAACGCACCTTGGCCGCGCTGCGCAGGTCGCCGAGCTCCTCGTAGATCTCCCGGGCCCGTTCGAGGTGCTCAATGCCCCGTTCCCACCCGATGTCGGCTGCATAGGTCGCGTCACCGATCAGCTGCAGCAGTCCGGCGGTTTCGGCCGGATCGCCACTGGTGTCGTCGAGCAGCTCGACGGCCGCCTCGATGTGCTCGCCGGCCTCGTCCCATGCGTAGTTCTGCCGAGCTTCGTGCGCGGCGATCACCGACGCGGTCACTGCTTTCTCGGGATCGGCTGCCGCACCCGCCTGGCGGAAGTGAACCGCGATCGCACCTGTTGCGCCACGGCTTGCTTCGAGCGCCTCGGCCGCCCGGAGATGGAAGCGCTGGCGACGCGCCAGGCTGAGCTCCTCCAAGAGCGTCTGGCGAACCAGTGCGTGGGCGAACGAGTAGCCGGCGCGACGCCCACCAACCTCCACCAACAGGCCTGATGACACGCCGATGTCCAGCGCGGCCAACACCTGCTCGCTGTCGCCGTGCATCCCTGTGAGGGAAGCGACGTCGAACTCGGAGCCGAGGACCGCCGCATTCGCCAACACATCGTTGACCTCCGGTCCCAGGCGGGTGAGCCGGCGCCCCACCACCTCGCGAATGCCCTCCGGCAACTCGAGATCCTCGACCCGCTCCACATCGGCGACCCCCATGCCGTCGCTCTCGTAGATCCTCCCCGTCTCGACCAGGTGCCGGATCACTGCCTCGACGAAGAACGGATTGCCGTCGGTCGCGGCGTGCAGCGCAGCGGCGAACGCACTCGTGCCGGAACCCAGTTCGTAGCCGGCAGCGCCCTCGAGGAACGCCACCACCTCGCCGTCAGTGAGGCCCCGCAGCGCGATCCGCTCCACCCCGACCTCACGACGCAGATCCGCCAACACCTCGGCGAGCGGATGCGTCCGATCCACGTCGGTGTCGCGATACGTGCCCACCACCATCACCCGGCAACCGGTGAGCGACCGCACCACATGACGCAGCACGAGTGCCGACGCCCGATCGGCCCAGTGGAGATCGTCGAGCACCAACAACACCGGCTGCTCCCCAGACATCGCCTCCAACCAGGCCACGACCGCTTCGATGAGACGAGCCCGTTCCGACTCGGCGTCCGCCTCGAGCGGGACGGGCAACAGATCGGCGTGCTCAGCGAGCTCGGGAACGAGACGCACCAGATCACCCGCGAAGCGACCGAGCAGACCCGGGAGCCGGTCGGGGGTGACGCCAATAATCGCATGCCGGATCGCCTCCACGAAGGGCTGATAGGGACGACCGACCTCCTCGTCACACCGCCCCGCGGCCACCACCGCACCCTCGTCACGCACGGAACGAGCGAGCTCCGCGACGAGACGGGTCTTGCCCACCCCCGGCTCCCCGGCCACGAAGACCGTCCGCACCTCTGCTCCGGTGGCCTGCTTCCATCTCTGCGCCAACGTCTCTTGTTCCCGCTCACGCGCAACGAACGGAAACGTCGCCGTCCCAGTGAGGAACCGCGGCAACTCAGGAGCAGACGACGGACGCGGGATCCACAACACCTCATGCAGGACGAGCGGTTCGAGACCCTTCAGCGACCGTTCCCCCACCGACCGGCTCTCGTGCACGCTGCGGCTCCCCGCCAACGCACGAACGAGCTCCGTGCACAAGATCTGACCACCAGCCGCATCCGCACACACCCTCGATGCCTGCACCACCGGAGTGCCGAACACGTCACCCTCCTCGAAGGACACGTCGCCCGCGGCGAGACCGATACGGACCAAGACGGGCTCCCGGCCCGGCAACTGGTGCAACCGCTGTTGCATCCACGCCGCGCAGCCGAACGCATCAGATGCCGAGTCGAACACGGCCAGCACGCCATCGCCCAGGCCCTTGATCCTCGTACCGCCGAATGCCCCGATGGCATCGTCGAGGACCCGGTCGTGGGCCTGGCGCAACTCATCCGCCGCGCTGTCACCGAGCCGGCCCCGCTGCTCCGTCGAACCGACCAGATCGGTGACCAACACCGTCGCAGTCCGATTACGCCCCCCAGCCATACCGCCACGGTACCCCTGCACCACCTCCCGCCCATCCCGATCGTCGGTCGGCCTGACCGCTACAGCTAGGCACAACGACTGCCGCTCCTCACCTTCGGTTGTTGAGGGGTCGATCTCGCTGCGTGAGAATCGGCGCTAACCGGCGGCTGGCTCGGCCTCGGTTGCGGCGTCACGCCCCTGGAGGCGAACCGTGGCCAACCAGGGCATCGTCGCTCGTCGGTGGAGTGTCCACCACGTCAGGCGGAGCTGTCGCCCCGACGGCGTGGGCCGCGTACTCGAGGGCGAGGCGCCGGGCGATGTCAGCGGGGGGAACTGGTTTGGAGAACAAGAAGCCCTGAAGGAGGTCGCAGCCCTGGTTGGCCAGCACTCGGAACTGCTCCTCGGTCTCGATGCCCTCGGCGACGACGCGGAGCCCCAGGTTGTGGGCCATGGCGATCGAGGCGGACACTATCGACGTCTCCTGCTTCGACGTGCCCTGGACGAACGACCGGTCGATCTTGATGGCGTCGAGGGGCAGCTCGGCCAGATAGCGCAGCCCGCAGTAGCCGGTGCCGAAGTCGTCGATGGCGATCGACACACCCATCTCCCGGAGATCGCGGAGTGCAGCCGCGATCAGCTCGGTGCTGTCGACGGCGGCGCTCTCGGTCAGCTCGATGGTCAGGAGCTCGGGGGGAAGCCCGGTCGTGCGAAGGACCTCGGCGACCAGCTCGGGGAGACCATGTCGGAACTGGCGGGCAGAGACGTTCACCGCGATCCCGGCATCGCCCAGACCGTCGGCGTGCCACCCAGCGGCTTGGCGGCACGCTTCGGTCAGCACCCACCGGCCAAGGTGCACGACGAGATCAGATTGCTCGGCCACCGGCACGAAGTGGCCGGGGAACAGCAGCCCGGACTCAGGGTGGTCCCACCTCACCAGCGCCTCACAGTGGTCGGTGCGGCCCGTACGCGCGTTGAGCACCGGCTGGTAGTGAAGGACCAGCTCGCCGCGTTGGATGGCCAGGTGAAGCGCCGTCTCGATCTCGAGACGCTCGTGGGCGACGGTGGCCAGCTCGGACCGGAAGACCTCGTAGGTGTTGCGTCCCGATTCCTTCGCTCGATACATCGCGGCATCGGCGCTGGACACGACGGCGTTGGGTACGCCGCCGTCATTCGGCGCCACCGCCACACCGATGGACACGCTCATCCGCAGAGCGCTCTCGGCGATGGTCACCGGTTCAGCCATGGTTTCGAGGATTCTCTCGGCGACGACGATCACGTCCTGGTCCTCTTCGAGGAACGGGAGGAGGACGGCGAACTCGTCGCCGCCCAGCCGCGCCGCGGTGTCCTCCTCGCGGATGCACCGCTCGAGCTTGCGAGCGACCGTCACCAAGAGCTGGTCGCCAGCCGAGTGACCGAAGGCGTCGTTCACCGACTTGAAGTGGTCGAGATCCAGGAACAGCACACCGACGCGGCCGTCGTTTCGCCGAGCATGGGCCAGGGCGCGATCGAGACGATCCCCGAACAGGTCGCGGTTGGGTAGCTCGGTGAGGCTGTCGTGGCTGGACTTGTGCTCGGTTTCCGCACGCCCGACGAGGAGAGCGCTCACGTAGGCCACGAGCACCCCCGCGGTGATCATCGTGGTCGTGGCGGTCGAGGCGGTCACCGCAGACTTCCGCCAGGCCTCGATCACCAGGACGGCTGGCGCCATGAGGAGACCGCCCAGCACCAGACCGAGATGGATGGGGCTGAGCAGTCGTGGCTCGAGGGCCAACGGTTCGACGAGCAGATCGGCGGAGCGGACGACTGCGGCGAGGCCGATGAACACCAACCCCGCCACCATGATCGCAGTGATCAGGAACTCGGGTGCTTCGACCACTGACAGCCCGCTGAGCCCGGCTAGGCCGTGGGCCCCGGCGACATAGGCGAATCCCAGATTGAGGTAGCGATAGGTGGCGAGTCCGCGGCCGTTCCCGGTGAGTAGCCGAAGGAGGATCACCACGCTCGCCGTGTCGGCGGCCATCACTACCACCGTGGGGAGCATGACCCGATCAGCGATCGCCGCATCGGGGAGCAGACGGCCGGCCACCGCCCAGGTGCCGAGTCCGACCAGGGCGCCGATGAGGCATGCCTCGACCATGACGTCGATCTCGCGTCCGGGGAGACGACAGGCCACGATGTGGAGCAGCGCTCCGATGATGAGGAGGTATCCGATGAGGATGCCGGCAGCCTCAACCGCGGACATCTCGAGGTCGATCATGGAACGCAGCCCGCCATCGGCGGCGGCGATGAGCGCCAGACCGGCGCTGAGCTGGACGATGCCCCGTGGTACGCCGACCGTCGGGTCCGTCCGGAGGTGGCGGCGAGTTCTCCACGCGATGGCGCCGAGGGTGAACACCCCGGCAACGCGAACCGGAGTGACGCCGGCGGTCAGGGTCCAGACGGTCAACGCAGAGGCGAAGGCGGCAATGGTCGAGGCTGCGTCCACATGGAACGCTCCGAGCCAAGTCGCAGTTCGACGTTGCTTCACCACCTTCGACATCGGCACGTTGGACGTGCGTCGAAAGGGTTCCCGGCACAGAATGCGGACGCTTGACGTTGAGATACCGCCCTTGGCGTCACGATTGTGCACTACACACCCCAGCGAGGAGTCCGATGCCCCCGACAGCCGCGATGGCGCTTCGTCACGACTGGTCGGTCGATGAGGTTGCTGCACTCATCGGCCGCCCCTTCCATGATCTGCTGCACGACGCCCACGTCGTACATCGCGCCGGGAACGACCCCCACGTAGTCGAGGGGGCGATGTTGCTCTCGATCAAGACCGGGGGTTGTCCCGAGGACTGTGCGTACTGTCCGCAATCATCGAGGTACGACACCGGCCTCGGTGCCGAGCGACTGATGCCGACTGAGGACATCGTCGCCGCGGCGCGTCGGGCGAAGAAGGCGGGTGCCACCCGGTTCTGCATGGGCGCGGCATGGAGATCTCCCAGCGATGCTCAGGTCGAGCGGGTGGCCGATGCCGTCCGAGCGGTCGGGTCGCTGGCCATGGAGACGTGCGCCACCCTCGGCATGCTGACCGCGGAGCAGGCTCGGCACTTGGCCGATGCCGGCCTGGACTTCTACAACCACAACCTCGACACCTCGCCGGAGTTCTACGGCGAGATCATCACCACCCGCAGCTACCAGGACCGACTCGATACGCTCGGCCATGTGCGGGCTGCCGGTGTTGCAGTGTGCTGTGGCGGCATCGTTGGCATGGGCGAGGATCGCCGAGTTCGAGCAGGGTTGCTCGCCCAGCTTGCGAACCTCGCGCCCCACCCCGAGAGCGTGCCCATCAACCTGCTGGTGCAGGTTCCGGGTACGCCGCTGCATGGCACCGACGAGCTCGACGCTCTGGAGCTGGTGAGAACCGTTGCCGCGGCGCGGATCATGATGCCGGAGTCGGTCGTGCGCCTCTCAGCGGGCCGGTCGCAGATGAGCGACGAGCTCCAGGCGCTGTGCCTGCACGCCGGGGCCGCCAGCATCTTCTTGGGCGATCGCCTGCTGACCACGGACAATCCCGGTGACGACCACGACACGGCGCTGCTGGCGCGACTCGATACCGCCGTGGCCGTGCCCGTCGAGTGAGGCGCGCGGGGAGGCCTAGTAGAAGGTGCCGCGCCTGTTCATGATGGTGAGCACCCCAACGGTTGCCGCGGCGACGCCGAGGAGGAGGACACCCACGCGAGTCGTCGTGGAGAGCGTCGAACCGACCAGTGAAGCGAACAGGCCGGCCAAGGCGACGAGCAGCGCAACGATGGTGAGTGAGTACCAACGGGTTGTCGTGGTCGCTAGGACCTCGATGGGCTCGTTCTCGTCCGGTCGCATCCGGGCGATGTCGTCGACCAGGCTGCTCCAACCCAATCGGGACGAGAGGTCCTCGCCGGTGGCAGCGCCGGCACCGTCGTCGTCGAGTGAGGTCTCGGCGAAGGCGTTGACGTAGCTGGCGATGTACTCGCTGGCTGGAGGCGTCGTGTCGACGGGGGCGGTGTGGGCTTCGGGGTCGACCTCGGGGTGGGTCGGGCTGCCGGCGGCCGTGGACGCGTGAGACGTACTGGTCATGGTTGGATTTTCGGTACTTCGCGCTCCCGACTTGAGTCCTTCCCGGATTGTTCGCCGCGCTCGGTGGCGATCAGGCGGCGAGGGCCTGGGCCACGCGGCGGTGGATCTGGCGAGCGTTGGCCTCCGAGACGCCGTGGAGCGCGGAGACGGTGACCGCCGGCCGGGGGTTGCCGCCGGCAAGCTCGGTCTCATAGGCCAGATACACCAGCTGGTGGCGGCGGTTGGCTGACGCCTTCGGAAGAGCGGTGACCAAGCGGGCGGCTTCGGCGTGGTGGGCGGCCAGCGAGGCCAGGACATCGAGCTCGTCGCGATGGTCGAAGGAGTCGAGGTCTCGAGATGGCTCGGGCAGCCGGTCAGCGCCCAGTGTGTGCTCGCTGTCCAGACATGACGTGTGCGGACCCAGCACCCGGCCCAGGTGGCTGTTGATCTCCGCCCGTGAGTACCGCCACGGAAGAGCCCCACCGTCGGACGACCAGGCCGCTGACCGCTTGAGCAGGATGGTGGTGAACACGTCAGCGGCGAGCGACGCGATCTCATCGGGATCGGCCGCCACGTGGTGGAACCCCTGGGCCCGGACCAGGCGGCGAACCAACTTGGTGAGGGGCGGCTGAGCAAGGTGCCAGGCGGCACTCAACGTCTCCGGGCTCCGGTCCCCGTCGCCGAGCGCCTTCCACACCGCGGCGATTCCCGCCCGGTGGGCGTCGCCACCGGGGGGGACGCGCCGGGGAGGCGGCAGCGGGCGTCGTACGCCAGGCGTGGGTCGGTAGCGGGATGGCCGTGCCGGCACTGCGGAGCGTTCCACCGGTGTTCCCTTCGTCATCGGTCTGGCTGTGGCACCCGGCGCCGAACCCAGCAGGTTCGGTCGGGTTGCCGGTGCGGTCGACGGGCCGAGTCCCTCGCGCACACTCGTGATGAGTGTCGCCATCGTACCCATATCGGCGACAGAAGTGAATCTGGAACGCGTTCTAGTTCGTCGGTCAGACTGCGAGCGATGCTCGCCGACCTGCACTTCGATGACCGGGTGGCACTGGTGACGGGTGCCGCGGCGGGGCTGGGGCGAGCCATCGCCACTGGGTTTGCCGAGCGTGGCGCCGCGGTCTCGCTCGTCGATCGCGACGCCGAGGCGCTCGCCGCGGTGGTCCAGGAGCTCGGCGTCGGGGGCGCAACGGCCGCGGTGGTGAGCCACGTCGGCGACGTGCGCGACCCCACGGTCGTTGACGAGTGGATGGCGACGACGATCGATCGGCTCGGCCGGATCGACAGTGTGGTCAACAACGCCGGCGGTACCTTCAAGGCCGCCTTCGCCGATGTGGGTGCCAAGGGTCAGCAGGCGCTGGTGGACGAGAACTTCACCAGCGTCACCCACGTCGTGAGGGCCGCAGTGCCCCACATGGTCGAGGGTGGTGGCGGGTCGATCGTCAACGTGACGTCGATCGAGGCGCACCGGGCCTGCCCTGGTTTCGCCGTGTATGCGGCGATGAAGGCGGCGGTGGCCAATCTCACGGCCAGCCTCGCCCTCGAGTACGGGCACCACGGCATCCGGGTGAACTGTGTAGCGCCCGACGCCATCCCGACCGAGGGCGAGCTGTTCCTAGCCGTCGGCGACGATCCCGCCGCCGACGGCGGCTATGGGCACACGACCGCTCTGGGCCGATGGGGCGAACCGATCGAGATCGTCGGGCCGGTGTTGTTCCTGGCCAGCGATCTGGCGTCGTTCGTCACCGGGACCACGCTCCACGTCGACGGCGGCAACGACGCCGCTCGTGGTTGGCGCCGCAAGCCCGACGGATCGTTCCAGCCATGAGCGCTCCCGCCCGATGAGGGTGTGTCCCACCGATCGGTTGTCGGTCGGCATCCAGCTTCCCGTGCAAGCCCTCTCGTCGCGCTTCGCCGACGAATGGGAGCATGACGCCTCGGTCGGCGACATGATCTCCATCGCCGAGGCTGCCGATCGTGCCGGCCTGTTCTACGTCGCCGTGTGCGACCACGTAGCCGTCCCGCGCGTCGATGCCGAGGCGATGGGAACGACCTGGTTCGATACCATCGCCACGCTCGGCCTCCTGGCCGGCCGCACCCACCGAGTTCGTCTGCTCAGCCACGTCTACATCCCGGCCTACCGCCACCCGCTCCAGGTGGCCAAGGCCTTCGCCACCCTTGACCGTCTCTCGGCGGGGCGGGTGATCCTCGGCGTCGGCGCCGGTCACGTCCTCGGCGAGTTCGAGGTGCTCGGAGCCGACCATCGTCGACGCGGTGCACTGCTCGACGAGTCGATCGCCGCCATCTCCGCCGCGCTGGTCGACGAGTTCCCCGACGTCGACGGCGACACCTGGTCGTTCGCCCACGCCGGTGTGGGTCCCCGACCGGTGCAGCAGCCTCGCCCTCCGGTCTGGATCGGCGGTTCGTCGCCGGCCGCGATCCGGCGGGTCGGCCGCCTCGGTGATGGTTGGCTGCCGCAGGGCACCCCGTTGGCTGATATCCCTGCTGCGCTCGAAATCATTGTGGCCGAAGCCGAAACCGCCGGGCGGGGGGACGAACCGCTCGACATCGGAGCCAACGGGCCGCTGGTCCACGTCGGTGACCCACCGGGCCACATCGAAGGCGACCGCCGGTTCATCACCGGCGACCCCGAACGCGTCGCCGCCGCGCTCGGCCGTTGGACCGATGCAGGCGTCGATCACGTCCAGGTCGCCTTCCGGGGGGCACGCTCGGCCCAAGAGTGGTGTGATCAGATCGAGCGCTTCGGCGACGAGGTGCTTCCCCTGCTGGGAAAGGAGGATCGATGACGTTGCTCGACGACAAGGTCTGCATCGTCTCGGGTGTGGGGCCGGGGATGGGCCAGGCCGTGGCCCGGGCCATGGCACGCGACGGCGGGCGCGTGGTCCTCGTCGCACGCGACCACGAGCGGCTCAGCCAGGTGGCTGACCGGATGATCGCTGCGGGCGGCGTAGCTCTCCCCGTACCCACCGACATCACCGATGGCGAGGCATGTGCCGCGCTGGTCGAGCGGACGCTCGAGGAGTTCGGTCGCATCGACGTGCTGGTGAACAGCGCCTTCCGTCCCGATCCGTCGGTGTCGTTCCTCGATGCCGATCTCGACGTCTGGAAGAAGGTTCACCTCGTCAACGTGTGGGGAACCTTCGGTCTCACCCAGGTGGTGGCCCGTCAGATGGTGGAGCAGGGAGACGGCGGATCGATCGTGAACGTGTCCTCGATGGTGGTGCGCAAGGCGATGGAGCTCCAGGGTGCCTATGGAACCTCCAAGGGGGCGGTTCACGTCTTCACGCGGATCCTGGCCCGAGAGCTGGCCCGCCACGACATCCGCGTGAACTCGGTGGTTCCCGGGTGGATGTGGGGGCCGTCGGTGCAGATCTACGTCGACTGGCTGATGCAGAGCGACGGTCTCAGTCTCGAGGAGGCCAAGGCGAAGATCGCCGTCGACATCCCCCAGGGTGAGATCCCCTCGCAGGAGGATTGCGCGGAGGCGATCGTGTTCCTCGCCTCCGACCGGGCGCGAGTGATCACCGGGCAAGCGCTCGACGTGAACGGCGGCGAGGTCTTCCACTGATGGGTCCAATGGTGCAAGGCAAGGTGGCCTTCGTGACTGGAGCGGGGAGCGGCATCGGCCGCGCCGCCGCCCTCCTGCTGTCCACTGAGGGCGCGGCCGGAGTGGTGTGCGTCGACATCGACGGTGCGACCGCGGCGGCGGTGGCTGGCGAGGTGGACGACGCCGGTGCCGTCGGTCTCCCGGTGAGATGCGACGTCACTGACGACGACGAGGTGGGCGCCGCGGTGGACGCTGCGGTCGCCCGCTTCGGCCGGCTGGACTGCTGCATCAACAACGCCGGGACAAGCGGAGCATGGGCCCCCATCGCCGAGCACCCGCTCGAAGAGTGGCACCGCACCATCGCGGTGAACCTCACGTCGGTTTTCCTGTGCATGCGCCGGGAGGTCCCGGCGCTTCTGGCCGGCGGTGGTGGCGCCATCGTCAACTCGTCGTCGGGCGCCGGCCTCGTCGCCTCGCCGGGGCAGGCCCCCTACGTGGCGTCGAAGCATGGCGTTCTCGGGCTCACCAAGACCGCGTCGCGGGAGTACGCCGGTCAGGGGATCCGGGTCAATGCCGTCTGCCCCGGTACCATCCGCACGCCCATGCTCGACGGCTACATCGACGCCAATCCCGAGATGGAGCGGATGCTGGCCAAGGTGTCACCGCTCAAACGACTCGGCGAGGCTGCCGAGGTTGCCGCCGCCATGGTGTGGCTGTGCAGCGACGCGGCATCGTTCGTCCACGGCCACAGCCTCGTCGTCGACGGCGGCGCACTCGGCCGCTGAACCAATCCTCGAAAGGACCGCACCCCCATGCATCAACGATTCACCGGCAAGCGCTGCTTGGTCACTGGCGCCGCGTCGGGGCTCGGTCGCGCCACATCGCTGCGCTTGGCGGCCGAGGGTGGCCGGGTCGTGTGCCTCGATCTGGCCGACGCCGTTGAGGAGACGGCGGCTGTCATCGCCGCTGCCGGGGGCGATGCGCTTGTTGTCACCTCATCGGTGTCTGATCCGGCGCAGGTGGAGGGAGCCGTCACGCGCGCCGTCGCACATCTCGGTGGTCTGGATGTGCTGTGCAACGTCGCAGGCGTCCTGCGCATGGAGCACACCGAGTCATCGTCGATCGACACCTGGAACCTGGTCATCGGAGTCAACCTCACCGGTACGTACCTGATGGCTCGCCATGCCCTTCCCCACCTCATCGAATCGAAGGGCAACATCGTCAACGTCGGCTCCTCGGCGGGCCTTCGCGGCCACGCCTATGCCGCCGCCTACTGCGCGTCGAAGGGCGGGGTGATCCACCTCACGAAAGAGCTGGCCGAGGAGTTCAAGGCGGCCGGCGTCCGGGCCAACGTCGTGTGCCCGGGCGGCATGGCCACACCCATGGTCGGCAACCTCGAGATCCCCGACGACATCGAGATGAGGCTCCTCCTCAAGCACACGTCGCCGATGGGAGAGTGCACTCCCGATCAGGTCGCCTCCACCGTGGCTTTCTTGGCCTCCGACGAGGCCGACTACATCACGGGTGCTGTCGTGTCCGTCGATGGCGGCATCACGGTGTGAGACCCGGCCTCCCCCCGACCCCTCGACCAGCACCACCGACGTCCCCGAAGGAGACCCTGGCGCTCGTGGCCGTGGGCGGTGGAGTCGGTGCGCTGCTACGCCACGTCAGCGCCGAGGTCATCGGTGCGGGCTCGAGTGGGATCCCGTGGAGCACGCTGACGGTCAACGTGATCGGCAGCCTGGTGCTGGGGGTCGTGTTGGCCCACCACGAGAGCGGGCGAGCCGCCGGCTGGTCACGCCCGCTCCTCGCCGTCGGTCTGTGCGGCGGGCTCACCACGTTCTCGGCGTTCGTGGTCGAGGTCGACCGTCTCTGGTGGGCACGATCGGCCGATGTCGCCATCAGCTATCTGATCGTGACCGTCGGTGTGTGTGTCGCCGCGGTGGTAGTGGGCCGGCACGCGATGAGGCGATCTCGGAGTGCGGTGCGATGACAGTGCTGTTGGTGACCGCCGGCGGCGCCATCGGTTCGGTGGCGCGGTGGTGGGTGGGTACCCTCCTGGTGGAGCGAGGCCCGCGGTTCGGTCCGACGCTCGTGGTCAACGGCGCCGGTGCGGCGCTGTTGGGGGTCGTCGTGGGGCTGGGGTGGCGCGGTGGCTGGTTCGACTTCATCGGCATGGGGCTGATCGGTGGGTTCACGACCATGTCCAGCTTCGCGGCAGACATCGAGGACCTGGCCCGCCGGCGCTCGCTCTACGTGGCGAGCGCGCTGGGATTGACCGCCGTGGTCGGTGTGGGCGTGGCCGCGACGGCACGGACGCTGGTGGGCTAGCGCGCGCCGAGGGCCCGCCGGAGCGGGCCCTCGATCGCGCGTTGTGAGCTGTGGCGACTGACTAGGCGGATGCCTTGGCAGTCTTCTTGGCCGTGGTGGTGGCTGCTTTGGGGGCGGCCTCCTCGCCGGGCAGGAAGCCGTCGACGAGGCCGGCGATCGAGCGGGCCAGCTCGGCCTGGTACTCGAGGACCTTCTGCGTGAACTCGAAGGCCAGCTCGACGAGCTCGGCCGGCTTCGGGAGGTTCTCGATCACGTCGAGGTCGGAGATGGTCTCGGGCAGAAAGCCTTCGATGGTCTCGGTCCAGTCGCCGACGGCCTTGGTGGCCTGCTCCTGGCTGGTCTTGATCACGTCGTTGATCTGCTCGTTGACCTTGTTCACGAGGTCGGTGGTGTTCATCGGTGCTCCTTGGGAGGGTGGGGGGCTGTCGTCCCGCTTCAGTGGTGTGCTTACTATTGCAAGCATCCGCTACCCGCGTCAAGCAGTTGGGAGCGTGGCGTCCGTCACATCCCCAGGCTGGGCGGCCGTGGTCGCCGGAGGCAACGGCGACGGAGACCGGTGCCTAGGATCGGCGGCGTGCGCGCCGTGGTCCTCAACGAGTACGGAGGACCCGAAGTCCTCACCATCGCCGACGTAGCTGAGCCGCGGCCCGGGCCCGAGGACATCGTGGTGGAGATCCGGGCCACCGCTCTGAACCGGGCCGACGTGCTGCAGCGGATGGGTCTCTATCCCGGTCCACCCATGGAGCACGAGATCCCGGGCTTGGAGTTCGCCGGAACCGTCGTCGACGCCGGCGATCGAGTCATCGGTGTCGGCGAAGGCGACGAGGTCATGGGCATCGTCGGTGGTGGGTCCTACGCCGATCGCATCGCCGTTCACCATCGCCAGGTGATGGCGGTTCCCGACACGGTCCCGCTCGCCGACGCCACCGCCATCCCCGAGGTGTTCCTCACCGCCTGGGATGCGCTGGTCCGCCAAGGCGGTCTCACCTCGGGTCGCCGAGCCCTGGTGCACGCGGGCGCCTCGGGAGTGGGAACCGCTGCCACCCAGATCGCCACGGCGATCGGCGCTTCCGTCGCCGTCACCGCCAGCGCCGCCAAGCACGATGTGTGCCGCGCCCAAGGGGCCGATCTGGTGATCGACTACCGCTCGACTGACTTCGCGGACGCCATTTCGGGGTGGACCGACGGCGAGGGAGTCGACGTGGTGCTCGACGTGGTGGGCGGCGAGTACCTCAATCGCAACATCGCATCACTCCGCGTGGGCGGCACCGTGGTGCAGGTCGGGGTCATGGATCCATCACCGCCCACCTTCGCCCTCGGCGCCCTGTTGCCCAAGCGGGCGACGCTGGTGGGAACGGTGCTGCGCGCCCGCCCCCTCGAGGAGAAGATCGCCCTGACCCGGCAGTTCGCCCGAGAGGTGCTGCCGCTGTTCGATCACGGCCCGCTGCGTCCGGTGATCGACTCCCGCTACCCGCTCGAGCAGGTCGGCGCCGCCCACGAGCGCATGGAGTCGAACGCCAACGCCGGGAAGATCCTCGTCGACATCTCCGGCTCCTGAGGCGTCGATGAGGGTTCAGGAGCGGTCGGCGATGGGCACGTACTTCCGCTCACCGACGCCGTCGTAGCGCTGACGGGGACGGCTGATCTTCTGTTCGGGATCGGCCAGCAGCTCCACCCAGTGGGCGAGCCATCCGGCGGTGCGGGGGATGGCGAACAGCACCGGGAACATGTCCATCGGGAAGCCGATGGCCTGGTAGATGAGCCCGGAGTAGAAGTCGACGTTGGGATAGAGCTTGCGGGACACGAAGTACTCGTCCTCCAAGGCGATCTTCTCGAGCTCCAGGGCGATGTCGAGCAGCGGGTTGGGGCCGGTGATCTCGAACACCTCGTGGGCGGTCCTCTTGATGATCGCCGCCCGCGGGTCGTAGCTCTTGTACACCCGGTGGCCGAACCCCATGAGTCGCTCGTTGCCGTCCTTCACCCCGCCGATGAAGGCAGGGATCTCCGACGGGCTGCCGATGCGCCCCAACATCCGGACCACAGCCTCGTTGGCCCCACCGTGCAACGGGCCGTAGAGCGCGGCACTGGCTGCCGCCACCGACGAGTAGGGATCGGCGCGGCTGGATGCCACCACCCTCATCGCGGTGGTCGAGCAGTTCTGCTCGTGATCGGCATGGAGGATGAACAGCACATCGAGAGCCCGGGCCAGCGTGGGGTTGGCATCGAAGCGGGGCTCAGCGATCTTCCACATCATGGACAGGAAGTTGGAGCAGTAGTCGAGGCTGTTGTCGGGGTAGACGAAGGGCTGGCCGGCCGAGTACCGGTGGGCAAACGCGGCCAGGGTAGGCATCTTGGCGATGAGGCGGGTGATCTGGCGCTGGCGGTTGGCGGGGTCGTCGATGTCCTTGGCGTCGGGGTAGAAGGTGCTGAGGGCCGCCACCGTGGACACCAGCATCCCCATGGGGTGGGCGTCGAAGTGGAAGCCCTTCATGAACTCCTTCACCTTCTCGTGCACGAAGGTGTGATAGGTGACGTCACGCCGCCACTCGGTCAGCTCGTCGCCGGTGGGGAGATCACCGTGGAGCAGGAGGTACGCCACTTCTAGGAAGGTGGATTCCTCGGCCAGCTGCTCGATGGGATAGCCGCGATAGCGAAGGATCCCCTCGTCGCCATCGAGATAGGTGATGGTGCTAGAGCACGCCGCCGTCGACAGGTAGGCAGGGTCGTACACGAAGAGCGAGGGATCGAGCTGGCGAATCGCAGATGCGGAGATGGTGCCGTTCTCGATCGGAACCTCGACGCTGGTACCGGCTCGGTTGTCGATGATCGTGACGGTCTCGGCCACGAGTCCTCCCCTGGCGGTTCGATGAGCCCAGGCGAATCTATCGGGCGGGCTCGGGGCTGTGGATTCCTGGCTGGTGCCCGAGCTGCGCGACGACGACGCCGTGAAGGATGTCTTGCACGGCCCGGGAGGCGGCCGATGGCAGCTCCCGCCGTCTGACCGCCAGCCCTACGCTGCGCCGGGGTGTGTCGAGCAGTCGAATGCGTCTCCAGGGGCCCTCGAGCCAGCTGGGAGCGGTGGTGGCTGGGAGCACCGTGGGGCCGTAGCCCTCGAACCCCAAGGTTCCGAGCAAGCGAATGCCGTCGATCTCGGCCATCGCCGTCAGCTGCACCCCCGCCACCGACGCCGCGTGGTCGAGCTCGGTTCGAAGGGCGGTTCCCGGAGCGGGAAGTAGCAGCTCGAGACCCTCGAGATCGGCCAGGTAGACGCCGTCGGCGCCGGCCATGGGGTGGTCGTCGGGGACGATGAGGAGAAGGTCCTCGTCGAACAGCGCTTCGGTGGCCACGTCGGCCTCCGTCAGCGGCAGGTTCACGACCGCCTGGTCGAGACGACCGGCTGTCAGCGGGGGTACGAGGTTGGTGGTACCCCCCTCGGTGATGACGAGCCGGACGCCGGGGTGGAGATCACGCAGGGCGTCGACGAGGTGGATCACGAGCCAGCGGGCCGTCGATCCGATGACTCCCAGGCGAACGGTACCGGTGACGTATTCGCGCTGAGCGGCCAGGTCGCTGGAGATGGCATCGACCTCGGCCGCGGCCCGACGAGCGCGGGCGACGACCACCTCGCCCTCCTCGGTGAGTCGTCCTGCGGATCGGTCGAACAAGGTGGCACTCAGCTCACGTTCCAGGCGAGCGACGTGGGTGCTCACGTTGGACTGGACGGTGTGCAGCGCGGTGGCCGCCGCCGAGAACGTGCCGCGGTCGGCGACGGCCACCAGCGCGGCGAGATGCCGGAGATCCATCGCAAAAAACGATACCAAACATCACCAGAAGCTGTTGGACGGATGGTTGGGGTCTGGTGTTGGATGGGTACCAGCAACGACGGCGACGATCCCGGTTCCCCCTTCCGGTCGATCGATCGCCCTCGCGAAGGCGCCGGAACCTCCCCCCTTGTCCGGCGCCTTCGCCGCGCCTTCACCCCCTGTTGGCTCCTCGGCGCCGGGGCACCGCCACCCGCCCATGGCGCCGGCCAGCACTAGGTTGGCCGGCATGAACGAGGCTGCCATCTTCGATCTCGACCGGACCGTGCTGAGGGGGGCGAGCGGGCCGTTCTTCAGTGAGGCACTGCGAGCCGCCGGCGTCATCGGGGGACGCCCCATCCCCGGCGAAGGCCTGGTCTACAAGGTGTTCGACACCATCGGCGAGACCCTCCCGGCCATGATCCTGGCGCGCCGCGCCGCATCGTTCGCCGCCGGCTGGGCCCAGGAGGCGGTACAGGGGGCCTCGGCCGCGGCCGCCGAAGCCCTGGCCACCGCGGTGCAGCCCTTCACCAAGCCGTTGCTCGACGAGCACCGCCGCGCCGGGCGCCTGCTCGTGCTCGCCACGACCTCTCCGGTGGACATGGTGCAACCGATCGCCGACCTACTGGGATTCGATGATGTGGTGGCTACCACCTATGGCGTCAAGAACGGGCGCTACGACGGAACCATCGTCGGCCGGTTCGTGTGGGGCCCGGGCAAGCTGGCGGCGGTCAGGGAGTGGGCCGAGCAGCGAGAGGTGGATCTGGGTGGCTCGTTCGCCTACAGCGACAGCGTCTTCGACACGCCGCTCCTCGGCGCGGTGGGGAACCCCGTAGCCGTGAACCCTGATGCCCGCCTGCGCCTGGTGGCGTTGGCCCGGCGATGGCCGGTGCGCCACCTCGACTCGCCGCCGGGGGTACCGAAGCTGTTGGGCCGTGAGCCGTTCGAGCTGTTCGCTCCACTTGCCCGCCCCGAGCTGGTTCCCTATGCCCGCTTCGACATCGACGGCGTCGAGAACATCCCCAAGGAGGGCCCGGCCATCATCTGCGCCAACCACCGCAGCTACTTCGACACACTGGCGGTGGGGCTCACCGTCGCCCGTTCGGGCCGGCCGGTCCGCTTCCTGGGCAAGCGCGAGGTGTTCGATGCACCCATCGTGGGCCAGCTCGCCCGGGCGCTCGGCGGCATCCCTGTCGATCGCGGGACGGGGAGCGATGAACCGCTCCGGGCTGCCGCCGAGGCGCTCGAGGCCGGTCAGTTGGTGGCGCTGATGCCGCAAGGGACCATCCCCCGTGGTCGCGACTTCTTCGATCCGAAGCTGAAGGGTCGGTGGGGCGCGGCCAAGCTGGCGAAGATGTCGGGGGCGCCGGTCATCCCGATCGGGACGTGGGGCACCGAGAAGGTGTGGCCGCGGAGCAGCCGCCTTCCCAACATCACCAATGTGTTGAATCCCCCCGACGTGCGGGTTCGGGTCGGACCTGAGGTGGCGCTGGGGCGTGAGGCGGCCAACGCTGACACCGAGCGGATCATGGATGCGATCACCGCGCTGCTTCCTCCGCAGGCCCACGAGTGGCACGAGCCGACCGCCGAGGAGCTGGCGGCGGCCATGCCGCCCGGATCGGATGCCGACCCCGAATCGGAGACCGGGGACCGGCGGCCCGGGACCGACTGAGGATCGCTAGTCCGCCGGGATCCAGCCGGGATCCAGCCGGGTCATGGCCAGACATCGCCAACAGCGCGGCGCGAAAATGGGCCTCAGCGCCACTAGCGCGCCGCGCTGTCCGATCCGGAGGGCGTCACAGGGCTGAGAGCAGGCCAGGAACGGCGCCGACAGCGGGCGGTGCACGGGCCGGGATCTCCAACGGAGTCGAAAGACGCCAGTCACCTAGCCCCCGTCGGTGCCGTCGGTGTCCTGCTCGTTGGGATCGACGGGCTTCGGCCCCGGTTCAGAGGTCGGATCGGTGGGTGTGGTGATGTCGCCGTCGGCCACCACCGGCGGTGCAGAGGTGGTCGTCGGGGGTGGAGGGCGCAAGGTCTTGCCGTCGCCCGTGTCGCACCCCGCAACCGCGAGCACGGTGGCGACGGCGATCGCGGCCAGCGGCGTCCGACTCAGATGCATTCGATCATCAGCGATCCGTCACCCGCTGGGCCGTCCTCGACATCCTCGCTGAACGAGAACTGGTAGTAGGCGGCGGTGGTGGCGATCTCGAGACCGTCATCTGACTCGTCGATCTCGAGGAGGGGCGTGGTGCCGTCACCGTGGAGGTCGTGGACCTCGCCGGTGTCGTTGTCGTGGACCCGTTGCGCTTCCCAGGTGATCTCGTCCCAGCGGATGCTGATCGTCTCCACGACTGCATTCGGGTCGTCGAGAGCAGTCTGCACGACCTGGATCGAATACGAGTCGCCGTCGGCGTCGGTGCCCTCGGCATCGACCTGGAGGGTGTTGTAGGGCCGTTCGTCCGGTGGTGCCGGACGAGCTCCACACAACGTCACCTCGGCGTCGACGTCGAGTCCGGCGACTCGTCCACGGATGTGCCCCGCCTCGTAGAGCGTCTCGGACTTTGATGCCGTCGGGTCGGGTGATCCGGCGTCGTCGCCGTCGCCTCCCCCGCCGTCGCCTCCCGACGAACACCCGCTCGCCAGGAGCATGGCCATGGCGGCGATGGCAATGGCCGTTGCGGGCCGGATCAGCCGACCGTCTTCTGCCGGATGATGTTCAATGCCGACCCGGCCCTGAACCACTCGATCTGCTCCTCGTTCATGGTGTGAGTGGCGGTGAACTCTACGGCACGGCCGTCATTCTTCTGGGCGATGCAAGGGACCGGGATGTCGGGGGACAGGTCGGCGAGGTCGAGGACCGATATCCGGTCGGTTGCCTCGATCTGGTCCCAGGTGGCCGGATCGCTGAAGGTGAGGGCGAGCACCCCCTGCTTCTTGAGGTTGGTCTCGTGGATCCGGGCGAAGGAGCGTACGAGCACAGCCTTGCAGCCCCTGAACCGTGGCTCCATCGCCGCGTGCTCACGGGAGGAGCCCTCGCCGTAGTTCTCGTCACCGATCATCACCCACGGCACCCCAGCCGCGTGGTAGCTGGCGGCGATGTCGGGAAGTGGTTTGGCCTCGCCATCGGTCACGTCGACCCCGGTGCCGGCGACCTCGCTCCAGGCGTTCTCGACGCCGAGAAACAGGTTCCCGGAGATGTTCTCGAGATGTCCGCGGTACTTGAGCCACGGGCCGGCCATCGAGATGTGGTCGGTGGTGCACTTGCCCTCGGCCTTGGCAAGAGGCACCAGGTCGACGTAGTCGTTGCCGTCCCAGGGCGCGAAGGGTGTGAGGAGCTGGATGCGATCGGAGGTCTCCGACACCACGATGTCGATGCTGGAGCCGCCCACGGGGGGAGGGACATAGGTGAGCTCACCGGGATCGAACCCCGATGCCGGCAGCTCTTCGCCGACCGGTGGTTCGAGCCGCACCCCGTCGATTTCGTCCGTGCGGGGATCGAAGTCGAGGTGACCCGACAGCGCGTAGGCCATGACGGTGTCGGGGCTGGCGACGAAGGAGAGCGTGTTGGCATTGCCGTCGTTGCGCTTGGGGAAGTTGCGGTTGAAGGAGTTGACGATGACGTTGGTCTCGCCCTCGTCGATGTCGTCGCGCTGCCACTGACCGATGCACGGACCGCAGGCGTTGGCCAGCACAGTTGCACCGATGGCCTCGAGATCGGCAAGGAGCCCGTCGCGCTCGATGGTGGCCCGGATCTGTTCGGAGCCGGGCGTGATGAGAAGCGGCGTCTTGGCTCGGAGGCCCTTGGCCGATGCTTGGCGGGCGATGGAGGCGGCGCGGGTGATGTCTTCGTAGGAGGAGTTGGTGCACGAGCCGACCAGCGCGGCCGACACCTTCGATGGCCACCCGTTGAGCTCGGCGTTGGCACCGATCTTGGAGATGGGTTGGGCGCGGTCGGGGGAGTGGGGGCCGTTGATGAGCGGCTCGAGGGTGGAGAGGTCGATCTCGATGACCTGGTCGAAGAACCTGCCGGGATCAGCCTCGACCTCGTCATCGGCGCGCAGGTCGGCGGCGACCCCGTCGGCGAGATCGGCGTACTCCTGGCGCCCCGAGCTGGCGAGGTAGCGGGCCATGGCGTCGTCGTAGGCGAACAGGGACGTGGTGGCCCCGATCTCCGCACCCATGTTGCACACCGTGGCCTTGCCGGTGGCGGAGACGGACCGGGCGCCGGGGCCGAAGTACTCGACGATGGCGCCGGTGCCGCCCTTGACGGTGAGTATCTCGGCGACCCTGAGGATGATGTCCTTGGCCGAGGTCCAGCCGTCGAGCTCGCCGGTGAGGCGGACGCCGATCAGCTTGGGCCAGCGGACGTTGAACGGGAAGCCGGTCATGACGTCGACGGCGTCGGCGCCGCCCACGCCGATGGCGACCATGCCGAGGCCGCCGGCGTTGGGCGTGTGGCTGTCGGTGCCGATCATCATGCCGCCGGGGAACGCGTAGTTCTCGAGCACGACCTGATGGATGATGCCGGAACCCGGCTTCCAGAACCCGATGCCGTAGCGGGCCGACACCGAGGCCAGGAACTCGTAGACCTCGCGATTGGCGTCGTTGGCGGTGGCGAGATCCTCGGTGGCACCGGTGTGCGCCAAGATGAGGTGGTCGCAGTGCACGGTGGAGGGCGCCGCCGCCTCGTCGAGTCCCGCGGTCATGAACTGGAGAAGTGCCATCTGGGCGGTGGCGTCCTGCATGGCCACCCGATCGGGGTCGAAATCGTTGTAGGTGACCCCGGCCTCGAAGGAGTCCGTGGGGTCGCGGAGGTGGTTGATCAGCACCTTCTCAGCGAACGTGAGTGGGCGCCCGGCTCGCTCTCGGGCCTGGGCGACTCGGGCCGGCAGCCGGTCATAGACCGCTTCGATGAGCGGGACGGGAGTGCGGGCTTCAGCGGCCATGCTGTGCTCCTAAGGCAGAGGTGGCGGAGCGGACGGGATCAGTCAAGTACACTACAAGTATACCCAGACAAGTGCAATACAAGTAACGACAGCCGGACACCGGAGGACCGCACGTGCGCAGCGTCCGATACCGCGAGATCGCCGACGACCTGCGCCGGCGGATCGGGTCTGGCGAGTTCGGGGCCGGGCGTTTGTTGCCCTCGGAGTCCGAGTTGTCGCGAGCCTATGGCGTCAGCCGGGTCACGGCTCGCAAGGCACTCGAGACCGTGCGAGACGAGGGACTCATCGACAGCCGGCAGGGGTTCGGCTGGTTCGTCGCCACCGATCCGTTGCGCCAGAACCTGGGCCGCCTCGGCACCATCGAGGCGCAGCTGGCGGCGAGCGGGGTCGTACCCGAGCGGCGGGTCCTCGAGTTCGCCTTCGTCGATGCCACCCCCGAGGTCGGCCGGATCCTCAGCTGTGAGCGAGTCCTGGAGGTCGTCCGCCTCAACCTGGCCGACGGCCATCCCTTCGCCCGGGTGACGGTGTGGTGCCCCGAGGAGCTGGGTGACGAGCTGTCACGTGCCGACGTGGAGGGGTCGCCGTTCTACGAGCTGCTCGACGTCGAGCTGGGCGGCGCTACCCAGACCATCGGTGCCGTCGCTGCCGCCCCCAACATGGCCACGCTGCTCGAGGTGCCCACCGGCTCGCCGCTGCTCCGGTGCGAGCGCACCACCACCACCGTGTTCGGCGAGGCGGTGCTGCACAGCGAGCACCTCTTCCCGGCCCATCTGACCGAGTTCGTGGTGGCCCTGCCTCACGCCGAACGCTCGATCGCCCCCAGCGGCCTCCGACTCCTCGACATCGAGGGGTGACCGATCAGGCCGAGGCCGCCACCCGGCCCGCCGCGCCAGCCTCGATGCGCTTGATGCGATCGGAGGGGAGCACCATCCAGAACTCCTCCGATGCACGGTCCCAGTGCTTCAGCAGCTCGTGGGCCCGGGTTGAGCCGGCGAGATCTGCGTGGCGCTCGACCATCCACTTGAGGCCGTCGAGATCGTCCTGACCCGGGCGGAGTGCCTCCACCAGTGCGGAGTTGAGGCGGGTGCCCAGGCGGTTGCGGGGGTCCCACACGAAGGCCTGACCGCCAGTCATGCCAGCCCCCAGGTTGTGCCCGACCGGCCCGAGCACCACCACAAGACCTCCGGTCATGTACTCACAGCAGTGGTCGCCGGTTCCCTCGACCACCGAGACGGCACCCGAGTTCCGAACCGCGAACCGCTCACCGACGGAGCCGGCCACGTAGAGCTCACCGCCGGTGGCTCCGTAGAGGCAGGTGTTGCCGGCCAGAGCGGGGTCGCCGGCGTCATCTTCGGGGGGGCGGATGATGATCGAACCGCCACCCATCCCCTTGCCGACGTAGTCGTTGGCGGGACCCACCAGCTCGAGCTCGATGCCGTGGGTGATGAAGGCGCCGAAGCTCTGCCCGGCGGCGCCGTCGAACGTGGCTCGCACCGTTCCTCGGGGGCGGGTCGAGCCGAACTCGAGCGCCACGGCACCGCCCAGCGCGGCGCCGATGGTGCGATCGCCGTTGGTGATCGGGTAGCGAACGTCGATGTCCTCGCCTTCCCACAGGGGCCGGAAGGCATCGGCCAGGAGCCGATCGCCCAGATCCGAGCGCGGCATCTGCATGGCGACACCTTCGACGAAGCGAAGCGGAACGTCGTCGCTGGCCCGGGTCAACAGCGGGGAGAGGTCGAGGGAGTCGGCGCGCCGATCGCCGGTGGTGCGTTGGCGGAGCAGGTCGGTGCGACCGATCGCCTCGTCGAGGGTGCGCAAGCCCAGGGCGGCGAGGTGGGTGCGCACATCTTCGGCGACGTAGAGGAAGTACGCGGCCACCCCTTCGGGTGTTCCCGAGAAGTTGGCCCGCAGGTTCTCGCGCTGGGTAGCGACCCCCGGCTTGCAGGTGTCGCGGTGGCAGGCGCGCAGCATGATGCATCCTTCGGCGATCATCGCCGCCGTTCCGAAGCTGTACTCGTCAGCGCCCAACAGCGCGGCCATGATCACCTGCCGGCCCGTCTTGAACCCGCCGTCCACCCGGATCCGGACCCGGCTGCGCAGACCGTCGCTCACCAGCGCCTGCTGGGTGTCGGCCAAGCCCAGCTCCCACGGCATGCCGGCGTGCTTGATCGACGACAGCGGGCTGGCCCCGGTTCCACCGTTGGCGCCGGAGATCTGGACCACGTCGGCCAGTGCCTTCACCACGCCGGCGGCAACGGTGCCGACTCCGTCCTCGGCGACGAGCTTCACCGACACCTGTGCCGCGTTGACCTGCTTGAGGTCGTAGATGAGCTGGGCCAGATCCTCGATCGAGTAGATGTCGTGGTGCGGTGGAGGCGAGATGAGCGCCACGCCGGGTTGGGTGTGACGGAGGCGAGCGATCTCCGCGGTGACCTTGTGGCCCGGGAGCTGGCCGCCTTCGCCGGGCTTGGAGCCCTGCGCCATCTTGATGTTGAGCTCGTCGGCGTGGGCCACGTACTCCGGTGTGACCCCGAACCGGCCACTGGCGATCTGCTTGATGCGCGAGTTCCGGTCGTCTCGACCCTGCCCCCGTGTGCGGTAGCGGTCGGGGGCTTCGCCGCCCTCCCCGCAGTTCGACAGGGCGCCCAGCAGGTTCATGGCGCGGGTGAGGGTCTCGTGGGCTTCACGTGACAACGCCCCGTGGGACATGGCCCCGGTGCTGAACCGCTTGACGATGGTGGCGGCAGGCTCGACCTCGTCGAGCGGGATCGGTGATGGGGCGGCGATCAGCTCGAGCAGGTCGTGCACCTCGGTTGGAGGCCGGTTGGCGACCAGCTCGGCGAACTGCTCGTAGAGGTCGTAGCGATCACCCTTGATGGCGCGCTGGAGCAGGTGGGCAGCGGCCATGTCGTGGTCGGCGGGATCGTCGAGGTGGTCCTTCACGAGGGTCAGCGCGTTGAGGCTGTCGACGACCTCCTTGCTGTGCGCGTGGTACTCGCCCGCTCGGCGCACCCGCACCCATCCGCCGTCACCGAGATCAGGCGCCTCCCATCGGGCCAGGGCGTCCTCGCCGAGGGCGTCCCATCCGATGCCGCCGATGATGTTGGGTGTGCCCGGGAAGCACCGTTCGACCACATCGGGGGCCAGTCCATTGACCTCGAAGATCTGGGCGCCCCGGTAGGAGTCGACAGTGGAGATGCCCATCTTCGACATGATCTTGAGGACGCCGTCCTCGATGGCGGCCTGGAAGCGGGACTGGGCTTCGGTGCTGACCGGGTCGCCGTCGGTGCGGTCCGATTCCTCGGCGACCGATTGCAGCGCCAGCCGCGGGCAGATGGCGTCCGCGCCGTAGCCCAGGAGCGTGGCGGCTCCGTGTGTGTCGCGCAGGTCGTCTGTGACCACGACCAGGCTCACGAGGCTGCGCAGCCGCTCAGCAACGAGGCGATGGTGCACGGCGCCAGTGGCCAGGAGGCTGGGAACGGGAACGCCGCTCGCCAGCTCACCGGGACCGATCACGAGAACCCCGGTGCCACCGCGGACGAGCCGCTCGGCTCTGTCGCAGGCCGCATCGACGGCGGCAAGCAACCCGTCGGGCCCGTCGTCGGCGGCGAAGCTGATGTCGATGCGGTCGGCGGCCAGCGGGTTGTCGAAGGGGTTCAGCAGGGCATCGACGGCCGAGGGGTACAGGAAGAACGACTTGAAGGTGAGGAGCCGGGCTGCCTCGGGTCGCTCGGAGAGGATCGGCTTGCGGGGGCCGAGGAGGGTTCGCAGGCTCATGACCCGTCGCTCCCGCAGGTGATCGATCGGCGGGTTGGTGACTTGTGCGAACCGCTGCTTGAGGTAGTGCGGCAGTGGTCGGGCTCGTCCGGCGAGAAGGGGCAGCGGAGAGTCGTCGCCCATCGAGAACGTGGGCTCCTTGCCGTCGGTGAACATCGGTTTGATGATCATGGCCAGCTCTTCCTTCGAGAAGCCGTGCACGATCTGGCGACGCTCGAGGTCGTCGGGAACTCCCTCGACGGGGTTGCCCCTCGACATCGACAGGAGCCCGTCGGTGGCCCACTTGCCGTATGGAGCGGCAGCGGCGAGCCGCTCCTTCAGCGCCGCGTCGTGGAGGACGCCGCGGGTGGGATCGATGAAGAGCATCTCGCCCGGCCCGATCCGGCCCCGCTTGACCTGGCCATGACCGGACAGGTCGACCGCCCCCGCCTCCGAGCAGCAGACCACGAGGCCGTCCTCGCAGATCTCGTAGCGCATGGGCCTCAGGCCGTTGCGGTCGAGGGTGGCCCCCACGCCGATGCCATCGGTGAACACGAGGCCGGCGGGGCCGTCCCAGGGTTCCATGAGGGCGGCGTGATAGCGGTAGAACCCGCGAACCTCGGGATCGAGGTCGCGGTCGTTCTCCCAGGGCTGGGGGACGAGCATGGCCATGACGTGGCGGATGTCACGGCCCCCGCGGGTCAGGAACTCGACCGCCTCATCGAGCTTCCCGCTGTCCGACGCCTGGGGATCGAGCAGGGGGCGGTAGAGGTCCTCGTCGCCCAAGCCGGCCGTCTCGGTACCGAGAACGGCTCGGGCGACCATGCGGTTCTCGTTGCCGCGGATGGCGTTGATCTCGCCGTTGTGGCAAAGCGTCCTGAACGGCTGGGCTCGCTCCCACGTCGGGAGCGTGTTGGTGGAGAAGCGCTGGTGGAAGATGACGAAGGGCACCTCGATGGCGGGATCCTGGAGGTCGAGCCAGAAGTCGGCGACGCGGTTGGCGGCCGAGAGTCCCTTGTAGACCGTGGTCCGGAACGAGCAGGACGCCACGTAGACGCGGCCGCTCAAGGTTGCCAGCCGTCGCCGGAGTCGCAGCGCCACCCGCTCGTCGCCCTCGGCCCCGCCCTTTGTGGCGAAGACCACCTGGCGCAGCTGGGGACGGCCGTCTCGGGCGATCTGCCCGAGGGCATCGTCGTCGACGGGAGGGGTGCGCCAGTCGACGATCTCGAGTCCCTCGGCGGCGGCTGCGGCGGCCAACTCGTCGCGAGGATCGTCGCCCCGGACGAAGAGCATGGCGATGCCGGCATCCGACGGGAAGAGGTTCCGCGGGATGGGGAGCAGCACTCCGGCACCGTCGGCGCTCCTGCTGTCCGCTGCGATGGCGCCCCGGTGGATGACGCTGGCCAGCCCGCCGAGCGCCGAGTCCACGATGCTGCGGCTGGCGGTGCCGTGGGCGTGGGCGACGAAGCCGATGCCGCAGGCATCGAGCTCGCGGGCAGAACCGAACGACGAAGCCATGGTGGGCGATCCTCCAAGGTGGAGACGACGGATTGCGACGGATTGATGCGTCGAGACCGCTTCCCCGTTGAAGGGGGCGCCGTTGCCCACTCGGTCCCGTGAGGAGATCAGGCTACTCGCTATTCGACGAAGATGGTGCCCGTCATCTGCGGGTGCACGATGCAGACGAACGTGTAGGAACCGGCCTCGTCGAAGGTGACATCGAGCGTCTGGGTCGTCGGACCGGTCACGACGTCGGTCTGGACGTCGAGCTCGTTGATCCGGATGTTGTGCGGGAGGTTGCCGTCCTGATGGTCATGCACGAAGGTGATCGAATCACCGACCCCGGCCTCGATCTCGGCCACGTCGAAGGCGACGCCCTTGGACACGATGGTGACTGTGTCGCCGTCGGTTACGGTGATCGGTTCGACCGTCTCGTCGCTTCCTCCACCATCGCTGCCGCATGCGGCCATGAGGATCGTGAGTGCGAGCACGAGGGCGACGGACCGGGCGAGGGAGACGGGGCGATTCATGAGCGCCGACAGTTCTTTGCGGCGGGCCGTGCCGTCAAGCGAGCTTGGATGCGATGGACCCCGCGGCCCGCAGTGCCCGCCCATCGGACCCCTCGGCCGAGAAGCGGCGGGGAAGGCTGGCCGCCGCCTCGTCGAGGAGGGAGCGGAGGACGTCGGCCTTGGATGCCCCGGCTGCTTCCCACAGGTAGAGCGACAGGCTGCCGGGGACGGTGTTGACCTCGTTGACCCACAAGTCGTCGCCGTCGAGGAGGAAGTCCAGGCGGCACAGGGAGCGCAGCCCGGCCACGTCGACAAGGGCGGTGGCCGCATCCACCACCGCGGCGGCGACCTTGCCGTCGATCTTGGCTGGCAGCTCACGGGGTGTCGATGCCATGCCTTCGCCGCCCAGGTACTTGTCGCCGTAGGAGAGGATCCGTCCGCCGTCGACCGTTCGCAACGGGCGGGCGATGGGGGAGAGCGCGACGCCTGGATGGGTCCGCACCGAGATCTCGAGATCGTCGGCATCAGGGAGATAGGGCTCGACGAGCCCACCGTCGCGGAGATGCGGAGACGATCCCCTCAGGGCTCTGGCTGTGGCCACGTCGGCCACCACCTCGATGCCGATGCTCGACCCGCCGAAGCGGGGCTTCACGATGTATGGGCCGTCGAAGTGGGGATCAGGGCTTTCGGGGCCCAGGACGGCACGGGGGAGCACCGCCAGCCCCACGGCGGCGGCCAACGAGGAGAACGCCAGCTTGTCCATCCCCAGGGCGGCACCGGCGTGTGTGGGGCCTGTGTATCGCAGGCCGGCCAGGTCGAGCGCGGCCTGGAGGGTGCCGTCCTCGCCCGGCCCACCATGGCAGCAGTTCAGGACGACATCGATACCGAGCGATCGCCGCCTGCCCATCCGGCCGAGCGCCGCGAACCCGCGGTCGACCCCGAAGCCCAGCTCGATGTCGGTGGCGCCTCGCGGGACGCCATCGGCGAAGTCCGACGCCTCGAGCCCAGGGTCGACCTGGTGGAGTGACCCGCTCTTGGACCAGTAGATGGCCTCGACGCGAGTTCCGCTCGCGGTGAGGGCGCGTGCAGCCTGCAGGCCGGTGAGCACCGAGACGTCGTGCTCGGGCGACGGGCCTCCGAACATCACCGCAGGCAGCATCACGCAGGCAGCATCACAGCAGGCGCGGACATCGGTGCGTGACCCTAGCGGTGGGCGTGCCGCCTCATGGGTAGTGATCGGGGAGGTCGTTCTCGTACAGGACCACGTCGCCGGCGGTCAGGTTGGCTCGCACCCACTCCACCGCCGCCTCCCGGGTCGGGAACGTGTGCACGGCTGCATCGCCGTTGCCCGCCCCGGCCAGGAGGGCAGCCCGGTTGGTGCGGCCGACCACCGCGATGTCGGTGGCCTCCGACGCCGCCCGGAGGGCGAAGGCTCGGTTCTCGTCGTCCTGGCGACGCCCCAGCTCGATCATGCCGGGAGTGACAACGACCCGCCGTCCCTCGGTCTGGTGGTCGGCGAGGAGGTCAAGGGCGGCGGCGGCCCCAGCCGGGTTGGCGTTGAACGTGTCGTCGATGAGGACGACCCCGCTGGGTGCGGTGACGACCTGCTGGCGGTGCTCGGCTGCGGGGAGGTCGCCCAGCCGGTCGACGATGTGGGCAACCTCGACGTCGAGCGCCAGGGCGAGGCCGACGGCGGTGGCAACGTTGGACGGATGGCGACCCGTGGACTCGATGGTGGCCACCAGCGACCCGTAGACCTCGACGGCGAGGCCGTCGCTGGTGCGGGTGACGGTGGCGTCGGCCTCGGGGTCGTGCGCAGAAACCCGCACCACTCGCTGACCGCGCTGTGCGGCCCGGGCGGCCGTTTCGGCCAGACCGGCGGCATCGATGTTGAGCACCACCGTCGATGCCGACCCGAGGATCTCGGACTTGGCCGCGACGATCCGCTCGATCGATCCGTACCGTTCGAGGTGGACGGGTCCGATGGCACAGATGGCCGCCACGTCGGGTTGGATCCAGCGGCACAGATCGGCGATCTCACCTGGGCCGTAGGCGCCCATCTCAGCGATGAACACCTCGGTGCCCGAATGGAGTCCTTCGTTGATGGCGCGGCTCAGACCCGCGGTGTTGTTGAACGAGGCGGGGCTGGCCACCACCGATCGCACTCCCTCGAGAAGGTGGCGCAGGTAGCCCTTGGTCGTGGTCTTGCCGTAGGAGCCGGTGATCGCCACCACGATCGGGTTGACCTGTCGCAGCTTCGAGGTGGCCGCCTCGACGTGTGAGCGGGCGGCCCGACGTTCGAACGGAGCGGCGATGGCGAGAGCGAGGTCGATCAGTTGGGCGGTACCGATGCAGAGGACGAACGCGCCTTGCCAGGGCGAGGCAGCGATGGTGGCCGCGCCGAGGACGGTGGCGGCGAGAGCGGCGGCAACGGCGGCAGTCGTCTTGAGCCGCCGGGTCCAGGCCAGCGGCGAGGTACGTCCCTTGATCGACAGGCCGGGGGGACCGATACCCACGAAGATGGCGGTGACGAGCACGAGGGCCGGTTCGCCGATGACCAGCCCGACCAACCCGACGAGGGAGGTGAGGACCGCCCACGGCGGCTCCCAACGGCGCTGGAAGCGGCTGACCCGCCCCGGCGCGTAGTGCTCTCGCTGGGCCACACGGAGCCACCGAATGCCGGCGACGCTGGCGGCGCCGAGACAGCCGACGGTGGCCAGGACGGCGATCACGGGCCTGCCACCGCCGGGAGGGCGGCGAGGCGGCGGTCGATGGCGGATCGCAGCGCTTCGGGGGCGTCGGTGGGTGTGAGGTGACCGACGCCGTCGAGAACCGTGAGCCTGGCACCGGGGATGTGGTCGGCGGCCCACTCCGCATGGGACAGCGGGGCGGCGGTGTCGGCCGCGCCCCAGATGAGCTCGACCGGACACGACAGCTGGCCGGCCAGATCGTCGTAGTGCTCGTTCACCGCGGTGACCAACACGTCGCGCATCACTCCGCGGGCGGCGCGGTAGTCGGCCGAGCCACGCCGGCGCCGCTCGGCCTCCATGCGTTCGTCACCGATGACACCTCGTTGGTGCAGCCAGCGAACGGCGCGATAGGCGAGTGCGGGGGCGGGGCTTCCGTCGTCGGATCGGGGTGCGAGGTTGGGTACTCCCGAGAGCACCAGCGCGCCGACGAGGTCGGGAAACGCCGACGCCAGATGGAGTGCCACTCGACCCCCGAACGAATGACCAACCACAACCACCGGTGGCGCCAGGTCGGAGATGGTCGGCGCCACCTCCGACGCATAGCGGGCCGATCCCCACGACGTCGGTGGAGCCGGTGTGGCCCCGAACCCCGGGAGGTCGAGTGCCACCGCCTCGAGTCCACCAAGGACGGCCGTCCAGTCGGTGTGGTCGCGGGCCCAGCCATGGAGCGCCAGCACCCGCGCCGCGCCATCGCCGTGGCGCATGCCGAAGAGGCGGCCGTCCGCGAACGTCGTGAGCACGGCGTGCACGTTAGAGGGAGCGAGCGGTCGCGACCCGGAGTGCGAGCCGGCCGTCAGGCGGTGGCACCCAGCCGTCGCAGATCCGCGAAGCGGGCCAAGATCAGGGCCACGACGACGCCGAAGACCATGACGGCGCGCATGGAGGTGGCCTCGATGATGGGACCGGCCACCAGGTTGCCGATCGGCACCATGCCGCCGAACCCCATGATCCACAGCGCCATCACTCGGCCACGGACGCCGTCGTCGATCACGTCTTGCAGCGTGGTCGACAGCGAGGTGATGAACGTGAAGTAGGCGAACCCGACGGCGAAGGCCAGCGGAAAGGCGGTTGCCGGCTCCGACGCCAGGGCGAACGGAAGCAGCAGCGCCGCGTACGCCATCAGCGCCCTGGGCACGGCGGCGGCCTTGGACCGGTCCGACCACACCGTCCCCTGGGCCAGGGAGCCGAACATGGCTCCCAGTCCGAAGAGCGCGTAGAGGGCGCCGTAGGCGAAGCTCTCGGGGTCGATCCCGAAGTTGTCGTGGGCTACCACCGGCATCTGGCCGACGAAGGTGATCGCCAGCAACGAGAACGTCGCCAGCAGCACCAGGCTGCGCGCCACCACCGGGTTGGTCCGCGCCACGTCGATGCCGCCGAGGATCTGACGCCACCCGGAGCGACCCGCCGCGGTGGGTATCGGAGGCAGGGTCACCCGGATCAGCACGGCGATGACGGCGAGAAAGGTCAGCGCGTTCAGCAGGAACACGAACGCGGGCCCGAGCCACGGGAACAGCAGACCTCCGATGGCCGGACCGATCACTCGAGATCCGTTCATCTGGGTGGAGTTCAGGGAGATGGCGCCGGGAAGGTCCCGGCGGCCGACCATGAGCGGGATGGTGGCCGACCAGGTCGGCGCGTTGATGGCGTTCCCCATCCCGATGGAGAAGACCACGACAACGATCAACGCCAGGTTCGGTGAGTCATCGAGCGCCAGTCCCGCCAACACCGTCGTCATCGCCATCTGCGCGACCTGGGCCGCGATCAGCAGGCGGCGACGGTCGAAGCGATCAGCGAGCAGTCCGCCGATGGGGGTGACGAAGAGGAGAGGTCCGAGCTGGGCGAAGATGATGACCCCGACGAAGCTGGCTGAGCCGGTGAGCGTGTGGGCCCACGCCGCCAGCACCACGTTCTGCATCCACGTACCGATGTTGGATGCGAAGGCGCCGATGTATACGACGCGGAAGTCGCGGTGGGCGAGAGCGGCGCGGGCCGAGCCGGGGCGCCCTCGGGGGACGACCAGAGCGTCGGGATCCAGCTCGGGACGGAGGGCGGTCACGGGGTGAGGTCGGCCATCAGCTCGAGCACGAGTGGTGGGCCGTTCACCAACATGGTGGTGAGGCAGGTCTGCTCCCAGCGCTCGAGGTCGGCGCGGATCTTGTCGAGCGGGCCCACCAGGGCGACGTCCTCGACCATCTTGGTGGTGACCGCCGTTGCCGCCTCGTCGGGGTGGCCATCGAGGTAGAGGGCCTGGATGCGGTCGACCTCGGCCTCGTGGCCCATGCGCCGGAAGAGGTCGGCGTGGAAGTTGGCGTCCTTGGCGCCCATGCCGCCGATGTAGAGCGCGAGCATCGGCTTCATGAGGTCGGCGGCCTCGTCGACGGAATCACCGAACAGCGTCGGGACGAACCCGATGACCTCGAAGTCGTCCATGGTGCGCCGGGCGCCGGGCCGGGCCATGCCCTCGGCCAGCCGTTCGCGGCACCACCCGTCCATCTGTGGGCTGAAGAAGATGGGGAACCAGCCGTCGGCGATCTCGCCGGCCAGCGCCACGTTCTTCGGACCTTCGGCACCCACCACGATGGGGATCTCGGGGCGCAGCGGATGGACGTTGGGCTTGAGGGGCTTGCCGAGCCCGGTTCCACCCGGAAATGGGAGTGGGTAATGCGGGCCGTCGCTGGTCACCGGCGCCTGGCGGGCGAGCACGTCGCGGATGATCTGCACGTACTCCCGCGTTCGGGCCAGCGGCTTGGGGAAGGGCTGGCCGTACCAGCCTTCGACCACCTGGGGGCCGCTGACTCCGAGGCCGAGCACGAACCGACCGCCGCAGAGGTGGTCGAGGGTCAGCGCCGCCATCGCCGTTGCGGTCGGTGTGCGGGCGGAGACCTGGATGAGGCTGGTGCCGAGCCGGACCCGTTCGGTTGCCGCGCCCCACCAGGCCAGCGGGGTGAGCGCATCGGAGCCGTAGGACTCGGCGCACCAGATGGAGTCGAACCCGAGCCGCTCGGCGGTGGCCACCGCCTCGGTGGCGTCTGGGGGTGGTCCCTGGCCGCTCCAGTAGCCGAGCTGAAGTCCGAGCTTCATGGTCGCTCAGTCTGGCCGGAGCGTGGGGTGAGGGGCCATGTCGTCACGGGGCTGGCTGAGCGGGGTCGATCACCACACCTGGATTGAGGATCCCCGCCGGGTCGAGCGTCGACTTGGCGGCCGTCAGTGCCCGGGCGAAGAGGTCAGGTCGTTGGCGGTCGTACCACGGCCGATGGTCGCGACCCACCGCGTGATGGTGGGTGATGGTGGCCCCTTGCGCCGAGAGCACCTCCGACACCGCAGCCTTGACCTCGTCCCACATGGCCACCTCGGATCCCGGTCGGGCCGGGGCCAGGATCGAGAAGTAGGGGGCGGGACCGTCGGGGTATACGTGGGTGAAACGGCAGGTGATCCAGCCACCACCGCAGATGTCAGCGAGACCCTTCTGCGCCTCGGTGGTGACGGCGGCGTGGAGGTCGCCGAAGCGATCCCAGGTGGTGGCGGTCTCGAACGTCTCGGCGATGACGCTCATGGCGACCATGGCGTCGCGGGCGTAGGGGGCGCGGATGAAAGCGTTGCGCCAGGCGCCGACCGCGCCGTCGCGGCCGGCCGCCGCGGTGGCGTCATCGGGCCCCGTCACAGCGATGGCGTCGGGGACGGTGCCGCCGTGGTCTCGGGCGATCTCGACCGCTCGTTCGATGGGGCGGTCGACAGGGTGGTCGGCCGACTCGAACCCGACGATGAGGAGGTGGGCACCGCTGGCGACTCCCGCCGAGAGCATCGCCTCGGTGGAGTCGAGGAGACGGCAGTTGGTCGGATCGAGCCCGCTCTGGCTCACGGCGCGGGTGGCGTCGACGGCGCTGGTGTAGTCCTCGAAGTGCACCGCGGCAGACGACTTCCACTGAGGCCGATCGGCCAGACGCATCCACGCTTCGGTGATCACGCCGAGGATGCCCTCCGACCCCAGGAACAGCCGATCCGGGGAAGGACCGGCGCCACTGCCCGGCAGCCGAGCCGATTCCGCGATTCCGCTCGGTGTGACGACACGCATCGACTCCACGAAATCGTCGATGTGGGTGCGGACGGTTGCGTAGTGGCCACCGGATCGGGTTGCCAGCCAACCGCCGAGGGTCGAGAACTCGAAGCTCTGCGGGAAGTGACGGAGCGTGAGTCCGTGGGGTCGGAGCTGATCCTCGAGGCCGGGCCCGAGGATGCCGGCCTCGATGCGGGCCGCTCGGCTGGTGCGGTCGATCTCGATGACCCCGCTGAGCGATGTGAGGTCGAGGCTGATCCAGGGCTCGGGTTGACGACCGCCCTCGACCCCGCCCACGACGCTGCTCCCTCCTCCGAAGGGGACCACGACGATCCCGGCGCTTGTGCACCAGTCGAGGACGGCCACCACGTCGGACTCGCCCGCCGGATGGGCGACGAGATCGGGTGCGCCCGAGAAGTCCCCGCCGAAACCACGGACCACGTCGCGGTAGGAGCGTCCGTAGGTGTGGAGGGCACGATCGCGGCGATCGTCCGACATGAGCGGTCTCAGCGGTTCCGGCGGTGTGAGCCGAGATGGGGTGATGGCGATGTCGCCGAGCGACGGCGCGGGCCGGACGACGAGGTCATCGCGCTCGAACCGGTGGCGGAGCGCGTCGGCCAGCCCCTCGGACTGATCGCTGGTGAGGGCATCCTCCTCGTTGCCCCAGCCCCACCAGCTCCTGGTCCGAATCCGGTCGCTCATGGCCACGAGAACGTACTGGTGGACGCTGGGCCGGACCAGCAGAGCGGAGTGGCAACGTTTGCAGAACCGCTCAGAAGGGGCGCCATCGTGTCGATGGGTCACACGATGACACTGGTGAGCGCTACGGGCTGGGTCCGGGCACAGTGGCGCCATCTCCCTCGGGGCGGCGCCCTTCCTCAACTGGTGTTGGAGCGGCGGCATCGCGGCATTCGGGCGGTCCTGTGGTTGCACGTCCCCGCGCTGTTCGTGTTCGCGCTGGTGGCAGAGCAAGGCGATGTGATCCACGCCGCGGCGGAGGCCGCGGTCATTGCTCTCTTCCCGGTGGGCGCGCTCGTGTCGCGCCGCCACCCGACCCTCAGCATCACGATGACGTCGTTGGGCCTGATGACGAGCTCGGCCGAGCTCGTACATCTCACCGACGGACTCATCGAGATGCACTTCCACTTCTTCGTGATGGTGGGCGTGATCACGCTTTACCAGGCATGGACACCGTTCCTCGTTGCCATCGGCTATGTGGTGATCCAGCACGGCGTGGCCGGAGTCATCGACCCGACCTCGGTGTACAACCACCCCGCCGCCGTCGACAACCCGTGGGGCTTCGCACTGATCCACGGGGTCTTCATCCTGGCCATGAGCTCGGTCGGGATCGTGAGCTGGAAGCTCAACGAGGCGCTGGTGTCCTCAGCAACTGACTCGCTCTCACTGTTGAACGCCACCCTCGAGTCGACGGCGGATGGGATCCTCGTGGTCGACACGACCGGCCGGATCGTCAGCTACAACACCCGCTTCGCCAACATGTGGCGCATCCCGCAGGACATCCTCGACTCCCGTGACGACGAAGCCGCCATCAGCTCCGTCCTCGAACAGCTGGAGCAACCCGGCCGCTTCGTCGCCAAGGTCAACGAGCTGTACTCGACTCCGGGGGCCGAGAGCATGGACATGCTGATGTTCAACGACGGCAGGGTATTCGAGCGGTTCTCTCGCCCGCAGATCCTGAAGGGCGACATCGTCGGCCGGGTCTGGAGCTTCCGCGACATCACCGATCGGCATCGCCTCGAGGCCGAGCTCGAGCACCAGGCGTTCCACGACTCGCTGACCGAGTTGGCCAACCGGGCGCTGTTCCGAGATCGCGTCGACCATGCGTTGACCCGAATGGCACGCTCGAGTGAACGGAGGCTGGCCGTCCTCTTCTTGGATCTCGACAACTTCAAGACCGTCAACGACAGCTTGGGCCACACCGCGGGCGACGAGCTGCTGGTGGCGGTCGGACATCGGATTCGGCAGTGCCTCCGACCCGAGGACACCGCGGCGCGCGTCGGCGGTGACGAGTTCGCGGTTCTCCTCGAGGATCTCGACAGCGCCCACCACGCCATCGAGGTGTCGGAACGGGTGCTGGAGGCGCTGCACCGGCCGATCGAGGTGGCGGACAAGGAGATCGTCGTGTCGGCCAGCATCGGGATCTCGATGGGCGCCGTTGACATGCAGGTGGAACAAGTACTCGGCAACGCCGACCTGGCTATGTACACCGCCAAGCGAGAGGGCCGGAATCGCTACAAGCTCTACGTGGCGGAGATGCACGAGGCGGCAATCGAGCGGATGGAGGTGGAGTCGGCGCTCCGTCGGGCCTGTAGCCGCCAGGAGCTCGTCGTGCACTACCAGCCCATCGTGTCGTTGCAGACCGGTGCCGTCGACAGCGTTGAGGCCTTGGTTCGCTGGAGGGATCCCGATCGTGGGCTGATCTCGCCCGCCGCCTTCATCCCGTTCGCTGAGGACTCCGATCTCATCGAGGAGATCGGTCGCGACGTGCTTCGCCAGGCATGCCAACAGGCCGTGCAGTGGAGCGGGGAACGGGCGGACATGACAAACATTGGTGTGGCGGTGAACATCTCTCCCCGACATGTGCGCGACCCACGATTCGTCAGCAACGTCAACGATGCGCTGACGGTGAGCGGGCTCCAGCCCCATCGGCTGACGATCGAGATCACCGAGAGCGCGGTCATGCATGACAGCGACATCGCCTACGGGCACCTCGTCGACCTGAAGTCCCTCGGGGTTCGCCTCGCCCTCGACGACTTCGGAACCGGGTACTCATCGCTCAGCCACCTGCAGCGATTCCCGATCGACGTTCTGAAGATCGATCGTTCGTTCGTGGAGCGTCTTGATCGCGGTCGGGATCAGGCTGCCCTGGCGCAGGCCATCATCCGGTTGGCGGTTTCCCTGTCGCTCGTGGCGGTGGCCGAGGGAATCGAGACCGAGTCCCAGCTCACCGAGCTCGTTGCCGCCGGATGCCAGCGTGGTCAGGGCTACCTGTTCTCGCCCGCGGTTCCACCAAGCGCGATCCCGGTCGTCATCGATGCGTTGTCGGCGCGCTGGTCGGAGACGATGGCGCCCATCACGACGCCGAGGCAGGTGCGTTCGTAGGGTTCGGGCCCGTGGACTTTCGAGATCACTCCATCGAGTACCTGGCCACCGCCGTCCGCAGCGGCAGTCCCTCGGCCGCTGACCTGGTGGAGGCGGCGCTCGACCGGATCGCCGCCCTCGACGATCGTCTGGGTGCGTTCGTGCTCGTTGATCCCGGGCGGGCGCGGGCCGAGGCGGCCGACGTGGATCGCCAGCTCGGTCGCGGCGACGACCCGGGGCCGCTTGCCGGCATCCCGCTGGCTGTGAAGGACGTCACCGATGTGGCCGGCTGGCCGACCACGCACGGCTCGATGTGTCATCGCCATGAGCCGCCGGCGACGGCAGATCACCCGATGGTCGCCCGGCTTCGAGCGGCCGGTTGCGTGCTGGTCGGCAAGACGAACACGCCCGAGCACGGGTGGAAGGCGGACACCACCAACGCGTTGTTCGGAGCGACCTACAACCCGTGGTCGACCGACCGGTCGCCGGGTGGCTCTTCCGGCGGGTCAGCCGCCGCGGTGGCTGCAGGCCTGGTGCCGCTGGCGACGGGGAGCGACGGCGGAGGCTCGCTACGCATCCCATCGGCGGTCTGCGGCCTGTCGGGGATGAAGGCGACGCTGGGCCGCGTCCCCAACGGAACGCGACACCCGCCGGGCTGGTGGTACCTGTCGACCGCGGGCCCGATGGCGGCCACGGTGCGAGACGTGGCCGTGGCCCTCGATGTGTGCATCGGTCGACATCCCAACGACCTGCACAGCCACCTCCCCGATGTCGGGTCGCTCCGGGCCGCCTGCGATCACCCGAGGAACCGTCCCCGCATCGGCTGGGCGCCGACCTTGGGCTACGCCAGGCTCGACGATGAGGTGCTGAGGGTCTGCGAGGCGGCGCTGGATGCGCTCGCCGGCGCCGGGTGCGAGATCGTGGAGCTCGGCGGGCCGTTCGATGCCGATCCGCTGAACCATTGGTTGGCGGTGTCGTCGGTCTGCAATCTGCGCTCGCTCCTACCCTGTCGGGGCACGGAGGACTGGGATCGGATCGATCCGGGTCTTCGCGCCCTCATCGAGCACGCCGAGTCCAGCGTGAGTGCCCTCGACCTGCTGGCCGCCGAGGACGCCGCCCACGACATGGTCGTGAGATTGGCCGCGGCGTTCGAGCGATGCGACGTGATCGCCTGCCCGACGACGGCTGGGATCACCCCGCTCTCGGGCGAACCCGGAACGATCAACGGCGAGCCCGACCTCAACTGGGTCCAGCTGACGTACCCGTTCAACATGACCCGGAGCCCGGCGGGGACAACCCCTGCCGGGCTCACCAGCGGTGGGCTTCCCGTGGGGCTCCAGCTCGTCGGTCCGGTTGGCGCCGATGACGTGGTGATCTCGACGCTGGCCCGGGCATCCGACGTGATCGGCTTCGACCGTCGGGCGCCGTTCGGTCAGGAGTAGGTTTGGTCCATGGTCGCGTGGCAGGCGTTCGGTGAGAGCGTGGCCGTGTGGGTGCGGATCGACGAGTCCCTGGTCCGCCGGAGCGAGCTGCCGGTGCTCGGCAGCCGAGCAATGCTCGTGGCCAGCGAGCTCCACGCCTCACCGGTGGGCGCGTACCGCAGCCTTGGTCTCTTCGCCCCGGTGCGGATGGGGCTGCGGTTGGGGTTCAGCGCCATGCTGATGGTCGTCGATGGCCCCGAGGCTCGCCGCGTCACCACGAGCCGCTGGGGGCTTCCCACGCGGACGGGCAAGCTGCGGTGGGTGAGCACCAGCGACCAGGTCATCGTCGAGTGGCCGGAGCCCGGGTTCGTGCTCACCGCTCAGATCGGGGGCATCGCCCGACTCCCGGTGATCCTGCCTGCTCGGCTCCTTCAGCACCGCACCGACGGCCCCGTCGTCGTCAACGGATCGGTGCGCGGCCGCACTCGGCGCGCCATGGTGTCGATCACCACCGACGACGACGACCTCGCCGGCCTCGAGGGCCTGCACCGTGGTCACCACGTTGCCGGGCTGCGCATGGTCACTCGCCCAGCGCGCCGTCCCGTCGCCGTCGCCTTCAGCCTCGAGGCGCCCATCACCACCGAAGGTGTCAGGCCCATGGTCGGTGCTCACCGGTCGGCGGCTGGGGTAGCCTCACCGCTCCCACAACGGGCGTATAGCTCAGACGGCTAGAGCGCTGCCTTCACACGGCAGAGGCCACAGGTTCAAGTCCTGTTACGCCCACTCCTGTTTGCCCAGGGCACAGGCGTTCGGCCGACCGTAGGCGGTACAGGTTCTCGGCCCGAGCCCCCGATGCTGTGCCACGTTCCCGTGCGCCGGCTTTGTGCGCCGGCTTGCTGTCCCTCGGTTGTCTCCTGTGCGGCCCTGCGGGCCAACTCGATCGACGCCTTGGGCGCGAACACGCCGGAGAGGAGGTCACCCAGTTCGCGAGCGGATGACGTCGATCATCAGGACGGCGTCGGACCCGCTCGGCAACGGCACGCATCCGCTGCGCTCAGCGCCAGGGGTTCAAGACGTCGAGTCCATCGAAACGCGTGAAGTCCTTGATATCTCGAGTCACGACGGTCATCCGGTGCGTGAGCCCCGTGCCGCCGATGAGCGCGTCGCGAAACGGTGCTGGGTCCGGGACGTGGAGCGACGCAGCACGGCGGGCTACCTGCTCATCGACGGCGAGGACGCGTTCTGCGAACGCAGCGGCGACGCTCTGGTCGAGCCAGGCGCGCAGCACGGCTCCCTGGTCGGGATCGGATCGCTCCAAAAGCAGAACCCCATGCTCGAGCTCATGGATCGTGATCGCGGAGACAAACAGCTCAGCTGACGGAACGCGCCCTGCCCACTCGGCGACGCCAGGATTCGCCTTGCCCGACCGGACCTTCCGGAGCTCCGAGATGGTGTTCTTGTCGAGTAGGTACATCAGTCGAGCCGGGCGGGATCAGCCAGGTCGTTGTAGCGAGGTGTCGAGAACTCGATGTCCTCGACGCCCGGAGGCTCGCCGAGCAGGTCGAGCACGCGGTTCCTGCCGATGAGCCCCTCGTAGGCGTCGAAGGTGAGCAACACATGGGCCGGGCGGCCTCGGTCTGTGATGTATACGGGACCGCTCTCGGCTGCCTTCTTCGCGCCGCTGGTGTCTTGGTTGAAGTCGCGGCTACTGATCTGAGTGGTCATTCGTCCTCCTTGTAGTAACATATCTACAATAGCAGCGTCGGGTGCAGTCACAACGCGCGCGATTGCCGGCTCGCGCGGCGTCCTCGCCAGCGCGAATGGTTGATCGGTCCGGTCGACGATCTCATGAATGACGTCAACGGGCCCGCTGAGGATCCTCACGTCGGTGCGGTCTCTCATCAGCGTCAACGGAGCATCCAGAAGAAGAGCCGGTAGGCGAACACGAGCAGAGCGACCGTGATCACCACCACTGCCAGGAGATCTGGGCGATCGGTGCGTGAACAGTCAGGCTAGTGCTCCTGCCTCCGATCGATGATCCTCTTGACGCTCATGTGCGAGATCCCGCTCTCGGCGGCGATGTCCCGAAGGGACGCGCCGGCCCGGCGAGCTTCGCGGACCGCGGCGTCGCGCTTGCTGGTCGCCACGTCAGCGTTCTCCGCCGCGTAGCGAACGAGCTTGAGGAGGTTGGTCTGGGTCGTGTCGTCAGTTGCGGTTGTCATGTTCACCTCACTCTCTGAGGGTGACGTCTGGCCGAGGCACCTCCAGATCGGAGCGGTCTGCCACGGTCCCGGCTCGTTGACCGCCAGGGATGGGCACAGGATGCGGGGTCAGATGGGCACGATCCTCACGGGGACCGGCGCACAGACAGCAGCCAT
>Ga0214471_10000312_pt1 | contig 42810 bp, 54 predicted proteins | sample RVTome_5_FD_207665 | JGI IMG/M metagenome (GOLD analysis project Ga0214471, IMG submission 207665) | Soil microbial communities from uranium-contaminated site in the Upper Colorado River Basin, Wyoming, United States - RVT142D155 | ecosystem: Environmental > Terrestrial > Soil > Contaminated >... | reverse complement strand
CCGTCAACGCGGGGCCGCACCCCTCCCCGCTCACCCGCACAACTACTTGACTTCCCACGGTTGGGTCGGCTAGAATGGGACTAGACAGCAACCCGAAAGGAACACCGTGAACATGCAGAAGATCAGGGCACAGATCGTCCACCTCGCCGCCACCCTCCCCGACGACATCAAGCGCGGCTGGGTCGACCCGGAAGCAGCCGAGTGGGCGCAGATGGCCGAGGACGCCATGAACGGCGGACAGACCGAGGACGCGATCGAGTACCTGCGCCGGATCGACGAGGTGCTGGCATGGTTGTGACCAAGCGCGCCCCCGACGATGAGGCCATGCTCGCCGCCTACCGCGATGGCCGACTTGACCTCGATGACCTCGAGTCGTTCGGGTTTCCGGTCGTGTTCTGCGAAAGTTGCGGTGAGCACCACGTTCCGCAGGATCTCACCGACGTCGAGTATGACCGAGGGCCGGCCGCACAGTTCGTTGACAGGCAGGTCGGACGCCCCTTGCGTCCGCGTGTCGTGACCCAGTCGTGGTGCGGTCGCTGCATCGAACGTGAGTATCAGGCGGCAGGGGAGAAGCCTGAGGTCGACCGTTGGTATGACGGCGAGGGGGACCCGGGATGGTGACGCCGGCGGGTGCTGACATGACAGGCCTGACGCTTGAGACTGTCCAGCGGATCGCCGCACAGATGCCGCTCGGCGTGTTCAACCGGAAGGTCAAGTGGCGCAGAAGCCGCGCGACCCACGGCGCCTACGTCGCGTACCTCGACGGCTACAAGATCGGCACCGTGTGGCGCGACCGGGACGGAGACTGGACCGGTGCAGCGACTCCCCCCGGGAACTCGTTCGACGCCTGCGATGACCACCACCACTGGGGTGTCTCCCGGTCGTTGGCACTGCGCGCCTCGCTCCGCGTCCAAGCATCGCAACCACAACGAAAGGAAGCGCGATGACCGAGTTCCTGACGTTCGACACGTTCGAGGAGATGCAGGAGCACCTCGCGTCGCTCGAGCAGGCAGCCAACGACCGGACCACCGACGACCAGAAGTCGATGGAACCGCCGTGCTGGTGGATCAACCCCCAACCCGGCATCGGCCTGATCATCTTCGGGGAGTCGTGGACGCTCGACGAGGTCGACCGGCGCAACCGGGAGTCGTACGGCCATCCGCTCGACCCCGAGGAGGAAGAAGAAGCCGACTGGTCTCACCGGTCGATGACCGATTCGTACGGGCGCGGCTACCTGTTCGGGAAGGCGTTCTCGCTGGCGTGCCCGGACGGCGAGTTGGGCTCTACCCACCGGAGCGAGATGATCGAGATCAGCCGGGAGCAGTTCGAGCATGCCCGGAGCCACGGTTGGGAGCTGTGGGACGGCTACATGGGAGGGTGGGAGCATGACTGAGCCCACACCCGACGCCTTGTCCGACGCAGCGCTCGACGCGATCGAGGCCCGCGCGCGACTACACGATGCCCGGCGTCGAGGCACGTTCGACATCACCCCCGGTCTGGTTCTCAGGTTTGTGGCTGAGGTACGGAGGCTGCGTGCCGACAACGAACGGCTGCGGGTGCTGGCAGACAACGTGATCGAGTCGCTGGCATTCAACATTGAGGACGAGAACGGCCGGTCATGGCTGCCCGCTGCGCTGCACAGAGCGTGCCTCGACCTGATCGAGACGTGGCGGAGAAGGGACACCGATGCCTAACCCGACGAGGACATTGACACCCGAGGACGGCACCGTCATCTGCGTCCACTGCGAGAAGCCGTACGAGTGGGATCGCAACCTGCTCGACGGTGAGTGGTTGTGGGTGTGTCGGTGCGCGGCGAAGTGCAGGCACGCCAACCCGAAACCGGAGGCGCGGTTCGAGCGGAAGGGAGACAACGATGGCTGAGACATGCCGACACGCCTTCGGGCATCCATCACTGCCGGACGAGGAGTGCCTGCCGTGCACGTACCACGATGAAACAGCCGAGTTCGAGCACTACGACAATGACATGTCGTATGGCTGGGACAGCGACCATCCGTGGGACCGGGTCATCCCTGCCCCGTCCCCAGTGGACGAGGAACTGCTGCGCTCTACCACCGACGCTGACCGATCGGTTGCGACGCTGGGCTGATGACACGCTGATGCTGCCAGCCCATCCTGCGCAGGTCGGTCGAGTGGGCCGAGGCCGCCTCGCCTCGGAGGTGGCTGCAGAGATGAGAATGGGGGCGTGATCGAACAGCCGTCCCTGTTTTCTGACGACCGCCCCGACCCGGCACCTAGGATGGGGGCGGCACCGTCGGAGAGAGACCTGTTGTTCGACGCGGAGACCCACGACTGGCTGCGCCGCTACATCGCCCGGGCACCGTGGACGTTCGCCAAGACGATGCCATGGGCGCCTCACGAATACACGGTCCGGGGTCAGACGCCACGCCGGGACTTCGAAGCGTTCGCACAGGCGATCCGCGTCCACGGCAGGCTCGGACGGTGGGGTGCCAACTACGTGCACCACTACCTTGACGTCGACGGCCACCAGTATTGGACGATGGGCTGGCCGGTGGTCGAGACCACGATCATCAACCGGCAGGAGCTCGAGCGCAGCGACGTCCGCTGGCTCGACGACACGTCCGAGGGCTGGGGCCGTCGCGACCGGTGGGTGATCGAGCAGTGGGCTGCCGGCACCCACCCCAAGGGGCCACCGGCCATCGCCTGCCATTCCTGTCAGGCCACCGACGGGTTCGCTGTCCAGTGGGAGGACGTCCCATGGTTCGCCTGCCGAGCCTGCGGCGTCATCGAGCGAGCCCGCTTGCCCTGATCGCAACCAAATCGCCTGTAACGGCCGCGACCTCCGCCCCATATGCCGGCCTTCCGACGCGCCGAACACGGCTCAGACACGATCTGGGCGCGATTGAGGCTGACTCGGGCGCTAGTTGACCGACCGGGACTGCAGGATGGCGACCAACTGGGCTGCGGGGTTCTTCCCCAGCGCCGTCCGGATCAGGCTGGCCTCCGCCCCGGTGAAGGTCAGCGACAGCCGGTAGATCCCGGTCGCCTCACGCCGGATCGCCTCCCGCTCCGCCGGAGATGCTGCCGCAGCCAACTGGCTCTCCCGCTCACGCAGGGCAGTCAAGGCGGCCGGTGTCGCAGCCGTCATGGTCTGTTCCCCGCGCGACCCGGTGAACTCCGATGCCTCGGTCGTCGTCCGCTCATCGAGCCTTCCGCTGGCTGGCTCCCATGCCTCCGAGAACTCGTCGCCGGCCTGCAACTGAGGCGGCCGTGAACACGTCCAGACCCATCGGCCGCCGAGACTTGCTGCCGCTCACACCCACTCCGCCCACAGGTAATCGGCCGGCCCATCCTCAGACACCAGACCCCCCTCGAAGAACGCACAGACGCGATCTGGAAGCGATCCTGCCCCCTCCCACGCGGCCGCCTCCACGTCCTCGAGCGTCCACGGCACCGTGAACCCCTTGACATCAGGGTCGACGGCGGTGCCCGGGGCCGTCCGATGCAGCGTCACCAGCCTGCCGCACCCCGACTCCCTGAACCGCCGGAAGAACCCGACCAGATCCTCGCCGTCAAGATGGTTGACCACCGACCACAAGCACACCGCTAACACCCCCGGTTCACCCGCGGGCCACGGCTCCAACGCATCCGCGACCATCAACGACCTGCCCGGATGCTTGGACAACGCACGACCCACCATCCCCGACGACAGGTCGAACCCGCGATACCGGTGTCCGTTCAACGACCCCGAATCCAACAGCCACCCAGTCCCACATCCCACATCCCACATCCAACACCGCCCCAAACCCGTCAAGCAGCGGGCCCAGCAACCCCAACACCAGCCGGTCCTCCCCAACCGTCGCCACCCGCCCCGCATAATCAAGGTCATACGACGCAGCCACCCGACGACGATCAACCATGCCCACAAACCTACCCGCCCACCCCAACCCCCACCGCTACCCTCCGATGGACCCGACACCCCATGGAGCGCCAACACATGACCGAAGGCGTCCGAGGAGCCGGCCCCCAGACAACCCGAGCGACCTATAGCCCCGAGGGGATGCTGCAAGGAGCCCACGGCCGGCAGGTGTTCGACGACGATGTGGGCTACCTGCGGTGCACGGCCGACTCGAAGCAGACCGGGGATCGTTGCAAGCGGCGTATCGCGGCAGGGTTTATCACCTGTGTGATGCACGGGTCTGGGACGAGGGCGGCGATCCGGGCTGCCCGGCTGCGGCTGGTGTCGCTGCTCGAGCCGGCGTTGGCGCAGCACGCTCGCATCCTTGCCCGGTCTGACGTGTCGGACAATGATCGGCTTCGCGCGATCCAGATGGTGTATGACCGGGTTGGCCTTCCTCCGGGTATCGAGGTCACCTTCGAGGACGCACGGGAGATGCTGCACGACCGGGTTGAGGAACTGCTGACGAAGCGGGATGGTGGCGAGACGGCACGGCTGCCTGCGATGGCGCGTCCGCCGGCAGCCTCGGTCAACTGACCTGCGATGGTTCGGACCCGGCTCGACGAGGATGTGCTGGGCGGCACGGCTGTCGATGATGTCCGGCAGATGCTGGACACTTTGACGGATGATGAGATCCACGGCCTGCTGGACTCGGCGTCCCCGAAGGAACTGCTGCTGATCGAGGCTGCGCTGGCCGACCCCACCGCCGGCCTCGATCGGTACTGGCATGATCCGATGGGGCTGCTGGACGTGGTCCTTGACTGGGGTGGTGACCGTCCCACCGACTACCAGATCGAATGCCTGCACCGGCTGGCCACCAACAAGCGCCTCGCTGTCCGAGGACCCCACGGTTTGGGGAAGGATCTGGACGTCGACACGCGGCTGCCGACCCCGGACGGGTGGACGACGATGGGCGACGTCGGAGCCGGCGACGTTCTCCTCGATGAGAATGGGGTCGCGACACGGGTCGTGTATGCCGAGACGCCTCGCGTCCGTAGAGCCTTCCGGGTCACCTTCGCGGATGGGACATCGGTGGTGGCAGGCGCCGGTCACCTCTGGTCTGCGGTCGACGTCAACAACCGACCCAAGCAGAGCAGGCACGACGCCGCTGGACGCCGACAGAGCATCCCTGTAGACGACTGGCGTGACCATTGGGATGCCTGCCGTATCCGCGAGACGCGGGAACTGGCCGAGACGCTCCGCACCCGCGGGGGACAGTTGAGGTGGAGAGTCCCGACCTGCAGGCCGCTGGATCTGAAACCTGTCGACCTGCCGATTGACCCGTACCTACTTGGCCTCTGGCTAGGAGACGGCACGACCACGTCCGGGCGCATCACGATGTCCGAGAGCGACTACGACGGGATCGCCGACAGGATCGGCCCTCACAGGCCCTACAAGCAGCGAACCAACCGGACCGGGGACTTTCTCCCGACAGGACTACAGGCTGCACTACGCGAAACGGGGCTGCTCGGACACAAGCACATCCCGGACGTCTATCTCAGGTCGTCGATCGAACAGCGCCGAGAACTTGTCCGCGGCCTCTGGGACTCCGACGGCTACCGCCAAGATGGTGGGTCGGACGAGTTGACCACGACCGATCCGCTGCTGCGCGACGGGATCGTCGAGTTGCTGCACACCCTCGGCCTGTCGGTTCGGGTGTCCGAGTCGCGAGCGAAACTGTATGGGCGAGACTGCGGGCCACGCTGGCGTATCGGCGTCCGGTTTGACTTCGACCCCTATCACCTCCCCCGCTACGACTGGACTCCTCGAGGCGGTCAGGCTTCTCGGCACACCCAACGCACGATCGTTGCGGTCGAGCCGGTTGGGGACCGCTGGACCCGTTGTATCGCTGTCGACTCACCGAGGCGCCTGTTTCTCGCAAGTGATGCGATGATCCCTACCCACAACACTTCGATCGCCTCATGGACGATCCTGTGGTTCGTGATCACCCGTGAAGCGGCACGGATCGACTGGAAGATTCTCACGACCGCATCGGTGTACCGGCAGCTGTCGCACTTCCTGTGGCCCGAGGTCCACAAGTGGGCTCGCCGCATCCGCTGGGCCGAGATCGGCCGGCGCCCGTGGGCGGCGACGGAACTCCTGCAGGCCGGACTCAACCTCGCCTACGGCACCGCCATCCCCATCGCCTCGTCCGACCCGGCCAAGGCCGAGGGGGCGCACGCCCGCCAACTGCTGTTCGTCTACGACGAGGCCAAGGCGATCCCCCCGGAGATGTTCGACGCGACGGAGGGGGCGTTCTCGGGCGAGAAGATGGAAGGGTCGGAGGCGTACGCGCTGGCCATCTCTACCCCCGGCGACCCGATCGGACGGTTCTACGACATCCACCGGTCCAAGCCCGGCTACGAAGACTGGGACGTCCGTCACGTCACCCTCGAGGAGGCGATCGACGCCGGCCGCATCTCCCCAGCGTGGGTCGTCCAGCGCAAGCGGCAGTGGGGCGAGACCTCCGCCCTGTTCATCAACAGGGTCCTCGGCGACTTCGCCGATGCATCGGAAGACACGGCGATCCCGCTGCGCTGGGTCGAGGCAGCCGTCGAACGATGGGAGGAACGACGGGCCCGCGCAGCCGTCCGCGAATGGGACTTCGGCCCCATGACCTGCGTCGGCATCGACGTCGCCTACTGCGTGGATGAACAGACCGAGGCGTTGACCTCGGCAGGATGGAAGCGGCATGACCAACTCGTCGATGGCGAGCCGATCCTGACGTTGAATCACCACACGGGGTTGGCCGAATGGCAGCCGCTCACTTCGGTCCATCGGTTTGCCGGAGTCCCGGAGCGCCGGATGCTTTCGATCGAGCAGCATGGGCACTCGTCGTTGACCACGCTCAACCATCGTTGGCCTGTGATCGGTGAGTACGGCCGGTCTAAGTATCGGGAGCGACGCTGGACCACGTCGGGGCGACTGCAGTTCCGGGAGCAGATCATCCGTACGGCCCCGGTCATCAACCTGCCAGAGACCCCCAAGTTCTCCGATGCGCTGGTCGAGTTGGTCGCGTGGTTCTACACCGAGGGCAACGTGCCGCGGCTGCGCTCTGGCGACCTCGCAGCAGGGGCGGTTCTCTACCAGTCCGAGCGGGCCAACCCCGCCTATTGTGATCGGATTCGTGCGTGTCTGACGACCCTGTTTGGCCCCGCGGTCGAGACGATGCGCTCGCTGGATCGGCCGGCGTGGCGTGAGGCCTACTACTCGCCCCCCAAGCGTGAGTGGCACCTGAACAAGTGGGCGGCGGCCGTCGTGCGTGAGCACGCGCCGGGCTTCGACAAGATCGTGCGACCCGAGTTCATCGCGTCACTGACACGCGCTCAACTGCAACTGTTCGTCGACACCTCGATCGACGCGGATGGGACTCGCGCCGGTCACGGGGTCGAGTTCTCTCAGAAGATCCCCGAGCGCCTTGACGCCCTGCAGATGGCGGTCACGCTCCTCGGGCAGACCGCGACAACCGGGGGTCGGGGCAGCGGCGGGGTTCACCTGTTGTCGATCAGCACGTCGCCGCGGCATCGGGTTGCGGGGCTCATGCGGGCTCGTCGTCAAGTGGTTGCCCATGATGGGATGGTGTGGTGTCCCAAGACTCCGAACCGCTCGTGGATGGCACGCCGCAACGGCAAGACGTTCTTCACCGGTAACACCGGCGCGGACGACACGACTTTCGCGACCCGCCACGGCGACGCGATCCTGACCCTTGACCGTCGTCACGGGCTGGTGACCACCCAGACCACCCAGATTGCCCGGTCGCTGCTCGATGCGGCCGGCGAGGACGCCTACGCGATGGTTGACGTGATCGGCATTGGCGCCGGTGTCGTCGACCAACTGCGGCAGGCCGGCCACAAGGTCGGCGCGTTCAACGCCGGTGAACGAACCGACCGCACTGACGTGTCCGGCGAACTCGGGTTCCTGAACAAGCGTTCTGCGTCATGGTGGAGCCTCCGCGAACTCCTCGACCCGGATAGAGACGGCGGCTCCCAGATCGCACTTCCTCCCGATGACCTGCTCCTCGGCGAGTTGACTGCACCCGGCTGGACCGTGTCTGCCCGGGGCGACATCGTCATCGAGTCCAAGGACGAGGTGAAGCGTCGGCTGGGGCGATCGACTGACGCGGCCGACGCTGTTGTCATGGCGTTCTGGCCCGAAGCGCCGGTCCCCAAGATTGCGACCATCACTGCACCGACCGACTCCGCTGGTCTACTCTCGGGCGGCGGCGGGCTGGCGGCGCTCCGGCGTGGCGGCAGGTGACAGGAGACAGGAGACAGGAGCATCATGCGTGATCTCGTGGTCCGTATCCGCGGCATCGACTCGATCCGGGGGCCGGCACGGCTGCTGATCGACGAGGCGACCGAGCGGGCGTGGGCGTTCACCGCGAAGGGTCCGCCGGTTGCGACGTTCACTCTGCGTAGGGGGGATGGTCCGCGTTCGGCGGGGCAGTCGCAGGACGGCAGTGTCATCTGGCGTCGCACGTCGGTCGGGTGCGGCTGGGGGATGGCCAAGTGCCGGGTCAAGACCTCCGAGTTGCAGGCGTACGTCACCGCTGATGTGACATGATTCTGCGCTGCACCGCGCGCTGGTCGGGCGAGACCCCGTGGACGTACGGGGAACAGTCTGCCGAGTGCGACCAGTATGGCGGGGAGGACGACGATCACGATCAGAGGTTCGACCTCGCCGGCGGGAGCCTGATCCCGGTGCACACCGCCACCCTGCACATGGGAGACTCGTACGAAGTCGAGGTTTGGTGGACCGACGAGTCGCCGGACGCCAGTCATGGCTGACGCGCTCGCGCTCGCACTGCTCATCGGCGCTGCCGGGTTCCGGTTGTGGCGGCTGGTCTGGTGGGACGATGTCCCGTGGATGCGGCTGCTCCACCGGCTACGTGCCGTCTGGGAGCACGCTGATGACGGGTGGCGTGCGACGCTGGCCACCTTCGTCGTCTGTGCGTGGTGTTTCGGCCTCGCCGTGACTGCGGTCGTGTGGGCGCTGACTTGGGGGCTGGCAGGGATGCCGGTGCCCGGCCTCGTGCTCCCCTCGGCCGCAGTCGTTACCGTTGGCCTTGACCGGCTGCTGGACTGACCGTGCCCGACGTCGCCTCACAGGCCACCATCGCCGATGCGCGACAGAACCGGTCGCTGATCGGACGTCAGCAGCGGGCGTGGCGTTACTACGGGCTTCCCAAGGAGAACACGCACAGCAGCGGTGACGTCGACGGCATGTCAGCTGCGATCGGCGAGGTCCGATACGTCGTCGGTTGGATGGCCGAGCAGATGTCGCGGCTGCGTTGGCTGGTCACCATCAACGGCGAAGACTCTTGGTCGGTGGTCACGCCCGACGGGGAGGAGATCTCGACCGCCGACGTAGACGACGACGGTGAGGCATTCGAGGATCAGGCTGCAGCGTCGCAACAGCTGCTGCGGATCGTGGGATGGGACGACGAGACTGTCCGGCAGATCACCACCAACCTGTTCGTGGCCGGAGCACTCGACTACGTCGCCGATCCCGGGCCCGGAGGATCGGACCAGCCCGACCCGGACATGTGGCAGGTCGTGTCGACCATCCGCCCTGACCGGGAGAAGATCCTCAAACGGGCCCTGTTCTCGGTGAAGGGCCTGTGGCCGCACGCCGCGGACCCGAACGAACCCGACGCCCCACTGTTCGGGGTGCTGGACGTGTGTGCCACAATCGAGTGGCTGTCGAAGCTGTCGTGGTCCCAGTCGGCCAACCGTGTTGCGATGAACGGCTGGCTGGCGGTGGCGGACGGGCTCGAGTTCGGCGACGGCGGCGACTTCTACGTGCGGATGAACCAGATCACACGGGCGATCATGCGTGACCCGATGATGGGTGCGTCGCCTGCGGTCCTGCGGGGCGCCAAGGAACTGACCGAGCCGGGCGCCGGCGGCGGCCCGAAGGGGATGTCCTACCTGATCCCCAACCGGCCGTACGACGCGACGATCGACCGTCGCCTCCAGCACGCCATCCAGCGGCTCGCCTACGGACTGCCGATCCCGCCCGAGATCCTGCTCGGAATGACCGCCACCAACCGGGCCGTGGCGTATCAGGTCGAGGAGTGCCTTGCCCCTGACACGCGCGTTCTCACCGCGGATCTGCGGTGGGTGCAGGTCGGAGACTTGAAGGTCGACGACGAGTTGGCCGCGTTCGATGAGGGCAATGACGAGGGCGCCTACAGCCGCAAGTGGCGACGTTCGACGGTCGAAGCGGCCGGCCGGGCTGAACTGCCCTGCTACGAGGTCACGTTGGCGGACGGCACGGTGTTCGTCGCGTCCGAGAACCATCAGTGGCTCTACCGCGACTCAGGACGCAGGACCAAGTGGGTGACGACAGCGTGGCTCCATCAGGCAATGACGAGGCCGCAACGCAAGCAGCCCCCCACCGTAATGAAGGCGCTCGACACATGGGAACCCGACGAGTCGCGGGCGGCTGGGTATCTCGCTGGCGTGTTCGACGGCGAAGGGCACCTGACGGGCCTATCGACGCAGGGAGGGTTCACGCTCGGATTCGGGCAGCGTGACAACGCCTGTCTCGCCCTGACCGAGACGTACGCAGCGGCGCTTGGGTTCGACCTGCGCCGCTACGGCGAGGTAGGTGCCAGCGTCAACGGGCCCTGCTACCACTCGGCCATGCGTGGGGGTCAGGCGGAGGTTCTGCGATTCCTCGGGCAGGTCCGGCCCGGGCGCCTGCTCGACAAGTACGAAGCGTGCGGCGGACCTGAACAGATCGGCGCGTTTCTCACGTCACTGGTTGACGTGGTCTCGGTGCGGCCGGTTGGGCGTCGAGAGGTTGTGACGCTGCGAACGTCGACGGGCACGATCGTTGCTGAGGGGTATGCCCACCACAACTCCTCGTACCGTGCCCACGTCGAACCTCCGGCGCAGCTGGTGTCTCGCGTGGCCGAAGGGGCGCTGGCGAAGGTCTTGCCGAGTGTCGGCGAGATCCTCGTCGAACCGGACCCGACGCTGCTGCTGGCGCGTCGACATTCGGTCGCCGACGTCAAGGACGGCTGGCAGATGGGGCTGATCGGGGCGCGGTTCGCCCGCGAAGTGCTCGGGGTCCCGGAGGATGCGGCCCCGACGCAGGAGGATCTGGTCCTGCTGGCGTTCATCCGGTCGCTGACCGGGCAGGTCCCGCGCGAACAGGACCCCGCCTCCCGGGCGGGCAACGAGGCGGTGCAGGCATCCGTGTTCCTGCACCCCCTCGTGGGCCGGTCGGGCGCGCCCAACGGCGACGGTGCGGGCCGACCTGAGGCGGTGTCTGCCGCATCGGCGGTGGAGGGCGATCTGGATGATCTGGGCAGGACGCTCGCGGAGGTCGACTTTCAGGTCCGCTCCGAGTTGAACGGTGCGGCGGCGATGGCGGTCGAGCGTGCCCGCGACCGGATCGGGGCGGCTGCGCGGAGCCGACGTGACCTGCGGGACGAGATCCCGTCGGACGTCCCGAACGGCGAGGTTGCAGCGACCGTCGGGATGCAGCTGCTCCGCGACGTGGGGGTGGATGTCGATCAGGTGGTTGCCGACGCTATGGAGCCTCTGGCGGACTGGTGGACTGGCCGGCTCGGGACGGCTCAGGAGTCGTTGACGGCCCTGTTCGGTCAAGGGGCGGACGCCCCGGTCGTGGAGCCCGACTGGGATGAGACGGACCTGACTGCGTCACGGGACATGCTCGTGTCCGGGCTGATCGCGCAGACGATCGGACAGGCTGAACAGAAGCATCCGCCCGGCCCTGACCCGGACCTGCTGCGGTCGGTGATGGCGGTCGCCGGCGGTGAGCATGACGGCGCCATCGTCGCGGCGCTCACTCCCGCAGGCTGGACGCCGACCCCGGCGGCACCCGGCGGACTTGGCGTCGGGGTCAAGACGATGCAGGCGTTGAAGGACAACGGCATCGTCCACACCGGCTGGCGGTGGCTGTGGAGACCGGGCGTGTTGGGGGGAGAGTTCGAACCGCACCGTTCGCTGGGTGGGACCTTCCATCCTCTCGATGGCATCCCGACCCCGACTGGATATGCGCCCGGGATGCCCAACCCGCCGTGCGTGATCGAGGGGACCGTTGTTGAGGCAACAGCAGTGTCGTCGGTGTCAGCACGGGCATTTGAGGGCGTTGTCGTCCGGCTTGCCACGGCCGGAGGCAACGAGTTGACCGTCACCCCGAATCACCCGGTACTCACCGACAAGGGATGGGTCCCCGCGCACCTGCTCGATGTGGGCAGCCACGTAGTCGGCTGCACGGACATCCATGAGGCAACGGGACGTACTCCACACGATGACCACCGACCAGCCCTCGCTGAGGATGTGTTCGAGGCGGCCTGCCTCCTTGCGACGTCGCGACGGGACACCGTGGAAGGGTCCCCCTTGCAGTTCCACGGCGACGGGCGCGACGGCGAGGTCCACGTTGTACGTGTGGACCGCACGTTGGGGGACCGCCAACAGTCCTCGGGCTTCGAGCCAGTGATGCATGAGGGCTTCCCATTCGCTGTGGTGGCGCCCCGCAGCCTCGACCCCGGCAGCACGCCGGATCTGCTCGTTGAGGCTGGGGGTACGGCCTCGGCTGGCCTTGTTGGCAGCGGCAGTCCGGGCGCGTCGTTGTTCGGGGCTGAGTCGCTGGTTGCGGATGATGTGCTGTTCGCTGGCGGTCCGAAGCGAGACGCCGGCCTCGGTGAGGATGCGAACAATCGGCTTGCGGGCGCACCCGAACTGACGAGCAACAGACTGAACGGAGTCGCCAGCGCGATACGCGGCCACGATGCCATCGATGTCGAGACTGCCGGAGCGCTCGACGGCCCTGTTGCCGGGAGCGATCCCGTGGGCCTTCATGGCGCGAGCGATGGTGGACGCGCTGGTCCCCAGCCGTTCTGCGAGGGCCTCGTAGGTTCCCAGTTGGCGGTACATCTCGACAAGATCGTCGCGGTCGAACGACTCGAATACAGCGGCCATGTCTACAACCTGTCCACAGACGTTGGCTTCTACAGTGCGAACGGCATCCTATCCCACAACTGCATGTGCGACCTGCAACCTGTCCTGCGCCGGGAGACCGGCGTGTTCGCCCCGCAGCAGGTGGCGGCCGGTGCCTGAACGCCGGCGTGGCGCCGGCGTTCACAGCGTCGATCTGGTCCGGTGGATCGAGGCCAACTACCGTCCCTTCAAGGAGGATGAACAATGACAGATTGGGTAGTGCTAGTGCGCGAGCGCATTCCGGACGGATGGAGGATCGGCGACGCTGACGGGCTCGTTTACGCAACGGCCGTTGGTCACCCACAGGTTGGCGTTTCGGTTTCTCTGCATCAGCCGTATTTGCGGGTGGACGCCGCCCAATCGTTGGCGGCATCCATGATCGAGATTGTCGCCGACGAGAACTCCAGCGATTGGTCGTCTCCGGTAGTGACAAGCCAGAATGGAGGGTGGCAATGCTTCGATGAGGATGGGCTGGTTGCGACCGCGTTCGTTGCGGGGCCGGATCAGATCGCCCTCTACATCCATCAGCGGGGTCATCTGAGCGGGGACCGTGCGTGCGCCGTCGCTGAGATGCTGGCCGCCGTCTGCGCGGCCGTAATGCTCGCGTATGAGGTCAACCGTCTCTACAGAGTGCCGAAGGTCGCCGCATGACGGCTACATGGGGGCAGAACAGCGAGGCGCTTGAACGCATCGAGTCGATCTTGGAGGACGTCAAAGACGCTGTCACCGGCGCGACGCCACAGGCCCTGATGACCGGCCCACGACGGTTCGTTCTCGACCGACGGTCCGACCCGACCGGCATCTCCGGGACTGGCGTGGTCGCCGAAGGAGTCGAGTTCTCCGACGGGGTGGTGGCGCTCCGCTGGCTGGTCCCCGAGGGCAACCCCGGTGCAGGCGACCCGACGTCGGTGGTGTTCCACGACAACGGCGTCGGGTCGGTCTACAAGATTCACGGGCATGGCGGGCAGACCGAGGTCGTATGGCTTGACGAGGTTGTCTTGAAGCGGTGCGAACCGGTCCCGTGCGGCGAGCCGGTTGAGGCCACGTTTGCGGGGCCCACGAACCTGACAGGGCCGCGCAATGGGTGACTGCTGGGACCTGCCGTGACGTCTGTGACGGTTTCGATGCCGTGCCACGGGGGCACGCTTGACACGCTGGCTGAGGCGGCCGGTTCGGTGCTGGCACAGACCCACGAGGAGATTGAACTCGTGGTCACCAACGACGGCGGCGATCCGGCCGCGGTTCGGACGGCGCTTGGGGCGGCCCTTGACGACGGGCGTGTCGTGGTCGTCGATGTGCCGGTCTCAGCCGGCCGCTATGCCGCCGACGCCGCGGTGCTGGCCGACTGCGACACCGACTGGTTCTGTGTCCACGACGCCGATGACCGGTCCGACCCGGGCCGGATCGAGCGGATGCTTGCGGCAGCGACCGACGGGGTCGAGGCGCTGATCGGCGGGTACACGTCCCATCGGATCAACGGGTCCACGAACCTGCGCAGACCCCAGCCGAGTCAGGTGACCGACCAGCGGCTGGGGCATGTCACCCAGCAGTGCTGCATCATCTGGCGCACCGAAGCGCTCCGTCGCATCGGTGGGCCGCATCCGGGCTGGCGGTTCGCATGGGACACGATGCTGATCGGCCTCACGATCCGGCATCTGCGATGGGCGGCTGTCGATGACTACGGCTACCACCACATGCAGCGGCGTGGGAGCCTGTCGGTGGCGTCACCGTCTGGGATGCAGTCCCAACCGCGCAGGCAGGCGATCAACGTCCGGTCGCGGCTGTGGCGGGCAACCGCAGGGATGCAGGCCGAGGAAACGGGCGTGTGGCTGCTGGCTCAGCCGCCGCCGCAGACGGCCGGGGTCGCCCCAAGCCGTGGGGAAGCGGTCAAGGCGGCCCCGGCCCTCGGACCGCGCCGGCTCGTGGTGGTGACGAGGGTCGGCTGCCGGTTCGGGACCGGACAGGTCCCCAGCGAAGAACGGGTCCGCTGGTGGGCGCGCCTCGCCTCGGAGGTTGCTGCCGGCGGCATCCCGGAGCAGGCCCGGTGGGTGTGGACCACCGCACCGGAACATCTCGAACTCGTCCGGACGCTGGCTCCCGAGACGGCGACGGTCATGCCGCAGGACACCCGCGAGATCCCCAATGTCGCCGGTGGCAGGTTCACGGTGGTCCGCTGCGACGCGGATGACCGCTGGTTTCCGGGGGCGCTCGACGTCGAGATGCTCACGTCGCTTCTGCCCCGCACCGCGGTCGCCTACCCGTGTGGGCGCCAGATCGACCTCGACTCGGGGGTCGGCCGGGCGCTGGACTACCGGGGCCATCACCTGCCGCCGTTCCTTGCGGTCACGCAGGATCAGAGGGCGATGATGCTCGACGTCGGCGGCCAGCACACCGAAGTTGGCAGGGGACGCAACGTCCGGCAGATCCTCGAGCCGTCTTGGCTGCAGCTGGTCGGCGGATGGAACACGGCGAACCGGCCCAACAAGTTCGGCCGAGACGACCGCTGGCCCGTCAACCAGATCATGAAAGAAGCGTCGATGACCAACGACATGCTGGCGTTCGATGGTGAACTGGACCGGCTCGCCGCCAGACACGGCACCGACAAGGGCTCGGCCCCCGGCAGGGGCCTGTTCCCGAAGCGGTACACGCGGGCCTACGAGGCCCTGCTTGCCCCGAGACGTGACGAGCCGTTGCGGCTGCTCGAACTGGGGGTGCAGGCGGGGTCGTCGATCCGCATGTGGCTGGACTACCTGCCGGACGCGAAGGTTGCCGGTGTTGACATCAAGCCGGTTCCGAACCAGTTGAAGCAGGCGCCGGGTCGGTTGCGGTACCGGCACTTTCAGGGCGAGCAGGCTGACCCGAAGGTGCTCGGTGCTGCGCTGGACTGGCTGGGCGGCGAGGCCGACGTGGTTGTCGACGACTGTTCCCACAAGCATGCCGACCATGTCGCCTCCCACGGAATCCTTTGGCCGAGGCTCGCCGCCGGAGGCTGGTACGCCTGCGAGGATCTACACGCAGCCCCAGCCAGCGTGGATTGGCTGAAAGACTTGGGCGCCGAGTTCCACGCGGAGGACCGGCTCGCGATCCTGCACAAGCCTTCCGGCTAGGATGGGTGCAGCCCGCGACGCTTGCACGTCCGGGCTGCCGACCGACTTCTGGAGAGTCGATATGCCGAAGCGTACGTGTTCCATCGACGGGTGCGGACGGATCGTGACCGCCCGCGGGTGGTGTCGCAGACACTACGAACGGTGGCGGAGCCACGGCGACCCGATCACGCTGGTCACGGCGCCCCGGGGTGCGTTGCCCGCATTCATCCGAACGGTGTTTGACGGCACTGCCCCGCACGAACCAAACGGCTGCGTGCTGTGGCCGTTCGGCATCGCAGGGTCCGGCTACCCGTTGGTCGAGTGGGAAGGCGAGAAGCGGACCGTCGGTCATCTCGTGCTGGAACACTTCGCTGGTCCGCGCCCGTCCGACAGGCACACGATGGGCCACGCCCCACATGAGGTCTGCGGGAACCGGCACTGTGTCGCGCCCGAGCACTTGTCGTGGCAGACTTACGCGGAGAACCTGCGTCAGGCAGCCGACGTCGACAGGACGATAAGCGGGGAGCGTCATCATGCAGCGCGGATCAGCGACGATCAGGTGCGAGACGCGGTCAGGCGAGTTCAGGCCGGAGACCATCCTCGTAGTGTTGCAGAATCCCTCGGGGTCTCGATCACGTCGATCTACGATTGGTCCAGCGGCAAGCGCCGAGCCGTGTGATCCATGCGACGCCTGCGTCGGTCGACTGGTTGAAGGGTCTTGGCGCTACGTTTGAGGCCGAGGACCGCCTCGCGATCCTGCACAAGGAGCAGCAGCATGAGTGACGAGACCAACGGACACGAGGGCGTCGAGGATCAGGGTGTGGGTGGTACGGACGTCTACCCGGACGCCGAGTTCACGACCGGCGCAGGCCTCGGTGAGCACGACGACGACCCGTGGCTGGGAGGGCTACCCGACGACGGGGAAACCGAGGTCGAGGTGGACGTCTCGATCCCGCGCCTGACCGTGGCGGAGTTCCGGGATGCCGGGTTTCTGCAGGAGGCCAATCGGCTGTTCTTCCACCCCCGCGGTCTTGCGCTGGAGGTTTCGGAGCAGACCGACGAGGACGTCGTGTTCTTCACCGGGGCGGTGTGGGACTACCGCGACGACCCGGAAGGCGTGGTCTACGGGCCGGGGATCATCGACCCGGACAAGATCGCACGGGTCGCCGACGAGCGTCGCCGGCATGTCGACGCACGCAAGGAACTGTTCGGGTCCGAGGTCCAACCGCCCGAGTGATCTCCACCAGATCGCCTGAGAGCGGCGCAGGCTGGCGCCCATATGCCGGCCCCCGGACCTCCCGCATGTCCCGGCAGGCGAGGTCTGGTCGCGATCCTGCGGGTTCTGAGGCGGGCAGGCTGCTGGTGACGGGGACCGGTCGGTGTGGAACCCACACGGTCGCCAAGGCCCTCACCGACGCCGGGCTGCCGTGTGGCCACGAGGACGCCGTGATCGTCGCAGGGGTGCGCGCTGCCGGATGGCAGGCCGAGTCTTCGTGGTTCGGCACCCTGCACCTGCCCGTCCCCGACTGCTGGACGGTCCTGCTGGTGCGGCATCCCGCAAAGACGGTCGCCTCGCTGGCACAGTTGCGACGTCAGGTCAACCGCAACGAAGGGTTCGCCGACAACGACCCTGGCGGGCTGCGAGCCCGATGGTCGCCTGCGAACTGGTCGTTGGAGATGCGGCTGGCAGCGTTCTGGGTCGGCTGCAACCGGGAAGCGGCGGTCCATGCCGACGAGATCGTCCGGATCGAGGACCTCGACGTCGACATCCTGACGGGCTGGTCACGGAAGGTCGGCGGCCCCGACGTCACCGTGATGCCCGCCCCGCAGCACGTCCACAACCCGCCGCCGGTCGAATGGGACCACCTGACCAAGGCTGTGGGGTTCGAGTCGGCGGCCAGACGGTTCGGCTACCAGCCGTGACCTGCACCCGATGTGCCGGGGAGGGCCTGCATGTCGCGGTCGTGCACGACCAGCGGCGCCCAGAAGACTGGGTCGCCCAGATCGAGGAGCGGCTCGGGCACGTCCACGTCACTGTCGAACGAGGCAAGGGCCGCTGGGACACCCACCGCAGGGCGCTCGAGGCCGGCTCCGCGTCTGGTGCACCGACGATGCTGATGCTGCAGGACGACGTCATCGTCCCCGAACGCGGCCTGTGCGAGACGCTGGCGACCATCAGCGAACTCGCCGGGCCCCAGCCCGTCTCCCTGTACGTGGGTGGCCTGCGGCCGAAGGAACTCCTCGTCCGACGTGCAGTCGACTCGACCCCTGACGGGACGCTGCTGCGAGGTCCCGGGCCGTGGTGGGCCGTCGGGCTGCTGCTGCCCACTGGCAACCTGCTCGACCTGCTTCCGATCGCCGACCGGGCACCGACCCCGAACGTGGACCACAAGTTGGAGCGGGCCTACCGCCGCTCGGGGCTGCACTGCCTCTACACGATCCCGTCGCTGGTCGACCACAGGCCCGAAGCCGAGAACCCGTCGATGATCCGCGGGAGGGCAGGCGACCGCAGGGCCCACCGGTTCGTCGGCCATGACGCCTCCGGGCTCGACTGGACCGTCGGCGGGTCGATCACGCGTGGTCCGACGGTGGACACGACGGCGAAGGCGCAGGTACGGTGACGGGACGCAGCGTGTGAACCACCTGCGACGGGCGTGGATCGCCGGACAACCGCACTGTCCACGGAGGCCGCCATGCCCGCCACTGCCATCCATGAACCACAGGTCGACGCGGCCGCGCTCTACGACGCGCTGGACGCGGCCAAGCAGGGGTCGTGGCGCGAACTGGCATCGCAGCTGGCTATCCCTCACTCGACGTTCTCGAGGTTGAGGGGCGGCAATGCGCCGGAGTCGTTTGGCCGGGTGATGCAGCTGGTCCGCTTTCTCGACGCCGACGTCGATGACTTCCTCACCGGGTGCGGTTGCGAAGACTGCGACGATTGCGGCGAGGCCACGGTCACCGATCTGGTGGTGGTTGGCGCCACTGACCTGACCATCGCCGACCGGGACACGGCGTGGGATGGACCGGGCGCCTCGTCACGCGTGTTCGACTTCTGCACCGACGAGGATGGCGAGGTCGACGTGGCCTGCATGTCGCAGGCGTTCCTGTGGCGCACCGACGACGAGGACGGCACCGCCCGGGCCCACTACAAGCTCGGGTATGTCGACGTGATCGACGGAGAACTGCAGATCGTCCCGCGGGGCGCGGCGGCTGCGGCGGCACGCATCGACCAGACCGACCTGCCGTCCGAGGACGAACGTGACCGGGTCGCTGCCCGCCTCTGCTCGGTGTACGAGGCGATCCAAGCCGAGATCGACGACTGGCCTGACTGCCCGCTCTCCGAGGACGGCGCCACGCTCGGGCTGTTGCAGGGCGAGCCCAACGTTGACGGCACCGTCGACCCGGTGCCGGTCGAGGGGCCGGTCGTGTTCGAGGGCATGTGGACCGGAGACCTGCGGTTCTTCCCCCTCAACGTGTTCACGTGGGAGTCGACCGTCCCGGTGCCGATCATTCTCGACCTCGTGGACGGCGACCACACTGGCCGGACCGTCGGGATGGTCACCGCGTTCGAGCGTCAGGTCGACGGCGACACGGCCTCGATCGTCGCCACCGCCGGTGAACTGTCGGGCTCGTCCGACCCGGACACGCAGGCCGCGGTGCGCCGTGCGGTCGAGCTGCTGACCGACGGGGCGGTCGGCGTGTCGATCCGCTGGGACTTCGACCCCGAAGACTTCGACGGCCTCACCCCCGAAGACATCGACGAGATGGAGTGGGAGGAGTTCGAGGAGATGCTGTCGGACGCGTCGCTGCGCGTCCGCCATGTTGCGATCGTCGACACGGCGGCGTTCGCGGGAGCGAAGTTGTCGATCACCGGGACGCTGGCGCTGGCGGCGGCTTCGAGTGTCCCTGCGCTGCCGGCACCTCACTTCGGGCAGTGGAAGGCGAAGGGGCTGCAGCCGCTGACCGTCGACCTCGACGGCCGGGTGTGGGGGATCGTGGCCCCGTCGGGAGCCTGCCACCGCTCGGACCTGTCCGGTTTCAAGGGCTGCTACCTGTATCCGGGCGAGGCGGACTCGAGCCTGTCCCAGTTCCACACGAAGCAGGCGTGGCTGGACGACGGACGTCTGGTCCGCGTGGGAACCTTGACGTTTGAGGGCCTTCACGCGGTGCGGACCGGTTCCCGGTGGGGTTCGGTGGAGGAGATGCAGCGGCACCGTGAGGACTCCACGTCGGTGTTTGCGCTGGTCCGTGCGTGGCCGACCCCGTACGGGCTGGCCGTGTCGGGCACTGTCGTCGACGGGCTGACGCGCCAGCAGGTGATGCAGGCGATCGGGTGTGGCGCCAGCGTGGAGATGTGGCGCAACCGGACGGTCGGTGTCCATCTCGCTCCGACCGAGGCGTGGGCTGTGGCTGCTTCGGCTGGGGAGGGGCTGGCCGAGGGGGAGGTCATCGAGTTCACCACCGGCGTGAAGTTGGAGGCCGGCGAAGGTGTCGAGGAGGCGGTGGCGGACGAGGCCAACGCGGAGGCGACGTTCTTCACGGCCGGCGCGTCGAGTGGGAGCGCGACGGATGTTCGGGTCGAGGCGATCGAACGTTCCCTGTCCCGGATCGAGCGGGCGCTGGCTGACCTGCTCATCGACCGGATGGCTGCGGCGATCCCGGAGCCGCCGGCCTTGCAGGTTGACGACCCGGAAGATGGGCCGGAGGAGGAACCTGCTGCCGGGCCGGACGCAGACGAACCAGCGGGCGAGCCGTCTGCGTCCGGCGACGACCCGGATGATGGGCCTGAGACGGCTGAGCCCGAACCGGACCCGGAGCCTGACGGCGGCAACCACGATGAACCGGGCGACCCAGCCGACGTGCCGGCAGACCCTCCGCCTGTCGAGGAACCGGCCACGGACGCCTGACTGCCGGGGACGCGATCAAGCGGCTACGGTGATCTGACTCCGGGGTGAGCAGCCTCGGACCGCGCGGCCCCGTCGGACTACGGCTCTGGCGGGGCCGCGCCGTGGCCACACAACTACTTGACTTCCGGCTCCAGATCGGTTATACTGAGGGGAGACAGCAACCCTCAGAAAGGAAGATCCGATGGGACTGCCGATCACAGAGACCGAAGCGGCGGAACTGCTCGCCACTGGCGCCTACGAAGCGCACACCTCCAACGGAGGCCAGACGGTCACTCTCCGGCTCGCAGAGCGCACCTTCGGCTGCGACTTCTGCGACGTGGAGATTCGCGAGGACACGGACGACTGGGGCATGGACGACGACGGGCTCGTCGCCTGCCCGGGCTGTGTCGCGAAGGGAGAGGTCGCATGAGCGCCGCCGCCATCACCCATCTGCTCGACCTCGACGATCAACTCGAGATCATGCGCTTCGCCCGCTGGGCGCGACGCAAGCACGGCGCCTGCCCCGGCAAGATGACCGGAGGCCTGAACGCCGCCGGCATGGGCATCGCCTTCGTGGACCACGACGGGTGCTGCAACGACGACGGCCTCAACCTCCGCGACCCAGCCCCCAGCATCGGGGACCTGTACGACGAGTGGAAGCGGGAGGTGACGGCATGACCGCCGTAGGCATCTGCCCCAACTGCCACGAAGTGACGCCGCTGCCGGTCACCGACTGCGACTGCCGGAGCCACCCCGTGGCCCTCACCGCCCTCGACCTGCAGGACGCCGCCAACGCCCTTGCTCACCGGTCCAACGTCTACGCGGTCCGTGCGGCCAAGTACCGCGCCCGCGGCGAGACGCGGCTGGCCCGCAAGTACGAGAACCTCTCGCGGGAGTCCGCGGACCGGTGCCAGAAGTTCCGGGATGCCGCAGACGTGAACGAGGAGGTGACGGCATGAAGGCCGACACGGTTTGGCGTGACCGGGCCCTGTGGGATGACGTCGCCCGGATCACGTTCACCGCCGTCGCTGCGGCTGCGGTTCTGCTGCTGGGGCTGCCGGCCCCTGACGCGGGTACGGCCTGCGATGCGCCTGACTGTGGCCGTCCTGCCCGGCCGTATCCGACGGAGGGCAAGGTCATCTGCCGTCCGTGCGACGATGGGAGGTGGTGAGCACATGAGCTGCGCGATCGAGGGATGCGAGGAGAAGGGCCGTCCTCCGTCGGCATTGACCTGCGGCAAGGACGCGTACTCCTGTCGTTGCGTTCTCGACCACGGCCATGCCGGCCCGCACGAGTGCGACGCGGCCTGCCGCGGTTCGTGGACGTTCGACGACCGGGGCGCGTTCGTGGTGGTGCGTTTCCCGTCGGGCGAGGGTGGGCTGCCGCGCCTGCTCGGCGGGTTCTCGACGTGGGAATGACCTCAGAGCCGATCTAACGGCCGCAACCGCAGCCCTATACCTGACCCTCCCGAACCCCGGTACGGCCCCTCACACGCGACCTCAACGCGACCCTACGGCCCCCAGCATTCACATCACCCCTGTTGCGTCTCCTCTGCGCTGCCTGTACGGTTCGCCCCAGACCCGGCGTGCATCGCCGGCGACTGGCGTGGATCGCCACCCGCATCCCAATGCAGGAGGCGTCCACGATGGACCCGCTCGAAGTCATCGCTCGACTCAACCCCGCAGAGGGTTCCGACGTCGAGCCGCCCACCCTCGATGAGTTGACGGCCGCGCGCGACGACCTCGCACGCCAGCTGCATGCGCTCAGGCGCGACGGGGTCACCGACCTCGAAGCGCTGCAGTCGCTGCAGTCGGCATACGCGACGGCGGTCGCGGCGATCGAGGAGATCGAGGCATCCCAGCGGACGCTGGGCCAACAGGTCGACGATCTGCTTGCCGGTGTCCCGGACCCGGACGCACCAGCAACCCCGCCGGCCGGCGTGCCTGCCGATCCGGATGGCGGTGAGCCGACGGCTCCTGCGCGGGTGCTCAGCGTCCGTGAGGCGGCCGCCCGCCTCGGGTTGACGGCCACCGCAACCTCGGCGCCGGAGGACTTGGCCCGCACCGACTATCGGGTCATGGTCGGCGACTCCCCACGCGACGACCTGACGTGGCATGACCTCGCACACTCGTTTGCGTCGTCTGCCCGCGGGTTGAAGAACGGTCGTGAGCGGGTGGCACGCATCGAGACCAAGTTCGCGCAGGAGCGGACCCTGCCGGGCAACATCGGCGACAACACCCGGATCGTCGACGACATCGTCCGCCCCGAGGCGGTCGCGGCAGCCGGCGGCTGTTGCGCGCTGCCGACCCCGATCTACGAGAACCCGGTCCTGACCTCGGCTGCCCGGCCGATCCGCGACTCGGTGACCTCGTTCGGGACCGACCGTGGCGTCGTCCAGTTCTTCCCGGCGATCTGCATCCCCGACTCGGGGGCGGACATCTGGACCTGCGAGGACGATGCGGCCGTCGATCCGGAGAACGAGGCGACGTGGAAGGTGTGCCTCGAGGTTGAGTGTGAGGATTCCCAGACGGTCGACGTCAACGGCGTCTACCGCTGTCTGGAGATCGGCAACTTCCAGCGGCAGTTCTCTCCCGAGCAGTGGGAGGGCGCGATCCGTGCGGTCACCGGCCTGCAGGCACGTCGTGCCGAAGCCCAGCTGTTCACGGCGATGCGGGAAGGGACTGCGTCGCTGCACACCGGTGCGGCGTTCGGGTCGATCTACACCAACCTGCTCAACAACGTCGGGCTGGCTGCGGCACAGATCCGTCAGGACCAGCGTTACGTCGGCGTCGAACTGCACCTGTGGCTGGCCGAGTGGGTGCTGGCGGCGATCGCCACCGACGCCCGCAACCGCCGCTACGGCACCGCGGACATGGTCGAGAACACCTCAGAGATGGTCGCGACCGCTCTGGCGAACGAGGGCGTCAACGTGACGTACTCGATCGACGTGGACACGATCCTCGCCGGCGACCAGCTGTCGGGCCCGCTCGAGGACTACCCGGCGATGGCGTCGGCTGTGCTGGCGGCCGAGGGACAGTTCACGTTCCTCGACGGTGGCACGTTCGACCTCGGCACCGAGATCCGCGACCACGACCTGAACCGTCAGAACAAGGTCGCGGCGTTCGCCGAGTCGTTCGAGGGCCTGCTGTCTCGTGGCTGCGGGTCCAAGTCGCTGGACATCCCGGTCGAGATCTGCGACACGACCAGCGGCTGCGTGGCCGCGACGTCCTGACAGACCGCGTGACCCGGAGAAGGGACGGCACGGATGCCTGAGGCGACACTCCCGCGTACTGCGGAGGTCGACCAGTCTCGCCGCGCCCCCGGCGGGCTGCTGGCCCGTGCCGTCCCCCCTCCCGACGACTGGCAGCGCGGCCTCGTGTTCCCGTTCTACGGGTGCGGGGAACCGGTCGTCACCGATGGGTGTGTCACGTCCACAGACGAGCCGCACCGCCCGACGGTCGCGGCCTTCCGGCCCTTCCAGATCAGGCAGGGGTCGTCCTGTTCGATGCTGTCGCGGGTCGAGGTCACAGACCATGCGCTGGGGCGCCTTGACGCCACGACCGAGTGGGCGTTGGGAAACCAGTTGGCCACCGGCACTGCCGGGGTCGGGGCGGCGTCGCTGGCAGATGCGACGTCGCTGGGGACGTTCACGTCGATCGTGGAGGGTGTCGCCGCGCTGATGCAGGCTGCGGCGGACGCCGGGTTCGGGATGCCGATCTGGCTGCACGCCCCCTACGGTGCGATCCCGGTCCTGTCCGCGTTTCGTCTGGTCGTCGACGACATGCTCGGCGGGGTGGCCCAGTGGGTGTTCTCGCCCGGATACCCGCAGATCGGCGGGCCGGACGAGGTGCGGATCTGGGCGACCTCGACGGTGTGGGCAGCGGTCGACGTGTCGCAGGAGATGACCAATCCTGAGCGGCGCCAGAACACCGCCGAGGCGTGGGCGCAGCGCGCCGGCATTGTCGCATTCGACACGTGCGTGAACCTGTCAGCGGATGTTCCGACGCGGGGATGCCCGCCAGAGTCCTCGTAGGAGGCTGAACCATGACCCTGTGTGTCCTTCCGTCAACGTTCGAGACGTTCCGGATCACGCTCGTCGACGAATGCGGGGTGCCGATTCCGGGCCCCAATGCATGGGTCGAGGACTGTGTCGTGTCGGTCGGTGGTACCCCCAACATCCAGCAGGGGCAGGACATCGACTTCCGGCGTGCCAACGGCTCGTCCTGCGGCTACCTGCGTGGCCGGCCGTCCAAGCGTGGCCGGGACATGTCGATCAACTTCTGGAACCTGTCGCCCACGGCGCTGGCGCTGATGACCGGCGACAGTGTCATCGTCGACGAGGACATGGAGGAGATCGGCTGGCAGGAATGCACCGACTCGATCGGCCGGTTCGCGCTCGAGGCGTGGCAGAACGTGCTGGCCGAGGACTGCCCGGAGGGCGTGGAGGGGACGTGGATCTACTGGCTGTGGCCGTGGATCGACAATGCCGTGTTCAACCCGCCCAACCCGATCGCCGACGTCGCATGGCAGCTGCAGGTCGAGGGCAACACCCGCACCGGTTCGGGGTGGGGTCAGGGTCCTTGGGATGTCCGGCTGACCTCCGACACGGTCCTGCCGGCGCCGCTGCCCGCCCCCGGTGTCGGCTCGAAGTGCTTCGCGGTGCCGCTGATCACCAACCTCGCCCCGCCGGAGGCGACCTGTGCGGCCGTGACGGTGCCCGGCTCCTGATCGTCATGGAGGCCCGCTGTGGTGCTAGTCGCTCCCTGTGCCCCGTGGGTCACGGTCGACGAGTTCAAGGAAGCCAACTGCTGTGACCTTCCCGACGGCGTCACTGACGCGCTGATCCTGCAGGCCCTCGAGGCGACCACGCACCTGCTGTGGGCCCGATCGGGACGCCGGTACGGTTCGTGCCCGGTCGAGGTCCGGCCGTGGCGCACCAGATGTAGCCCGCGCCACACCTGCCGGCCGTGTTCGTGCTCCCGTCCGTGCGAAGTGTCGATCTACTTGGACGGCACCTACATCGCTGACATTGACGAGGTCGTGGTCGACGGGGAGGTGGTGGACGAGTCGGCCTACGTGCTTGTCCGCCCTGACCGCCTTGTCCGCCTTGATGGGGCCTGCTGGCCGGCGTGCCCGGACCTGTCGCGGGAGGGTGACGGGTTCTCTGTGGTTGCTCGTGCAGGCATTCCTGTCGACTCTGGCGGGCTGCTGGCGACCGAGTCGTGGGCGTGCGAGCTGGCCAAGGCCTGTATCCCCGGATGCGACTGCCGGCTGCCGTCGAACGTGGTGATGAAGGTCCGGCAGGGCACCACCATCAGGTTCAAGGACCTCGTAGACCTGTTCGCCGAGGGGCTGACGGGCATCGACGAGGTCGACCTGTGGCTGTCTTCGGTGAACCCGGGCGGGAGCATCCTGATGCCGGCTGCGGTGTGGTCGCCTGACCTTGATCCGGAGCCTCTGCGGGTGCATGTGCCGGGGGGGTCCTGATGCCGCACGTCTGCCTGCCGCCTCGGCTGGCCGGGCTTGGCGGGGTCGGGCATCCGCCGGACCCGCAGGCCATCGACGGGGGTGCACCGGACACCGTCCTGTTCGCCTCGTCGATCGACGGAGGCGCTCCTGACACGGCGACGTTCTTCAACGACATCGACGGAGGGACACTCTGATGGTGACACGCATACAGGTACGTCGCGGCACGGCTGCACAGTGGGCGTCTGCCAACCCGGTCCTGACGGCAGGAGAACCCGGCTTCGAGATCAACACGGGCCTGTCGAAGTGGGGTGACGGGGTCAACAACTACAACGACCTGCCCTACTTCACTCCTGCCCCGTCCGTACTGGGTGCGGCGTCGTTTACCGGCGGGTCTGCCACCACGATCACCACGACCGGAAACACCGAGTTGACGGCGCTGGCCAAGACCATCGAGGTTGGTCCGGTCCGTCCGGTCGCGGTCCACTTCTTCACCCTCATCCAGATGTTCACGGCCGCCGCGTCGGTCATCATCAAGGTGTGGGACGGGGCGGTCGGCGGGACCGAGGTCGCACGCTTCCAGACGGGTGCGCTGGCCGTCAATGCGTCGGCGTCGCTGGGCGGCAGCCTGTCGGCATCCCCGGCCCTGTCCACCGGCACCCACACGATGCGGGTTTCGGGCTCGTTGAGCACGATCACGGGAGGGCCGTCCGGTGTGGTCGGGATCACCGGCCTGCGGACTGAGGTCCGCTACGTGGAGGAGTGATGCCGCAGCGCGTCATGGTCCGTTCACGGCTGGAGACCGGCGGCTACAGCCCGTCCGAGGCGCATTACCGTCTTCTTGCCCGCACGTGGCGGTCCGGCGGCCGGCTCGTGCTGGTCGGCCACGCGATCGGCGGCACGGCAGCGTCGATCGGGGACGCCTACACCCTGTTCCCTCCGCTGGTCCGGCTGTTCGAGCGGATCGCCAACGCCGGGATGGTGGTCATCACCCCTGATGGCGGCGGCACCGAACAGTGGATGAACGCCACGGCAGTCGGCGCCCTCCATGCCGCAGTCGGCTGGTCCGCGACGACGTTCGGGACGACCTCTGCGGTCGGGCTGGGCGTGTCGATGGGCAACGGCGCCCTGTTCCGGTTGCAGGACGACCACGGTGACCTCGAGGCGATCTGCGGGCTGATCCCGCTGTCCGACAGCGACGATGTCTATGACAACGACCGGGGCGGAAATGCCGCGAGCCTCGATGCGGCGTTCGCCGGCGACTACACGACCAACGGTGCTGCGTTCAACCCGCTCGTGCTGGCACCCGGCGTGACGGTGCCGTGGCAGGCGTGGTACGGCTCGGCCGACACCACCGTCATCGCCTCGACGGTGGAGGCGCTGGCCGCAGCCCACGCAGCAACAACCGACCTGCACGAGGTCGACGGTGGCGGGCACGGCAACACGACGTTCGACGGGATCGACCCGGACACATTGATCGACTTTCTGGCGTCCGCATGAACGCCGAACAGATGATGACCGACGTTCAGCTGTCCGCAGCCCGGATGTGGCCGCGCGTACACCGCTGGCTGGACTGGGACGAAACCCGAGCCGCCGCCATGTACGGGCTGGCCAAAGCGATCAGCACACACCAGGACGGCAAGGGCCGGACGCTGCGATCGTGGGCACGCAAGAAGATGGAAGGCCAGATCTTCGACGAGATGCGGACCAAGATCGGCCGCAGACCGCTCACCTTCCGGCCCATCCTCGAACAGCTCCCGGAGCAGGTCGAGCAGGACGATCCGCCGTTCGAGGACCGGGTGGTGGACTTCGAGCTGGCCGTGACGATCCTGCGCAGGCTCAAATCGCGCGATCGCAGGATTCTTGCCGCCCGGTTCCTGTGGGGCTGGACCACCGAGGAGATCCGTGTGTGGCTCGGATTCGACAGTGCTCAGCAGGTGTTCAACGCGACAAACTACGCCCTGCACAATGCCCGCAAGGCGGCCTGACGTGGACGACGACCTAATCAGTGTGGCGCTGGATGTCCTCCTCGCCTGCGTATGCGAGGCCCTCAACGATGCGGACGATTCGTGCCCGTGCGCGGTTCACCAGACTGCGGGTGCTCCGCTGTGGGACCGATGCTGCGACTCGTGCTCAGGGGACGGACAGCCCAAGGGGCAGCTGTCCGGCCATCTCGTCTCCTCGTTCCCGTACGAGCCTTGGCCGACCCGGGTTGTCCCGCGGGACCCGTGCCGACATCCCCAGTGGGCCGCGGATGTCGCGATCGTGCTGGCCCGGTGCCTTCCGGAGATGGACTCTCGAGGCCGAGACCCGTCGGTCGAGGCGCTGGACGCGGCGGGGAAGCGGGCCAACCGGGAGGCCGAGCTGATCCGCAAGACGCTGACGTGCTGCCCGACGTTTCGGGTGGCGGTGACACAGGTGCAGCCCTCGGCCGTCCAAGGATGCGTCGGGATAGGCGTACGGCTGCTGGTCGACCTTGCCGACCGAAGCCTTCGTCTGCTGGCGGGTTCCTGATGCCGTCCTCGGTCCGCTTCGAACTCGAGCCCAACGTGGAGGCGACGATCCTGCGTCGCGGGGGTGACGTGGACGGCGACATGCTGCGCCGTGCCGAGCGTGTCGCCGGGCAGGCAAGGCGGAATGCCCCGGCGTCGTCAGGGAACCTGCGGGACTCGATCGTCGTGCGACAGTCGCGCAGCGGCGGCGGCCAGTTCCAGTCCGGCTGGGATGTCGTCGCCGAGGCGCCGTACGCCATCTACGTCCACGAGGGGCGTCGTGCGGGCTCGAGGATGCCCCCGTCGGCTCCGATCGCAGCATGGATGCGACGTGAGGGGATCGACCCGTCGGCCGAGTTCCCGATCAGACGTGCCATTGCGCAACGCGGGATCGAAGGAAGGCCTTTCCTGCGGGATGCGCTCACCGAGGCCATATAGATGTGGACGACTGCCCCGGCCACTGCACCCATCCCCTCGACGGCGCGGCCCCCTGCGTCGGCGGTGGCCGGGGCGCTACCTTGCGGCTGTGCCGTCGAGGAGGACATGCATGGCGAAGATCAACATCCCGGTCGACAGCGACCCGGTCGACGCGGAGGTTGGCGACCTGCTGCTCTACTTCAAGCCGCCGTCGCAGGTGGATGCCGAGACGCTGCTGGCGGCGTTCGACGTCCTGCCCGACGCCCGGCCCGACGCCGGGGATCGCAACGGCCTGTCCGAGATGTTCAAGGCCAACCGGGAGTTCCTTGCCCGGCTGGCCAACGACGAGGACACGGCCGAAGCCTGCCGGTCTGCGAAGTTGCCGACGACCGTGGTTGGCACGCTCATCAACGATCTGAATGGGATCTACACGGGACGCCCTACTGGCTCGCCGCCCGCCTGATCTGGGCTGCGGTTGGCGATCCGGCAGGGTTCCACTCGTTCGAGGGTTCGCTGGCGCTTGAGGGGGTGGACTGGCGTCGCTGGTCCGCCTCCCAGTTCTGCTCCGCGATCGAGCACACGCTCGAGACCGACGAGGTCCGAAAGGCGTTGGAGGCGCTGAGCCCGAAAACGTCGGTGCAGCAGCGACGTCAGACCGCAGACATGACGCTGCGGATGTTCCGGGACCGTCTCCACAAGCCCCCCGTGGGGGCTGACCCCCAGCCGCCGCAGCCGACCACGATGGCCCAGTTGCAGGCGGCAGCACGGCAGGCGGCCCGCGAATGGAGTGACGGATGAGCTCCTCAGATGTCGTGGGTCGTGCAAAGATCGTCATCGACCCGGACGCGTCCCAGTTCGGCCCTCGGCTGCGTCAGGAGATGCAGCAGCCGCTGTCGCAGGCGGCCACGGCGGCGTCACAGGCGGCCGTGCAGATCGGCCAGAACCTGCAGCGTGTCGGCCAGTCCGCCCAGCAGGTGGGACGGACGATGTCGGTCGGGCTCACCCTGCCGATCGTGGCGTTTGGGACGCAGGCCGTCCGTGCGTTCAACACGTTCGAGTCGAACCTCGCGCAGATCGTCGGTCTGGTGGGCATCGCTGCCGACGAGGTCGAGCAGATGGGTGTCGCAGCCCGGGACATGGCCGTCGAGTTCGGGCGTGGTGCAGCCGAGGCGTCCGAGGCGCTGTTCTTCATCACTTCGGCTGGTCTGAGGGGCGCCGACGCCACGGAGGCGCTTGAGGTCTCCCTGCGGGCGGCTGCCGTCGGTCTTGGTGACACCGCCACGATTGCCGACGCGGTCACTTCGGCGGTCAACGCCTACTCGGCGTCAGGCCTGACGGCCACACGGGCCACCGACATCCTGACCGCGGCGGTTCGTGAAGGAAAGCTCGAGGCCGAGGCGATCGCACCGGTGCTTGGCCGCATTCTGCCGACCGCATCTGCGCTTGGGATCTCGTTCGAGCAGGTCGCAGGACAGCTGGCTGCCTTCTCCCGCACCGGCGTGGACGCTGCTCAGGGTGCGACCACCCTCATCGGGATCATGTCGACGCTGCTCAAGCCATCCGGCGACGCAGCAGAGGTCCTCGGTGCCGCCGGGCTGAGCATGGCGGAACTTCGGGAACAGGCTGCCGGGCCGGGCGGCCTGATCGGGGTGATGCGCCTGCTCGCAGACACGTTTGCGGGCAATGACGAGGCGCTGGCCCGTGTGTTCCCCAACGTCGAAGCCCTGCGCGGGATCATGAACGTGCTGGCGCAGGATGCCGGGACGGTCGACTCGGTCCTGCAGGGTGTCGCCGACTCCGCCGGTGCGCTCGACAAGGCCTTCGAGGCGACAGCACAGACCGCCCAGTTCCGGATGGATCAGGCGCTCGCGTCGGTGCAGGATTCGTTCATCGAGATCGGCGCTGTGGTCGGCCCGTTCGCCGCCGACGTGCTCACGGCGCTGGCCGACGGGTTCGCGACGCTGGCCGACGTGTTCGGGTCGCTGCCAGAGCCGGTGCAGGAGTTCGTGGTTGCCATGGCTGCGGTGGCTGCGGTGGCCGGCCCGGTGCTGGTGGTCGCAGGGTCGATTGCCCGGGCGATGGGGGCGGTGGCGCTCGCGTTTCCCGGCGCCGCATCCGCGTTCGCGGCGTTTCGGACTGGAGCGGCCGGGACGGTCACCTCGTTTGGGGCTGTCGCGGTTGCTGCCGCCGCGGTGTCCGAGGAGGTCGGCAAGGCGGCTTCGGCGATGCTCGGGTTCCCCACGGACCTCGACGTCGATGCGGCGCTGTCAGACCTGACGGCGGTTGCCGACGGGGCGCAGGCCACCACCGATGAGCTGAACCGTCTGGCCGGGGCAGCCGACGTCCTGCTGGACCCGTCCGGGTTCGAGTCCTTTGTCGCGGGGCTCGGACGTGCCATCGGGCTCATCCCGCTCGTCGAGGACCCGTTCGACAAGTTCCGTGCAGGATTTGAGGCGGTCGACCAGCAGCTGGCTGCGCTCGTGTCGTCGGGTGACGTCGAGACCGCGCAGGAGCAGTTCCGTCAGTTCGCCACCCGTGTCTCGTTTGTCGGGGTGTCGGCCAACGACCTCGTCAGAGAGTTCTCCAACTACCGGCGCGAGCTGGGACGTGTCGTCGCAGACTCGGGCGAGTTCATCGACGCCACGGCGGGGCTCGGCACGTCCATGCAGGATGTTCTGGACCTGCTGGCGAACCCGGAGCCGGGAACCGAAGGGCTGCTGGGCGCGCTCGAGGCGCTCGCTGACGCGTTCGGCGAGGACATCGACGCAGGCCGGCTGGCGCGCGCCTTCGACGTGGTGCTTGACCCGTCAGGATTCGAGACGCTGCTGCTGGGGGTCACCGAGCTTCGGGGGCTGCTGCCCGGCGTGTCATCGGAGGCCGACGAGGCACGTGCGCAGTTCGAGGCGCTCGACCGGGTGATGCTCCAGCTGGTGCAGGCCGGGGGTGGCGCCGCCGTCGATGCGTTCCTTCGAAGCCTTGCCGAGCTGGCCCCCGGCGACGCGACGTTCGGGACGCTGCTGGCCCAGTTGCCACAGACCTCGACGGCCCTTGACGATCTGGGCGTGTCCGGGTCACAGGCGGCCTCTGGAATCGGCGACGCCAACGACGCGCTGGCTGCCACCCGCGAGGCCGCGAGCGCGGCGGTCACCTCCCTGACCGAGTACGAGACCAAGCTAAACGAAATCGCAGATCCGATCGCCGGGTTCATCGGCGCACAAGCCGATCTGCGCGAGGCGATCGAGGCTGCTGTCACGGGCGGTACCACGGCCGAGGAGGCCGCTGAACTGGCGTTCGCCGCCGGGAACCTGCTCGGTGCCGCCGAACGTGCCGCCGAGACCGGGGCCGACACGGAGCGGATCGTCGCGAATGCGTTCCGGCTGATCGCCGAGACGTTCCCCGAGTTCGAAGGGCTGCTCGGCCTGATCCCGCAGGTCAACACCGAGTTCGGCAACACTGTCGACACGGCCGACCAGCTCGTCGACCAGAGCCGGCTCGTCAACGCAGAGTTGCGCAACGCGGTCCTCAACCTCGGCGAGATCGACGCTCTCGAGCCGACCATCGACCTCGAGGCTGCCGCAGTCAACAATGAGATCCGTGAGGTGCAGCGGCGCATCGAGGAACTGTCGCAGGAGATCACGCTGGGCGCACGCGGTGAGGCGGCCGAACGAGAGATCGAACGGCTCCAGCTGCGACTGGACATGCTGCGAGGCGAGGTCGAGATCACCATCCCGTTCCAGCAGCCGACCGCGCAGGCCCGTGCGCTGGCCGCCGAGCTCGAGTCGATCTTCGCAGGGATCGTCATCCCGGGGACGCCGACGGTCACGTCGGATCTTGACGCGATCCGGGCCCTGCTCGGCGGTGGCGTTCAGGCGGCGCATGGCGGCCTGTTCACCGAGGCGACGAGGGCGCTCGTTGGCGAGGCCGGACCGGAACTGGTGCTGCCGTTGACCCGGCCGGCCAGAGTGGCCGAACTGCTGGCGCAGGCCCAGTCTGCCGGGCTGCTGTCTCTGGAGTCTCTCGCCCGCAACGGGCTTGTGCTGGCCCCGTCGTTCGAGGGCGACACGATCGCGGGTCCGCCTGCGATGCTGCAGTCGGCCTCGGTCCTGTCGCCTGCGCAGCAGGTCGACCGCAGCCTGAGCCTGACGGTCAACGCGACCGGGGAGGTCAGCCGCCGTCGGGCACGCCGTATCGCGTCGGAGATGTCTGACTACGTGTGGCTGCACACCGGAGACGTCCTCGCATGAGATCGCCTCCAACGGCCGCAGCCTCGCACCCATATCCCAACCCTCGGGGGAGCGGAACTACGCTCAGGCGCGATCTGGGCGCGAACGTGGGGCTCTGGCATGGCTGACGTCAACGAATGCCCCGAAGCCTGCGGTGTCGGGCTTGATCTGCCACAGGCCGGGACGTTCGAGTCGGTCGTGGTCGACAATGGCACCGACTCGGCCAACCTCGTCGGCCCGGCATGGCAGGTGACCGACTGGTCGCCGATCAAAGGGTGGGCGACCCGTGGCCGTGACCTGCTGGTCCCCGGTGAGGACGGGGTGCTGCAGCGCGGCCGGATGACCGACAAGATGGATGCGGCGCTGCGGATGGTGTTCACCGGCGAGGTCGACCGGTCCGGGGCCTCCTACTCGCCCCTGACCGTCTGCGCCGGCATCGAGTTGAATCGCCGCGACTTCCTCGCACTCGCCGTTGTCCCCGGGCCGTCACGGACGCTCACGGTCACGTGGATGGACGGGGTCGCGGTCGGGCCGGTCCCCATGTCGGTCGAACCGCTCGAATGGCAGGACGAGGAGACGTTCGGTCGCGCCCGCGCCGTGTGGCGGATCACGCTGCCGGACGGCCCGCCGGCCTGACATGGGGATCACCGCCAAGGTCTTCACTCGCGCCGATCTCGTCACCCCGGTCGTCACGGTCACCGACGGCATCCTCGGTGGAGGCTGGACCGACGAGGACAACGAGGTCGGCTACGGCGAACTGCGGCTCGCCTACGACCACCCTGACATCGGCGCGTTCGTCGAGACCCGTCTGGTCGTGGTCGGCGACGATGCGGTCGGCGACGAGTATGCGTTCGAGATCCGGCTCACCGAAGTCGACCGGATGCAGGAAGACGAGGAGGCCGGCCAGATCTGGGTCATCTCCGGCGACGGCGCCTCCCTCGCCTTGGGGACCTCGAATGTCGGTGGTGCAGTGGTGTTTCCCGGCTGCGGAGACCACGAGGCGTTCCAGTCGGGCGTTCGCCAGTTCGGCTGGATGGACTGCTGCTGCTTCGACCATGCCGCCGCCGGATTCGCGGCCCCACCTCCCCTCGACCATGTCCAGTCCAACCCGGACCCGCCGTGGAAGTCCACATCCCCCGACGGATGGCCCGACCCGTCTGCCCACCGGATCGGATGCGCCGACCCTGTGCAGACTGTCGCAGGCATCGACGAGGTCCAACGGCTCTCGCTCGGCACCTCGATCGACTCTGGCACCTACACGGCCTCGTTTGAGGGCGACACCACCGCTTCGATCTCGAGCCCGTGGTCAGCCGCGAACCTGCAGTCGGCCCTCAACGCCGCCATCGACGGTTCGGTGTCGGTCACCGGCGCAGGGATCGACTCGGACCCGTACCTCATCACCTACGACGGCGGCAACGTTGCCGAACGTGACGTGCCGCTGCTGGTCATCGACCACTCGTCGCTGAACCATCCCCCGCAGACGGTCACGGTCAACGAGGAAGTCACCAAGGGGCGCCCCGGCACGTACGCCTCAGCGGCCGGATGCTGCTACTTCTACAAGACCTTCACGACCGCGGTCGAGCAGGACCTCGTCCTGTTCTACAACCTGTCGAAGATCGGGGAGATCTGGATCGACGGCGTCGAGGTGGCCCGGCAGACCTCGTCGGTCCAGTCGAAACGCACACAGAACGTCCCGATCAACCTTCCCGCCGGAGACCACTGCATCACCGCCCGGGTCTGCAAACAGTCCGCGTCGGGCCTGTCATGGCTCATGGCCACACTCGCCGTCGCAGCATTCGCAGACGACGGGTCGGTCTCTCTTGGAGCGGTCGCGGTCCGGACCGACTCGTCGTGGGCGGTGCTGTCCACTGCATTCGGCGCGACGCCGCCCGGCGCCACCATCGGCGCGATCTACGAATGTCTTGTTAACGAGGCGCAGGCGCTGCAGACCGGCACAGGCAACGTCCCTGACCTTCCCGGCGTGACGCTCGGGTTTGACGCGGTCAACGACTCGGGCGGTGTCCCGTGGGCCAACGAGTACGTGTGGGGCGTTCGCATCGGCACCGGCCTGCTCGACGTGCTGCAGCAGCTGACCCAACTTGACCAGTCACACTGGCGGATGCAGCACTCGCCGCTGTTGCAGGTCGACATCTGGCAGAACCGCGGCACGGACCTGTCCGGGTCGGTGGTCTATACCGAGGCCAACCGCCCCGGCGGCATCCTCGAAACCCTCCCCACCGGACGGGCACCCATCGCCACGTCGCTGCTGGTCGAGACACAGGATGGCACCGCTGTTGCGGCGCAGCAGGCCGGCCTCGACGCCTATGGGTCACGCAGGATCGGCGTGACGATTGGGACCTCACCGACCTTTGAAGGGCTTGCGGGGTTCGCCACTCGGACCCTGTCCGATCATGCTCGCGAAGTCTGGAACCAGCCGCTGCGTACGTGGGGACCCGCAGGCCTGCGGCCGTACGCCGACTTCGACATCGACGACCTGATTACCGCACCCGACGAGGACGGCGTCGCTCGGGTCTACCGTGTCGTCGGGATCACCGTCGCGCTGGACGACTCACCGGAGGCGCTCACCGGCCTGATCTTCGCTGTCGCGCTGCAGGACTTGCCATTATGAGTGACTCGGGCGATCTTGATCGGCTCGTTCGGCGGGCACGCCAATCTCGTCGCTGGGAAACGGCCACCTTCCCGCAGGCCGGCGGTGGGACGCTGCACTATCCGGCGCCGTCGAATCGCGGAGGCCGTCCGACGACAGCCGGCGGTGGCGAGATCATTGTCGGGGAACCCCCCATCGGCGCTCGGCTGCGGGTCTCCGGCACGGACGTGGACATCGGACCCGGAGGAGAACTGCTGCCGTTCGACACGGTCGTCAGGAACGTCCTGTGGATTGACAACCCGATCGCTCCGTCGATCGAATGGACCCACCCGTGGAGCGCGATCTACGGCCTCGAACTGTGGGCGGCCTACGAATTTCCGTTCGCTGGGGCATTCGGCGGTGGAGGCGAATGGGAACTTCTCGTTGACGGGGTCGTAAAGGACGGGTGGCCGAACGCGATCATCTCGCAGGACCGGGGCCAGCGGTTCTGGCCAGATCACATCGAATATGACGCTCCTGCAGGCTCACGTGGGGCACTGCGGCTCAATCACGGATCGGATGCTGAGGAGACGATCAGTTGGGTCGTCAACTTGACCACGAAGGAACCTCTCCCGCAGAGGGTCCTTGACTGCAACGAGATCGTGGCGTCCCTCGACCCGAAGGGCTGGTGGAAACTCGACGAGACGTCAGGGTCGACCGCAGTCGACTCGTCCGGGAACGGGTTCGATCTGTCCATCGGAACCTCGGTCGTGGTCGGTCAGGATTCGTTCTGCTGCGGAGATGGCGCCTTCGACTTCCCGGGGGCCGACGCCCAGTCGTTTGTCGGGTCGGACACGACCGCGTTCAATTTCAACGGGCTCGCAGCAATGTCGGCGGTGGTCTGGGTCGAACCGGACGGCATCATCGGCCAGATGGTCGGCACCCTGTGGGACGACATCAACCACGGCGGCTGGGCGCTGTCGATGGATCAGGTCCCGTCACCGGACCGCTGGTCGTTTGTCCGACGGTCGGGCGCCTCCCGCACCGAGCTGGAGTTCGGCCCGACCCCGACCGTCGATGAGCAGAAGATGGTGGCGGTCACCTACGACGGCACGACGATGCGCGGATATGTGGACGGCCAGTTTCAGGATTCCGTGGCGTCGGCCGTGTCGATCGGATCACCCGGAGACCCGTCCGGCAAGTTCACGATCGGCGCTGCCCGAACCTCGACTCTCAACGGCTCTCGTATCAACGGGCGGGGCTGCGACTGTCAGGTCTACGACTACCGGCTGACTGACGCACAGATCCTCGACCTGTTCAACGCGACGACAGGCTGAACGATGTCCGGCGGAACCTTCGACCACAACCTCGACGGCATCACCGACGGGCAGGGCGTCGCATGGGATTCCACCGAACAGGAGCGCGCGATCGGAGGACGCGGTGCCTTGGCTGCCTGAACGCCTCCGCTTCTTGCTGGACGTCGACCCGATCCTGTCCCCGGACCCGTTCGACGTGCTCACGTTCGATCCGACTCTCATGGCATGGACCGCACTTGCACCGTCAGGCGGCGCCTCACTTGATGTCGACGACGACGGCTTGCCAGTCGCGACAAACGTCGGGACCCTCAACTTCGGGGTTGGCCTGACAGCGACTGACGACGGCGGCGGGCAGGTCACTGTTGACGCCACCGGCGGAGGTTCGGGGGGTCTCGGTCCTACTGGGCCGTGGCATCAGGACAACGTCGCAGCCAACCAGACCGACGTCGCGCTGACCCTGCTTGACGGGGTCCGTACCACGATCCCGGCCCCTGCCGCCGCCGCCGCGACCGCCATCGCCGTCCTGTCCAACGAGGCCCGCACGGCCGGGACGTTGACGGTCGAGTTGACGGTCAACGGCGTCGGGTCAGGGCTGACCGCAACATTGGACGGCACCAACACCGAATGCGACACAGGGACCGGCTCGGTCGCGGTGGTCGAGTGTGACGAGATCGGAGTGACCGTCACCACCGACGGATCGTGGACGCCGACCACCGCAGACATCACCGTCATGCTCCAACTGGGGGCGGCTTCCGGCGGCGGGGCGGTCCCGGGGTGGATCACCCATCTTGTCGCGGACGGCACCGAAGATGAAGGGCAGGAGTTCGACGGCACATCCGGGACCGGCACCAAGATCGAGCCGTCCGGCAGCGCCACCGCCACCGAGGCGCAGGGTGTCCTGTCGGTCCTGTTCGATTCGCAGGCGTCGGGCAACCTGACCGGGTTCATGTTCCCGCTGATTGGGAGCTGGCAGGCCGGCTCCTACATCGAAGCGGCGATACGGCTGGCGGCCAAGAACGAATCCAACAACAACGCCTGCATTGTGGTCGCCGACGACGGCGGCGACGCGCTGGGGGTGGGCGATTCGACGGTGGCTGCACGTCTGATCAGCGGGACCACGACCACCTTGAACGTGTCGCGGGGAACATTCTCGGCATTCATCGCCGCATCCAACGCATCGCCGCCCGACCTGCTCGCCCGGATAGGTGGCGGACCGCTGTTTTACACCCGGCTGACGATGGTGTCCTCCGGCACGTGGAGGGTCGAAGGTTCACCCGACGGGGTCTCGTGGTCGGCGTACGGTGCCGGCGACTTGGCCGGAGGGATCACCGACATCACTCATTACGGGTTCGGTGTGAGCCGCAACGGCACCGGGGCCGAGCCTGCCGTGGCCACCACCGAATACCTGCGCGTCTACGATCTGGCTTAGAGGAGGGACAGAACCGTGGTTGTGGTCTCCCGTGTCGGGGGTGCGGATGGGTGGCGGCGAGAACCTCGTGGCTGGGCTTGCCTCGCTGCTGCTCGACGCGACGTGGTCGTGACGTGACCTTCGCGATCCCGCAGCGGCAGCCGCCCGGTGGCGGCATGGTGATCGAGCCGCCCAACGACCTGACTTCCGCGAATCCGGTCCTGCCGGTCGCCGTCTACGGCTACGTCGTGTCGACGAATACGCTCAAGATCGGGGACGGCGTGACGGCGTGGGATGACCTGCCGGAACTGGTCGGCAGCGCCGGGGCGATCGATGGCGGCCCTCCCTGATCTGCGGCACGCCCTGCCGGTCCTCCTGCCTGATCCTCGCGTGGTCCGTCGCGACCATCTACCCTCGTTTCGACCACAGTTGACCGGGGAGGCCATCGTGGAGGCAGTACCGACCATCGGGCTCGCAGCCCTCGTCATGAAGTTCACTGATCTCGTCCATCAGGTGCGGGCCGGCGAACTTGCCAAGGCCGTGACACAGATCGCCGTGTGGGTGTTCGGGGCGCTTGCGGTGGCGCTGTTCGTCCAGACCGACTTCGCCGCAGGAGTTGAGGCCGGCGGTGTCGCACTGGCCGAGCTGAACCTGTGGTCGCAGGTCGTCGTCGGCATCTCGGCCGCGTCGATCGGCTCGGTGGTTCACGACACGCTCGGCCGTTGACCGCGCCGGACAGGTCTGCATGATGGACCTCGCCGCCGTCTCTCAGATCGTCGGCGGCGGCGTCGGCGTCGGCACGATGCTGCTGGTGCTGGTGATGCTGGTCCGCGGCGACCTCGTCCCGGGCTCGACCCACCGGGAGTTGCGTGAGGACTCACGCCACCACTACAGCCGCATCAAGGAAGACCGCGACTACTGGCGTGACACGGCGATGGAAGCCCTCAACGCGCTGGGCGCAACCGTCGGCAGGAGGGAGGGCGGTGTCTGAACGTGACGGGGTCGTCCCCATCTATGACCATGAGGACGACACGACCCCGCAGGAGGTCCGCCGTCAGGTCGACGAGGTGCTGACGCTGTTGAAGATTCAGGCGGGGGTGGTGCGCCACAAGCCGCGTGTCGCCATGACCGGCGAGGAGTTGCGCCGCAGGGTCGCGATGCTTGCCCAGCAGGCCGCGACGATCCGGGAGCAGCGATGATGTGGACGGTGCTGACGTGGGGTCTGGTGGCGCTTCCTGCCGTGGGGATGCTGGCGCTGCTGGCCGACATTGCGGACGCACGGCGTGACCTGCATCTCGTGCGTGAGGAGGGTCTTGTCGGGTCGGTGCAGGAGGAACAGGCCAAGCACAACTTCCGGGCGCAGGCGTCGCGGGCCGCGGTACTGACGGTCATCGGCCTGATGGCGCTGCTCCAGTTGGTTGACGTGTTGACCGGCGAGTGGCTGGCCGCACTGATCTACGTCATCACGATCATCCTCGTCGCGGATTCGTGGCGGGCACGGCTTGCCCGCAAGAAGATGATCCGGCTGATGTACCGGGGCGGTTGACGTGGCGACGGTCGAGGCAGAACTCAAACGTCGGGATGCTGCGCTCGCGCTGGTCGACTGGCTGCTCGCCGCCGACGCCGAGAACACTGCAACCGGCCTGTCCGACCCGGTCGTCGAGTACGGGCTGCGTGCCCGGCTCGCGCAGCTGTCGGCGCTGGTCGTCGAGCTGGGCGGGATGCTGCCCGGCCCGCCCCCACGTCCCGCCGAGGCAGACACAGAGCCGCCGTGTGAGGGGCCTCCGGGAAGATGCCGCCGATGAGATGGGTCGAGCCCGTCCTGCTGGCTGCCGGGTTCCTTGTCGGCTGCGCGGTCGGGGCTGTGCTTGCCACACAGCTCGTGGAGGCGTGCCGGTGAGCGCACCACTGTCCACGACCAGGATGCGCAGCGAGTATTCGGCTGCCCGCTGCGACACGTCGAGGATGGTCCGTGTCGTCTTCCACGGCTGGTCGCCAGGCCTGCTCGTCGAGTATCGGACCGCAGAGGCGTGGCGGGCGTTCTCTGCGGTGATGAAGGCCCACGACTACCGATTCCGTGAGTCGTCGGGCGGGACTTTCAACTGTCGTCTCATCGCCGGCTCGTCCTCCTACTCGTTGCATGCCTACGGGCTCGCCATCGACCTCAACCCTTCCAAGAACCCGCACGGCACCACACGGACCGACCAGCCGGCCGCGTTCCGCCGCGACATCAAGGCCATCCGCACCGTCTCGGGCAGGCAGGTGTTCGCCTGGGGCGGCGACTGGCGTGCACCCACCAACCCTGACCCGATGCATCACCAGATCGGCGCCACCCCGGCCGAACTCGCCGCCGGACTCGTACTCCCCCCGCTCATCATGGAGGCCAACATGTTCCCCCAGTACGGCGACAACGACGGCGCGTGGCCCGGCGGCGACGGGCCGGTCCGCTACTACCAGCGGCTGCTGCGCGCGCAGGGCCAGACGGTGACGCTTGACGGCGTCTACGGACCGCAGATGCAGGCTGCCGTGTCGGCATGGTGGAAGAAGGCCACCGGACAAGACTACAGCGGCAAGCGGATCACCACGTCGGTCAAGATGCGCCTCGAGAAGGCGTGGCACACGCAGGGTGGCGGTCTGTCGGTAGCCGAGGCCGACAAGCGGTACCCCCGCCGCGGCACCGCCATCTACACCAAGATCCCATGAGCCGCCTGGTCGTGCTGGCCTGCTGCGCCGCCGGCGCCGTCCTCGGCGTCGCGCTGGTCAAGGCCGGCACGAAGCTGCTGAACGTGACGGCGGACCGGGCCATACGTCCCGGCCTCTAGGCCGGGCAGGCCTGCACCGTATGCCCCTTCGGTGCAGGCCGGCAGCCCTGTCGCCCCCCAGCGGCGGGGCTGCTCAACGTCAGGTTGAGGTCGGCTGGATGTGGCGTGGAGGTTGAGGGTCGATGAAAGGTTGAGCCGCCGGGGGCGCCCTTTGCGAGGAGGACGACCGGAACGGCGGGGCGGTGTGCCCCGGCGCCACACCCGGCGGCCAACGTCACTGTAGCAGGACGAAACCCCGGCGGCTTGGGGCCTCCGGGGTTCCGTTGAGCACTCTTGCGCTCCGCTGTCGAGAAGCGTAGTGTGCTGCGCAGGTCAACGCGCTGGGCGAATCGTACTCGTTCGGCGCGACGTGCGAAAGGCCGGCGCCGGATGGACCCCTCTCCGCCGATCACCCTCCAAAGTCCCGGCCCGCGGTCACACGCCAGTATTTCTGCGGGCGGCCCCTGATGGCACGGTCTCAGGCGCGCATCCACACGTCGGTATGGCGTGACCGCGAATTCACCGCACTCCCGTTGGCGACCCAGGCCGCCTACTGGATGATCCTGTCCCAACCCGACATGACCCTCGCGGGGGTGGTGCCGTACGTGCCGGCCCGCTGGTCCAACCTGGCCGGTGGCGAGCCGGTGGCGCCGCGCGTGGCAGAGCTCGAAGATGCCGGGTTCGTCGTCGTGGACGAGCAGACCGGAGAGGTCTGGGTGCGGACCTTCACCCGCCATGACGGGGTCATGGCCTCCCCGAAGACCCGTCGGCCGATGTGGTCGGCGTGGAAGTCGGTGCTGTCGCCGATCATTCGCAGCCTGTTCTTCGAGCAGATGGACAACGAAGCCGTATCTGAGGCCGTCGAGCAGGGCTGGATTACCCCTGCCGATACCATATCTGATGGGGTATCCGATACCCCTACCGATAGGCCTCGCGTGCGTGCGCGCGCGGACTCCGACTCCGACAACTACTCCGACTCCGACTCCGACAACGACACGTCCGGCAAACCGGACGCGACCGTCAGGTTCCCCGACGAGGTCAACAAGCTCACCAGAGAATTCGCACAACTCGTCCTCGACAACGGCCACACCCTGCCGGAGAAGGGAAGCAGTGCAGCGGGCCTGTGGCTCGTCGCGATGGACAGGCTCAGACGGCTCGGGCCGAAAGGCAACGGGCAGCACCCACCAGGCGATGAGGAGATACGTGCTGTCATGCG
>Ga0214471_10000311_pt1 | contig 42837 bp, 38 predicted proteins | sample RVTome_5_FD_207665 | JGI IMG/M metagenome (GOLD analysis project Ga0214471, IMG submission 207665) | Soil microbial communities from uranium-contaminated site in the Upper Colorado River Basin, Wyoming, United States - RVT142D155 | ecosystem: Environmental > Terrestrial > Soil > Contaminated >... | reverse complement strand
GGGAGGCCCGGCACCGGGAGCGATCCCGCGCCGTCTTCTTCGAGCTGCTCCAGGAGCGGGTGACCCGCCGCCTGGTGGAGCGCGCGACCGCGAACGGCACGCTGGACATCACCATCGAGCGGATCGTTCGGCGCGAGGTGGACCCGTACTCGGCGGTGGACGAATTGCTCGCCAAGGCGGGTCTCTGATGAATGTCCTTGCGGCGGGGCTGCCGCGCGGGACCGGGCCCTATCGGGTCGTCACGTCGAAGGCCCTCTTCGGCTTCGACGCGGAGTCGAAACGGATGGTGCTCCTCGGCGTCCAGCGCGGGTGTGCGGCGGAACAGGTGGTCCGCGGCATGGGCTTTGCGCCGCTCGTGGCGGAGAAGGTCGAGACGCTCGAGCCGCCGACCGCCGAGGAGCTGGCCATCCTGCGGCAGGAGATCGATCCGGGCCGGATCATCATCGGCCGACCCGGGGGGTAATCGATGGGGATAGGAGAGAAGCGTCCAGCGCCGAGCCGAGTCGAACCCCCCAGGGCAGTGAGCGGCGTCGAACCGCCCTTCGACAGGCTCAGGGGGGTGAGCCGAGTCGAACCCCTGCGCGCCCGGCTGATGCGGCGCCCGCTGTGGGCCGACGGGGCGCTCGGGACGATGCTCCGGGCTGAAGGCCTCGGCGCGGACGAGCCCCCGGAGCTCTGGACCCTGGCGCGGCCCGAGGCGGTCGCGGCGGTGCACGCCGCCTATCTTGCCGTCGGGTGCGATCTCGTCACGGCGAACACCTTTGGCGCCAACCGCCTCCGCCTCCGCACGTACGGCCTCGACGGCCAGATCGCAGAGATCAATCGGAAGGGAGTTCGTATCGCCCGAGGAGCGGCGAGCGGCGATCATCTGGTCGCCGCCGCGATCGGTCCCACGGGAGGCTTCCAGCGGGGGAGGCGTATCGGGCCGGAGGGGGAGATCCGCGCCGCGTTCGAGGAGCAGATGGCGGTCCTGGCGGAGGCGGGGGTCGATCTCATCCTGGTCGAGACCATGACGCACCTCGCGGAGGCCCGGGTCGCCCTCGAAGCGTCCCGGAGCTCTGGACCTGTCCCCGTCGCCGTCACGTTGGTCTTTTTCGATCAGGGGGGAGCGCCTCACACGCTGGACGGCGCCTCGCCTGGCGAGGCAGTCCGCGACCTCTCGGGCGCCGACATGCTCGGGTGTAACTGCGTCGAAGTCGAGATGGCCCTCGCGGTCCTGGAGGAGTTGCAGGAGGCAACGACACTCCCCCTCGTCGTCCAGCCCCATGCGGGCCTGCCGGGCACCCCCCGCACGCCCGAGGCGATGGCCCGGTTCGTGCCCGCCCTGTTGACCCCGGCGGTCGGGATCTTCGGCGGCTGCTGCGGAACGACCCCGGCCCACCTTCAGGCCGTGATCCAAGCCGCCCGCCACGCCTAGCGTCCATCTCGGCCCCGGTCGTGACCCATCGCGGCACGCCCGGGACCGGGAGAAGGCCACTGCAGACCTCTCGGTCAGCTACATTGGCGTTCTTTATGCCGCATGCAGCCAATTCGACGAGGGAGTCTTCCCTCAAGGTCACGGTCCGGAAACTGCAGATGCCTTCAGTTTCGGGAGCTTAGCAGACCAAGGGTGAATCAGCGCAACACGATTTCCCCCTGGAATGAAAAATGCACTTGACAAGGCCTCGGTCGTTATCTATCGTTCGCAGCTTGTTGCCACAGAACGAAGGAGGTGAAAGGACCCTATGGCCAAGACAGAGGTGAAGGCGGCGAAATTGGCCTCCCGGGAGACGAACCAGCATTCCGCCCGGGTGTACAGCTGCCCTGCCGACGGGAGCAAGATGCTCTGGGTGCAGTATTTTGGGCAGAACGGGCGGGGGAGGACTGTCCTGCGATGTGACAAGTGCGGGGCCATCAAGGGACGATCCGAACTGTAACCCGGGGGTCGAAAAGACACAGGGGGGGCATAGCCCCCCCTTCTTTTTTTCCTTACATCCTGGCGATCGCCGCAGGTATTTTCAGGCGGCCGCTGAAAATCTCGTATCGTTTTGATGTGAATTCTGAACGGTTGGCGCGAGAAAGGGCGCTTCGTTTCGAGCCAGTGTGGCCGAGCGATTCTGTCGGTCCCGGTCCCACCCGCCTGTGCAACCACAAACGGTTGGATCTAGGCAGGCTGGATGGGATATAATAGTTAAATGTGAACAGTGAAGTGCAAGGCTAACTTTTGAAGCTACCGCACTATGTTGGAGGCGAGGATCCGGTGAGAATTGCGCAAATTGCCCCGCTGTATGAGAGTGTACCCCCCAAATATTACGGGGGGACAGAACGGGTGGTTTCGTATCTCACGGAGGAGCTGGTTCGGCAAGGGCACGACGTCACGTTGTTTGCGAGCGGGGATTCCGTGACCAGGGCTCGCCTGATCGCACCCTGTCGTCGCTCTCTCCGTTTGGACAAGTCCTGTATCGATCAGATGGCCCATCACGTGGTGCAACTGGAGAAAGTGTTCCGGGATGCGTCCCAGTTTGATATCATCCATTCCCACCTCGACTATCTACCCTTTCCGCTGGCGAGGCGTCAGAGGATACCGGTGGTGACCACCCTGCACGGACGCCTCGACATCCCAGACCTCGTCCCCCTGTACCGAGAGTTTTCAGAGATGCCCGTCGTCCCCATCTCCAACGCCCAGCGCCAGCCTTTGCCGTGGCTCAATTGGCAGGGCACCGTGTACCACGGGCTGCCGGAGAACCTGTATACCTACCGGGAGAAGCCAGGGACGTATCTGGCCTTTCTTGGCCGCATCAGTCCTGAAAAGCGGGTGGATGCGGCCATCGAGATTGCCAAGCACACAGGGATGGAACTCAAGATCGCAGCCAAGGTTGATAAGGTGGATCGAGAGTACTTCACCGAAGTCATCCGCCCGCTGCTCGATCACCCGCTAGTTGAGTACGTGGAAGAGATCGGGGACGAGGAGAAAGATGAGTTTTTGGGGAATGCCTATGCGCTCCTCTTTCCCATTGACTGGCCGGAACCCTTCGGGTTGGTGATGATTGAAGCCATGGCCTGTGGGACGCCCATCATTGCGTGCCGTCGGGGATCTGTCTCCGAAGTGATGCAGGAGGGCGTTACGGGCTTTATCTGCGACAGCGTCGAGGAAGCCGTCCGGGCGGTGGAGCGGATTGCGAGCCTGAGCCGGAAGCATTGTCGGAAGGTTTTTGAGAAACGGTTTACAGTGACCCAGATGGCGCAAGGGTACCTGGCCATTTACCACCGGCTACTCGGGCGGGCGGTACGGTTTGCCGCCTGAGACGGATTCGAGGAACCATGGAAGACGTCATTCGCATCAGAAATCAGTTTTATATTCTGGCGACCTCTCCCCTTGCGGACGGTCGGACACGTGTTCTGAAAGACGGGGAGACCTTCGCTGTTTTCGACCGCTACGGGGACATCCAGCCGACAGGCCTGGGGGAACAAGGACTGTATCATGAGGGGACCCGATTCCTGAGCCGCCTCGAGGTGCGGCTTGAGGGACAACGCCCACTGCTGTTAAGCTCAACGGTCAAGGACGACAACACCTTCCTCGCGGTGGATCTGACTAACCCGGATATTTCCCTCGATGGCCAGGTGGTGCTGCCTCGGAACAGTGTGCACGTCTTCCGGTCGAAACTGGTGTGGCAGGGCTGTTGCTACGAGCGCTTCCGGTTTCATAACTTTGCCCCCTGTCCTATAGAGATCTCTTTCGCCTTGCGATTAGCAGCAGATTTTGCCGACATATTCGAGGTGCGAGGCGTCAAGCGAGCCCGGCGAGGCACTCTCCTTCCCCCCGAGGTGGAAGATGGGGGCTTAATCCTCGCTTATCGGGGGCTGGATGGCGTCCTCCGTCGGACCTGTCTGCGATTCTTCCCCGACCCGGAGACCCTCACTAACTCCGAGGTCAGCTGGACAATCCGAATAGTTCGGCGGGGTGAGGTCACGGTTTCTCTCACGGTCTCCTGCGAGGATGAATCCCCTGGTCCCGCCATCTGGACCTACGATCAAGCGGCCATGATGGCGACCGAGGCCTCGCGTCGGGCCAGTTGTGAGGCGTGTAGTATCTATACGTCCAACGAACAGTTTAACGACCTGGTGAATCGTTCGCTCGCGGATCTCCACATGATGGTCACGAACACCCCTGAAGGCCCCTTCCCCTATGCCGGGGTCCCCTGGTTCTCGACGCCCTTCGGCCGGGATGGACTCATCACTGCCCTGCAGTGTCTGTGGGTGAATCCACTTATTGCCCGCGGGGTCCTGGCCTTTCTGGCCTCTACCCAAGCCAAGGAGGCCATTCCTGAGCGCGATGCCGAACCTGGCAAGATCGTCCACGAAATCCGTGGAGGGGAGATGGCCGCGCTTGGCGAGATTCCCTTCGGGCGCTACTACGGCAGTGTCGACGCCACCCCCCTCTTTGTCGTCCTGGCCGGAGCGTACCACGACCTCACCGGAGAGTTGGCCTTCATTCAAGCTCTCTGGCCTGCCGTCGAGAAGGCCCTCGACTGGATTGATCGCTGGGGCGACATTGACGGAGACGGTTTCGTGGAATACTCGCGGCGGTCTCCTCATGGCCTGACCCACCAGGGTTGGAAGGACTCTGAAGACGCCGTATTCCACGCCGATGGCACAGTGGCGAAAGGTCCCATCGCCCTCTGCGAGGTGCAGGCATACGTCTATGCCGCTAAGACGGCGGCGGCCGTACTGGCCCATCGTCTCGGCAACACCACATTGGCCGAGAGGCTCCAGGGCGAAGCCAGGACCCTCCAAGGACAATTCGAGGAGGCCTTCTGGTGTGAGGACCTTGGGACGTATGCCCTGGCGCTCGACGGCGACAAACGCCCCTGTCGGGTCAAATCTTCGAACGCTGGCCAGTGTCTATTCTCCGGCATCGTCGCCGCAGAGCGAGCCCGTCGAGTGGCCGAGACCTTGCTCCAGAACGGCTCCTTTAGCGGTTGGGGGGTGAGGACTCTGGCTGCCTCCGAAGTCCGCTACAATCCCATGTCCTATCACAATGGTTCCGTCTGGCCCCATGACAACGCCCTGATTGCCCTTGGGCTTGCGCGTTACGGGTTGACCGAGCCGGTCCTCCGGATCGTTACGGGGCTATTCGATGCCAGCCTGTTCACGGAGCTTCATCGACTGCCGGAGCTTTTCTGCGGCTTTCACCGCCGCCCCGGAGAGGGTCCCACCCTGTATCCAGTGGCCTGTGCGCCGCAGTCATGGGCCGCCGGATCGGTGTTCCTCCTCCTCCAAGCCTGCCTCGGGCTCTGTTTCAACGCCGCAGAGCAGGAAATCCGCTTCTCCCGTCCTGTGCTCCCCACATTCCTCGAGACGGTTGAGCTGAAGGGGCTCCGAATAAATGGAGGCTCGCTCGACTTGCTGCTGCGCCGCCATGCGCAGGACGTCGGGATCGAGATCGTTCGGAAAGAGGGAGAGGTCCGGGTCACGATGGTGAAGTAATCACGCTAACCTTCCATTGGGCCGGCGGGGGCACGCTGCTCTTAACGCAAAGCGCCATTTCTCTTTGACAGCCACGAACCTGTTTGTTATCCTAAACCACCTTGTGAGGAGCGAGGAGGTCGTGCAGCGGTCCGCGGCGACTGCGCAGCCTCCAGGGAGAAGTCGAGACACTCCCGAAGACGCCGGGGGGGCCCGGACGGGTCTGAAATCTTGGAAGCCTCGAGCAGCCAGGCGGAGGAGCGGTGACGGAGGAGCAAGTCCTCATCAAGAAGTACAGCAACCGGAAGCTCTACGATCTCACCCGGAGCCGGTACGTCACCCTGGAGGAGATCGCGGAGCTGATTCGCCAGGGACGCCAGGTCAAGATCGTCGACGCCGAGACCCAAGAGGATTTAACCAACATCACGCTCGTCCAGGTCCTCCTCGAGGGGGAGAAGCGGCGGAACCTCCTCCCCGTCCCCTTCCTGCACCAGCTCATTAAGTACGGCGAGATATACCAAGACTTCTTCCGGCAGTACCTCTCCTCGAGCATGGAGACGATGATCTCCGTGCAGCGGGAGGCACAAGAGGGCGTCGCCCGGTGGGCCACGCTGGGAGACCGTAAGGAAGCGGTGCCGGATCGGGAGGCCGCCCCTGCCGAAACGGCCGGGAATGTGAAAGCGGAACTGGATTCGCTCAAGGAAAAGCTCAGGGAGCTGGAGAAGAAGCTGGGGCTGTAGTTGCCTCGGGCGGAAATTGCCCCCCGATACCTTGTCTGAAGCGCCCCACACCGCTCCATCGCTCGTCAGTCCCGTGTGCAGAGCCGTCCAGGGCCCGTTCCGCCGGTCGGGCGGGAGGGCGACGCGGTTGACAGGCACGGCGAAATCGCATAGGGTGCGGCCAGGCGGTGGCGCATCGGCAGGTGCGGCGGGTGGCACGACGGAGGATGGGGGATGAGTGAGAAGCGGGAGCGGGAACGGGCGCGGGACCTCGCCATTGCCCAGATCGAGAAGCTCTACGGCAAGGGGTCCATCATGCGCCTGGGGGCGGCGGGCGCCCTGGAGCCGGTTGCCGCGATCCCGACGGGTTCCCTGGAGCTCGATTACGCCCTCGGCATCGGGGGAGTGCCCCGGGGACGGGTGATCGAAATCTTCGGCCCGGAATCCTCCGGCAAGACCACCCTGGCGCTGCACATCATCGCCGAGGCGCAACGCCTCGGCGGCGCAGCCGCCTTCGTGGACGCGGAGCACGCGCTCGATCCCCGGTATGCCGAGGCGCTCGGCGCCAACATCGAAGACCTGCTGATCTCGCAGCCGGATACGGGCGAGCAGGCCCTCGACATTACCGAGGTCCTGGTCCGCAGCGGCGCCGTGGATGTCGTGGTCATCGACTCGGTGGCCGCCCTGGTCCCGCGGGCCGAGATCGAGGGGGAAATGGGGGAGCCCACCATGGGCCTCCAGGCCCGCCTCATGTCCCAGGCCCTGCGGAAACTCACGGCGGCCATTTCGAAGTCCAAGACCTGCGTCGTCTTCATCAATCAGCTCCGCGAAAAGATCGGCGTCATGTTCGGGAACCCCGAGACCACCACGGGGGGCCGCGCCCTGAAGTTTTACGCCTCCGTCCGGCTCGATATCCGCAAGATAGCCATCATCAAGGACGGGGAGACGGTCATTGGCGCCCGGGCGCGGGTGAAGGTGGTGAAGAACAAGATCGCCCCCCCCTTCCGTGAATGCGAGTTCGACATCATCTTCGGGGAGGGCATCTCCCGGACCTCGAGCCTCCTGGACCTCGGCGTCACGCACAAGGTGATCGAGAAGAGCGGGGCCTGGTACTCCTACGGGGGAGAGCGGATCGGTCAGGGACGGGAAAACGCCAAGCGGTACCTGGGGGAGAATCCGGCGCTCGTCGCCGAGATCGACCGGAAGCTCCGCGGAATCCTGGGGATGAACGACGGCCCGAAGGCCGACCAGAAGGACGAGGACTGAGGGCGGGGAGCCCCCGCATGGGTCGACGACCCGGCACAAAAAATGCATTAGCCAAACCCCAGCGATGGACACCTGACATCTGCCGGAGGCGCCATGGATCTCGGAGAGCTGGCCAAGATTGCCGTTGAGCGAAAGGCATCGGACCTGCACATCAAGGTCGGAAGCCCGCCGGTCATTCGGATCGACCACCGCCTGATCCCCCTCACCGAAAAGCCGCGCATCACCCAGGAAGACGCGATCCGGATGATTTTTCCCCTGATGAACGAAATCCAGCGGGAGCACTTCAAGATCAAGCACGAGATCGACATGGCGCACAGCGTCCCCGGCCTGGGACGCTTCCGCGTCAACGTCTTCCAGCAGCGCTCGACCATCGGCATGGTCATGCGGGTCATCCCCATGAAGATCCTGACCATCGAGGAGCTGAACCTGCCGCCCGTCGTGGAGAAGCTGGCCATGGAAACGCGTGGCCTGATCCTCGTCACCGGCGCGACCGGGACGGGGAAGTCGACCAGTCTGGCGAGCATGGTCGAGCACATGAACACGCAGCGCACGGCGCACATCATCACCATCGAAGACCCCATCGAGTACCTCATCCGGGACAAGAAATGCCTCGTCAACCAGCGTGAGGTCGGCGTGGATACCGACTCCTTCGCGGATGCGCTCCGCAGCGCGCTCCGTCAGGACCCCGACGTGATCCTGGTGGGAGAGATGCGGGACTACGAAACCATCTCCACGGCCATCCTGGCGGCGGAGACGGGACACCTAGTCCTGAGCACCCTCCACACGGTCGACGCCGCGGAGACGATCAACCGGATCATCTCGGTCTATCCCCCGTACCAGCAGCGGCAGGTGCGCCTCCAGCTCGCGTCGCTGCTCAAGGGGATCGTCTCGATGCGGCTGATCCCGCGCGCAGACGGGCGGGGCCGGGTCCCGGCCGTCGAGGTCATGGTGGTCACGCAGACCATGCGGGAGTGCATCGTCGACCCCGACAAGTCGCGGAAGATCCCCGACTTCATCGCCGCCGGCCACAGCCAGTACGGGATGCAGACCTTCGATCAGTCCCTGATGATCCTCTACAAGCGCGGCCTCATCACCTACGAGGAAGCGCTCCTTTGGGCCTCCAACCCCGACGATTTCGCCCTCAGGGTGCGGGGGATCGAGCCCACCTTCGACCAGGGCGGAAAGGTTGCGACGGAGGAGGGCGCCAAGGTCGCCGGCCTGGAGCGTCTCGCCGGATAGTCTCCATGCGCCGCCGGTCGTCCTCGGGCCGCGAGGCCGCTCTGCACGTCGCCTTCCGACTGCTCACCATCCGAGCCCGGAGCCAGCAGGAGCTTGCCCGGCATCTCCACCGCCGCGGGTTCGCCCCGGCCGTGGTCGCGGGCGTCCTGGAGGACCTGCGCTCCCGCCGACTGCTGGACGATCGGGCGTTTGCCGCCGAGCGCGCCAGGACGGCCGTCCTGGTGCGCCGCGTCGGGGCGAGGCGGCTGCGCGCCGAGCTGCGCGCTTCGGGCGTCGCCTCGGACATCGTGGAGGTCGTAATCCGGGACCTCTTCGGGGAGATCGCGGAAGAGGACGTGGCGTTGGCGGCAGCGACCGGGCGCCTGAAGAGCCTCGGCCGCCTGTCGCTCCCCGTGGCGCGGCGGCGGCTGGCCGCCTATCTGCAGCGACGAGGATTCGCGTCGGAGACCATCCACCGAGTGGTGACCGCCTTGGTGGTGGTCACCCCCCCGGCCCGCGACGACACCCACCGGTAACCCTCTGCCGACGCGCGGCGCTCGCGGACTCCCTCCTGGGGCCCCACGACGGCGCCCCCGTTCCTTGACAATGCCGCCCCGGTGCCCTACGATAAGTCACTGTGATTCCGGTGAACAGAGAGAGGGACCGACGATGCGGACGCTGAGCGGAGCGGAGGTCCGGCAGGCCTTTCTCGATTACTTCGCTCACCGGGGCCATACCGTCGTCCCAAGCTCCTCCTTGATCCCCAGGGCGGACCCGACGCTGCTCTTCACCAATGCCGGCATGGTCCAGTTCAAGGATTGCTTCCTCGGACGCGAGCGCAGGGACTACGTCCGGGCGAGCTCCTGCCAGAAGTGTGTCCGCGCGGGCGGGAAACACAACGACCTGGAAAACGTCGGGCGGACGGCGCGGCACCACACTTTCTTCGAGATGCTCGGGAACTTTTCCTTCGGCGACTACTTCAAAGAGGAGGCCATCGCCTATGCGTGGGAGTGGATGACGGTGGACCTCGGGCTGCCGTCCGATCGCCTCTGGGCCACGATTTACACCAACGACGACGAGGCCTTCGGGCTGTGGCAGAAGATCGCCGGCCTCCCCGCGAACCGCATCGTCCGGCTCGGGGAGAAGGATAACTTCTGGGCCATGGGCGACACCGGCCCGTGCGGTCCCTGCTCCGAGATCGTGATCGATCAGGGTCCCGCGGTGGGATGCGGCCGCCCAGACTGCGGCGTCGAGTGCGACTGCGATCGCTATCTCGAGCTGTGGAACCTGGTCTTCATGCAGTTCAATCGTGACGCGAGCGGAACGCTCACGCCCCTCCCGAAGCCGAGCATCGACACCGGGGCGGGGCTCGAACGGATCACCGCGGTGGTCCAAGGGGTCCATAGCAACTTCGACACGGATCTGCTGCGCCCCCTCATCGGCCTCGCAGAGGAGCTGAGCGGGCAGCGGTACGGGACGAAGGACCGGGACGACGTTGCGATGCGGGTGATGGCCGATCACGCCCGGGCGGTCGCGTTTCTCGTCAGCGACGGGGTCCTGCCGAGCAACGAGGGACGGGGATACGTGCTCCGGCGCATCGTGCGTCGCGCGTTGCGCCACGGCAAGCTCCTGGGGCTGGACGGCCCCTTCCTGTCGCGGATGACGGATCGGGTCATCGATCTCATGCAGGGGCAGTACCCGGACCTGCGGGCCAGCCGGGCCCGGGTGGCCCGCGAAACGTTGGCGGAGGAGGACCGCTTCGGCCACACCCTGCGGACCGCCATCCCGCGGCTCGAAGAGGCCATCGCCGAGGCCAAGAGGCGGGACGATCCCCGCTTGAGCGGGGAGACCCTGTTCAAGCTGTACGATACCTACGGTCTGCCGCGCGACATCGTCGAGGAGATCGCCGGCGAACAGGACATCCGGTGCGACTGGGAGGCCTTCGAGAAGGAGCTGCAGCAGCAGCGGGAGCGGGCGCGCCTGCACGCGGCGGCCTGGTTCAAAGGAACCGAGGTGGCTCCGGTCGTGCAGGAGCTGGCCGCGTCCACGCCGACCCCCTTCATCGGGTACGATCACCGGCAGGCGGACGCCGAGGTGATCGCCATCGTGAAGGGGGGACGGCCGGGCGAGGCCGTCGCGGAAGGGGAGGAGGCCGAGATCGTCCTGTCACGCACCCCGTTTTACGCCGAGGCGGGCGGGCAGGTGGCCGATGTCGGCCTCCTGGAAGGGCCGCGGGGGGTCGCGGAGGTCCTCGATGTGCAGCGTCCCCTCCCGGCCGTGGCCGTCCACCGCGTCCGGGGCAGTCGGGGAACGATCCGCACGGGGGACCGGGTGCTGGCCGTCGTTGATGAGGATCGACGGGCCCTGATCCTGAAGAACCATACGGCCACCCATCTCGTCCACGAGGCCTTGCACCGGGTCCTCGGCGATCATGTCCGCCAGGAAGGCTCCCTCGTCGCGCCCGACCGCCTGCGTTTCGACTTCCGCCACTTCGGCCCGGTCAGCACCGAAGAGATGTCCCGGATCGAGCGGATGGTCAATGAGCAGCTCTGGCGAAACCTCCCGGTGATCATCGAGGACGGCGTGTCGTATGAAGAAGCCATCGCCCGCGGCGCCAGGGCGTTCTTCGCCGACAAGTACGCCGACCGGGTGCGGGTCGTCGCGGTACCCGGGTTCGGGCTCGAGCTGTGCGGCGGCACGCACGTCCAGGCCATCGGCGAGATCGGGATTTTCAAGGTCGGCACCGAGGGCGGCGTGGCGGCGGGGATTCGCCGCATCGAGGCGTACACGGGTCCCGGCGCCTACGACTACCTCCTGAAGGAAGAGGCGGCCCTGCAGCAATCGGCGGAGGCGCTGAAGGCGCAGCCGCTGGAGGTGCCGGAGAAGGTCGGGCGGCTCTCCCGGCGCGGAGACGAGCTGCAGCAGGAGATCCAGCGGCTGCGGAGCCGCCTGGCGGGGGCCGTGGTCGAGGAGCTGCTCAAACGGGTCGAGACGGTCGAGGGACTTCGAGTGGTGCGGGGTCGCGTCGACCACTTCGACCAGAAAGGGCTCCGGGACCTGGGGGACCGGATCCGCACCACGCTCGGCTCCGGCGTGGTGGTCCTCTCGACCGTGACCGACGACAGGGTCGGCTGGGTGGCGGCAGTGACGGCAGACGTCGCGCGGCGGGTGCACGCGGGACAACTCGTCCGGGAGCTGGCGCGGATGACCGGCGGGGAAGGAGGCGGCAGGGCGGACCTCGCCGAAGCGGGAGGGAAGGACCCCTCGGGACTGGACCGGGCCCTGGGGCAGGTCCCGAGCATCATCCGGCGGCTCCTGGCGGCCGAGGGTGGGAAGCCTCCACAGGCATAAGGCCTTGCCGGACCCGAGGGAAGCGTGGTATACAAGGATTCCCAGGGGTTGCGGCCCCGGACGGGTGCACAGCGGACACACATGCCGATCGCTGCGGAGGGGTGGCCCTTCATCATTCCCCTCCTTGGGGCCGGGGGGATCCTCTGGCTGGGGGGGCTGACGGGCGGCGGGGTGTTTCTGCTCCTCCTCGCGGGAGCGGTCTGTTTTTTCTTCCGCGACCCGGAGCGGATGCCGCCTGCCGAGGCCGGCGCGATTCTGGCCCCGGCAGACGGACGGGTGGTGCGGATCGGACCCACGATCGACGGGCGGCGGGGGACCGAGGTCAGCATCTTTCTCTCGCTCTTCGACGTCCACATCAACCGCGCGCCATGCGCGGGGCGGGTGCGGGAGGTCGTGGTCAGCCCGGGGCGATTCGTGGTCGCGTGGAAATCCGAGGCCTCCGCGGTGAACGCGCGGACCCTGATTCACCTGCAGGGGGTGTTCGGGGATATCTTCGTTCGGCAGGTGGCCGGCGTCTTGGCGCGGCGCATCGTCACGCGGGTCCGCCCGGGGCAAGAGGTCCGGGCCGGCGAGCGGATCGGGATGATCCGCTTCGGCTCCCGCGTTGATCTGCTACTGCCCGACGGCGTGGCGACGCGGGTTCAGGTGGGGGATCACGTGCGGGGCGGGGAGAGCATCATCGGGGTGGTCGCATGAGGCGGGGAGTCCGTCGCGGGGTTTATCTCCTGCCGAGCATCCTCACCATCGGGAATCTCTTCTGTGGATTCTACGCCATCATCGCCATCTACAAAAACGATTACTCCAAGGCGGCGCTGGCCATCATCATTGCGCTCGTCGTCGATTTCCTCGACGGGGCGGTCGCGCGCATCGCAAAGGCGACGAGCGATTTCGGGGTCGAGCTGGATTCGCTCGCCGACCTGGTCTCCTTCGGGGTCGCGCCGGGCATGCTGGCGTACGTCTTTGCCATGCGCCCCTTCGGGCGCATCGGGTGGCTGGCCGCCTTCCTCTTCGCCGCCTGCGGGGCGCTCCGCCTCGCGCGGTTCAACACCCAGACGAAGAAGCTCGACAAGCGACACTTCGTCGGGCTCCCCATCCCGGCCGCGGCGGGAATGATCGCCTCGTCCGTGCTCCTCCTCGGCGATACGCCGTCGCTGGTGATCTTCGAGGCGCAGGTCCTGTCCCCCGAGCTGACGTCGGCGCTGATGGTGGTCTTGGTGGCGGCGACGGCCTTTCTGATGGTCAGCAAGGTCCGGTACCGGTCCCTGAAGGAGATCGACATTACGCGACGGCGTCCCATGACGGTTCTCATCACCCTGCTCCTGGCCACCCTCATCGTCGCTTTGGAGCCGACCCTTCTGCTCTTCGGCTTTTTCTTCCTGTACGCCCTCTCCGGGTTTCTCCGGTACCTCCCCTTCGGGCGCAAGCGCCTCCTCCTCGACTTGGGTGACGAGCTCGAGCTTACGCCGGGGGAGCCCCGCTTTCCCTGAGGGAGGGTTCCCCCGGCGTGCCAGCACCTAAAGGAATCTCCGGCCGAATAGATGATTGGTGAGGATCACGGTGCCCGCACCGGGCTCCGTGCCGGCACTACGAGAGGAGGATGTGATGGCGACGCGCATTGTGATCTTTGACACGACGTTGCGCGACGGAGAGCAATCGCCGGGCTACAGCATGAATACCCGCGAGAAGCTGGAGCTGGCACGGCAGCTGGCGCGGCTGCGGGTCGACGTGATGGAGGCCGGCTTTCCGATCGCCTCGCCCGACGACTTCGAGGCCGTCAAGGTCGTCTCCCAGAACATCCGGGAGGGGATCAGCATCGCCGGGCTCTGCCGGACCCGGGACCAGGATATCGATCGGGCCTGGGAGGCCCTGCAGCACGCCGAGCGGCCGCGCATCCACACCTTCATCGCCACCTCGGACATTCACATGCAATACAAGCTGAAGATGAGCCGGGAGGAAGTGATGGAGGCCGCGGTCCGCGCCGTGAAGCGTGCGCGTGGCTATACGAACGACGTAGAGTTTTCGTGCGAGGACGCCTGCCGGACCGACCTGGACTTTCTCTGTCGAATGGTGGAGGCGGCCATCACGGCCGGCGCCACGACCATCAACATCCCGGATACGGTCGGCTACGCGATCCCGTGGGAGTACGGGGAGCGGATCCGCAACCTCATGAACCGCGTCCCCAATATCGACACGGTGGTCGTAAGCGTCCACTGCCACAACGACCTGGGCCTGGCGGTCTCCAACTCCCTCGAAGGGGTGCGGTACGGGGCGCGTCAGATCGAGTGTACGATCAACGGCATCGGGGAGCGGGCGGGGAACGCCTCGCTCGAAGAGATCGTGATGGCCATCCGGACCCGGCGCGACCTGCTGGACGCCGAGACCGGGATCAACACCGAGGAGATCTACAAGGCCTCGAAGCTCCTCACCACCATTACCGGCGTTCCGGTCCAGCCGAACAAGGCGATCGTGGGCGCCAACGCCTTTGCGCACGAGGCCGGCATTCACCAGCACGGCATGCTCTCCCACGCCCTGACGTACGAGATCATGACGCCGCAGTCCGTGGGGGTGCCGCAGAGCCGGTTGGTCCTGGGGAAACACTCGGGCCGCCACGCGTTGAAGAAGCGGCTGCAAGACCTGGGCGTCGATCTCAACGAAGAAGACCTCAACCGCGCCTTCGTGCGCTTCAAGGAGTTGTGCGACAAAAAGAAGGAGGTCTTCGACGACGATCTGCTCGCCATCGTGGAGGAGCAGGTCCTGACCATCGCCGAGACCTACGTCCTCGACCATCTCCAGTTTGCGAGCGGGACGGGGATGATTCCCACCGCGACGATCCGCCTGAAGAAGGAAGACGAAATCTTCCAGGAGTCGGGATGGGGGGACGGGCCGGTCGATGCGACCTTCAAAGCCATCGACCAGATCACGGGGATTCATCCGCGGCTGAAGGATTACAGCCTCCGGGCCGTCACCTCGGGCAAGGACGCCCTGGGCGAGGTGATGGTCTCCCTCGAGGTGGACGGGCAGACCGTCATCGGCCGCGGAACCTCCACGGACGTGATCGAGGCCAGCGCGAAAGCGTATCTCAACGCGATCAACCGGGTCATCGGGCGCACAGCGCCCGCGACCAAGGAGGTCAAGCGGGGCGTCTGAGCGGGGAGCGCGGCGGACGATCCCGCGACGCCGATCCCGCCATCGGGCGGGAGATCGTCCCGCGTCCGGCGCTTGTCCCGGGCGCGAAAATCTGGGAGAATGAACTGCGATGGCCGAGACCCTGCTCGACAAAGTCTGGCGTGCGCATACTGTGCGTGTGCTTCCCTCGGGGCAGACGCAGCTCTTCATCGGGTTGCACCTGATCCACGAGGTGACGACCCCCCAGGCGTTCCAGATGCTCCGGGAGGCGGGGCTCAAGGTCCGCTTCCCCGAGCGCACCTTCGCCACGATTGATCACATCGTCCCGACCGCCTCGCAGGCCCGTCCCTTCGGCGATCGGCTCGCCGAGGAGATGGCCGTCCATCTCGTCCGAAACTGCAAGGAATTCGGCGTTCCGCTCTTCGATCTGGACAGCGGTCGGCAGGGCATCGTCCACGTCATCGGCCCCGAGCTGGGGCTCACCCAGCCCGGGACGACCATCGCCTGCGGCGACAGTCATACCGCCACCCACGGCGCCCTGGGGGCGCTGGCCTTCGGCGTCGGCACGAGCCAGGTGCGGGATGTGCTGGCGACGCAGTGCCTCGCCCTCCCCAAGCCGAAGCTGCGACAGATCCGGGTGGAGGGGCGACTCGCGCGGGGCGTGTACGCCAAGGACGTGATCCTGACGATCATCCAGCGGCTCGGCGTGAAAGGCGGGGTGGGCTACGCCTACGAGTACGCCGGGTCCGCGGTCGCAGCGATGTCGATGGAGGAGCGCCTGACCATCTGCAACATGAGCATCGAGGGAGGGGCGCGGGCGGGCTACGTGAATCCCGACGCCACGACGTTCGCCTACCTACGCGGCCGGCCCTTCGCGCCGCAGGGGGAGGCCTTCGACCGGGCGGTACAGTGGTGGAAGGGCATGGCGACGGAGCCGGGGGCGTCCTTCGACGACGTGGTCGCGCTCGACGCCGGGGCCATCCAGCCGGTCGTCACGTGGGGGATCAACCCGGGCCAGTCCGTCGGAGTGCGCGACCCGATCCCGGATCCGGCCGAGGCTTCCGAGACGGACCGGGCCGCATGGGCGGAGGCGCTCGCCTTTATGGGCTTCCAATCCGGCCGACCGATCGCCGGGACGCGCATCGACGTGGCCTTCATCGGTTCGTGCACCAACGCCCGGCTCTCGGATCTGCGGGCGGCCGCCGCGGTGGCGAAGGGGCGAAAGGTCGCGACGGGGGTGCGCGCGTTGGTCGTCCCGGGGTCCCAGGCCGTAGCGGCCGCGGCCGAAGCCGAGGGGCTGCACGACGTCTTCCTCGCGGCCGGCTTCGAATGGCGGAAGGCCGGATGCTCTCTCTGCCTGGGGATGAACGAGGACAAGCTCACGGGCCGGGAGATCTGCGCGTCCTCCAGCAACCGTAACTTCAAGGGACGCCAGGGGTCTCCCCTCGGGCGGACGCTCCTCATGAGCCCCGCGATGGTGGCCGCGGCGGCCGTCAGCGGCCAGGTCGTGGATGTGCGGGAGTTGCTCACATGAGCCGGGACGACGTCCGGCGCACGATGGTCGGCCGCGGGATTCCCCTCCCCGGAAACGACATCGATACCGACCGGATCATCCCCGCTCGGTTCCTGAAAAGCGTCACCTTCGAGGGGCTCGAGGCGCACGTCTTCGCCGACGATCGCACGCAGAACCCGGACCATCCGTTCAACGAGGACCGGTACCAGGGGGCGGCGATCCTGGTGGTGGGGGTGAACTTTGGCTGCGGCTCCTCGCGCGAGCACGCTCCCGAGGCGCTCAGACGCTGGGGGATCCGCGGGATCGTGGGGGAATCCTTCGGCGAGATCTTTTTCGGGAACTGCACCGCGCTCGGGGTCCCGTGTCTCACCGCAGAGATGGCGGACGTCCGATGGTTGATGGACGCGGTGGCACGGCAGCCGGGGCGCGAGATCGTCCTGGATCTGGAGAAGGGGGAGGTGCGCTTCGGCGACCGGACGATCGCCGCGGCCATCCCCGACGGCGTCCGCCGGCAGCTCGTCACGGGGACCTGGAACGCCACAGGCGTTTTGCTCGAAGCGGGCGAGGCGATCGAGCGGGTCGCGCGCAGCCTGCCGTATATCCGCGGCTTCTAAGCTGCGCGGTTCAGGGTCATGAACCCAGAACTCTGAAGGGCGTCTGAGACTGAGCGAAGCGATGAGCAGACGAGAATTCAGCGTGGCGATCGTGGGGGCGACGGGAGCGGTGGGGCGGACCATGCTCGCGATCCTGGCCGAGCGCCGTTTCCCGATCCGGAGCCTGCGTCTCCTTGCCTCGGAGCGATCGGAGGGGACAGTGCTCCCCTTCAAGGGCGAAGAGATCAAGGTGGAGCGGCTGACGGAACGCGCCTTTCACGGGATCGAGCTGGCCCTCTTTTCCGCGGGCGCCACGCGGAGTAGGGCCTTTGCGCCGGCGGCGGTCACGGCAGGGGCCTTGGTGGTGGACAACAGCTCCGCGTTCCGGATGGACCCTGCAGTCCCCCTCGTCGTCCCCGAGATCAATCCCGAGGCGGCGAGACGGCACCGGGGGCTCATCGCCAACCCCAACTGCACCACCATCGTGACCGTCATGGCCCTGAAGCCGCTGCACGACGCCGCCCGGGTGCGGCGCGTCATCGTCTCGAGTTATCAATCGGTCTCGGGGGCCGGGGCGCGGGGCATCGAAGAGCTCAAGCAACAGGTCCTCGCATGGGCGAGGGGAGAGACGGCGGAGGCCAAGGTCTTTCCGCATCCGATCGCGTTCAACCTGATTCCCCAGGTGGACGCCTTCGAGGCGACCGGCTATACCCGCGAGGAGATGAAGCTCGTCCACGAGACGCGCAAGATCCTGGGCGACGAGAACATCCGGATCGCGGCCACGACGGTGCGTGTCCCCGTCTGGTACGCCCACTCGGTCTCCGTGACGGTCGAGACCGAGCGGAAGGTGACGGTGGACGAGGCGCGGAGGCTCTTTGCCACCTTCCCGGGGCTCACGCTGTGGGACGATCCGGCCAAGGCGCAGTACCCGATGCCGATCGGTGCGGCCGGAAAGGATGAGTGTTACGTCGGCCGCATTCGGGAGGACCTGTCCAGCGAGCGCGGCCTGAGCTTCTGGGCCGTGGGCGACCAGCTGAGAAAGGGCGCGGCGCTCAACGCCATCCAGATCGCCGAGCTGGTCCTGGGGGTCGCGCGGTAGGGTGTCGCCCGGTGCAGAATCTCAAGCTCACCATTGAATACGACGGCACCGCCTATCACGGCTGGCAGGTGCAGCCGGGGCTGCCGACGGTCCAGGGCGTCATCGAGGAAACGGTAAAGCGCATCTCCGGAGAGGAGGTGCGGGTCATCGGCGCCGGGCGGACCGACGCGGGCGTGCACGCCCTGGGACAGGTGGCGAACTTCCGAACGGGGAAAGCCCTCGCCCCGGAGATATGGCGCCGGGCCCTCAACGGCCTGCTCCCGCCGGACATCGTGGCGCAACACGTCGAGGCGGCACCCGAGGACTTCGACGCCCGCCGGTCCGCGAGGGAGAAGACGTACCGGTACGTGATCCTGAATGGTCCCGTCCCCTCGGGCCTGGACCGGCAGTGGGTCCTGCATGTTCCGGAGCCGCTCGATCCGGCGGCGATGGCCGAGGGGGCGGCCCTGCTCATCGGGGAGCACGACTTTTCCGCGTTCCGGGCGGCGGACGACCATCCCCCCGATCCGGTGCGCAGCGTCACCGAGGCCCGGTTCGAGACCGCCGGGCGCCGTCTGCACTTCGTGACCACGGCCAACGGCTTTCTGAAGCATATGATCCGGATCATCGTCGGGACGCTGCTCGACGTCGGCAGGGGGAAGCGGGAGCCGCCCGATGTCCAGCGAGTTCTCCTCTCCAGGGACCGACAGTCGGCCGGACGGACGGCGCCGCCGCACGGCCTGTGCCTCTTGCGCGTCCGCTACTGAAAGGGGGCTCCATGGCCATTCAGGGGAACCCGTTGGATCTGGCACGAGAGATCGGGGATGGCTTCCACACCCTGACGCCCGCGGTGCTGAAGAAGTATGGTCCCGCCGATCTCAAGGTCATCAACAACAGCCTGCAGAGGATCCTTCGCGATGTCCGGGGCGAGCCATCAACCCCCGGCGATGCCGAGGCGATCCGCAAGAAGAGCCTCCGCCTGCAGCGCCTAAATCAGGCCATCCTTCTCATCAGCAACTATTGTCGCGAGCAGCGCATCCCCCTGTGAGGCGCGGTCACCGGCCGAACCGATCCGGGGAAGTCCGGGGGCAATCTCCGGGACGGACCGAGAGTTGCGCGGGCCAGGTGTCTGTGCTATTTATAGGCGGAAGTTCAAGCGAATTCTGAGGGGATCGCATGGCCAGAGGCTACGACTTCAAAGGCATTGAGGCGAAGTGGCAGCGGACCTGGGAAGGCCGCAAGGCCTACCGGGTGACGGAGGAGCCCGACGCGCCGAAGTACTACTGCCTCGTGATGTACCCATATCCCTCCGGCCGGATCCACATGGGGCACGTTCGGAACTACGCCATCGGCGACGTCGTCGCCCGCTACTTCCGGATGCGCGGCTCCAACGTGCTGCACCCGATGGGATGGGATTCCTTCGGCCTGCCGGCGGAGAATGCGGCCATCGAGCACGGCCTCCATCCCGCCGTCTGGACCGCCGACAACATCACGTACATGCGAACACAGCTCAAGCGGATGGGCCTCTCCTACGACTGGGACCGCGAGTTCGCCTGTAGCGATCCGGAATACTACCGCTGGAACCAATGGCTCTTTCTCAAGATGTATGAGAAGGACCTCGCATACAAGAAGCCCTCCTTCGTCAACTGGTGTGAGGTCTGCCAGACGGTCCTCGCCAACGAACAGGTGGAAGGAGGGCGGTGCTGGCGCGACGACTCGCCGGTGGTCCAGCGGGAGCTGGAGCAGTGGTTCTTTCGCATCACCGCATACGCCGAGGAACTCCTCCAGGGGCTCGATCGTCTCCCCGGCTGGCCGGAGCGGGTCAAGACGATGCAGCGGAACTGGATCGGCAAGAGCGTCGGCGCCGAGGTAGGGTTTCCGATGGCGGACGGCGGCCCCCCCATCATGATCTTCACGACCCGACAGGATACGCTCTACGGGGCGACCTTCATGGTGCTGGCGCCCGAGCACCCGCTCGCCCGGCAGCTCGGCCAGGGCAAGCCGGACGTCCAGGCCTTCATCGAGCGGATGCGGACTGAAGATCGCATGGTCCGCACCGCCGCCGAGACGGAGAAGGAGGGGGTCTTCACCGGAGCCTACGCCGTCAACCCGCTGACCCAGGAGCGCATCCCGATCTGGCTGGCCAACTTCGTCCTCCTCGAGTACGGAACCGGGGCCATCATGGCGGTCCCCGCCCACGACCAGCGGGACTTCGCGTTCGCCAAAAAATATCGCATTCCCATCCGGGTGGTTATCCGGCCGGAGGAGGGGAGCCTCGCGCCGGAGACGTTGGAGAAGGCGTACGAGGGGGAAGGGGTCATGGTGCAGTCGGGCCCCTTCAGCGGACTGCCGAGCCCCGAGGGACGCGCCGCGGTCGTGCGGTACCTGGAGGAGCGCGGGATCGGGAAACGCGCGGTCAACTACCGGCTGCGGGACTGGGGGATCTCCCGACAGCGGTACTGGGGGACCCCGATCCCGATCATCTACTGTGATCGGTGCGGCATCGTCCCGGTCCCCGAGCGGGACCTGCCGGTCCTTCTCCCCCGGGACGTCGCGATCACGATGAAGGGGGGCTCGCCCCTGGCGCGCGTGGAGAGCTTTGTCCGGGTCGGCTGCCCGCGGTGCGGCGGTGCCGCCCGGCGCGAGACGGACACCATGGATACCTTCGTCGATTCCTCCTGGTACTTCCTCCGGTTCTGCAGCCCCAAGGAAGCCACCCGCGTCATCGATCCCGCCGCGGTGGCGTACTGGATGCCGGTGGACCAGTACATCGGGGGGATCGAGCACGCGGTGCTCCACCTCCTTTACGCCCGGTTCTTCACCCGGGTGGTGCGGGACCTGGGGCTCATCGCGATCGACGAGCCCTTCGTGAACCTCCTCACGCAGGGCATGGTCTGCAAGGAGACCTACCGCTGTCCCATCCACGGATTCCGTTTGCCCCAAGAGGTGGACGGCCGCGGCCGCTGCACGGCGTGCGGCGAACCCATCGAGGTCGGCCGCACCGAGAAGATGTCCAAGTCGAAGAAGAACGTCGTGGACCCGGACGAGCTCATGGACCGGTATGGGGCGGATACCGCCCGCCTCTTCTCTCTCTTCGCCGCTCCGCCCGAGAAGGACCTGGAATGGTCCGACCGCGGGGTGGAGGGAGCGTTTCGTTTCCTGAACCGGCTGTACCGGCTGGTGGAGGGGTGGATGCCGGCGCTGCAGCCGCCGCCGCCTGCGATCCCATACACCGCGCTCACGGTCGGCCGGACGCTCCACCAGAAGACCCATCTCACCATCAGGAAGGTGACGGAGGATCTGGATCGGGACTTTCACTTCAACACGGCCATCGCGGCCCTGATGGAGCTGGTGAACCTCTTGGGTCAATTCGACATGAGCGGGCCGGCGGACGAGGAGGCGGAGCGCCGCTTCGTGGCTCGCTTCGCCATCGAGACCCTCCTGATCCTCCTTGCGCCCTTCGCTCCGCATCTGGCGGAAGAGCTCTGGGCCCGCCTGAAACACCCGCGGAGCATTTTCGAGGAACGGGTGCCTTCCTATGATACGGCCGTCATCGCGCGGGAGGAGATCTTGGTGGTGGTGCAGGTGGACGGGAAGCTCCGCGGCCGGATCGTCTTTTCCGCCGAGGCCGAAGATGAGGAGCTCCGCAACGCGGCGCTCCAGGACAGCCGCGTCCGGACCTGGCTCGCCGGGAAAACGGTGACGCGTGTGATCGTGGTGCCAAAGAAGCTGGTCAACATCGTCACCGAGCAATAGCGAAGGGACCAAGGGTTGAAGGGATAAAGGGGTGAAGGGTGCAGAGTGAAGCGTGCAGTATGTTACGTGCAGGCTTCAGGATCAAGGGATCAGGAAACTGTGAACCCTGAACGGCGGCCGGAGGGGTGCGTGACGAATCGTGTCGTCGTGATAGGCCTGTGCCTGGGGACCGTCCTCGCGGCCGGCTGCGGGTACCAAGGCCAGGTCAGCCTTCCGCAGGATCTGCGGCGGATCCACGTCACCGTCAGCAATGCCGGGACCTTCCGGCCCGGGCTCGACAGTACCCTCGCCCAGGTGCTCACCCAGCGCATCCTGAGCGCCGGGGGGCGCGTCGTGGCCGAAGAGACGCAGGCGGATGCGGCGATCAAGGCCACCATTACCGCGCTCGAGCGAAACCCGGTGGCGTTTGATCGCACCGATCTCGCGCGCCGCTTCCGGATGGTGGTCGTCCTGGACCTGCAGGTGGTCCAGCGGAAAGACCAGGCGGAACTGACGCGGGAGCAGGTCCGCGCCGAGGCGTACTATTCGGCTCCGCCCGGCGTGACCGGAACGCAGGTCGCGGAGGAGGAGGCCGTCCTCCGGGCGCTACGGACTCTGGCCGACCAGGTCGTCACGCGCGTAGTGGAGCCGTTCTGAGTGGCGATGCTCCATGACCCCATCCTCCAGGCCGCCACCCGCGGCGACGTGGCGCCGGTGTATCTCCTGCTGGGAGAGGAGGTCCTCCTCCGGGACGAATTCCTCGCACGCCTGGTCCACGTTCTCTTGCCCTCCGGCACGGAAGCGCTCAACCTGGACGTCCTGTACGGCGAGGAGGTCGTCGCCGCCGATCTGCTCATCCGCTGCCGGACGGTCCCCGCGTTTGCACCGCGGCGCGTCGTCCTGCTGAAAGGGAGCGAGCGACTCCGCCACGGAATGTGGGAGGCCCTTTCGGCCTACCTCGAGGACCCGGTCACCACGACCTGTCTTGTGTGCGTCGCCGACAAACTGGACGCGGGGCATCGGGGGCTCAAGCGGATCGACCAGGCGGGGAAGGTCCTCCGGTTCAGCGCCCCGCGGGACGAGGCGGCGCGCGAGCGGCACTGCCAGCAGTGGATGAGCGAGCGGGCCCGGCAGCACGGGAAATCCCTGACCCCCGAGGCGGAACGGCTCCTGCTCACCCTGCAGGGCCCCGATCTGCTCCGGTTAAGCCAGGAGGTGGATAAGCTCTGTCTCTTTGTCGGGGGAGACCCCCAGGTCGATCTCGACGCCGTGGAGCGCCTGGTGGGGCACGGCCGGGTGCGGGGGATCTTCGAGCTGACCGGGGCCGTGACGCGCCGGGATCTTGCCGGGGCGCTGCGCTGCCTCCGGAACCTCCTTGAGCGCGGGGAGGAGCCGCTGGGGATCCTCGGGATGCTGGCGCGTCAACTCCGGTTGCTTCTGCGGGCCAACGAACTCCTGGCCCAGGCCCATCCCGCCGCCGAAATCAGCCGACTGCTCGGCGTCCCGCGACCCTTTCTGCCGGAGATTCTGGAGGGAGCCCGGACCTCGTCACTGGACCGACTCGAGCGGGGACTGCTCCGCCTGCGCGAGCTGGATCAGCAGTTGAAGTCGCGGGGGAGGGCCCAGCCCCTATACCTGGAGCTAGCCGTGATCGATCTGTGCCGGTGAGAGACAGGGCGGGGCGGCCCGTCTCCAGGCCTAGAGGGCGCGGGCGAGACGAGACTTGTATCGGGCGGCCGTCCGGGGATGGATGATCCCCTTGGACGCGGACCGGTCGATGAGGGCGACCGCGCCCCGAAACAGCGCGATGGCCGCCTCCCGCTCCCCTGATGCGGCTGCCTGGCGGGCTCGTTTGATGCTCGTCCGAAGTCGGCTTCTGATCGCGCGATTGCGCAGCGTTCGCCGTCGCGTTTGCCTGAGACGCTTTGCCGCCGATGCCGTGGTGGGCATTGAGTGATCCTTTTCGCGAGTGATGCAGCGCTTCTTATAGGGGAATTCCGCTCCGATGTCAAGCCCTTTTGAGAACGCCCGGCCGACGCGTGACGTGGCGGCTGCCGCCTCGGTGGTCAGCGGAGGCACCCTGGTCAGCCGGGTCCTCGGGTATATCCGGGACATGCTGATCGCGCGTGCCTTCGGTGGAGGGGCGACGGCCGACGCGTTCTTTGTCGCCTTCCGCATCCCCAACATGGCCAGGGAACTCCTGGGCGAGGGCGCCCTCTCCGCGGCGTTCATCCCGGTCTTCACGGAGACGCTCGCCAAACGGGGCCGGCCCGCCGCAGTGCAGATGGCCGCCCGGGCCTTCTGGGCCGTCGCGCTGATCCTCGTCGTCGTCTGCATGCTCGGCATCTGGGCGGCGCCGATCCTGGTCCGCCTCATCGCGCCCGGATTCGGGGATGAGCCGGAAAAGCTCCATCTCACCATTACCCTCACCCGGATGATGGTCCCCTACCTCTTCTTCATCGGGCTGACGGCCCTCATGATGGGGACGCTCAACTCCCTGGGCCACTTCGCCGCGCCGGCCCTGTCACCGGCCCTCCTGAACATCGCCATGATCCTCAGTCTCCTCTGGATCGCCCCGCAGCTTGACGAGCCCATCACCGCCCTCGCCTACGGCGTCCTGGCGGGCGGCGTGCTGCAACTGCTCTCTCAATTGCCTCCCGCCTACAGCCGGGGGGTCACCCTGACCCGACCGGGCGGGTGGAAGGACCCGGCCCTCGCCCGCGTCGGCCGGCTGATGGCTCCGGGCGTGGCCGGCCTGGCCATCACCCAGCTCAATGTGTTCATCACGACCCTGCTCGCGTCGTTCCTCGTCGAGGGGTCGGTCTCCCATCTCTACTACGCTTTTCGGCTGGTCCATCTGCCGATCGGCCTGATCGGGGTCGCACTGGCCACAGCCGTCTTCCCGGCGATGGCGGCTGCGGTCCAACGATCCCCGAACGATCTCAAGGCGACGCTCCTCTTCGCCCTGCGCCTCTCGCTCTTCCTGACGATGCCGGCCCTGCTCGGGCTCGTCATCTTCCGCCACTCCTTCATCCTCCTCCTCTTTGAGCGGGGTGCCTTCACGCACCTGACGACGCTCGCCACGGCCCAGGCGCTGCTCGGCTACTGCCTCGGGCTGGGCTTCTTTGTGGCCAACCGGGTGCTGGTGCCGGCCTTTCACGCGTTCCAGGATACGGTCACCCCCGTGAAGGCCGGCGCCATCGCCGTGGGGAGCAATATCGCCTTCAGCCTCATCCTGATGGGACCGCTCCAGGCGGCCGGGCTCGCCCTCGCCACCTCCCTCGCGTCCGCCGTCAACTTTTCGCTCCTCACCCGCCTCCTGCGCAGGCACCTCGGGCCCCTCCCGTGGCAAAGCCTAGCCACGCCACTGAAAAAGACGACCCTCGCCGGGCTGTGCATGGCCGGGACCCTTCTCCTCTTCGAGGCCGTGCTCCCCCCCATTGAGGGGCAGGCGGTCTCCCTGGGCCTGGTCCGCGTGGCCGCCGAACTGGGCGCCGGCACGGCGGTCTTTTGGGGCGCGGCCGCACTCCTGGGATGCGAGGAGGTCCACATGGTCCGGGGTTTCTTCCGTAAGGCCTCAAGTTAAAACAGATTTTTATTGACAGGCATAGGCGAGGCAAAGTATCGTTCTGGCTACTTTTCGGTCCGCTTTTGCCTTCCAAATGACGGCATGACAGCGGCGTTCGGTCGGCGTTATCGAACGCGCGACGGGCAAGTATCGTCTGACTCCGTACGCGGGGGGGAGATCTATGAGTATGGCGGCAGGAAGTCCCGGCCTGGAGAAGACTGTCGGAAACTACGCCTTGATCGAGACCTTGCGCCAGTGGGGCATCACCCATTACAGCGGCGTCAACGGCGGGGGCGTCATCCATGTGACCAAGTACCTGGAGCCCCTCACCGCGATGTCACAGATCGCGGACGGCGTCCCGCGGTTTCTGACGATGGGGGAATATGCGTCGGGGTTCATGCCGCTGGGCCACTACCTCGCTTCCGGACGCGTCGCCGGCTCGATCACGACGACGGGCGCGGCGACGAAGCTCGGCGCGAGCGGCATCACGGAGGCCAAGCTGCACAACCTTCCGGCCCTCTTCATCATGGCCCTGAATTCCACCGGGTCCATCGGCAAGTCCCCCCTCCAGGACGTGTCCCACCACGGCATGAACATCGTCCCGCAGCTCCAGGCGGAATTGGGTGAGGGCTGTATCGTCATCGACAACATCAACCGGCTCGAGCGGGACCTCGCCAAGGCCCAGCGCATCCTCCACGATAGCCGTCCCGTCGCCATCGCGTTCTACCCGGACATCATTTCCCGCGAAATCGAGGTGCATGTGCCGAAGGCGGACCCGCCGCGGACCCTCAACCGGAAGGATGTCGAAGCCTTTGTCGAGCGGTTGCCGGCCATGGCCAAGGGGCGCCGGGTCATCATCTACGTGGGCGAAGAGGCCGCCTTCTGCCCGAACATCCAGCAGCTCACGACGGAGCTGTCCACCCTCCTGAAAGCCCCCACCGTCTGGTCCATCAACGGGGCGAACGCCGTTTCCCACAAGAACCCCTACGCGTACGGGTACATCCTCTTCGGGGCCAACGACAAGGCGATGCAGCTGTGGCGGAGCATGACCGCGGAGGACATCCTCATCACCCTCGGGTTCTGTTCCGGGGAGTACTCGATCAACCTGGAGAGCTTCCCGGCGAAGTGTACCTGGCACATCGGCGGCTACATCGACGGATACGGCCAGGTGAACGGCGACTGCCGGCACCGGTGCAAGGGCGAATACCGGCAGGTCCGCGGCGACATCGGGCTGGCGCTGGAAGCGATCCTGCCGCGGCTCAAAGCGATGGGCATCGAGAAGGACAGACCCGAGGTCGAGCGGCCGGAGAACCTGAACTTCCGCGAGGTCTGGCGGGATGTCCGGAAGGATTGCGTGGACTTCATGTCCTTCTACGAAGAGCTGCCCAAGCACTGGCAGCCGCACAGCATCGGATTCGACGACGTGTGCGTCTCGTATAAGGACCGTCAGTACGTCACCCAGCGCCCCCATCCGTACATCAAGTTCTGGACGGGCCATCACGGCTCGGCGATGGGAGGCGCCTTCGGGCTCGGCGTGGGCGCCAAGTTGGCCGACCCGACCCTGCACACCTTCCTGTTCTGCGGCGACGGGTGCTGGCGGCTGTTCGGCGGGTGCCTGGCCGACGCGGCGTTCCTGGATCTGCGGCTGTTCATCATCAACAACGGGACGTACGGGATCGTGGACAAGGGCCTCGAGATGATCATCCCGACCGTCGAGAAGGCGCGCTACCATTCCAAGCTCCCGAGCATCGATTTCGTGGCGGCGGCCAAGGCGCACGGCTGGGAGGGCTTCTATCTCAAGCCGGATCTCAGCAACCTCAAGGAGATCATGGACGCCTGCTACACGCCTGCGGGCCGGTCGATCCTGGTGGATGTCCCCGTAGACAACGAGCAGGTGGTCGGTTTGAACGCCCGGCTGCTGAACCTCACGACCCAAGCCTACCTGTAGCCTTGGCACGGCTCACAGGGCGTCACTCGCGTACGATCATCTCCGGGTCGTGACGCCGGGAGGGCGCGGCCCGCCCGCCGGAGGTGACGCGACGGCGGGTCTCCTGTGGCCGGCCGGGCCGGGGACAAGCGGCCAGGGAGGGTGGATGGCGTGAAGATGACGGGTGCAGAGATCCTGGTGAAGTGCCTCGTCGAGGAGGGGGTCCGGACGATCTTCGGACATCCCGGGGGGATCATCCTCCACGCCGCGCCTCTCCTGAGCGAGCACCCCGTCAGGATCATCCTGTGCCGGCACGAGCAGGCAGCCACCCATGCCGCCGAGGGATACTACAAGGCCACGGGGCGAACGGGGACGGTCATGGTCGGTTCGGGTCCGGGGGTCACGAATTGCGTGACCGCCATGACCGACGCCCTCGTGGACTCCATGGCCGTCGTGGTGCTGGCCGGGCAGATCCCCGCCGCCGTCATGGGGGGGGAGGCGGGCCACCACGCCGATGTGGTCGGAACCACGAGGGCCTCCACCAAGCACAACTTCCTGGCGCTGCAGACCGCCGAGCTGCCACGCATCCTCAAGGAGGCATATTATATCGCGCGCTCGGGGAGGCCGGGTCCGGTCCTCGTCGATCTGCCGCAGGAGGTGACGACGGGCCGGGCAGAATTCAAGGGGTATCCCGCGTCCGTTTCCATCCGCGGATACAACCCGCAGGTGCTCGGCCACCCGGGGCAGATCAAGCGCGCGGCCGATCTCCTGGCACGGGCCAGGCGACCCGTCGTCTTCGGCGGGGGAGGGATCATCCACGCGGATGCGTCCCGGGAATTCCGGGAGCTCGTTGACCTCACGCAGATCCCCACCACGCTGACGCTGATGGGCTTGGGGGCGCTCCCCACCGAGCACCCGCTCTGGGTGGGGATGCCCGGCATGCACGGGTGCTACTGCGCCAACCAGTGCATGACCGAGTGCGACGTGATGGTTGCCATCGGGTGCCGATTCGACGACCGCGTGACCGGCGCGGCAGCCGACTTCGGGAGCCAGTGCAAAATCGTCCATGTGGATGTCGATCCGACCTCGATCCAGCAACACGTGAAGGTTGATGTCCCCATCGTGGGGGACGTGAAGTCCGTCCTCCGGGAGCTCAACAAGGAACTGCAGAAGAGCGGGCGCAACTGGACCAAGGACCTCGAGGAATGGTCCGGGCAGATCGAGGCGTGGAAGAAGCAGCGCCCCCTCCGGTACGAGCAGCGGGCCGGCGTGATCAAGCCCCAGTACGCCATTGACATGATCTTTCGTCTGACGGAGGAGTACGATCCCGTTCTCGCCACGGGGGTTGGCCAGCACCAGATGTGGGCGGCCCAGGTGTACCGGGGACGCACGCCCAGACGCTGGCTGACCTCGGGAGGGCTCGCCACGCTGGGGTACGGGGTGCCCGCCGCCCTGGGAGCGCAAGCGGCGTTGCCCGACAGCCTGGTGCTCACCATCGAGGGAGACGGGAGCTGCCAGACCGCGCTGACGGAGCTCTCCACCCTCGTGGAGTACAACCTCCCGGTGAAGGTCTTCATCATCAACAACAAAGGCCTCGGCATGGTTCGGCAGTGGCAGCAGCAGGGTGCCGCCCACCGCGGGTCGCCGGTGGGGTTCACGCATCACCCTGACTTCGTGAAGATTGCCGAAGGCTACGGCGTCTCGGGGCTGCGGATCGAACGGCCGGAGGAAGTGAAGACGGGAATCGAAAAGGCCATCAACACGCCGGGACCGGTGGTCGTCGACATCGTGGTGGACCCGGAGGAGCGCTGCCACCCCACGAGCCCGGCGGGGGTCCCCGTGCGGGCGGGCGTCGCGGGACCGGGGGCGGGCGGCAAAGGGAAATGAAGGAGCACGCGACGACACGGCGGCATATCTTGACCCTGCTGGTCGAGAACCGGGTCGGTGTCCTGGTGCGGATCGCGGGCCTGATCGCCGCCAAAGGGTACAACATCGATAGTGTCTCCGTCGGCGAGACGATGGACACCTCGATCTCTCGCGTCACCCTCGTGGTCCATGGAGACGACTGGGTGATGGAGCAGGTCCTCAAGCAGCTCAATCGGCTGATCGACGTCATCAAAGTGGTGGACCTGACGGAGGAGAATTGCATCGAGCGCGAGATGGTCCTCGTGCGGGTCACCGCGGAACCCCCCCACCGGGCCGAGATCCTCCGGATCGCCGACATCTTCCGGGCCCGGGTCGTGGACCTGACCCATCGGACCTATACCCTGGAGGTCACGGGGGATGAGGACAAGATCCGCGCCATGCTGGAACTCCTCCGTCCCTTCGGGATCAAGGAGCTGGTCCGCACCGGTCAGATCGCCATTGGCAGGGCGAGCAAGGCCGGGCCCGTCAAGCTGCCGCGGGCGGCCGGCAACGGCGAAGAGGTCGAAACGTCCACGGCGGAGGCCACGTAACCGAAAGCGAGGGAACGTCCATGGCCAAGCTCTATTACGATAAGGATGCGGATCTCTCTCTCCTCAAGGGAAAGACTATCGCCGTCATCGGATACGGGAGCCAGGGCCACGCCCACGCCCTGAACTTGCGCGACGCCGGTTTCACAGTCGTCGTGGGCCTCTACCGGGGGTCGAAGTCCTGGGACAAGGCGGCGGGGGAAGGGCTGACGGTCATGCCGGTGGCCGAAGCGGCCTCGGCGGCCCACACCATCATGATCCTCCTTCCCGATCAGCATCAGCGACAGGTCTATGTCGAGGCGATCCAACCGGGACTCACCCCGGGGAAGACCCTGATGTTCGCCCACGGCTTCAACATCCACTTTCATCAAGTCGTGCCGCCGCAGGATATCGATGTCTCGATGGTGGCCCCCAAGGCTCCGGGCCACATGATGCGGCAGCTGTACACCGAGGGATCGGGAGTCCCCGCCTTGCTGGCCATCCACCAGAACACCTCGGGCAAGGCGAAAGAGACCGCCCTCGCCTACGCCAAGGCCATCGGCTGCACACGGGCCGGCGTGCTGGAGACGACCTTCAAAGAGGAGACCGAGACCGACCTGTTCGGGGAGCAGACCGTCCTGTGCGGAGGCATCACCGCCCTGATCAAGACGGCGTACGAAACGTTGGTGGAGGCCGGCTACCAGCCCGAAGTCGCCTACTTCGAATGCCTCCACGAGGTGAAGTTGATCGTGGATCTCTTCTATCAGGGCGGCCTCGCGTACATGCGCTACTCCGTGAGTGACACGGCGGAGTACGGCGATTACACGCGTGGTCCCCGCGTGATCAACGCGGCGGTTCGCGCAGAGATGAAACGGATCCTGCAGGAGGTGCAGGATGGGACCTTCGCGCGGGAGTGGATCCTCGAGAATCACGCCGGACGCCCCAGCTTCCTGGCCCTCCGCAAGAAGGACGCCGAGCACCCGATCGAGGTTGTCGGAAGGGAGCTCAGGGCGATGATGAGCTGGATCAAGGGAAGGCCCCGGTAGCCTTCCGCTCCTGAGGCGCACCGACTCCGGCTGCAGGATGCCTCCGGATGTCCGGGGGCATTTTCGTTTGGCACGCGCGCACGGAACCCGCGGGGAGGGTGTCTTGATACGGATTTTTTCGCCGTGGTAGATGTCGGTCACCCCTCAGCAGGGGCGGGGAAGGACATGGAGCGGTTCGCGAATGACGGGGGGAATCGCGTCGGCCTGGGACAGGCCGGGAGGGTGAGGCCCGGCAATGCCGTCTTCATGCTCCTGTTCTTCGCCGGAGGCTACCTGGGGGTTCAGGCACTTATTGCCTACGTCAATTATCTGGCACTCGAGGATTTCGTCCGCCTAGTGGCTCGCGATGTCGCCATGGGCCCGAGACGGACCGAGGAGGCGCAGGAGCGGATCCTGGCGAAGGCGCGAGAATGGGATATTCCGGTGCAGGAAAACCACGTGGTGGTGACCGTGGACAGTGACAAGGTTCAGGTCACCCTGCGATGGCACCACCCGATCGGCTTCGGGAAGTACTCGGTGTACTTCATCCCGCGGACCATCGAGGAGTCAAGGTCGCTCCGTTGAACGATCACAAGACGCAACCCGCGCAGACGCCGTCTGCCGCGACGGTCCCTCGAACGGGGAGCGCCGTCGATGCCCTGCCTGCTTGCGTCGTCCTCCTTGGACCCACCGCGGTGGGGAAGAGTGCCATCGCCGTCGCAGTTGCGGCCGCGGCGGGGGGAGAGATTGTCAGTCTCGACTCCATGCAGGTCTACCGCCACCTGGACATCGGCACGGCAAAGCCGACCGCCGCAGAGCAGCAGGGGATCCCGCACCACCTTCTAAACGTGGTGGATCCGGCGGCCCCCTTCAGCGCGGCCGACTACGCCCGGATCGCCCGTGGCGTGCTCCACGACATCCACGCCCGAGGCCGACTCCCCATCGTGGTGGGCGGCTCGGGCCTCTATCTCCGAGCGCTGCGGGGCGAGATCTTCTCCGGTCCGGGCGAAGTCGCGCCGATCCGGGCGCGTCTCAGGGCGGAGGTCGAACGGAGCGGCGCGGACGCGTTGCACGCCCGCCTCGCAGGCCTCGATCCCTGCGTGGCGGCCCGGGTGCATCCCCGAGATGCCTTCCGCCTGATTCGTGCCCTGGAGATCATCGAGGTCACCGGCCGGCGCGTCTCGGAACTCTGGGAGGCCCACCGGAAGGAGCTGCACCAACCGCCCCTCCTCCTCGTGGGACTGCGGCGCGAGCGCAGTATGCTGTACCGGAGGATCAACGAGCGGGTGGATCGCATGCTGGCGGCCGGCCTGATGGAGGAGGGTGAGCGGCTCCTGAATGCCGGCTATCCTCCGGACATGAAGCCGCTGCGGGGGCACAACTATCGCCACATCGTCGGCGTCCTCCTGGGACGGCTGGACCTCCATGAGGCGGTCAGGCGGACCAAGCAGGAAACCCGTCATTACGCCAAGCGCCAGATGACATGGTTCCGCGCCGCGCAGGATATCGCGTGGGTGGATGTGTCGGATGGCCATGTGGGGGGGGTCATCGGAATCCTGCTGGAGAAGATCCGCGGACTGCGGGAGCGGCATGGAACGGCTTAGCGTTCAGGGAGGAGCCCGGGGGGGCCCTGGAACCGTCGCGATCCCGGGAGACAAATCCATCTCTCATCGCGCGATCATCCTCGGGGCGCTCGCCGAGGGGGTCACCGAGATCTCTGGGTGTCTCCGCTCGGAGGATTGCCAACGGAGCCTGAGTGCCGTCGAGGCGCTCGGAGTGGAAACCGAAGGGTGGGAGCATGAGCCGCTCCGGATCACCGGGAAGGGTCTTCACGGGTTGCGGGAAGCCGCCGATGTCATCGACTGCGGAAATGCCGGCACGACCATCCGGCTGCTGGCGGGCGTCCTAGCGGGCCAATCCTTCCTCTCCGTCCTCACGGGGGATGCCTCCCTCAGGCGGCGGCCCATGGATCGGATCATCCTGCCGCTGAAGCAGATGGGCGCAACCATCTGGGGGCGTGCCCACGACACGTTCCCCCCGTTGGCGGTGCGGGGGGGACATCTCCGCGGCGTGCAGTATCGGTGTCCGATTCCTTCGGCGCAGGTGAAATCCGCGATTCTCCTCGCCGGTCTGCTTGCCGACGGGCCGACCACCGTCTCCGAACCGGCCCTCTCGCGAGATCACACGGAACGCATGCTCTCCGCCTTTGGGCAAAGCGTCGAGCGCCGGGACCGGGAGGTGACCCTTGTCCCCTCGGGACCCCTGGAGGCGACGCGGATCGCTGTGCCGGGGGACTTCTCGTCGGCCGCGTTCTTCCTCGTGGCCGGCCTGATCCTTCCCGATGCCGACTTCACCCTCACGGGGGTCGGGATCAACCCGACCCGGACCGGTCTCCTCGACGTGCTGCAGGGCATGGGGGGGGACGTCCGGGTCACAACCGCGGAGGAGAGCGCCGGAGAGCGCCGGGCCCATCTCCGGGTCCGGTCGGGGCAGCTCCGCGGGATCACGATCGGGGGAGATCTGATCGCACGTCTCATCGACGAGATTCCTATCCTCGCCGTCGCCGCCGCGTGTGCGGAAGGGCAGACCGTCATCCGGGACGCCGCGGAGCTGCGCGTGAAGGAGTCCGACCGCCTCCGGGCCATGGCGGTCGAACTCGGCCGCATGGGGGTCCGCCTGGAAGAACTCCCGGATGGTCTCATCATCCACGGCGCCTCCGGACTGCGCGCAGCCCACTGCGACAGCCACGGAGACCACCGCATCGCCATGGCCCTGGCCGTCGCAGGCCTCAAGGCCGAAGGCGTGACCACCATTGCCGACACCGCGTGTATTCGCACCTCCTTCCCTCAGTTCCTCGACACGCTCGACCGCCTGTTTCCCCATGCGGTGAGGCGGGAGCCATGACCCGCCTGCCGAAAGACCTCATCATTGCCATCGACGGCCCGGTCGCCGCGGGGAAGACCACGGTGGCCCGTCTGCTGGCGCAGCGACTCGGGTACCGCCACATCGAGACGGGAGCCATGTACCGGGCGCTGGCCTGGAAGGCCTTGAGAGCAAAGGTGGATCTCGGAAATGCGACGTCGCTGGCGGATCTGCTGGCCGAGACGAAGATGGAGCTCCGGCCAACTCCGGAGGGACTTCGGGTGCTCGTGGATGGGGAAGACGTCACCGAAACGCTGCGAGCGCGCGGGATGCAAACCGCCGCCTCGGTCCTGTCGGTCCACGCCGGCGTTCGAGAACAGATGGTCCACAAGCAGCGGGAGCTGGGGGCCCAGGGGGGGGTCGTCATGGACGGCCGGGACATCGGGACGGTGGTGTTCCCCCACGCGCGGGTGAAGTTCTTCCTGACGGCCTCCCTTACGGAGCGGGGCCAACGGCGCCACCAGGAATCCCCTCAGCGCCAGGGGACCCTCGAACAGACACTGGAGGAGGTGGCGAGTCGTGACCGTCGGGACATGGAGCGCCCGATCTCTCCACTGAAGCCGGCTCCCGACGCCATTCACATCGACACGACGGACCTCAGCCCGCAGGAGGTGGTCGATCGGATGGAGGGTGAAATCCATCGCCTCCTGGCGTAGCCGCGGGACATTTCACTTGCATGATTCATGTAAACTCGTTAGACTAAATGACTTTAAGGGGTGCCAGGAGGCGTGTAGCGTGTGGTATCGGGCACTGCAGACCTTTCTCCCCCCGCTCATGCCGGCCTTCCGCTTCCGGGTCGTCGGAAAGGAAGAAGTCCCGACTACGCAGGGGGTGATCCTGGCTGCCAACCACGTGAGCTACGCTGATCCCGTCTTCATCGGTGTGGCCCTCGTGGAGCGGCAGCTGCACTTTATGGCAAAAGAAGAATTGTTCCGTTTCCCCGTCTTCGGGGCGATCCTTCGAGGCCTTCATGCATTTCCCGTCCGGCGGGGCGAGATGGACCGCGCGGCGATCCGGTGGTGTCTCCACCTCCTCGAGAAGGGGGAAATCGTGCTTCTGTTTCCCGAGGGGACGCGCGGGGACGGGGTCGTCCTGAAGGAAGCGGAGAGCGGCGTCGGCCTTCTGGCGGCCCGATCCGGCTGTCCGGTGGTCCCCGTCTATGTCCACGGGACCGACCATGTGCTGCCCCGGGGGAAACGCATTCCTCGGATCCGCCCCGTGACCGTGTACTTCGGGCGACCGGTTCGGCTGGAGGCCGGGACCTTCCACAAGGCCTCCCGCTGGGCCTACCGCCGCTTGACCGAGCAGGTCATGGAAGGCATCGCTGAGCTCAAGGGCCGGGCCCAGGCTTCGGAGCTATCAGTGGTTCGTGGGTAAACGATCTTTCACCGAGAGGTGCGACCAGGCATGAGCATCAAAGGGACGCGAGGACAGAACCGAGAGAAGGGAGCGGAGCAGGGAGTCTCCGAAGCCGTGGAGGAACGGGAATCGACCCTGAGCATGCAGGAGATCTACGACCGGACGTTCAAAGACATCCTCGAAGGGGAAATCGTCAAAGGGAAAGTCCTGGAAATCGGCGCCGACGTTGTCATCGTGGACATCGGCTACAAGTCGGAGGGGAGCATCGCGGCCAGGGAGTTTTTGAATCTCCAGGGACAGATGACGCTCCAGGTCGGCGATACCGTCGACGTGTATCTGGAATCCAAGGAGGATAACGAAGGCCTCATCGTCTTGAGTCGCGAGAAGGCGGAGAAGATCAAGGTGTGGGACGAGATCAGCAAGGTATACGAGAAGGGGGGCGTGATCCAGGCGACGATCGTCGGGAAGACCAAGGGCGGACTCATCGTGGATATCGGCGTCCGCGCTTTCCTCCCCGGATCCCAGGTGGACCTGCGCCCGGTACGGGATCTCGACAAGGTCATCGGCAAGACCTTTCCCATGAAGATCATCAAGCTGAACCAGCGACGGGGCAACATCGTCCTGTCGCGGCGAGAGGTGCTCGAGGAAGAGCGGAAGGGCTTGAAGGAAAAAACCCTCGCCACGCTGGAGGAGGGCAAGGTCCTCAAGGGGAAGATCAAAAATATCACCGAGTACGGCGCTTTCATCGATCTGGGCGGTCTCGACGGCCTCTTGCATATCACCGACATGTCGTGGGGGCGGATCGGGCACCCGTCGGAACTCTTTTCGGTGGGGGACGAGATCGAGGTGGCGGTCCTCAAATTCGACCGACAGACGGAACGGGTCTCCCTGGGCTACAAGCAGCGGCTCTCCGACCCGTGGAAGAACGTCGCGCAGAAATTCCCCCAGGGGACCAGGGTGAGAGGCAAGGTGGTATCGATCACCGATTACGGGGCGTTCGTGGAGCTCGAGCCGGGAGCGGAAGGCCTCGTCCACATTTCGGAGATGTCCTGGACCCAACGGGTCAAGCATCCCTCCAAGGTCGTGAACGTGGGGGATGTCGTCGAAGTGGTGGTATTGGACATCGACCAGTCGGCGCGGCGCATCTCCCTCGGGATGAAGCAGGCAGAGCCGAACCCCTGGGACGCTTTGGAGCAACGATATCCGGTCGGGACGCGCGTCGAGGGCAAGGTGCGCAACCTGGTCGACTTCGGAGCCTTCGTGGAGCTGGAGGACGGGATCGACGGGCTCATCCACATCTCCGACATGTCGTGGACCAAACGGGTGAAGCATCCCTCGGAGATCCTGAAGAAGGGCGACCGCGTGGAGGCCATCGTGCTCCATGTCGATCGGGCAGCCCGCCGCATCTCGCTGGGGCTCAAGCAAACGCATCCCGATCCCTGGAAGACGGTCGTCCCGGAACGGTACCGGGTCGGGATGGATGTCACCGGCAAGGTGGTGCGGATCACCGACTTCGGAGCCTTCGTGGAGCTCCCGGATGGCATTGAGGGGCTGCTCCATGTCTCTGAACTGTCCGAGGGACGTGTGAACAAGCCGGAGGACGTGATCAAGGTCGGCGAGGAGCTGACCCTCAAGATCATCAAACTTGATACGGATGAGCGGAAATTGGGCTTGAGTCTTCGGGCGGTCCAGGGGGCCCTACGGGAACAGGGAGGGGAGGGGTGACCATGGCTGGAGACCGACGACGGTCCTTCGTGCGCGCTGCGCTGGTGGCCGGCGGCATTGGATTCTTCTTCCTGTTCCTCATCTTCGGCGTCGCCTTCCTGCTCGGCAGCTGGGATCAGTTCGGCGGCCCCAAGGTCGCCCTGCTCGAGGTGGACGGGGTCATCACCGATTCCGACGACGTCATCGCACAGATCCAACAGCATATCGAGAACCGCACCGTCCAGGCGTTCGTCATCCGCATCAACAGCCCGGGAGGGGGGGTGGCGGCCTCGCAAGAGATCTATGAGGAGATCAAGAAGATCCGCGAGATCCATGCCAAGCCGGTCGTCGCCTCGCTGTCATCCGTGGGCGCCTCGGGAGGCTACTATATCGCTGCTGCCGCCGACAAAATCGTTGCCAACCCCGGGAGCATCACCGGCAGCATCGGGGTGATCATGCAGATCCCCAACCTGTCCGATTTACTGGAGAAGGTCGGGGTGCGATCGGTGGTCATCAAGAGCGGCCCGTACAAGGACATGGCGTCGGCAACGCGCGACCTGACCGTTCAGGAGCACCAGCTCCTGCAGCGGCTGATCGACGACATCCACGACCAGTTCATCCAGGCGGTGGTGGAGGGGCGTCGACTCTCCCGGGAGCAGGTCGAGAAGGTGGCGGACGGGCGCATCCTGACCGGACGCCAGGCGCTGGATTTAGGTCTGGTGGACCAACTCGGCAACCTCCAGGACGCCATCGACACGGCGGCCCAGCTGGGTGGCATTCCCGGGAAGCCGCAGATCGTCCAGGTCACAGAGCGTGAATTCTCCCTCCTCCGCTTTCTGCTGGGACGCAATGCCACGGCGTGGGGCCGGAAGCTTCTCGGAGGGGAGGGAGGGCGATATTCCGTGGACTACCTGTGGCAGTGGTAACACGGGATGCAGGGGGGAGGGGAGCCATGACCAAGGCGGACCTGGTCGAGAAGATCGCTGCGACGGTCAATCTGACGAAGAAGGAGACCGAGGTGGTCATCGACACCATCTTCGACGGCATCGCCAAGGCGTTGGCGTCGAGCCAAGACGGCAAAGTGGAGCTGCGCGGCTTCGGGAGCTTTCGGGTGCGGCGGCGTGGGGGGCGGCAGGGCCGCAACCCGCAGACCGGGAGCGCCGTCAACGTGCCTCCCAAGAAGGTTCCGTATTTCAAGCCGGGAAAGGAGCTGAAGGCCCTCATCGACAGATAGCCGCCATTGCCGCGACGACCGGTGGCCCCTTGAGTCCTGTCGGTTCGGCCAAGATGCCATGGCAGAGGTGAAGCGCCCAAGGACGAAAGAGGCCACTGCGCCCCGCTTCATCGAGGGACGGCCCGAAGAACTTCAGGAACTCTTTGGTTTTCCACCCCCGACCCTACCGGAGGCTCCCGATTCCACCGGGGACCAACCGGTCATCCTCGTCCAGCTCCACCCCCGCCTCCAACCGGCCGTTTTGAGCTTTCTCGAGGCCACGTCCCGTTCCCTGGTGGACGATGCCGGCGAGGCGCGCGAGTCGCAGCAGACCGAGTGGGCTTACTTCCAGCTTTTGCTCCAGATCACGACCAACATCATTGAAAACGAGCGCCGGTCCGGACTCCTGAATCTCTTCTGGCTCGCGCATTCCCGCGAGGTGGCGACCACGATCCACGAGTACTTCAACCGGGTGATGCCCGGCCACATCAAATACCAGATGCACCCGCTCGTGCGCGGATTCTACCGGCTCCTGCATCGATCCACCTGGCACCACTTCACGAGCAGATCGCCGCTCACGTTGGAGTACAACCTCGGGAGTCCGTTTAACCACCGCCTCATTGAGAGCCTGTTTGAGGATCAACTGCCCCTGACCGAGCCGGACGTGCCGCGCCTGAACCTGGAAGCGGTGCTGATTCCGCAGAACCGACGGTTCCGGGTCAGTGCCGATGAGTACCGAGATCTCCGCACCATCCTCCGGGACCGCATCCGCCAGGGCATCAGCAAGCAGGAGCATTTGCTCCTGGATCTCATTCGGACCCATCTCCCCACGCTGGAACCCACCGCGTACGATCAGGAAGCCGCGCAGCTGAAGATGATGTTTCATCCTGTGATTGTGATGTATCTCCTCACGGATTACGACGAGATGGTGGGGCGGCTCACCGCCTCGCAGACGTTGAAGATGGGTCGGGACCGCCGAGGCGGGTGGCAGCATCTTTTTCGCGATTACCTCGATCTCATCCAGGCCGTCCGCCGCTCTGAGGTCGTCCATCGCCTCCGCAGCGACATCACCCTGATGCCCCCGGGGACGGTGGAGGTCCAGTCGAAAGACCACTTCGCCGAAGGACGCCTCTACCGGTTCTCCGAATCCACCGAGGTCCTTCAGAGCGCGCGGAAGGTCACCATCCTCTTCGCCGACCTCCGCGGGTTCACCGCGGCCTCCGAGGGGGGAATCTCCGAGGGCGAGCTGACGCGGTCCCTCTACGCCGCCTTCGACCCGGTGGCCGGCATCGTCAAGCGCTTCAGGGGACAGATCGACAAATTCACCGGTGACGGGGTCATGATCACCTTTGGCACCACTCAGGCGAGCCTCGAGGACGAAATGAACGCCCTGCGCACCGCCGTCACCATCCAGGCCGTGGTCAAGGATCTCCAGAAACAGGGGCGGATGTCCTACCGGATGGGGATCGGCCTGCACACGGGCCGTGCCCAGATCAGCCGCTTTCTCCGCGATGAAAAATCGGTCGAGACCACCGTGATCGGCCGCCACGTCAACATCGCCAGTCGTGTCACCGGTACGGGAAGCCGTCCCTGGGAGCGCGAGGACGAGACCACGACACAGAGTGCGCAGGCTGACCACGACGTCTGGATCGACCAGCAAGGGGTCCTCTACAATTTGGGGATCGCCGCAACCCAGGAGCATGTCGAGGTGCTCCGGCGGAGCATCCCCTGGGAAGTGGAGGAGGGAAAAAGGGGCGCGCGATACACGTACTTCGATCCTGAATTGCAAAAAAAAATCTTGATTGAGTATGTAGGGGATGCTAAGTTGAAAGGCGTCGAACGGGCGCAACCGATCTACCGGGTGGTCGTCACTTGACCGTGCCGAAAGGCCGATGATACAATGACTGTGACCTTGTGGGCGCCCTGGAGGATGCAGTATATCGCGGGGCCGAAGTCTGACGGATGCATCCTCTGCGGGAAGGCGAAAGAGGGCGCGGACGCCAAGAATCTGATCCTCGCGAGGGGTTCATTCACCTACGTCCTCTTGAACATCTATCCGTATAATTTGGGTCACCTGATGATCGCCCCATACCGCCACGTGGACAGCCTGGGAAAGCTTTCTCCAGAGGAGCGGAGCGAGATGATGCTCTGGGCCTCCACGAGCGAGCGGGCACTGCGCGAGGCGTTTCACGCCGAGGGGTTTAACATCGGCGTCAATATCGGGAAGGTTGCGGGTGCGGGAATCGATGACCACGTGCATATGCACGTCGTCCCGCGGTGGGGTGGCGATACGAACTTCATGCCGGTCCTGGGCGAGACCAAAGTGATTCCGGAGCACCTGGAGGAGACCTATGCCAAACTCTTGCCCTATTATCGGGAGAGTTGAGGGAAGGAGAGGATGGCAGTGCTGATCCGGATGACCGTCCGAGGCATCGCCCTCGATCCAATCACCAACATGCCCATAATCATCCTCAAGGATATGGAGGAGAAGCGGGCGCTCCCGATTTGGGTCGGCATCTTTGAGGCCAACGCGATCGCCCTGGAGCTGGAAAAGATCGCCACGCCGCGGCCGATGACCCATGATCTCATCAAGAACATCCTGGACGGGCTCGGGGCGACCGTCCAGCAGATCGTGGTGAACGACCTCAAGGACAATACCTTCTTCGCGGTGATCGAAGTCAGCTACAACGGGAACACCGTGAATATCGACGCCCGCCCGTCGGATGCCATCGCCCTGGCGCTGCGCGTCAACGCCCCGATCTTCGTGACCGAAAAGGTCGTCTCCAAGGCGAAGACCATGGACATCGCCGAGGAGAAAGAGGAGACCGATCGCTGGAAGGAGTGGCTGGAGAATCTCAAACCCGAGGACTTTGGCAAGTACAAGATGTAACGCGTCCTGCAGAACCCCAGAGCAGACTTCGTGGCCGCCCTCAGCGGCCATTCTTATTCCCGGAAGGGGAAAAGGGGGTCGGGGAGGCCTTAGTGAGGTAGGTTGTGGGTGTTCGGAGGTAGGTGCAGAGTCGGATAAGAAGTCTTATGTCAACTAGTTTCCTAGCTGACATAAGACTGGTCACGGAGGTATCCTGGCTGACATGACTGCCCAGGTTAGTAGCTAAGCGGACATAAGACTGCCCAGGCAGGTACCCTAGCGGGCATAAGAGTGGTCAGGCTGGCAACCTAGCGGACATAACACTGCTCAAACTGGGATCCTGGGTGCCATAAGACTGCTCAGGATGGCAGCCTAGCGGACATAAGACAAGTCAAGAGCCTGGAGCCTACGTAAGCCCCTAGCGGGCGAGCAAGGCGGCCAGCTCGTCGGCGCGGCGGGCCAAGGGGGTCCCGGGGTACTCCTCGACGATGCGCCGGTAGGTCTCCAGCGCCTCCACCCCCCGGCCATTTCTCGCCAGCGACCGCCCGAGCCCCATCAGGGCCTCAGCGCGAAGATGGCTCTCTCGATGCCGCTCGGCCACCGTCCGAAAGACCGCAGCCGCCTCCTCGACCCGTCCCAAGGCCTCGAGTGCGTAGGCCCTGCCGAGCCCCGCAAGGACCGAACTCGCACCGCTGGGATACGTCCCGAGGTACTCCTGGTAGGCCTGCAGTGCCTTTTCGTATTCACCCTGGTGGTAGTAGATGTTTCCCGTCTGCAGCACGGACTGCTCCGCCGTCTGCGAACCCGGGTACTCCTGCCGCACACGCACCAGACGCTCGAGCGCCTCTTGCAGCCCCCCGGTCCCCTTTCCCGGTGGCAGCTGTGCCCCTCCCGAGGGATCGACCTCCTTCTCCAGGGAGGCCAGCGCCTCGGCCAGGAGCATCTGTGCGGCCATTTCACGTCCCTCCTTCCACGTCGCGTACCCCCACCAGCCCGCAATCCCCACGAGGACGGCGGCGGTGCAGAGGCCAAGGGTGCCCCGCATTTCATAGAGTCGCTTGGCCAGATCCTGCGGGTACACTCGCGTGGTCGGCATGGGACCCCTCACGTGCGAGGCTGGTGGGCCTGGCAGGACTCGAACCTGCGGCACGAGGTTTAGGAAACCTCTGCTCTATCCGCCTGAGCTACAGGCCCGTGACGCAATCCACCTCTTCAGCGGACGGCCACTCTCCCCCATTCTATGGGATTGCCGGGTCTGCAGCAAGGTGGAGTTAGGCGCGGCTCTCCCCACGTCCCGCGACGCGGTTCGCGGGGCGCGGGTCCCTGGGGAGGCGTACCCCTGGCGGGGATGCGAAAGCGACTACTGCTCTTCCGGCTCGGGCTCGGGCTCGGGAGTGTACGGCGGAACATCACCGATGAATTCCACCGACTCCTCCCCCTTCAGGGTGTGCGGCGTGACGGCCCAGCTGCCCCGGCATGTCAAGCTGATTACCTCGTGCGTCGTATTCGGCCCCACGAAGATCATGGTGTAGAGGCTGCCGAGTGCCCCCAATCCACAGAAGGTGGCCTTCAGGGGGAAGTAGACGACGGAGCCGACGACGCTACCCGTCCCGTACCCGATCTGTGACAGGGTGCTCTCCTCCGAACCGGTCTCTCCCCAGGCCCGCACACCGGGGGTGAGCAAGAACAAGATGAACGCGACTGCTGCGATCCGCTTCACGGTGTTTCCCTCCTTCTTCGTGCCCTTCCGTTGGGCCGGCGAGTGCTCCTCGAG
>Ga0214471_10000310_pt1 | contig 43056 bp, 56 predicted proteins | sample RVTome_5_FD_207665 | JGI IMG/M metagenome (GOLD analysis project Ga0214471, IMG submission 207665) | Soil microbial communities from uranium-contaminated site in the Upper Colorado River Basin, Wyoming, United States - RVT142D155 | ecosystem: Environmental > Terrestrial > Soil > Contaminated >... | reverse complement strand
TGTTCTGTGCTCCTCTCTCTGTGGTGGGCAAAACCCAGGAACTTCTTTGCCGAATACGCCAAACTCTTCCAGCCCAATCCTGCTTAACCGGGCTGCTTTGTTGGGATACCCCCAGTGAGCAGTTACTTCCGCTTAAAACAGGCGCTGCAGGTCGCCAATGGTTACCCAAATAATAAGCGGGATTAAAAGCAAAAACGAAATAAGAATGGCGCGCTGTTCCAGTTTTTCAGGCAGGGGTTTCCCGCGAATGGCTTCCAAAAGTATAAAAAACATTCTGCCCCCGTCCAGCGCGGGTATGGGAATAGTATTAAATATTGCCAAATACACTGAAATTACGGCAACAAACGACAAAAATGAAGCCGCCCCCAATGCCAGCGAATTTTTAAGCAAATCGATAACGCCCACCGGGCCTGAAACCTGCGTGCCCGCAGGCAACCCTTCCCCGCCCGTAATGCCCGAAAACAATACGCCAAACATATCAAATATGGAAAGCGTAATGTTCCACGTCCGTCCTACGGCTTGAAACGGCGCCTCATACCACGGATAGCGCACAAGGCCGGCGCGCGTAAGCGAAATTCCCATGGCGCCCTCCCCAACAGGCGGGTTTTCCCGCGGAGTAATTGACAATTGTATCGTTTCCGTGCCCCGTTCAACTATAATTTCCGCTTCCCGGCCCGCGTATTGTTTTGATAAATCCTGCAAATCTTTTACTTTTGTAATTTCCTGGCCTTCTATAGAGACAATAGTGTCGCCCAATTGAAGCCCGGCTTGGGTTGCCGGTGAATTGTTCGCAATGCCAATAAGCCTTACATGCGGATTTTGCACGTTTTCCGCGTTGTCATCAATTGCAGTGGGAATACCTATGGTTGCTCCCAGTCCCGTAAAAATAACGACAGCTATAACCCAAAACACAAACACACCCGCTGCCACAATAACAAAGCGTTGCCAGATAGGCTTTTTGTTAAAACTGCGGGGGTCGTCGCTACGTTTTTCTTCGCCTTCCATGCGTACAAAACCTCCAATAGGCAAAGCGTTTACCGAATATATTGTCTCCCCTTTCTTTGTGCCAAACAGCCGGGGCGGCAAACCAATGCCAAACTCTTCCACCTTTACGCCAAACTTTTTTGCCGCAAAAAAATGCCCCATTTCGTGGAGTATTACCAAAATACCAATGGTAAGAATCGCGATAAATATGGTCATATGTTATTCCACCTCTATTTCTTTCTTTTTTCGTTCAACCAGCTCATCAATTTTTTTGTTGTACTCATCAATTAATTTTTGCAGTTCGTCTTTCGCGCGAAATTTGTCGTCTTCCCTAACTTCGCCTGTTTTTGCTTTTTCCTGCACCTGCTCCCACGCGTCCTCCCTGGCTTTGCGCATTACTTTTCTGGCGTCTTCTGATTTTTCGCCAAGCACTTTTGCCAATTGCAAACGGTATTCCTGGGTAAGCTGGGGCAAACGCACGCGAACGGAGTTTCCTTCCACAATAGGGCTGGTTCCCAAGCTTGATTGCTGCAGCGCTTTTTCAATGGGGCCCAGGTATGAATGGTCCCACGGCGTTATAAGCAGCTGCCTGCGTTCGGGCACTGCAATACTGGCCAGTTGTTTTACCGCCATTTTTTGCCCGGCTATGATTACCGCCACATCTTCCACTAAAGCGGGACTTGCCTGCCCGGTACGCAATTTTGCCAGTTCCCCGCGAAAAAACTCCAGCGCCTTTTCCATTTCCGGCTTTACCTTCTGCATAATCTCTTGATACATATCTGTATCCTAGCAAAAATACCAGCACTGTGCAAATTTACGCCCCCCTGTCCACCCCAGGGGTGGACAGGGGAAGGACTTCCTTTTTCTTACATGTCAAGGAGGAGGCGTTCTACGGCGAGGCGGGGGTTGGCGTTGGTGGTTTGGAGTATATGCAAAATTTCCTGGGCGGTTTTTATTTTTTGGGCAAAAGCATGCGCGGCGTTTGCGTTTGTTTTTGTGTTCTCAACCATAGACTGGCGCAAAAGCGCGATCCAGAATTGAAGAGTTTGCGCAATTTCTTCCGGGGTGTCCGCGAGTTTTTTGGCATACGCAAAGCGGGTATGCAAATTTGCTTTTTGAAGTTTGCCAAATTCTTTTTTGGTTTCCTCGGGTATTGTAAACGGCTCAAACGCGTAAAACCTAAATTCCTGACAGCGGGAACGAATAGTATCCAGTAAAACCTGCGGATGTTTGGTTATAAGAAAAAGCACGGTATTCCCTTTTGGTTCTTCCAGCAGTTTTAAAAACGCGGACTGCGCCTCCCGGTTCATGGTCTCGGCATTTTGTATAATGGCAACCTTGTATGGAGAGTTCCACGCAGATAAACTTAAAAATTGTATGAGATCTCGAATTTGCGTAATGGAAATTTCTTTTTCCGCGGGCTCTACCCGAATTTGGTCTGCGGCCTCAATACGAAGGTCCTCTAAAAAACCGGTTATAATGTGATTTTTTGTATTGCTATCGTTTCCGGAAAAAAGGTGCGCGTGCGCCAAACAATGTTGTTTTGCGAGTTTTTCAAAAAGAATTCGTATATTCGTACCCATTCGTAATTCGTAGGATTATTTTTTACTCATTACGGTTTGCTTGTACATATCCAGGCTGTCTAACACAACGCCCGCGCCCCGGGCCACACAGGTCATAGGGTCGTCCGCTATAAAACACGGGACCCCAATAGACTGGGCGATAAACTGGTCTACGTTTCTAAGTAAAGCGCCTCCGCCAGACACAATCATTCCCTTATCCATAATGTCGGCGGAAAGCTCGGGCGGCGTGTCGCGCAGCATGGTTTTAATGGTAAACAAAATTTCCTGCATGGGTTCCTCGGTGGCTTCGGCTATTTCGTTTGAAGAAATTTTAATGCTTTTGGGCAAGCCATGCACCAGGTCGCGGCCCCGAATTTCTATAAACTTTTCCGTTTTTTCCGGTATAACTGTCCCTATGTTCATTTTTACGTCTTCTGCTGTTTTTTCGCCAATTGCCAGATTGTGTTTTTTCTTTATGTAGTCTGCAATTGCGAGATCAATTTTATCGCCGGCCACGCGCAAGGAAGTAGCCACCACAATACCCCCCAAAGAAATAACAGCAACCTCGGTGGTGCCGCCTCCAATATTTACAATCATGTGCCCCGAAGTAGAATTAATGGGAATGCCGGCCCCAATGGCGGCTAAAATAGGTTCTTTGGCAACGTACGCGGCTTTGGCTCCCGCTTTTTTGGTGGCCTCGATTACCGCGCGGCGTTCCGTGGAAGTAATGCCGGCCGGTACGGAAACCAGCACTTCCGGTTTTAAAAACTGGTATTTGGGAATAACCCGGCGCATAAAGTATCGAAGCATAGCCAGCGTTACCCGGTAATCGGCAATAACGCCGTCTCGCATGGGTCGGTACACCTGAATGGTGTCCGGCGTTCGGCCCGTCATTTCTTTTGCTTCCTCGCCCACCGCTAAAATGCGGTTATCCTGCAAAGATACCGCCACCACCGAAGGCTCAATTAACACCACTCCCTTTTTTGGCACAAATACCAATGAGTTGCATGTGCCCAAATCAATTCCAATCTTGCTAATAAACATTTCTATATGGTTACTCTTTTAATGTTTGCTCCCAGTTTCTGCAGGCGTTCTTCTATCCGCTCGTATCCCCTGTCCACCTGGTAAATGTTATTAATCGTGCTTTTCCCCTGCGCGATTAAAGCCGCGATAATCATAGCCGCTCCTCCCCGCAAGTCAAACGTGCCCAAATCCGCGCCAAACAATCTGGTAGGGCCGTTAATAATCGCGCGATGCGGATCTGCAATGTAAATTTCAGCTCCCATTTTGTTTAACTCTTCTAAATACTTTAATCTGCCCTCGTATAAAGGGTCGTGCAATAATGTGGAGCCTTTTGCCTGCGTAGCAAGCACACCCAGCGCGCTTTGCAAGTCAGAATGAATTCCGGGATAAATAAAACTTTGAATTTTATCAATTTTTAACGAGGCCCAGGGCAGCACTGTTACTTGATCTTTTTCTATTTCCAAGGGAATGCCAAAATCTTTCAGCTTTTTCAAGAATAATTCCAAGTACTGAACCGCCACGTTTTTTACCACTACGTTCCCCTTGGTTGCCGCCGCCATCACAATAAACGTGCCAGCTTCAATGGGATCGGCAATAAGCCTTATACGGGCGCCCTGAAGCGATTTTTTCCCCTGTATCAAAAGCACATGCAAACCCGAAACCTTAATACCAACCCCCATTTTTTTTAGAAACTTTATTAATTCCTGAATTTGATAATCCTGGTCGGCGGTTTTTACCAAAATTTTTTCCGGCCGCAAAGCCGCAAACAGCAGCAGGTTTTCGGTTGCCGTTACGGAAAACTCGTTTAATATCACTTCCCGGGCCGCAAAGTTTTTGGGCGTTTCCAGAGTATAGCCCTGCCTTCCGATTTTTACTTCCACCCCAAGCTGTGAAAACGCGTCTAAGTGCGTATCTATGGGCCGGGCGCCAATAATATCGCCCCCCGGCATGGGCATGATTACTTTTCCAAAACGCGCCAGCAGCGGCCCAAGCAAAAGCACCGAACCCCGAAATCGGGCAACACGTTTTTTGTCTATGTTGCCGGGATTAAGGTTTTTTGTGTTCAGTTTTACCGTTCGCTCCTCAAGCCACTCTACGCTTGCCCCCATAGCTTCTAAAATTTCCAAAAGCCGAAAAGCATCTTCAATACGAGGAACATTTTCTATAACACAATCTTCTTTGGTAAGAATGCTCGCGGCAATAATCGGAAAAGCGGCGTTTTTCGCCCCTCCAACCTTAATTTCGCCCCGCAGGGGCTTTCCCCCTTGTATGAGAAACTGTTCCATGTAGCGCTTATCATACCTCTTCTTTTCAGTTTTGGCAATGTACGGTATTATGGGGAAATGACAAAGCGATCTCGAACCCTTTTGTTTCTTGGTTTGGCGCTTATTTTCTTTGCGGCGGCCCCCACCATTATTCTTTATTCCCAGGGATACCGGTTTGATTTTGAAACGCGCCGCTTAACCCAGGTAGGCGCTTTTTACTTTGACGTGCATCCGCCGCGCGCCCAAATTTTCGTGGATGGCGAACATGTAGGCGAAACTTCCCGGTTTATCGGAAACAGCTTAAGCAAAAACCTGCTTCCCAAAACCTACCAGGTTTCCATACAAAAAGAAGGGTATATTCCCTGGCAAAAAAATTTGAACATCGCGCCTCGACAGGTAACCGAGGCCAAAAACATAACCTTGTTTCCCCGGGAAATTTCATTTGAAGCGAGGCAAAACAGGGTGCCTAATTTTTGGCTCGCCCCAAATAACCGGCATGTCCTGCTGCAAAAACAAAACGAGTTAGGTTTTTGGGATTTGGTATTGTGGGATACCCAAGACAACGTCGAGTACGCGCTTTTTCAGGCAGAAACCCCTTTCCAGGAAATAGGGAGTGTTGAATGGGCCCCTAACGCAAACGTGTTTTTGTTCCAAATCGTATCTGCGCAAGGCTTCCAAACTTTTGTGCAAAACATAGACCAGGGAATGCTTGCCAACGCCAGCTCCCGCGCCGATATCCTGCAAATCGCAAGCGACACCCGCGTGCCCCTCCCTTTTATAAACAGCGGCGCCAAGGATATCCAATTTTTACCCAACGACAACGGCAGCTTGGTATTTTTAGCGCCGGGCACAAATGGCGCCCCTGCCCTATCTGTATACAGCGTAAGCAATGGACAGCCCCAACAGCCTCTTTTGCAGAATGTTGGCGCGTTTGCTTTTTGGGGGCAGGAACTTTTTTGGATAGATACGCAAGGAAATGTATGGCATCAAACCTCTCTGCAAACAGCCCCTGTTCAGGTTTCGCAAGAACCTTTTTCCGTCGCGACAAAACAACCTTCTCAACTGCATATTTTTAAAGATCAGATATTTCTGGAAACGAACAATGAACTGTACTGGTTCAACGACAACGCCAAAGCGTTTCAAGAAGTTTTATCTCGGCCCAAGGAAATAGTGGTAAGCCCCGACGCCGGAAAACTTGTTATTTCCAACGGAGCTGAAATTATTCTTTTTTTCCTGGCGTCAGATTCACAGCAGCCCGCGCGACAAAAAGCGGAAACCGCGCTTATTACGCGTTTGGGCCAGGAAATTTCACATATAAGCTGGCTCAACTCGCACTATTTTTTATTTACCACCGGAGACAAGGTATACGCGACAGAAATTGATACGAGAGACCACGCGCAAGTAGAACTGCTCACAGACGTGCCCCACGAGGGATTTTTCTGGCAGCCGACGCAGGAACGCTTGTATATACACAGCGCAAACCAAATCCAAGCCTCCCAACCCTTCTGGCCGTAAAAAACGGATAACTAATTTTTTGCATTTACTATTTCAATAACCTCGGCCATAGTATCTACATATGTATCTGCTCCCTTCTGGACATATCCCTCTATCAAATTTCCTCTAAACGCAATAACATATGCGCCAGAGGCCTTTGCTGCCTGAATGCCAGAGTTTGAATCCTCCAAAATAAATGAAAGTTTCGGATCTACCTCCAAATTCTTAAACGCTTCTAAATATCCGTCGGGTTCTGATTTTGGATTCAAATCGGTACGTTCATTCAATGAGATAATTTGAGCAAATTTATCAGCAAATGAAAGTCTTGATAAAAGAGAATCAATCCATTTTCTTGGCGAAGAAGATACAATGGCTAACTTGAAATTCTGTGCGATAAGTTCTTTTGCTAACTCTTCTACGCCTTCCGTAACTTTTGCCCGAGCAAAAATACCGGCAGCTTCTTTGTCATATCGCCTACGGTACTCTTTATAATCTATTGAGTATCCAAGCTTCACTGCACGCTCGTACTCTCTGTTAACAGTTAAACCTACGGTATCTCCTAGTTTTTCAGCAATTTCTTTACCGAATACACTTACAATATCACCACCGTTACCAGCGCTCCACTCTCTTTCGGTATCTATTAAAACACCATCCATATCAAATATAAAAGCTTTCTGCATAAAGTTAATCTATATGAAAATGGGGGTTTTTACAATGCGTAATACACAAGGTACCTGGGAACCGCGATCGCGGAACTCAAGTACCTTATAATCCAAAGTGCTTTCGAAGGAATACGTCTTCCATAATTTTGTCTGCAATAATAATATTGACGAATGGCGCAACCTCGTATAACTCTGCCGCTAACTGTATTTCATTTTCGCATGGCCACGGACACACCCAGACACTTTTCTGTAACTGATAAAATCCCCATTGTTTTACTTTGTCTCGTAAAACTTCTCGAGCGTACCGGTGAGAGTTCTCGGGAATATCAAAAATCAACACTCGCCATCTTCCATCCCAATGACGTGGTTTTGTGATCTGCAAATCCTGTAGTTGAATTTCTTTGAACCTCTCTTTCCCTTTCCTTGTAAGTTGTATCTCAAACGTTCTGCCTTTTTTCTTTATCTGCAAAAACTTCCCATTTTTTAAGCCGTTCATCGATCTAACCACTTGTTTTTTGGTATAGCTCTTAGGAAATTTTCGCCCATTCTGTTCAAAAAGTTTTAAAGCAAGTACGGCACCGGGAGCCGCGGCTACCACAATTACCACTCCCGCAACTGCCAGAATACCAAAAACTTGTTTTGCAATCTCTGAATACCTACCTCCTCTCATAAATCTATTATATCCACACAGGTACCCGGGTCAAGCGATCGCGGTTCCCAGGTACCTCTACCGTTATTGTAAAGTATAACCAAAACCGCTAGTGCATTTCATACTAACGGTTTTGGTTACAGTAAAGCTGCTAACTAACTAGGGTTTATCGCTTCCGCCACTGGCGGGCGCGGCGGGCGCGCTTTAAACCGAATTTTTTGCGTTCGCGCATACGAGGATCGCGCGTTAAAAATCCAAGCGCTTTGATGTTTACCCGCAAGTCCGGATTAAATTTTATAAGCGCGCGCGAAATTCCCTGGCGAACAGCTTCAGCCTGCGCGTGCGGACCGCCCCCTTTTACAAAAATCGAAACGAAAAACTTTTTTCCCGGAGCCGCTTTTTCCAGCGAGTCTGTTATAATGGTTTGGTTCTCTTTTGTTTGCGCAAAATCTTCCAAAGACTTTTTGTTCACCAAAAAATCATCTTTCGCAGATTCGGTAAGCCGTATTCTCGCGATGGCGGTTTTTCGCCTGCCCACCGCTTCATAGTATGTGTTTTCGGTTTCTGCTTTCTTTACCATAGTTCTTATTGCGCGCCGCGCGTATTATTATTCAATGGTTAGCCGGTTTATTTGTTCCGGTCGCAACTTATTTTTGGGAAGCATTCCCCATACCGCTTTTCGCAGCACCTCTCCGGGACGCTCGGCAAACAATACACCCATTGGCTTTTCTTTTAAACCTCCCAGGTACCCGGAGTGCCGGTAATATTTTTTTTGCTCGGGTTTTTTACCCGAAATCTTTACTTGCCCAATATTTTTTACGGTTACAAAGTCGCCCACGTCTTTATACATCTCAAATTCCGCCTTGTTCTTCCCGCGCAACAACAAAGCCGCCTCAACGGCCAAACGGCCCAGCGCACGATCGGTCGCGTCTATCATATACGTTTTTCTTTCTGTTTGCCGCATACTGCTGTTCATTATACAAACTCCAAAATGGCCATTTGGGCGCCGTCTGACTTTCTGGCGCCTACTTTTGTAATTCTGGTATACCCCCCTTTTCGCTCTTTGTAACGGGGACTAATGTCTTGTAAAACTTTTTTTGCTATTGCCTCGTCAACATACAAAAGCAGGTTTCTTCGGGACGCTAACGTGTTCACCTTTCCTTTGGTAACTAATTTTTCAACCAAGGGGCGAACTTCTTTCGCCTTGGCTTCCGTGGTTTGAATTTTTTCCTTTTGCAAGAATCCCCGTATAACCGAAAGAAGCATTGCTTTGCGCACGCTGCCCTTTCGTGAAAATATTCTTCCGGACTTTCGTTTTTTCATATCTACTTCTTCGTGGATTTCTTTGCGGCCTTTTTCGCGACTGCCTTTTTCTTTGGCTTTTCCTCTCGGGTTGAAGCGGCAGTCGCCTTTTGGGCTTTTTCTTTTACCCCGCTCATAATAACTTCGAACTGCTGCAACAAAATTTGTGTTGCCTGGTAAAAGGCTTCTTCCGGGGTAATAGTGCCGTCTGTTTCCACTTCCACAAGCAAACGGTGAAAATCGGTTCTGTCCCCTACCCGCATGTCCTCCACTTTCGTGCTTACTCTTTTTACCGGCGTGAAAATGGCGTCCAGGGCGATAATTCCAATTTCTTGTTTTTCTTTTTTGTTTTCTCCTACCGGAACATATCCAACGCCTTTTTCAATTTGAATTTCCATTTCAAGTTCCGCTGATTTGCTGGTTAACTGCGCTATGGGTGCGTCTGTCGAAACCAATTCTACCTGGCTGGGAAGCTCAAAATCCGAAGCCAGAACCATTTTTTCTCCTCTCACCTTAAGAATAGCTTTTTGAGGAACATCGGAATGAAGCCGAAAACGAACTTGTTTTAAATGCAGTAAAATAGTAACTACATCCTCCATTACGCCTTCCATGGTAGAAAACTCGTGGTCGGCTCCTTTTATTTTTACCTGGGTTATCGCGGCCCCTTCCAAAGACGAAAGCAGCACGCGGCGTAAGGTGTTGCCAATGGTAATGCCGTAACCCGGGTACAAACTGGCAATCTCGAATATGCCTTTATTTCTGTTGCTTTCTAAAACTTTTGTTGGTTGTGACAATGGAATCATATAATAGTGTTACCGTGAGTAAAACTCAAAAATAAGCGGGATTTCGACAGTTGGAGCGACTTCGTCAAACGAAGGAACGCCCAGCACTTTTGCTTCGATTTTTTCTTTATCGAGCTGCAGCCACGTGGGGGCTGTGTATTTTTTTAGCGTTAACTTCGCGTTTTGAAATATTGTTTTTTGCGCGTGCTGCGGCTTTAAGGAAATTACGTCTTCGCGCCGCACCATATATGAAGGGATATTTACCGAACGCCCGTTTACCAAAAAATGCCCATGGGAAACCATTTGTTTTGCCTGTTTTCTGGTTGCCGCCACCCCCATACGATATACCGTACTGTCCAGCCTTTTTTCTAATTGCTGCATAAGCAGTTCGGCGGCGTTTAAACCCGCTCCTTTTCCAAGAGTTTGCACCACATACTGCTTAAACTGCCGTTCGCGCAGGTTATACTGGCCTTTGAGCTCCTGTTTTTCTTGCAGCTGCCGTCCGTATTCAGAAAGAGGTGGTGTCCTTCGTTTTCTTACAACGCCTTTTTGCATGGTGTTATACGCGCCTTATTTTTCTTGCCCGCGGCCCGTTATGGGGTACCGGTGTGTTATCTACAATCGAAATAATGTCGAAACCTTTCCCTCCGATAGAACGCAACGCGGAGTCTCGGCCAGACCCCACCCCGCGCAGCACCACAGCCAACTTTTCCATGCTTTTGCTTTGGGCGATATCCGCTATTTTTTCGGCTACCTTGGAAGCGGCAAATGGAGTTGCTTTTTTTGTTCCCTTAAAACCAATGGCGCCAGCTGAAGTATTCGCGATTACGTTCCCCTCCCCGTCAGTTAAGGTCATGAGCGTATTGTTGTAAGAACACAAAACATACACGCGGCCTTCCGCTATTTTTTTTGCTTTGGTTCCTTTTTTCGCAACTTTTCTCGCGGTACCTCCCGCGGCCGGCTGCGTTTCCTCTACCCCTTCTTCTCCTTTTTGAATAACGCGTTTTTTTCCCATATTATTATGTCGGCGAGGCTGCCGGTTTACGCCCGGACGTTACGGTTTTTCTTACATTTCCCCGTACGGTTCTGCTGTTTGTGCGCGTCCGCTGCCCGCGCACGGTTAAGCGCTTTGCGTGCCTGCTCCCTCGCCAGGAACCAATATCGTGCAGCCTTCTAATGTTCATCATAATTTCCCGCTTTAATTCGCCTTCAACATGATAATTCCCGTCAATAATGTCCTTAATTTTGTTCAATTCTTCGGCTTTTAAATCAGAAGCGCGGCGCGAAGCGTCAATATCCGCCTTTTGTAAAATCTTTTTACTTAAAGAAGCGCCTATTCCGTAAATATAGGTTAGGGCTACTCCTATGTGCTTATTGTCTGGAATGTTTACTCCCGCTAGTCGTGGCATATGTTATCCTTGTCTTTGCTTATGTTTTGGATTTTTTTTACACGTAACATACAAGCGCCCGCCGCGCTTTACCATTTTGCAATCTTTACAAATTTTTTTTACTGAAGATTGAACTCTCATAAATAACCTTACTTCCCCCTGTATACGATTCTTCCGCGCCTGGCGTCGTAGGGACTCACTTCTACCGTTACCTTGTCTCCCGGCAACACACGAATTTTGTGAATACGCAGCTTCCCCGACACATAGGCTAAAATTTCTTCGCCGTTCTCAAGTTTAACTCGAAATTGAAAACTTGGCAAGGCTTCTAAAACCTCCCCGGTTTTCCGCAGGTCATTCTGGTTATCGGCTTGCCCGTTCTCTTTATCGGTCATTTATTTTTCAATGGTAACAAAAAAATGCTTTATCGTCAACCCCCCGCTCTTACAGGGCCAGCTCCACCTCAACCCGAGATTGATCTTGGGGCACATGTTGAAGCCAAAATGGCCATAGCGAGAATTCCGCGGTTTCCAGGCTGGGAAAAGCGCTTATAATATTGGGTATATCTTTGCGTGAAACACCGCGAAGCCTGGCCTCCAAACCAGCTGAATCAAGGGCGGTATAAGCCTGCGCTGAAACATCCGCGCTTACTGCCATGCGTCCCGTGCTTATATTTACGGCCTCCACCGTATACGTTGCCCCAAATGTGTTGTCTTTTACCACCTGGATATCTTGCAAATACGACTCAAATAAGTGCCGAACCAAAAGCAAGGCGTCTTCTTTTGCGAAAGCAAGCGTGCTTACTTGTAAACTTGCTGTGTAAGTAAATTCTTCCAGCGCCGCTCCCTCTTGCACTAATGTATTATCCTGTAAAAGTTCGGTTTCCATTGCGCTTTCCAATACAATAAAATTTGGCGGTATTCGAGAAAGCAATGTTGCTTTGGCGTCCACCTCCAACTCTTGCAAAAGCTGCTGCTTTGCCGCTTCAATGTCGTTGGCGGTAACAACTGAAGTTTCGCCAATGGCGCCCCCGCTCATATTCACAGAAGACTTTCCATACACTTTTGTGTATAGTTCGGTGCCGGCTAATCCAGGCAAGGAGAAGTTTGAGGGGCCAATATTGTAGTCAGAACCCGCTTCTGCGGCCACGACCTGAACATCAACAATTCCCGGTGTTCCTCCTTGCGCGGCAGGCGCGGTTACCCGTTCGGTTGAACGAAACAGTTCCCCGTTTTCTGAAATAAACCGGGAGTTTGCCACCAGGGTTTGGCTGGCCGCGTTTTCGTTAAAAATCCGAATTGTGCCGCCTGCCTTTTCCTCACGTTCTTCTTTACCCGAAGCCCCAAAAGATTTTGTAGCTTCTTTTTCCTGCTCAAACAAACGGGCTGGGATAAGTTTTTGTCCTAGGTCAACGCCTTGTTGTCCTACCTGGGCTATAATTTGCTCTGCAATATGCAACTCGGTAATTTGGGGCCGTAAAATAATGTTTGCTTCCGCGAAAAAGAAGTGTATAAGCGCGAGGGGAGCTAAGAAAAACGGTAAAGCAAGCCACAATTTTTTAGACTTTAACGAAACTTCTCTGGTACCGTACAAAGAAGTTTGTTTTGCCATAACTTCTTCAATCGGAGTTTCGTCAAACTTTTTTGGGGGGAAAATATCTATAAGCTTTTTTGGCATTGGCATAGACAAATTCTGTTAAAAGAAAAACAGGGGTGTAGCGCGCGTCAAGGTTTTTTGGAGCGGCAATATGCGCACTGACGCCTGTGGGCAGTAAAATTTCCACGTGAGCCTTTCTTTGAAATGGCGCGTTTGTCGAGTCTTGCAAAGCGAATAATTGTAACATCTCTTGAAAGCGAACTCCGCGGCCAAACACATACACCCGGGGAGGTATGGAAATTTTCATTCCTCCCAGCTTTTCTTGAATTATTGTACCAAAATTATGCATTTCAGGCAATAGAAAACTATGCATTTGGGCCCGAACCTCTTCTGACAAATTGCCTTTCACATAGTCTTCTTCAAGCTCCCGGGCAATATTTTCTGCCATGCCGAATTTTTCAGAGAACACGTCGCGAAACCTGTTTCCACCCGGCGAAAAGCTTTTTGTTAATGCAAACATTTCCTTGTTTTGGGCAAGCACCTGCGTCTTTTCTTCCATAAAGTGCGCAAAAATACCCGGAACTCCTGTTTGCTGCGCCCCCTCAAACGGATGAACAAGGGAAACCGCCGCTATAGCATGCTTTTTTTGCAGTTTGGCCACAAAATCCGCGTAATCTTCGCGCAAAAAACTACCCAGTACAAAACCCTGCACCTCTTCCCCTTTGTACCCTTCCAGCTTATCTACCGCGTATCCTTCAATTTTCCAATGAAATACGTTTGCTTTTTGAATCACAAAATCACCCGGCAGAATACCAGACTCTTCGAAAATTTGGCGCCGCAACCTTCGCTCTGCCAGTTCGATCATTTTACCGGTAATACGGTACGCCTCGCCCCGTGTAATTTCGCTTGTTGGGCTTACTCTCACGACACTCTGTTCCATAGACTGAATTTCAAAGTACGGAGGGGCAAAACTTACCACCAATTGCCGTATGGGAAACGTGGCGCGTAGTTGCGAAAGCAGTTCGTCTAACACATACGTGCCGGGAAATGTGGCGCTGTGGTGAATCCCGTGCCGTTCAACCTGCGGCCCGTTTGGCGTATTGTACAAAAGCAAAAATACTAACGAGCGCTCGTCTACCGTTGTTGCCAAAGTGTAATTTCCCTTCTTTCCGCCAAATCCAGAAAAGATTGACATTATACATTCTATTGTACACCATTTTTGTTTACATAAAAACAATCCGCCCCAGGTTTTCACCCGGGGCTTGGTATTGTTGCTATGCAAGAATGGCGCGGAGGCGGCGGAGGCCGGAGGAGACGGATTCTTCTTTGGTAATTTTAAAATGGCCGAGCTGGCCCGTGCGTTCTACGTGCGGGCCTCCGCAGAATTCTTTACTAAACACATTCCCCTGTTTGTCTTGGGCTACATAAACCGAAACCACGTCGCCATACTTTACTCCGAATTCCATTTCAGCGCCCATTTGCATGGCTTCTTCTTTGGGCATTTCCTTGCGAATCATATCCAAGTTTTCTGCAATTTTCTGGTTCACCAAATCTTCTACTTGTTTAAGCTCTTCTGGCGACATTTTCTGCGGATGCGAAAAGTCTATGCGCAAGCGTTCTGCCGTAATGTTACTGCCCCGTTGGTGCACATACTCGCCCAAAACCTGCCGCAAAGCGGCCAGCAACAAATGGTGGGCTGTGTGCAGGCGCACAGTCTCTTCCTTGGTGTCTGCCAATCCCCCTTTAAATTTCTTTTTTGCCCCGGCCCTCGAAATTTCCTGGTGCTTTTTAAGCTCTTCTTTAAAGCCGGCTTCATCCACGCTAATCCCCTTTTCACGCGCCAAATCCAAGGTAACTTCCAGGGGGAAACCGTAACTTTGGTATAGGTTAAATGCCTTTTTCCCGGAAATATTGCCAGAGCTTAATTTTTCAAATTCTTTTAAGCCGTTTGCCAAAGTTTCACGGAACCGGTTTTCTTCTTTTTGAATGGTTTCTTTAATCAGAGTTTCGTACTCGGCAAGCTCGGGATAATGGCCGCTGTAACTTTCGATGACGGGCAGAGCTAGTTCTGCGAATTTACCCTGTTCCATTCCAAGAACGTCGGCATAACGCACGGCGCGGCGCAAAAGCCTGCGCACAAAATAGCCACGGTCGGTGTTTGACGGCAACACGTTATCTCCAATCATAAACACGGCTCCTCGAATGTGGTCTGCAATTATGCGAAAAGCCTGCAAAGATGACGGAGGTCTAGATGACGGAGGTCTGACCTCCGTCATCTTTGGTGTGTACTGCGCTCCGGAAAGCTCCTCAATTTTCTTAATTACAACAGAAAGGGTATCTATTTTGAATATATCACTGTCGCCGTTCTTGGCTGCCACAATGCGCTCTAATCCCCCGCCAAAATCCACATTGCGCTGGGCCAGCTTTGCAAAACTGCCGTCTTCCTGCTTTTGGTACTCCATAAACACGGAATTTCCAATTTCCATAAACCTGCCGCAATCGCAGTTTGGGTGGCATTTCTCGCCAAACTTTGTGTCGTGCGGCACATCCGCAAACTCAAAAAACACTTCTGAATCCGGCCCTCCAGGCTCGCCCGCGGGCATATTCTCTGGCACACCAGCTCGACTCCACCAGTTTTTCTTCGCCCCGTAAAACAAAATATGGTCTTTTGCTATGCCAAGCTTCTCCCATATGGCGGCGGCCTCCTTATCTTTGGGAATGTTGTTTTTTTCGTCGCCTTCAAAACAGGTTACCCAAAGCTTTTCTTTGGACAAACCAACTTTTTGGGTAAGAAATTCAAAAAACCAGGAAAGCTGCTCTTCCTTAAAATAGTCGCCCAGCGACCAGTTTCCCAACATTTCAAAAAATGTGGTATGGCGGTTGTCGCCCACTTCGTCTATATCTTCTGCGCGAAAGCATTTTTGGGAATCAGCAAGCCGCGTGCCCAAAGGATGCTTTTGCCCCAGCAAATACGGAATTAAAGGCTGCATACCCGATCCCGTAAACAACGTCGTGGGGTCGTTCTCGGGCGCCAAAGCCGCGGAAGGGATTATTTTGTGTCCCCTTTCTTCAAAAAATTTCAAATGTAAATCTCGAATCTCGCTTAAACTCATTTTCGTAGTATATCACAAAAATTCAGCAGGGATGAAAGTTCATCCCTGCTATACGACACGTCTTTAGTGCAATTGAGCTTTATGAGCGCGTAACGACCTCTCGCCCTTCGCCACATGTCCGCAGTTTGGACAACGTAGATCGATTTCTTCTTGAACGTAACTAGCCACAGATCGCAAAGGATCTGCCCCACATTGAACACACCTCTCATATGCGCCATAGGCGTCCTCATCGACCACCACGTCCCCGCCGCATTTGGGGCAATCCTTCAAATGGAATAGATTATTCATCGCCCCTCCTCAATGAGCTATGCAATAATTCCTCCGGCGAGCATTTGTTCCCCCTGATACAGCACTGCCAGCTGCCCAGGTGTTATGGCCCGTTGCGGAGCGCTAAACACGAGTTTACCTGAATTTCCTGTACTGTCAACCTGGAAAACTCCGGGCGCAGGAGTCTGGCGATAACGAATGCGAGCTTCAACAACCTCATTTTCTGGTTTGGAAAACCAGTTTATATAAGTAATTTTTACCTCTTTTTTAAGCAAATCGTCTCCGTTCGCGCTTACGGTAACCGTATTTTTCTTTACGTTTTTATCAACCACGAAATACGGCCCGCCGCCCAGCCCAAGGCCTTTGCGCTGGCCGATTGTGTAATACACAGCTCCTTCGTGCCAGCCAAGCACGTTTCCTTGCATATCTACAATATTTCCGGGCTTGGCTGGAATATATTCTTTTAAGAAGTCCACAAAATCCACCTTGCCCACAAAACAAATGCCCTGGCTGTCTTTGCGTTCGGCATTGGGCAAACCAAACTTTTTGGCGAGTTTGCGCACTTCGGGTTTAGTGTACTCGCCAATAGGAAATATTACCCTATCTAAAACCCCTGGCTTTATGAACGACAAAAAATAAGACTGGTCTTTGTTTTGATCTTTTGCCATAAAAATAGCGCTATTGCGAATCCTTGCATAATGCCCTGTTGCCACATAATCTGCCCCAAGCTCCATTGCCTTGTCGAAAAACAAGCCAAACTTAATTTCTTTGTTGCACATAACGTCTGGGTTTGGCGTAATGCCCTTTCTGTAACCCTCGAGCAAATACCGGACTACCCGCTCTTTATATTCTTTAATAAGGTTTATGGAATAAAACGGAATGCCCAAGTGAGCGGCGGCCAAGCGGGCCATGCGCTCATCGTCTTGCGCAGAACAACTTTCTCCGAAGGGGTCTTCAGCAGACCAGCATTTCATCAACATTCCGGTCACGTCAAACCCGGCCTTTTTGAGCAAGGCCGCAGACACGGAGCTGTCCACTCCGCCAGACATTGCCACAATTACTTTTTTCATATGTTTAAGAGAATCTATCGGCGACGGTGGAGGCGGCAAAGGATTCCGGCTTTATTTTCGGCTCAAATCCGTTGCCGCGGATAAGCCCGGTTACCTCTTTTACCATATCGCGCGTTATGCCCTTTTCGCCAATATCGGCGTGAATATACTTAAATTCGTAGTCCACGCCCTGCTCCGCCGCCTTTGTCGCAAAATTTTCGCGCAGCCATAAAGCAAGCTGGCAAGAAAGCATTACTTCTTCCATAATGCGCTGGCGGCGGCTGGGGAACGGCCGCGATTCATAATGCACGCGGCGCAGGAAAAATCTGCCGCCTTGCTGTTTTCGCAGTACCACAATAACCACCGGAAACGTAGGGTCTTGGGTAGCGGAAGAATCGCACCCAACAATTACCTCGTAGGTTTTATGGGGGATTTCCCGCATATATGTTACCATTTCTGCCAATACCTCCTGCAAAGAAAGCACCCCTTTTGTGGGGCTAAAAAACTTTTCGTTTAAAAAGTATTCCATAAATTCTCTATCCTATCACGAAACAGCATTCTTTACCAGCGAGATGAATTCTTCGGCATCCAGCGAAGCGGAGCCCACCAACGCGCCCTGCGCTCCCGCTTGCAGAAACGTTTGGATATTCTTGCTGTTTGTGCTTCCCCCGTACAGAATGGGCGTGGTTTTAAGCGTTTCTCTCATCTTGGCAATTCGCGCGGCCACGAGTTTGGAATCTGCCGCATCGCCGCCTTCCGAACTAATCGCCCATTCGGGTTCGTACACCACGATAAGGTTTTCGGCGTCTGCGGGCGTTTCTTCGTTCTCCCCAACACATAGCACAACGCGCAAACCAGCCTCCAACGCCGCCTTCGTTTTCTTTCGAACCATTTCCTGTGTTTCACCAAGGTATTTTGCGCGCTCTGAATGCCCCAAAATTACATACGTGCAGCCAAGTTCTTTGAGCATTCGCGGCGAGATTTCGCCCGTAAAAGCTCCTTTCCCTTCCCAAAAACAGTTTTGCGCCCCCATTTCCACATGTTCTGAAGGCAGTATGTACGAAATAAACGGAAATGGCGGGCATAACACCACCTTGCTTCCCTGTGTATTCGCAACGCCTTCTTTCACGCGGTTTGCCAGCGCCAGCGCTTCGTCCAGCGTTTGCGGGTTCATTTTCCAGTTTGCTATAATATATAGTTCTTCATTCATATTGCTTTGCTTCTTTCTTGAATTGCTTACATTGGCGGTTCAACCACCAGCCAATAAGAATAAACATAACCAATACCAATACCGTTCCCACCTCGTGGGCATACCGGCCAAAGGTCTCCCAGTTTTCACCGATAAGCACGCCAATATACGTAAGAAATAGCGACCACAAAAAAGAACCAATAAACACATAGATAACAAAGGGCGCTACTTTCATTTTAGCCACTCCGGCCGGTATGGGAAGAAACCCCCGGATCCCGGGAATAAGCCTGGTTACAAAAATAATGGGTACGCCGTATTTTTCAAACAGGCGTTGGGCAGTTTCTATGTCGTGGTGGGTTACTAATACATATTTCCCGTATTTGTATAAAAACGGCAACCCAACATACCGCGCAAGGGCGTACGTACACAGCGTTCCCACAATATTCCCCAACGCCCCGACAAGCGCAATGGTCCAAATGGAAAAATGTCCCTGCGAAGCAAGAAATCCCGAAAACGGCAAAATAATTTCAGAAGGCACCGGGATAAAAGAACCTTCAAGCGCCATGAGCAAAAAAATACCCGCGTACCCGCCCGATTCAATTGCTTCAATGATAAATTCGGTAAGCAGTTCAAGTATGCCCATGCGTTTTATTGTTTTCGTAAAAATTCCGCGGCTTTTTCCGGTTCAATAGTGGAAATTTCAATGCCGCTTCCCAGTTCAAAACCGGCCCACGTGGAGGTTTTGGGCAGAATTTCCCAATGCCAGTGGTAGTGGTCGTAGTTTCCCTGATCCGCGGGAGCCGTGTGCAAAAAATAATTATAATCCGGGTCTTTTAAGCCTTTGTACAGTTTTTTCATGGCTGCCAAAAGGGCGTCGGCTAAATCCTCGCGTTCGCTCTCGGACGTGCGCTCAAAATACGCCAAATGCTTTTTGGGATAAATCCGTGTTTCAAACGCAACGCGCGAAGCAAAAGGACATACCACCACAAACCGGTCGTTTTCGTATACAATGCGCTGCTTGTCTTTTCGGTCCCATGCCAACATTGTACAATGAATGCATTTTTTTGTCTGCTCAAAGTACCGTAAAGAACCCTCTAAACTGCCTACCACGTCGTGGTCCGTAACCGGAATCGCGATAAGCTGTGAGTGCGGATGAGCTATGGTGGCGCCGGCTTTTGGCCCTTTGTTTTTAAAAATGGAAATATGGTTTACAAAATCTTTATCCTTCAAGCTTTCGTACCTTGCGTGATACACGTCAATAAGCTCTTTTACCTGTTCTGTGGAAAACTGCGGAATATCTTTGGTGTGGTCTTTGGTAACGATAACTTCGTGGAACCCGGCGGCGTCGGCTGACTGGTACGGCCCAATAATTTTTGTGGTAAACGAAGAACGCGGCGTGAACGCTGGATACTTGTTTGGTAATGATATGGTCGTCCACTTTTCCGGAACGCATATACTGCCTTTTGGGAGTTCAACTTCTCTCCCTTGCAACAGCGCGTAGGTGGGACATTCCTGGTCGCTTAACTCGTCAAACGGGCATTGTTTTTGAGCTTCCTTCCATTGTTTTCGTTCGCCGTTTCGCAATTCGGCGCGAAAGGTTTCCGGGCGCCTGGCTCGTCCGGTAGCAATAACCACCCAGTCTTTGGAAACCGGGTCGAATCGCAACTCCGACGGCGCTTTGGGGTTTTCAATCATATTTTCTCACAAAGGCGTTCCGGGAAACCCGCAACACCTCGAATAGTATGGTTGGAGAAAAACCGACTTTGCTTTTCTCGTCGTTTACCCAGGTGACGGGTATTTCCCGTATAGTATACCCGCGTTTTTTCGCGATAACCAGGGCTTCCACGTCAAACACCCATCGGTCAATAGTAGCTCGGGAAAATATTTCCTGGGCGGCTTTCGCGGAAAATCCCTTAAATCCGCACTGCGTGTCCCAAATCCCCCACAACCCGGAAAATAGTTGGACCACAAGGTTAAAAGCGTCGCCCATGCGTCGGCGCCACCAGGGCTGGGGCACGACAATCGTGGCTCCTTTCACGTCGCGAGACCCAATAACCACCTGGAATCCTTTTTCGAATTCCGGCCACATATTTTCTACCTGATCCACGGTAGTGGCATTGTCGGCGTCCATAAACAAGCGAAACTCCCCTTTTGCCTCCAGCATTCCTTTGCGCACCACATACCCTTTTCCATGGTTTGGTTGAAAGTCAATAACGCGCAGGTTTTCTATATCTGCTTTCATGTTTTCTGCGACTTGAACCGTATTGTCCGTAGAACCGTCGCTTACCGCCAGAATTTCGTATCCGTAGCCTTGCTTTTCCAGGTACGCGTCCACCGCCCGCAGCGTTTTTGGCAGCCGTTTTTCTTCGTTGTACGCCGGAATAATAACCGACAGTTTTAAACTGGGCATTGCTTTATTTTACCACAAAAGAAAACATGAGGCGAGTGGAAAAAATCCCCAGCTTCGATTCCACCCATGGTCAACAACTCTTGCGTATGCCAGAATTGTTTTATACAATATATTTATATGGCACGACCATTTACCCGTATCGCAAAAGAAGTTCTTCAATTTCTGAACACCGGGCCAAAACCGACTGGCTATCGCGGCAGGTCACCATATCCTTTTCTTTTTTTGAATGAGCTAAGAGAAATGGTAGGTGATAACGACGGCTTCCATGAAGTAGAACAACGACGAAAACTGTCTCAAGCATTCTGGAATCTAAAGAAAAACCGCCTTGTTATTATAAAACAAAAAACCGACGGAACGTTTGTTGTAGAGCTTACAGAAAAAGGAAAACGCAAGGTGAAAGAATTTCAATTTGTCGATCTTAAAATTCCCATACCAAAGAAGTGGGACGGCAAATGGAGAATTATTATTTTCGATATTCCCAACAAACGAACTGCGGGACGCGAAGCTCTGCGAAACAAACTAAAAGCCCTGGATTTTTCCCAGCTTCAAAAAAGCGTATGGGTATTCCCCTATCCGTGTGAAGCGGAAATTGAATTCATCGTTGAATTATTCAAACTATTCCCATACGTACAAATCATCGAAGCAACAAAAATAAAAAACGACGCCAGCCTCCGTAAATACTACCGCCTCTTCTAACACAGACTACAATGACTATCTAACAACTTTAGCATACGCCAGAGTTATTAGATAGAGAAACGCGCAAGAAATCTTCTTTGGACGCGTCTATTGTATTAATTGCTGTTTATTCATTTACTTGTTTCGTATCGGTTAAAACTTCTGCGCCGGTGGCGGTTACGAGAATAGTGTCTTCAAAATGGGCGGCTAACGAGCCGTCTTTGGTTTCAAACGTCTGGCCGTCTTTGGCGCGCTTTACCGCGTCTCCTCCCATAGTAACCATAGGTTCAATGCAAATAACCATGCCTTCTTTTAATTCAGTTCCCGTGTGCCGCTTACCGTAGTTTGGAATTTGGGGTTCCTCGTGCAAGTCCTTGCCAATGCCGTGGCCGCACAGCTCGCGCACAATTCCGTATTGCTGGCCGGTTAAAAAGCGTTCTATGGTATTGCCAATATCGCCTACGGTAATTCCCGGACGCACTTTTTTTATGCCCAGCCGTAACGCTTTTCTGGTAATCCGCACCAGCCTGGCTGCTTCATCTGAAATTTCGCCAACCGGCACGGTACGAGCCATGTCTAAATAAAACCCTTTCCAAGTTAAACCCAAATCAAGCGTAATAATATCGCCCTTGTTTAGCACCTGCCTTGCTAAAGGAATAGCGTGCACCACCTGGTTGTTTACGGACGTGCACATTACAGCGGGAAACCCCTGATAATTCAGAAAAGCAGGCTTGGCGCCTGCTTTCAGAATTTTTTCCCTGGCCATTTTGTCCAGTTCAGCCGTGCTCACACCCGGCTTTACCCCGACAAGCAGTTCCTTCATAATTACAGCAAGCATACGCCCCCCCTCCCGCATTATTCCAATTTCCTGTGAAGTTTTAATAGATATCATTAATATCTTCAAATACTGAGGCAACCGAACGGTTACCATTAACTTCTCGTATTGGACATCCATTACTTCTTAAATAATCTAGTACTGGCATAGTTCTTTCTGCATACTCTTTCAAGCGTGTTTTAATTGTTTCAGCGTTGTCTAATCCTTCACGGCGCATCAGTTTTGAACCATCTATTGGACAAACCGCTAGATTTTTTGTTTCTTCATTTGAGAGAATAGAATGACGCATTAACTCGCAAATACGTCGGTGGGAATTTCGATAAACCGACTGATCGGCATCAAGTTCTATCCAATAAGCAACAACATTATTGTCACCATATAGCGCTTTAAGGAATGGGAAAAGCTGTTCAGCCTCGTATAATGTTCGCAAAGAACCACTTGTTACAATATTCCTTTGCGCTTCATGCAAGCGTCGAATTTCTTCCTTCATAATATGAGCTACAACTGGCGGGCTCATAAGAATTCCACCTTCCCAAAGTTTTCTTTCCTCGCCTGCATAATATTTTTTCCCTTCCACTACTACATAGTCTTCGTCTTTTACGTTACGAAACCATGCTTCTAGTGCCCTACTTGAATCTAGGTGATAGAAGCCGCTATGATCAGCCAAGAGACCTGCTTGAGTACCCTTTCCTGAACCGGGAGGTCCAAACAATAAAACCGCCTGTAATGGATATTCTTTAGAATGCGTCATAGTCGCGCATTTGGAGCTGGGCGCGTATTTGGCGCATAGTTTCCAAGGCCACATTTACCATAATAAGCAGGGCTGTGCCGCCAAGCAAAAAGGAAAACGCGGTAATGCCCGTACCTTTTTGAATTAAGAACGGCATAATGGCCACGGTGCCCAAAAACAAAGCCCCAATAAGCAATACCCTGTTTAAGATATACGAAATATGGGTTGCCGTTGAGGGCCCCGGCCGTACGCCGGGAACAAACCCGCCCATTTTTTGCAAGTTGGTGGAAATGGACTTTGGGTCGAATGTTACTGCCGTGTAAAAAAACGTAAACATTCCTACCAACAAAAAGTAAGCTGCAATATACGGCCAGGAACTTGGATCTAAATATGTTTGGAAAAATCGGGCAACATTTCCCATAAAACCTTCCGATCCCAGGAAAAAGTTGGCAATCATGCCCGGAAACGTAAGCAAAGATAAGGCAAAAATAATGGGAATTACGCCCGCCGGGTTTACGCTTAAAGGCAAATAGGTAGAGGTTCCGCCGTATACTTTATTTCCCCGCACGCGCTTTGCGTAGGAAACCGGAATATTCCTGCGGGCCTCGGTAACAAATACCACGCCCGCAATAACGGCAACGGCCATTGCAAAGAATCCGGCCAGTGTAAGCGCGCGGGAAGGATCGAAGTCCACAAACAACTGGCGTATGCTGCCTGGGAATTCAGCAACAATACCCGCGAAAATAAGCAGGGAAACTCCGTTTCCAATGCCTTTTTCCGTAATAAGTTCTCCTAACCACATTAACAACACTGTTCCCGCTATTACGGTAATTAACGCGGTAACATAGTCAACGGGAGTAATCTGCCCAATAATGCCTTGCCTGCTTAACAATGTTAAGAACCCATACCCCTGCACTAGGGCAAAAGGCACGGTAAGCATACGGCCATACTGGTTAAACTTTTTGCGACCTGCTTCACCTTCTTCTTTGTACATTCGCTCCAAAGGCGGAAAAATCATGGTAAGCAGCTGCATTACGATAACGGCCGTAATATACGGGCCCATTCCAAGCATTACGATAGACAAGTTGTCTAAGGCTCCGCCGGTAAACAAGTTCAATAGTCCGAGCAATTCGTTTTGCTGGAAAAACGCCTGCAGCCGAGAAGCGTCAATTCCAGGAATAGGGATATTTGCCATGAACCGAAAAATAACAAACACGCCTAGGACAAACAGGATTTTATTTCGGAGCTCTGCAAGCTTGAATATCTGAAGAATTCTCTGGAGAATAGTGTTCATATTATGTAATACTGCCGCCCGCTTTTTCTATTTTTTCTTTCGCGGATTGCGAAACCTGGCATTGTTCTACGTGAAAGGCTTTGGTAAGCTCGCCGGTTCCCAAAATTTTTACTGCGGGCATCCTTTTCCCTATTGTACCTAAAAGACGCTTTTCCGCCAAGGTAGCGGGTTTTATGGTTTCGCCCTTTTCAAAATGCTCTTCCAAAAACCCAACATTAAAAGCAACCGTGTCGCTGTAGCCCGATCGTTTATACCCGCGCAGTTTGGGATATCGCTTAATAACTTCCCGTATCCGAGGTTGAAATCTGGCGCCCGCCCTGGATTTTTGGCCCTTCATACCGCGCCCGGAATACGTGCCCCGTTTGCCTCCCCGGCCAACGCGCTTTGCTTTACGAGCCTTGTGTGTTTTCCGCACTTGATGTATCTGCATCTTTTTTCTTTGAAACTTTTAATTTTTTTAAAGCCTCAATGGTTACCAACGCATTGTTTAGTTTATTATGCGTTTTCGACAAAAACTTTCCCGAAATATTATGGATTCCCGCGAACTCGCATACAATACGCACCGGTCCGCCGGCAACCAAACCGCGGCCGCCTTTTTGCGGCTTCAACAACACGCGGGACCCGCCAAATTTTGCCTCCACTTCATGAGGAATAGTTCCCTCTACGATAGGCACGGTTATGGCTTTTTTCTTTGCCTGCCTGGTCGCTTTTTCCACGGCTTGCGCCACGTCGGATCCTTTTGCGACGCCCACGCCCACGCGGCCTTGTTTATCGCCTGAAATTACCACTGCCCGAAAACGAAATCTGCGGCCGCCCGCCGCGACCCTTGTTACGCGGGCCAGGTCAAGCAATTTTGCGTCTGACTCCTGGCGTTCCCGCGAATCATTTTTCCTGCCGCGAGAAGGCCTTCCCCCTTGCGCCCCGCCGCGCTGAAAACCACCGCGGCCCCGCGGTCGCTGTTCCCGGCCCGCGGTATAAGCCTGTTTTTTTTGTGTGGATTCGTCTGCCATACTCTTTACAATAAAATTCCTTGTTCTCTGACTGCCTGGGCTAAGGCTTTCACGTTCCCGTGGTATTTGTATCCTCCCCGGTCAAAAACAACGGTTTGTATTTTTTGTTCCCTGGCAAGCTGCGCGATATCTTCCCCAAGCTTTTTTGAGCGTTCTACCCCGGTTTTTTTAATCTTTACGTCGGAAACCGCGGCCAGGACTTCTCCTGTCTCGTCGTTAATAAGCTGGGCGTACAAATGCTTGTTGGAACGAAACACCGCCAAACGAGGCTTGTGTGCCGTCCCTGAAACGCGAGCGCGTACCCGCTTATGCCTGATCTGCCTTCCTTGTCTTCTTGATATCTTCGTCATATTATTTCGCTCCGCCGGCGCTTACCGCTTTCTTGCCAAGTTTTCGACGGATAACCTCGCCTTCATAATGAATTCCCTTCCCTTTGTAGGGTTCCGGTTTCTTTACCATTCTAATTTTGGCGGCAAACTGCCCTACCTGCTCTTTATCAATTCCGCCCACTGTAATAACGTTTTTCTCAACGGAAACTACCATGTGCTCTGGGGTTTTTAGTTTTACCGGATGGCTAAACCCAACCTGCAGCGCGAGGGAATCGCCCTCTACCGCCGCTTTATATCCCACTCCTTCAATTTCCAGTTTCTTTTCATATCCCTGCCAAACTCCTTGAATCATATTGAAAAGCAGCGTTCTGGTCAAACCCCACAAAGCCCGAGCTTGGTTCGTTTCCTCTTTTACAGTTACCGCAATTCGGTTTTCCTGCTTTTTAATTTCAATCTCATTGCGAAATTCGCGGGAGAGTTCTCCCTTTGGCCCTGTGCAGGTAACTTTTCTTCCTTCAATCCGCACATCCACTCCCTGGGGTATTTCTATGGGTTGTTTTCCTACTCTAGACATACTATTTACCAAAGTTCACAAAGAATTTCTCCGCCAACCTTTCCTTTTCTTGCTTCAGAATCCGTCATTAACCCTTTCGACGTGGAAAGAATCGCGAATCCCTGGCCGCCGCGTACCCTTGCAATATCAATGGACGAGGCGTATTTCCGCTGGCCTGGCTTTGAAACGCGCCTTAACCCCGTAATTTTCGCTTCTTTTCCTTTATACGCCAAACGAATTTCAATAGTCTTTTTGGTCCTTTTCCCTTTAAAATCTATGCTTTTTACAAACCCTTTTCTCTCTAAAATTTTCGCTATCGCGTATTTTATTGCAGAAAACGGAACCTCAAGCGTATCTTTGTTTACGGCTTGCGCGGTTTTTATTCTATTTAACATGTCTGCAATGGGGTCTATCATAGTGTTTTACCAAGACGATTTTTTAACACCGGGAAGTTTTCCCTCGTTTGCTAATTCCCGAAAACAAATACGGCATAAATCAAAATCCCGTAAATAACCGCGTTTCCTGCCGCACCGAAAACAACGGTTGGTCTTCCGGCTGGAATATTTTGGTTTCTTTTTCGCTTTTGATATTTGGGCTTTACTTGCCATAGTATTATTGCTCTTCTTTTTTAAACGGAAACCCTAATTGTTGAAACAATTCTATTCCTTCTTCTTTTGTCTGAGCTGTCGTTTGCACGGTAACTTGCAGTCCAAACATATCTTTTACTTTTTCCGGGGAAATTTCAGGGAAAAAAATGTGTTCTTTTATTCCCAAGGCAAGGTTTCCTTTTGCGTCTACCGTGGACAAGTCAATACCCCGGAAATCGCGCGACCTGGGCAACACAACGTTTACCAAACGATCTAAAAACTGGTACATGCGCTTTCCCCGCAGGGTTACTTTTGCTCCCACCGGGCTGCCTTCGCGCAATTTAAAACCCGCAATGGACTGTTTGGCCTTGGTAAGAGTCGCGTGCTGGCCCGCGATGGCAGATACATCCTGCGTAATTCCGTCTAGTGTTTTACGGTAGTCGTCCCCCGCCCTTGAAGTAATCAATCTGCCAAATCCGGTGTTGATTACCGCTTTTTCCATTTTAGGCACTGCCATAATGCTGGAATAACCAAACTTTTTCCGCATGGCAGGGATGACTTCCTTTTCATATTTCGTTTTCATGTCTGTCATATACATCGTAATCTACAATTCTGCTCCGCATTTTTTACATATACGCGACTTTTTCCCATCAGACGCCCGGTATCCCACCCTTGTCGCTTTTTGGCATTTGCCGCATACAATTTTTACCGAAGATACGTTTACGGGTAAAGGCATTTCTATTATTTGCCCTTTTTCTCCCGCCTTTTTTGCCCGAACATGCTTTTTCTGCATATGAATTCCTTCCACAACAATTTTAGCGTCTTGGGGCAGCGCTCGAATTACCTTTCCCTTTCTTCCCCGGTCTTTCCCCGCTATCACTAGTATATTGTCGCCTTTCTTGATTTTCATAGCGTTATAAAATTTCCGGCGCTAAAGCCGCAATCTTGGTAAACCCTTTTTCCCGGATTTCGCGGGGAATCGGCCCAAAAATACGGCCGCCCTTTGGTTCTTTGTCCTTTTCTAAAATTACCGCCGCGTTTTCTCCAAAGGAAATGTACGACCCGTCTGCCCGTCTGAATGGTTTTCTCTGCCGCACGATAACCGCTTTTACCACTTCATGTTTCTTTACGGGTCTTCTGGGTTCAGCGGCTTTTACGGCGGCTACCACAATGTCTCCAATCTGCGCGTACCGTCTCTTTGTCCCGCCCAGTATGCGAAAGACCTGAATGGTCTTGGCTCCCGAGTTATCGGCTATTTTTAATTTTGTTTCTGTCTGGATCATACTTTCCCTATAACTATCCAATGCTTGTCTTTACTTAAAGGCCGGCTCTCTTCGATTATTACACTATCCCCTATCTGATACGTGTTTTCCGCGTCGTGCGCCTTATAATTTTCATGAACCCGAATTCTACGCAGGTATTTGGGATGCTGCTTTATCCTTTGCACTTCAACCACCACGGTTTTGTCCATTTTGTCTGAAACTATTTTTCCCGTAAGTCTTCGTTTGGCCATATTATTGTTGTTTTTTCTTTCCCATGGTTGCGATTCTGGCGATTTCGCGCCGTAGTTTTCGAATTTCCCGCACATTCTTTACTTTACCGGAAGGCAAGTCAAACCGCAGTTGCTGCAATTTTGCTTTGGCGTCTGCTGCCAGCTTTGCCAATTCCCTTTCGGTTTTCTTTCGCAAATCTTTCGCTTTCATCCCGTTTATTTCTTTATAAACTTTGTTTTTACGGGCAGTTTTGCCGCCGCTTTCCGCAATGCATCCCGTGCTTCTGTTTCCTTAATTCCGTCTACTTCAAATAATACGCGCCCCGGTTTTATGGCAGCCGCGTAGTGGTCCACGCCTCCCTTTCCGCCTCCCATGGGGACTTCGGCTCCTTTCTTGGTAATGGGCTTGTCGGGAAACACGCGAGTCCACATTTTTCCTCCTTTTCTTAAATACCGGATAATCGCTCTTCTGGCGGCTTCCAGCTGCCTGGCGGAAATCCACATTGCCTCCTCCGATTTTAACCCAAAAGAACCAAAAGAAATTTCAGTTCCTCTTCTTTCCAATCCCTTCGATCTGCCCTTCATCCATTTTCGATGTTTTACTTTCTTGGGTGTCAACATACATTCATTCGAATTTCTCCCCTTTATAAAACCAAACTTTTACTCCAATCATTCCATACGTTGTTTTCGCTTCCTTTAAGGAATACTCAATCCGCGCCCGCAGTGTCTGCAAGGGCAAACGCCCCTCTTTTTGTATTTCTTTTCTGGCAATGTCAGCGCCTCCCAGCCTTCCGGATACTTCAATTTTTACCCCCTGAATTCCTTTGTTCGCCATTACTTTCTGAATGGTCTGCTTCATTACTCTCCGGTACGGCATTCTTCGTTCCAGCTGCGAAGCTACCCATTGGGCGGTTAAGGACGAAGAGTCCCAGGGGTTTTTCAGTTCGCGAATTTCCAAACGAATTTCTTGCTTTCCTGGCTCCGCTTGCTCTCGGTATCTGCTTTTTTTATCTTTCTCTAAAACTTTTCCGATTTCACGCTTTAATTCCTCAATGCCGGAACCGCCTCTTTGAATAATTAAACCGGGACGCGCCGTATTGATAAATACCGTAACTTTGCCGCCAAATCGCTCGATTTCTATGTCTTCAATTCCGGCTTCCTTCAATTTTTGTTCCAGGTAATTCCGGATAAGAAAATCTTCCCGCAGGGCTTTTGCGTATTTGTCTTTTTGGAACCATCGGGAAAACCAATCTGCGGTATCTCGTAAACGAAATGATTTTGGGTGGACTTTGTGTGACATGGTTATATTGCTTTTCTTCGGAAAATTTTCTTTAAGCTGCCTTCTGTTTTTGGCTTTGTCATATCTTGGGTAGGCCGAAACTTTGGTTTCCCGCCCAAACTGGCTTTGCCAGATTGCGGCGGGCCCGCCTGATTGTTAGCCTCTGGCTGACTTTCGGCGGGTTTAGGCGATACAACCGCCGCGCTAGGCGCTATTTCGTCCAGTATTAAAGTAATATGCGAAGTCTTCTTTTGAATAGGGTACGCCCTGCCCCGCGCCCGTGGGCGATACCGCTTTAATTTTGGGCCTTCGTTTACCGTTATTTTTGAAACATACAGGTTTGCCTCTTGCAATTGCAAGTTATGTGTAGCAGAAGCTATGGCGGAACGCAACACCTTTCCCATGGGTTCTGCGGCGCCCTTTACGGTATAACGCAAAATAGCCCGGGCTTCTGAAACCTTTTTTCCCTTTAACAAGTCGGCTACAAGCCGTACTTTTCGGGGCGCTATTCTCAAATATTTGTGTGTTGCTGAAACTTGCATATACAAAAATTATTTCTTTGGCTTGGCAGCCGGTCCCGCCGCCGCTGGCGCCGTTCCCGCAGCCGCTCCTTTTTGTTCTATCTCTTTCTGCATTTTTCCGCCATGCCGGACGAATTTTGTGGTAGCTGAAAATTCTCCCAACTTGTGCCCCACCATGTCTTCTTGCACCGATACTGAAATAAACTGTTTTCCATTATGCACCCCAAAGGTAAACCCAATCATTTCCGGGGTTATAGTGGCATGGCGCGCCCACGTTTTCACAACGGTTTTGTCGCCGGCTTTCATTCCGGCAAGCTTTCCTCGTAACCGTTCGTCTATGTATGGTCCTTTTTTAATCGATCTTGACATAGTATGTTATTTTTTCTTTTTCTTCTTTCTTCTTTGCACAATAAAGGTATTCGTCCATTTCTTCGCTTTCCTGGTTTTTACTCCCAGGGCGTGTTTCCCCCAGGGAGTTTTTGGGTATTTCAATCCCACAGGAGTACTTCCCTCTCCTCCGCCATGAGGATGGTCTACCGGGTTCATGGCCGTTCCTTTTACGTGGGGCCTTCTTCCTTTAAGCCTTTTATGGCCCGCGTTCTTTACCCTGCCGTACATAAATTCCGGATTCGAAACCGCGCCTATGGTCGCGAAGCATTCGCTTTGAATCCTGCGAATTTCGCTTGAAGGAAACACCACTTGCGTATACTTCCCTTCGTGCGCTTCTACTTTTGCCGCGGCTCCCGCGGAACGCACCAGCTTTCCTCCTCCGCCCGGCTGCAGCTCAATATTATGGACAAACTCGCCGGCCGGAATGTTTTTTAACTTCATCCGGTTTCCCGCCTTTATCTCCGCCTTCTCCGCTATTACCACCTCATCTCCCACGTGTACGGACTGAGGGGCAAGCATATATTGCTTTGCGCCGTCCGCGTATTCTGCCAGCATAATGTAGGCGTTGCGGTTTGGGTCGTATTCAATGCTTGTCACTTTAGCTGTTTCATCCAAACGGTCCTGGCCAAAACTTACCTGGCGCCACAGCATTCGGGAGCCTCCGCCGCGATGGCGTATGGTAATACGCCCGGTATTGTTCCTTCCGGCTGTTTTTTGCAAATGAACCAACAGGCTCTTTTCCGGTTTGTTTCTTGTAATAATTCCTTTTTTCATTATGTCGGCAATATTTCTATGCGTTGTCCTTCTTGTATCTGCACCATGGCTTTCTTGTAGCCTTGTTTTATGCCTTTGGATCTTCCCAAACGCATATTTTTCGGATGCACGTTAATGACCCGCACACGCTTTACCTGTACGCCGTAGGCTTTTTCCACGGAACGTCCAATTTCTTTTTTGGAAGCCCCGGGCCGCACCACAAACACATACTGGTTTTTCGCCGAGCCAAGCTCGGTTGCTTTTTCCGTAGTGTGCGGACGTACCAACTGCGAATCCCCGGCCAGCGCTAAAACCGATTGCGCCAAAGAAGTTTGCAATTCCGTGTCTTCCGTCTTTATTCCCTCGGGTTTTTTAAAAATATTCAAGGCTGCCATGTTATTTTGCAAATGTTTTCTCTACTACCTCTATGGCGCTTTTGGGCATAACCAGGTACTTGCTGTTCAATAAGTCAAGCGCGTTTAATTCCCGGGCCTGCATGGTTCGCACATTCTTCAAGTTATTTCCCGCGCGAATAATGTCCTGGCGCATATCGGGCAACGCTAGCAGGGTGTTCTGGCTGTCGCAAGGCAACTTTCCTAACAGGGTTTGTAAAGCCTTGGTTTTGGCGCCTTCTAACTGCAAATCTTCCAGCAATACCAACATATCCTTTCTGGCTTTTTCAGAAAGCACCATAAATAAAGCTTTTTTTCTCATTTTCTTGTTTATTTTCTTGGTAAAGTTACGTTCCGCGGTTGGCCCGTGAGAAACGCCCCCGCCCACCCAAATAGGTGAACGAATGGAACCATGCCGCGCGTTTCCCGTGTGTTTTTGCGCCCACGGCTTTTTTCCGCCGCCAGACACGTCGCCCCTGCCTTTTACCTGGGCTGAAACCTGGCGCCTGTTTCCTTCGGCGGCAACCATTACCTGGTGCACCAAATCAGGGTTTAGCTCCACCCCAAAAATGTTTTCCGGCAATTCCGCAGTTCCTGCCTCTTTTCCTTCTTTGTCGTACGTCTTGATATTCATAGAATCATCCCCTTATCTCCAGAAGGGTGCCGCGGTGGCCCGGCACCGCGCCCTTTATGGCCAGTATATTATTCTCCTTATCAATTTTCGCGATTTTCAAATTTTTCACCGTGACTCTATCCGCTCCCATGCGTCCCGGCATCCTTCGTCCCGGCTTTACTTTTTGGGGAAACGCGCTTCCTACAGAACCTAAACCCCGCTCTTCGTGCTTTACTCCGTGCGTGGCGTTTCTTCCGTGAAATCCGTGGCGCTTTACTCCTCCCTGGAATCCTTTTCCCTTGCTGATACCCGAAACCTGTATCGTATCGCCCTCCTGAAATACCGACACATCAATATCATTATCCATTTGCGCGCTTACGCCGCGAAATTCTTTTAAAAACGAAAACGGCTTTGTTCTTTTTGATTTTTGAGTTTTGAGTTTTGCCTTTTCCTCATAGCCTACTTGCACTGCCTGGTATCCGTCTTTTTCCCTGCTCTTTAACGCCGTTACCTTTACGGGGCCGGCCTGAACCAGGGTAACGGGTACCACTTTCTCATCCACAAAAATCTGCGTCATTCCAATTTTTTTACCAAGTAAAGCTTTCATAATTCTGAATTTTTACAAAAGCGCCCCGGACTAACCGGGGCGCGAGCCTCATTTCAGGTTAGACCTTACATTTTAGGCGTAAGTTGTAGCAAAAACATTTGCTTGTTCTATATCACATTTTTATCTCAATGTCCACCCCAGCCGGCAGGTTGAGGTTTGTAAGGGCATCGATAACTTTCGGATTCGGATTTATAATATCAATAAGCCGTTTGTGGGTCCGCATTTCAAACTGTTCCCTGGCGTCTTTATGCACAAAGGGCGATCGGTTCACCGTGTACTTTTTAATTGCCGTAGGCAAGGGCACCGGCCCCACTAATTCGCATCCCTGCCGCAACACGGTTTCAATAATTTGCTTACAAGAAGCATCAATCACTTTGTGATCGTACGCTGAAATCTTAATGCGCAATTTCTGCTGTGTTGCTTTTTCAACTTCTGTCGTTTTTGCCATAGTATGTTCTGTCGAACCGTAATGAAATCCGCCTCTTGGCGGATTTCATGCCCATTACTGGATAATTTTGGTTACCACGCCTGCTCCTACCGTTTTTCCGCCTTCACGAATGGCAAATCGCTGCTGTTCTTCCATCGCGATGGGTACCAATAATTTTACTTTAAAGGTTATGGTGTCGCCCGGCATTACCATTTCTGTGCCTTCTGGCAACTCTACCTCACCTGTTACGTCGGTTGTCCGAAAGTAAAACTGCGGTTTATACCCTTTAAAGAATGGTGTGTGGCGACCTCCTTCTTCTTTGGTCAAAATATATACTTCAGCTTCAAATTCAGTATGGGGCGTTACCGAACCTCCTTTTGCCAATACCTGGCCTCTTTCAATGTCTTCTTTTTTCAAACCGCGAAGCAATATGCCGACGTTGTCTCCCGCCCTTCCTTCGTCAAGCATTTTGTTAAACATTTCCACGCTTACGGCAACGGTTTTCGAAGTGGCTTTCATGCCCACAATTTCTATCTCGTCGTTTGGATGAATAACTCCTCGCTCAACTCTTCCCGTAGCAACCGTACCGCGGCCTTCAATAGAGAATACGTCTTCAATGGCCATTAAGAACGGCTTGTCTATTTCCCGAACCGGTTCTGGCACGTTTTCGTCTACAGCCTTCATTAATTCCAAAATAGGCTTTGCCGCTTCGTCGTCCGCGGAAGCAACTTCTAAAGCCTTTAAAGCAGACCCCCGAATTACCGGAGCCGTATCTCCCGGGTAATCGTATTTTGTAAGCAATTCCCGGACTTCAGATTCCACCAAATCAATAATTTCAGGATCATCCACCATATCCACTTTATTCAAAAATACGCAAATATACGGCAAGCCAACCTGGCGGGCCAGCAGAATGTGCTCTCGGGTTTGAGGCATGGGCCCGTCCGGGGCAGACACCACCAAAATAGCGCCGTCCATTTGCGCGGCTCCCGTAATCATGTTTTTAATGTAGTCTGCGTGTCCCGGAGCGTCAATATGCGCGTAGTGGCGCTTGTCGGTTTCGTACTCCAGGTGCGAAAGAGAAATAGTAATTCCCCGTTGCTTTTCTTCGGGAGCTGAGTCAATCTGGTCAACGGTTTTGTCGGACGCGGTGTATCCCGCAAGTTTTAACACGTGCAAGATGGCGGCGGACAATGTGGTTTTCCCGTGGTCAACGTGGCCAATAGTGCCAATGTTAACGTGGGGTTTTGATCTGTTAAATTTTTCGGCCATAAAATGTAAAGATGTTTATTATTAATGCTTAGTATACTCCTAGAGCGGCAAATCGTCAATAGTCAACCCTTCTGCCTGGTCCCCTTCACTCATTGGAGGAGAATAAGGGTTTACCCTGGGCTCCCCCTGCTCTGCCTTTGGGGCGGACGGAGAGACAGGATTTACCACCGGAGAACTTCTCTGACCCACCTGTATTTTACCTTTATACTCCTCAAAAGACATAATAATCAGCTGGGGCCGGTCGTTCTCTACAATAACGATTTTCCCTCCTTCCTTCTGGATAATTTCTTTTATTTCCTGTAAGTCCATAATTACCTTCGTTTACCTTCAATAACTTCCTGTGTAACGTTCGCGGGAACCTCTTCATACCTTTCAAACTCCATAGTAAAGGTTCCTCGTCCTTCTGTCAACGACCGTAAATTTGTGGCATACCCAAACATTTCAGAAAGCGGGACTTTTGCTTTTATAACCTTCATTTCCAGGAGATCTTCCGTTTCCTCAATTCTTCCGCGTCTCGCGGACAAATCCCCAATGGTATCCCCCAAAAAGTCGGCGGGAATTGTAACTTCCAAATGCATAATGGGTTCGAGCAACACAATCTTAGCCTTCCTGGCCGCTTCCTGAAACGCCATGGATCCGGCAATTTTAAACGCAAATTCCGAAGAGTCCACTTCATGGTATGAACCGTCAAATAACGTAGCTTTAACATCCACTACCGGATACCCGGCCAAAACACCTTTGTCCATGGCCTCTTGTATCCCTTTCTGCACTGCTGGAATATACTCTTTTGGAATAGCGCCTCCTTTAATCGCGTCCACAAATTCAAAACCTGTCGCTTCTTCTTTGGGCTCAACACGAACATATACGTGTCCGTATTGTCCGCGGCCGCCAGACTGCCTTACGTATTTTGTTTCAGCTTCCGCCTTCTCGCGGATCGTTTCTTTGTAAGCCACCTGGGGGCGCCCCACGTTTGCCTGCACTGAAAACTCCCGCTTCATGCGGTCCACAATAATGTCTAAGTGCAATTCCCCCATTCCCGAAATAATAGTTTCTCCGGTTTCCAAGTCTGAACTTACGCGAAATGTGGGATCTTCGTCCGCCAGACGATGCAAAGCCATACCCATTTTTTCCTGGTCAGCCTTGGTTGCAGGTTCAATGCGAATAGAGATAACCGGTTCAGGAAACGTAATTTTTTCCAGTACAATCTGCGCGTTTTCGGCGCACAGCGTATGTCCGGTACTCGTGTTTTTCAATCCCACGGTAGCCGCAATATCGCCCGCGTACAATTCGTCCACTTCTTCCCGTTCTGCCGCGTGCATACGCAAAATTCGGCTAATCCGTTCTTTTTCTCCCGTGGTGGTATTGAACACGTAAGAACCTTTTTGCAATGTGCCGGAATATACCCGAAAATAGGTCAATGTCCCAACAAAGGGGTCGGACGCAATTTTAAAAGCCAAAGCGGAAAATGGTTCATCGTCCGCCGGCTTTCGGGTAATTGTATCCCCTGTTTTAGAATCAATCCCCTCAATAGCCGGAACATCTACAGGACTTGGCAAGTAGTCAACTACGCCGTCCAGCACCAGCTGCACGCCGGTATTTTTAAGCGCGGAACCCGTAAACACGGGCATCAGCTTGTTTGCCAATGTTGCTTTTCGCAAGGTTTTTTTTACTTCCTCTAAAGCAAGTTCTTCCCCTCCTAAATATTTTTCCATTAAGGCTTCATCTTCCGCGGCTATTTTTTCCATTGCCTTGTCCCGCCACTCTTTCGCTTTCTCTTGCAGGTCGGCGGGAATTTCCTCTTTTCGTATTACCTGGCCAAAGTCGCCCTCAAAGTACACGGCTTTCATTTCCAGCAAGTCTATAACGCCCTTCAGTTCATTTTCTTCACCAATAGGAATCTGCAGGGCTACCGCGTCCCTGGTAAGTTTTTTCCAAATGGAAGCCAGGCTTTTTTCAAAAGAAGCGCCGGTCCGATCAATTTTGTTAATAAAACAAATGCGCGGGACGCCGTATTTGTCCGCCTGGCGCCACACGGTTTCAGACTGCGGCTCCACGCCCGCTACCCCGTCAAAAATAACAACCGCGCCGTCTAACACGCGAAGCGAACGCTGCACTTCCGCGGTAAAGTCAATGTGGCCCGGCGTGTCGATAATATTAATACGGTAGTCCCCCCAAAAACACGTGGTGGCGGCAGAGGTTATGGTAATGCCGCGCTCGCGCTCTTGCGCCATCCAGTCCATAATCGCGGCCCCTTCGTGCACCTCGCCTATTTTGTGAGAAATTCCCGTGTAAAACAAAACTCGCTCGGTGCTGGTGGTTTTTCCAGCGTCAATATGAGCGATAATCCCGATATTTCGATATTTTTCTATGGGGTATTGTCGAGGCATGAAATTTATTCAAAAAATTTTACAGTTTAAGTTCATGTTAGGCTGCTATTGACAAATATCTTTGGTTTGCTATAATGCAAGTGAGATCGGGGCGGATGCCGACCCACTCCGTGCAGCGATGATTTCTTCTAAGAAAGCTTGGGGGAAGCCATAGCTGCAGCGGGGGCTTAAGCATTCATCAACCCCCGATCTTTTTTTTACTTTAAAATATACTTTAATACGTCTTTTGTCTTTACCTCTAAATGTTTTTCAATTAAAAGAAAAACTAATATCGAAAAGAACTTATAAACGAAAATTCGTGGTTTTCCTGTTCTCCGAAAAATTGCTTGGATTTCGCGCTTGTCAACACTGCTAATCCGTATCGCTTTCCTAATTCCGTTGCTAAATGCAATAATGGTATCCTTACTCGTATTCTCAATCTTCCCGCTTTGGTCAATCTCAATTCTCATGCGAAAGTTTTACCAGGCGAAGTGGGCGAAGGCGCGGTTTGCCTCGGCCATGCGGTGCGTATCTTCTTTTTTCTTTACCGCGGTGCCCTCGCCTTTATAAGCCGCCAGCAATTCATCTGCCAATTTTTGCCTCATAGGTTTTCCTTTTTTGGATTTTGCCGCCGTTAAAATCCATTTCATGGCCATGCTGGTTCTTTTTTCCGCTTTCACTTCCATGGGAACTTGGTATGTGGCTCCCCCCACTCTTCGAGAACGAACCTGCACCAAAGGAGCCGCGTTATCAATTGCTTTTTGAAATACTTCTACGGGATCTTTCTTGGATTGCGTTTTTACAATATCAAAAGCGCCATACACAATTTTTCTTGCTGCGTTTTTCTTGCCCCGTTCCATAACCTGGTTAATAAGCTTTGCAACCATAATGTCCTGGTACAAAGAGTCTGGGTGAATAGGTTGTTTGGTAAAATTACCTCTTGGCATGCATTATTTCTTCTGTTTTTTGGTTCCGTATTTTGACCTCTCTTGTTTTCGGCCTTCCACCCCTTCCGCGTCCAGTACGCCGCGAACCACGTGGTATCGAACACCTGGTAGGTCTTTTACCTTGCCGCCCCGCAATAATACAACCGAGTGTTCCTGCAGTTTATGTCCTACCCCCGGGATATAGGCGGTTACTTCCATACCATTGCTCAAACGAACTCTGGCCACCTTGCGCAACGCGGAGTTTGGTTTTTTGGGAGTAGTGGTAAACACCCGTACGCACACGCCCCTCTTAAACGAAGACGGGTAGCGCACAATGCGGTTTTTTTGCGAGCGAAAACCAAAGCTCAAGGCAGGCGACCTGTCTTTTTTTCCCACTTTTTTTCTTGGTTTTTTAATAAGTTGCCGAATAGTTGGCATCGCAATGAATGTATCAAATGTAAAGACGCTTGTCAATTAAAACCCTACGATAAAGCGGAATACCCACTCGATCACCGGCACCAAAAACTGAAACAGGAAAAATACAAAGAAAAGCAAAATAAATATGCCGTAACGGGAAAGAAAGCTCCGTACCCCATCAAACGAACGAGGCAAAAAGTCAAACAAAATGTGCGAGCCGTCTAAAGGAGGAACGGGCAGCAAGTTAAATATGGCAAGCACCAAATTAAGCTGTACGATACCCACAAATAAAGGAATGAGTTCGGGCAAAACCGAGGCTATGGGTATGCTAAAAAACCGCAGCGCCAAACCAAATACCAAGGCAATTCCCAGGTTTGCCGCGGGCCCGGCAAAGCTTACTTTGGCTGAACCGTATTTCTGGTCCCGCAAGTTATTAGGATTTACCGGTACCGGTTTTGCCCAGCCAAAGCCTACGCCCGTGGTTAAAATTAAGAAAAACGGCACCAGCACAGAACCGATAGGGTCAATGTGCGGCAAGGGGTTTAACGTAAGCCTGCCCGCGTTTTTTGCCGTGGGGTCGCCCAGCGAGTTTGCCACCCACCCGTGCGACACCTCGTGCAGCACCACGGAAAACACCAAAACCGAAACAAAAAATACTATGGTGGTAATATCCATAACATATACAATACCACGCCTTGCGTAATTATTCAAACCATAAACTTTTCTAAAACTTTTCCTTGCAAATAATTGACATTTTGTCAAAAATCCTATAAACCATATTACAGAACCCCACAATTTCATAACAGGAGGAAATATCGCCATGCTCTGACAAAACACAAAGGGAATAACAGCCCGGTAATTCCAAAAACTCACCGAAAGGAGAAAGATTTTGCAAAAGGAAAAACTGAGATTCGGCAAGCTCGCCCTTTTGACCATTGCCGTCATATCCTTGCTCGCTATTGCGTGCACCGCGTATGTAACCGCAGACGACGACCGAGATCGAGATCCAAGACCTACTCGCGAACCCAGAGAAACACCTACCCCAACTCCCATGCCTGTTCCGCCTAGCCCGACTCCTGTCCCACCCACGCCTACCCCTACGCCTACGCCGGTTCCTCCGACTCCAACTCCTACCAACACTCCGCCGCCCGATGACGGTTCGGACGACGGCAACGGTTCTGGAGACGATGACGGCGGCAGCGACCCGCCTGCGCTTGCTGACATCACGAATCCGCAGGAAAACCAGCTGTTCTCCGTTCGCATAGGAGAACAGATTGCCATTCCCATTCAAACTACGGCTTACCCGGATCCTTTGTGGTGTTTCCTGTCCACCAGGCCCAGCACTATGACGCTAGATGACACAGAATGCGTTATACGCTGGACACCAGGTAGTAATTACACCATAGGGCAGCAGTACGAGGTAACGTTCTACATTAAGGACACGCCTCCCGGCCAGCAGGGCAGGGAAAAGTATGGCAGGTTCTTTATTGAAGTTCTTGCCCCAGACGACGACCCGCCCGACAACCCGCCCCCGCCCGATGACGACCCCTGCGCCATGGGCCACGACAACGGCTTTATTGCCGGCATCCTGGGCTTGCTGGGCATAGGCAAAGACGTGAAAGCCCAGCAGTGCGTACAGCCGCCTCCCGGCTATGACCCGAACAACCCCATTCACGTAAAGTGGCTGGAACTCGCAGAGAACGGGCTGGATCTGGGATGGCCCGAGACTGGTGGAGCAAGCCTTGCTCCTTCGCCCTATGGGACATCCGGACAGGTAGTGTACTTCCCAAACGGGCGCATATACCAGTCGCCCCTGGGTATATACGAAGTGCACGGGGCTATCCTTTCCGTGTACCTGAATGAAGGCCAACAGGGGAGCCAGCTTGGATTCCCTTATACCGATGAAAGAGCTGACCTTAGTAATGGACAACGTGTTTCGTACTTTGAGGGAGGTTACATTGCGTATGACCAATCTATCGGAGGCTACCGTCCATACTCTGGGGCAACAGATGTTTCAGATCAAGCACTTGCCTTCATAGGCGAATACGAAGGTTTTTGCCCTAATCTCTACAACGACAGAGTACCAAATTGTGGCTTGACCCGTAGCGATGGTCAAGATGTTGGCCATTGCACGATAGGGTATGGCCACAAAGTTCATGATGGAGCGTGTGACGGCCGATCAAACGAACAAGAGTTTACCAACGGCATAACTCAAGAAAGAGCCCTGCAACTTTTCCGCGAAGAAGACAGTATTGCGGAAGTCAATACGGTAAAATCACTAGTAACGATACCTCTACAGCAACATCAATTTGATGCGATGGTGAGTTTCAAGTTTAATCTTCGGGTGAATGCCGTCCAAACTTTCCTTAACGATACAGGACTCAATAGTGGCAAGTTCGACGGCGTCCCAGCGGAAATGAAACTTTATGTTAATTCCGGAACAATTCTCGAAGACGGTCTTACCAAACGACGATGCGATGAAGGAGAGATGTTTTTAAAAGGTGATTATGTAGTAGATAGAGTTCTTTGCTAGAAAAACAAAGGGCGGCCCTGTGGTCGCCCTTTAACTTTTCTTCTCCCATTACGGTATTTTGAATTCGAATTCGCGAATCGGTAAGGTTTCCCTGTTTTCACTAACATTTGGAGATATACACAATATAATCTGGTAATCTACTCCTATTACCTTATCGTTTTTCCAGTAAAAATCTTGAATATACAATTCATAGGACAAACCTTGTTTATTGTAACCATCAAGCGTATTTTCAAGTTCACTTGATTGCACTTCCAAAAATGTAAGGGTAGCTAGATTTATCACTTCTGGATACTCCGCCTTTGCGCAAATACCACCAGTTGCACCAGTAAGGTATAACAAATTATCGCCGCTTGGTGATAGCTTCATCCTTTCAGGCGTATAACTACCAATATTATACCGCTCATCAATATTCTCGTATAGGCTTTGGGCTAAGTCAAACTTATTTTGCTCTACGTCGTAGATAAACATTCGCCAGAATTCATTTCCGCTTCCGCTTCGGTATGGAGCATATTCAATTGGAATGATAAAGTAATTGAATTTTTCACTATACATGATAGTTGGAATACGCATCTGTGAGCTACTTTCAATATGTTCTGATTCAGCAAGATATCCATACATCGTAAATTGTGTTTCGATATCTTGTACTGTTATTTTGCGAAAGAGTTTATCGAGATTATCACGAAACAAAACCACTAGAACATCTGGACTTTCTTGGCTTTTGTTATCGTAAGCAATGCTGACATTTGTTCCCGCAATTTTACTGTCAAATTGGTCGGTAACTTCAACCGTAGGAGGAGTGAGTGGGCTCGGTGTCGCGACCGACGCAGGTTCGGTAAGGGCGCGCAGGGCGGATATAAAGCCCACGGCCAATACAACGGCAACACCCAGCAGTACAACAGGTAAAATAATTTGTTTGAGTATAGAGTTTTGGTTCATTAGTGTATTGTAAGGCAGAAAAACGTAATAGTCAATCAATTTCGACAATACTCAAATTTTTTGGTAAGGTAATCAAATGAGGAAAAACTTGCAGAAAATTGCGGTGTTGTGCGTTGTGGGCACGGTTATTCTGGCGGCTTTGGCTGTGGCCGGGTTCTTTTGGTTAAACAACTACATCTATACCGAAAAGCAAGGGGACGGGGGAGTAGAAGTACAACAAGAGCAACCTCAAACGGAAAACGAGGTTATGTCGGAACAATCAACGGTGGAAATTCCTACCGACTGGAAAACCTATCAAAATACCGATTTAGGCATTGAGCTTTCGTATCCCTCTGATTGGACAATTCTTCATAAGGCAACATGGAAAACTTTATATATTGCACCGAGAGACAGAATAAATATAATTCAACAGTCACTACTTGATGGTATCTACGCTCCTTCCAATATAGAAATCGAAAAAAGAAGTCAGGACTCTATACATAAAACCATGGGATGTCTTAGGGTTGATAAAGCAGAACCGATTTTAGTAAACGATGTGTCCGGCACCCAATACCATGAAACCTTCCTGGCTTGTGGAGAGAATGAAAGTAGGCTTCATATATTGACAGTCGTAAATGCTAATAATGGATATTATCATATTCACCTAAACAATGTAGCTGACGAAGAAGTTTACAATGAGGTACTTTCGACGGTTCACTTTATAGAGAGAATAGATACTTCCGACTGGCAGACGTACCGCAATGACCAATATGGATTTGAATTTAAGTATCCAACGGACTGGACCTTTGTTCCGCAAGAAGATTTCTCTGATACTTCTGCGAAATTATTCGTTGGATTTAGGCACCCTGGGAATTTATTAGGACACGATATATCTATTATTGTCAGAGATCTTAATCAACCGCTTAATGAAATTTATGCTCCGTCTACATTAGAAAAATCGGATAGTAGCATTACAGACGGCAAAATACTGATGATTGCTGATACAAAAAGTTACTACTTCCAAGATATACAAGGACCGTGGCCCTTTGATAAAGTATATATACCCAATAAAAATGCTCTTATAGAAATTAGCGCCTTTCACTACAAGGAAGACTCCTCTACTCAAGAAACAAAGTTCCGTGAAAACTTTCAAGAGATTCTTCCGACATTTCGGTTTAATACAGCTCTCACGCCAGGAGAAGTTAACTCGTGGAAAGGGTTGTATGGATTTGGCGATTTAGAACAAAGAAGCGGTATTCTATCAATGAGCGAAATTCGGCCGGGAATACTCTTTTTTCAATTGGATGTAAATAGGGGAGCGCCATCATACAATATGGGCTATATCGAAGGAGAGTTTACCTTCTCAAATGGAGTCGCTTCGTACGAAACCACAGAATATCATGATCTTTGT
>Ga0214471_10000309_pt1 | contig 43064 bp, 40 predicted proteins | sample RVTome_5_FD_207665 | JGI IMG/M metagenome (GOLD analysis project Ga0214471, IMG submission 207665) | Soil microbial communities from uranium-contaminated site in the Upper Colorado River Basin, Wyoming, United States - RVT142D155 | ecosystem: Environmental > Terrestrial > Soil > Contaminated >... | reverse complement strand
CCTCCTGGGCGAAGGAAAAAAAGCCGGTGGCCAGGATCGGCAACCACGTGTTCTACCGGTAGTTTGCTTCCCGGTTGCTCTCGATCGCCGCCCGGGCCTGAGACGAGCAGCGCGAGCGAGGCGCAGTGACTACGCCGAGCGCCGCCGCTTCGCCCCGAGGATCGCCTCGCCGTGCTCGTCGAGCGCGGGCTCTTGCAGGTTGGGCTTCGCCGGTTCGTTGCGAAAGCGGATCGGCGCGCCGAGGTGGCGCCGGCCCTTCGCGTCCTTGAGCACCATGCCGCGCGCCTTGAGGTTCGCGTCCTCGAGTGCCTCGGGCAGGGTATTGACCGGGCCGTAGCACACGTCGAGCTTCGCGATCCAGGCGGTCCACTCGTCACGCATCTTCGTCTTGAAGGTTGCGCGCAGGAAGTCGATGACCGGCTGCTGGTGCGGGCCGGGGCCCTTCAGGCACAGCGCCGCGAGCTCGGGCCGGCCGAGCGCGCCGAGCAGGTTGTCGATGAATTTTTTTTCCTGGCCGGCGAGCACCACGTGGCGGGCGTCCTTGGTCTCGTAGATCTGGTAGAAGGCCGCGCCCCCGGTCGTGCGCTCGTGCTTGGGGTTGGGCTGGCGGCTCTCGGCGAGCGTCGGCCCGAGGATGTTCGGGCCGGCCGCGATCATCGCGTCGTGCATGGCGATGTCGATGTAATCGCCTTCGCCGGTCCGCTCGCGCCGCAGCAGCGCCATCAGCACTCCGGCGAGACCCTGCAGCGCGCTCACCATGTCGGCGATCGCCACGCCGGGAATCGCCGGGTGGCCGTCGCGCCCGAGCGTGGTGCCGAGCGCGCCGCTCAGCGCCTCGAGCGCGAGGTCGTGCGCCGGGCGCTCGCGGTAGGGCCCGCTCTGGCCGAAGGCGCTGATCGAGCAGTAGACGATGCGCTTGTCGCGCGCACGCAGCGCTTCGTAGCCGATGCCGAGCCGGTCCACGACGCCGGGGCGAAACGACTCGACGAACACATCGGCGCCGCCGCACAGCTCGAGCAGCGCGTCGCGCTCGGCCGGGTCCTTGAGATCGAGCACCACGCTTTTCTTGCCGCGGTTCAAGTTGCGGAAGAACACCGTGCTCGGGCCATCCGCGAGCCCGATGTGGCGGCCCGGGTCGCCTTCGCCCGGGGCTTCGATCTTGATCACTTCCGCGCCGTGGTCGGCAAGCTGCTGCGTGAGGTAGGGCCCCGGCAGGAACACCGAGAGGTCGATGACGCGCAGTCCGGCGAGCTTCATGTCGTTTCCTGTTTCGCTGCTGCGGCGGCGGCGGCGAGTGCGGCGCCGAGCAGGGCTTCGCTGTCGGCGCCGGCGGGCGAGGCCGCCCTCTGCACGGGACGCTTGCCGTCAAGCTTGATCGGCGGGGCGAGCACTTTGATCGACTTGCGTGCCGGGTGAGCGATGTCTTGCACCATGCCGGTCGCCTTGACGAACGGGTTGTCGAGCGCTTGCGCGAGGTCGTAGACCGGCCCGATCGGCAGCACCGACTCGAGCTTCGCCTGCCAGTGCGCGGTCGGCTGTTTCCTGAATTCCTCGTCGAGGATTTCGGTGAGCGCCGCGCGGTTGCGCAGCCGCTCGGCCTGATCCTTGAAGCGCGCGTCATTCGCGAGCTCGGCCCGGCCGAGCTCATTAACGAGTACCTGCCAGAAGCGCTCGGTCATGCACATGACGAAGACCCAGCCGTCCCGCGTCGGAAACGTCTGCACCGGTGTAAGCGCAAGGTGCGCGCCGCGCGGTTGGCGCGACGAGACGAGGCCATCGTTCAGGTACCAGGTGGCGGCGTAGTTGAGCTGCGCGAGCGCGACATCGAACAAGCAGGTGTCGACGTCGCAGCCCTTGCCGGTCTCGCGCGCATTCCAGATCGCCGCAAGCAGGCCGAGCGCGCCGATCACGCCGGTCATGCAGTCGATGATCGAGGTGCCGAAGCGCGAAGACGGTCCCGCGGGATCGCCGGTGAGGCTCATGAGGCCGGCCTCGGCCTGCATCAGGAAGTCGTACCCGGGCCGGCCGGCGCGCTCGTTGTCGCGGCCGTAGGCCGAGATGTGCAGGCACACGATCGCCGGATTCGCCTTGGCGAGCGAGGCGTAATCGAGGCCGAGCTTCGCGGGCTGATCGCCGCGCAGGTTGTTGGCCAGCGCGTGCGCGTCGCGGGCGAGGGTTTCGAGTGCAAGCCGCCCGCCGTCCGACTTGAGGTCGAGCAGCACGCTCTTCTTGCCGAGGTTCCAGCTCTGGAAGTACAGGCTGTCGCCCTCGCCGAGGAAGGTGGGCCCGACGCTGCGCGAAGGGTCGCCGCCGGCAGTGGCGTTCTCGATCTTGATCACCTCGGCGCCGAGATTGGCGAGCAGCATCGTGCCGTAGGGCGCGGCGCCGAACTGCTCCACCGCGAGGATGCGCACGCCTTCGAGCGGCAGCTTCATGAAACCGGGTTCCGCTTGACCCACTGGCGCGAGATGATGATGCGCTGCATCTCGTTGGTGCCCTCACCGATGCAGGTGAGCGGCGCGTCGCGATACAGCCGCTCGATGTCGTACTCCTTCGAGTAGCCGTAGGCGCCGTGGATACGCATCGACTCGGTGCTGTTTTCGAGCGCCGCCTCCGAGGCGAAGTACTTGGCCATGCCGGCTTCGAGGTCGCAGCGCTCGCCGCGGTCGAAGGCGGCCGCCGCATCGAGCGTGAGCAGGCGCGCGGCGCGCGCACGCGTTGCCATCTCGCCGAGCTTCAGCTGGATCGCCTGGTGCTCGCAGATCGGCTTGCCGAAGGTCTTGCGGATCTGCGCGTACTCGGTAGCGAGCTTGAGCGCCCCTTCGGCGATGCCCACGCCACGCGCGGCGACGTTGATGCGCCCGAGCTCGAGCCCGCCGGTCACCTGGTAGAAGCCCTGGCCCTCGACCTCGCCGATCAGGTGATCGGCGCTCAGCCGATAGTCCTCGAAAATCAGCTCGGCCGAGTCGATGCACTTGTAGCCGAGCTTCTCGAGCTTGCGCCCGACCTTGAATCCCGCCTGCCTGGGCGCGATGAACACGCTCATGCCCTTGTGGCGCGGCGCGGCCGCCGGGTCGGTCTTGACCAGCAGCGCGAAGCACGAACCCTCGATGCCGTTCGAGATCCAGGTCTTGGTGCCGTTGATCACGTAGTGCTCGCCGTCGCGCTTCGCCGTCATGCGGATGCCCTGCAGGTCGGTGCCGGCGTCGGGCTCGGTGAGGGCGAGCCCGCCGCGCACCTCGCCGCTTGCGAGCTTCGGCAGCCACTGGCGCTTTTGCCGCTCGGTGCCGAACTTCTCGATCGCGAGCGCGAGCATCAGGTGCGAGTTGAAGATGCCGGTGAGCGCCATCCACACCGACGAGATGTGCATGACGATGCGCGCATAGGTGGTGGCCGGGAGCCCCAGGCCGCCGTACTCCTGCGGCACCGTGGCGCCGAAGAGCCCCAGGGATTTCATCTGCTCGACCAGCTCGGCGGGGTAGCGGTCGTCGTGATCGTACGGTTTCACGCGCGGGCGCACTTCCTTCTCCACCCAGCGCTCGATCGCCTCGAGCAGTTGGGCCTCCTGGGCAGGGTCGATGTCGGCGGTGCGGCGCTCCGCCGCGGGGCTCAATCTCGGATGGTTCATGGTGGTTCGGGCCGTTACAGAAAAAGGGATGCCGGATAGCACAAGGGTTGCCGGGCGGCACGGTCAACATTGGCGCGCGCACCGGCGCTTGTCAACGCTCGCGAGCGCAGGTGAATGGAGTCTGACCCCAATTTCCCAACTTCCCCGGCGCATGTGGAATCGCATTGCCGGTGGAAAAGACCTACAATCTTGCTCCCTCGGTTTGCTTCCTCGCGTGGTTCGTCCCTTTCCCGTCGTTCATGTCCTCGGCCCCGTCATCGTGCTGCTCGGGCTGTCGATGCTCTTGCCGCTCGCGGTAGCGCATCTGTTCGCCGACGCGGCGCGCATCGCCTACGACGAGTCGGCGGCCTTCACCATGGTCGTCGGCGGGCTGCTGTGGTGGGCGACGCGCAGGTACCGGAGCGAGCTGCGCATCAACCACGGCTACCTTCTGGTCGCGCTGACCTGGACGGTGCTGCCGGCGTTCGCCACGCTGCCGCTGCTGCTCGCCATTCCCGGCATGTCCTTCACCGATGCGTATTTCGAGACAGCGTCCGCGATGACCACTACCGGCGCCACCGTCATCGTCGGACTCGATGCGCTGCCCGCCTCGATCAACGTGTGGCGCGCCATGCTGCAGTGGCTCGGCGGGATGGGCGTGGTGGTGCTCGCGGTCGCCATACTGCCGTTGCTCGGCGTGGGCGGCAGGCAGATGTTCAAGGCCGAGACGCCCGGGCCGATGAAGGAGGAGAAGCTCAGCCCGCGCATCGCCGAGACCGCAAAAGGACTGTGGGCGGTCTATTTCGCGCTCACGCTGCTGTGCCTGCTCGCCTACCGCTGGGCCGGCATGAGCTGGCTCGACGCCCTCGTGCACAGCTTTACCACCATGCCGCTTGGCGGATATTCCACCCATGACGCGAGCTTCGCCTACTTCGACTCGGCGGCGATCGAGTTCGTGGCCGTGGTCTTCATGCTCGTCGCCGGGGTCAATTTCGGTACGCACTTCCTCGCGTTTCGCGGGCGATCGCTCGCGCCCTACCGGCGCGATCCTGAGGTGCTTGCCTTCTTCGTCGTGCTGCTGCTGAGCTGCTGGGGCGTCGCGGCTTACCTGCGCCTCACGGGCGCCTACCCGGATCTCGGCACGGCGGCGCGCTACGCAACCTTCAACGTCATCTCGATCGCGACCACCACGGGCTACGCCAGCACGGATTACAGCCGCTGGCCGCTCTTCGCGCCCCTTTGGATGCTGGTGCTGTGCGTGTTCGCCAGCTGCTCCGGTTCGACCGGCGGCGGCATCAAGATGATCCGTGCCCAGCTGATGTGGCGCAACAGCCTGCGGCTGTTCACGACGCTGATTCACCCGCACGCGCAGACCGTGGTGAAGCTGCGCGGTCGCAGCATTCCCAACAACGTCGTATTCGGGATGCTGGCGTTCATGGTGATGTTCGGCAGCACGACGCTGCTGGCGATGCTCCTGCTCACCGCGACGGGACTGGACTTCCTCAGCGCAGCCACCGCGGCGGTCGCCTGCGTCACCAACACCGGACCGGGCCTCGGCGTCGTCGGGCCGGCCGGTAACTATGCTTCGCTGACCGACCTGCAGAAATGGGTCTTGACGGCGACCATGCTGCTCGGCCGGCTCGAGCTGTTCACGCTCATCATCGTGTTCACGCCGGCTTTCTGGCGACGCTAGGGCCCGCTCGCGGCCTCGCGCAAGCAGGACTCGAGCAGCTCGAGCGCGCGGCGCGCGAACGTCTGCATGTTCGCCTCGCGATCGGCGCTGCCGGTCTCGAGCGTGATCGCCGCCTCGTGCGGACCGCTCACAGCGATGCACGCGTGGCCGGGCGCGTCGCCGTAGCGGTTGCCGGTCGGGCCGCTGGCGCCGGTTTCGGCGAGGCCCCAGGTCGCATTCAGCTTCTCGCGCACGCGCCGTGCAAGGAGCTGCGCGTAGGGCTCGCTCGCCGAGCGCATGTTGGATAGCTCTTGGTTCGTGATGTCGAGCAGCGCCGCGCGTGCCTCGGGCGTGTAGATGATGACGCCGCCGAGGTAGTAGGCCGAGGCGCCCGGCACTGTGACAAGCGCCGCGTTGATCAGGCCGCCCGCCGAGGATTCGGCGACCGCGAGCGTTTCGCGGCGCAGCTTGAGCAATCCGGCCAGCGGATTGGCGACGGCGATGAGCGAATCCATGTGACGAGGATTACCAGGCCGGATCGCGGCGCTGCAGGCGCGCAAGCTGTGCGCGCCCGCGGTCGCGGTCGACGCGCGTGTCGTAGATGTCGTTCTCGACGCTCTTCACCTTTTCCTGCAGCTCGAGCATCTGGCTGAGCAGCAGCGCGCGCCGCGGCGGGGTGGTGCCGACGCGAATCAGCTCGACCCGCTTGTCGGCGATGTCCTCATTCAAGCTCTTCAGCTCGGCCTGCTTCGTGTCGACGCGGCGATTCAGGCGGTTGACGTTCTGCTGTACGTCGTGGATCTCGCGTCCCGCGCCGTGGGCCCGCAGGAACTCGCCCTCGATGCGCGACGGGCACACGCCGGCGTAACCCGTGCCGGCCCGCCCGAGGCGATAGCCGTTGATCGGCACGCAGAAGCGCTCGAGCCCGGCATCGCGCCCCGCCATGAAGCGCGCCAGATCGGGCGTCACGCCGTGCTCGGCGCAGGCCTTGCGATGCTCCGCGATCTGCGCCTCGCGTTCCCCGCGGATGCCGCTTTCGTAGCCGATCGCGTACCAGTCGGCGGTTACGCACTCGTTCCTGGAGATCGAGGCGCAGCCCTGAAGGGCGAAGGCGAGCGCTGCGACAACGATCCAATGCGTTCGATTCGGCTCGAGCCTATCCATGAATGATCCCTCCGGTCCCGAAACCATACTTGAAATCTCGCGCACCAGCCGCGCTTTTCTGCGCCGCGCTGCGTGCTTTCGGCCCGCTCGCCCCGCACGGCGCTCGCTGTGAGCCGACGGCTTTTCGTTGCAGACAGAAATTCCGTCACGCCCCCCCAAAAGCGTCTAAAGTATGCGTAAGTGGATGAAGCGGGGGAGGGCGGCCGTGGATATAATCGATAGCAGATCGACCAGATTTTCATTCTGGTGCGCCGTGCTCGACGCCTCGACGCGGCCAGTTGCGTCGGAGTGCGAGGTTCGTACCATCACCGGCCTGTACAACGCGGTGCGTGCGCCGGGAGAGAAACGCACCCGGCCGACTCGCGGGCCGATCGGTCGCCCGCGCCTTGCACCCTAGCCTGTTGGACGAGGCTGGTCCGGCGATGGTTCGGCGCTTGCGCGGAGCCGACCAAGAGGAGATGTAACGTGGCGAAGGCCAGGAAAGCGAAAACCAAAAACAAGGAGTCCTCGGCTGAGTACTTCCTCAGATCGCGGCCGAAGTTTCTCGACTGGGAACCCCCGACCGAGGAAGAGCGGCTTCTCGAAGTGAAGGCTCGACGGGACGCAAAGAACCGGGAGCTCGAGAAAGTGACCCAGCTGGAGAAGGAGAGGCAGGCCGCCAAGAAGAGCGCCCGGAAATAGTAGGCGCCGTTGCTGGAGTGCGGAGCCTGCGGGGTGCTTGGCGCGCAGCGTGCACCGAGATCAGCCCTTGGCCCAGGAGTCGCGCAGCGTCACGGTCCGGCTGAACGTCTGATCCTGCGGATCGCGCACGAAGTAGCCATGCCGCTCGAACTGGAACCGCTCCGCCGCCTTCGCTTGTTTCAATCCCGGCTCCACTCGCGCCGTGATCACCTTCTTCGATTCCGGGTTCAAGTCCTTGAGGAAATCGGTATCGCCCGACCCCGGATACGGCTGCTTGAACAGGCGGTCGTAGAGCCGCACCTCGGCCGCATGCGCGTGCTTCGCGCTCACCCAGTGGATGTTGCCTTTCACTTTGTAGGTGTCCGCGCCGGGGGTGCCTGACTTCGAGTCCTCGCAGAGTTGGCAGCGCACCGTGTCGTTCGCCTGGTCGAAGCCGAGACAATCGATCACGTAGCCGTAGCGCAGGCGCACCTTGTTGCCGGGAAACAGGCGAAAGTAGCCTTTCGGCGGGGTCTCGGCGTAGTCCTCGCGCTCGATCCACAGCTCGCGCGAAAAGGGCACCTGGCGCTTGCCCCAGTCGGGCTTCTGCGGGTGATTCGGCACGTCGAAGAGCTCTTCTTTTCCTTCCGGGTAGTTCTCGATCACGAGCTTGAGCGGATCGAGCACCGCCATGCGGCGCGGCGCGACCTCGTTCAGGTGCTCGCGCATGCAGTCCTCCAGGACCGCGTAGTCGATCATCTGGTTCGCCTTGGAGACGCCGATCCGCTCGGCAAACAGGCGAAAGCCCTCGGGTGTGTAGCCGCGGCGGCGCGCGCCGACGAGCGTCGGCATGCGCGGATCGTCCCAACCCTCGACATGGCCTTCGTCGACGAGCTGAATGAGCTTTCTCTTCGAGAGCACCACGTAGGTGAGGTTCAAGCGAGCGAACTCGATCTGCTGCGGCAGCGGTTGCTGCAACAGGCCCGCCGCGGCGAGACGCTCGTTGAACCAGTCGTAGAGCGGCCGGTGGTCCTCGAATTCCAGCGTGCAGATCGAGTGGGTGATGTTCTCGAGCGCATCCGACACGCCGTGCGCCCAGTCGTAGGTCGGATAGATGGACCAGCGATCCCCCGTGCGATGGTGGTGCGTGTGGCGAATGCGGTACATCGCCGGGTCGCGCAGGTTGATATTCGGGCTGGCCATGTCGATCTTGGCGCGCAGCACGTGCGCGCCGTCCGGGTGCTTGCCCGCCCGCATCTCGCAAAAGAGCTTCAGGTTCTCCTCGGCGCGGCGCTTGCGGAACCGGCTGTCCGTGCCCGGGTCGGTGAGCGTGCCGCGGCGCTGGCGTATCTCCTCGGCAGTTTGGCTGTCGACATAAGCGTGGCCGCGGCGGATCAGTTCCTCGGCGAAGTCGGCAAGAAAACCGAAGTAGTCCGACGCGTAATAAAGGTTCGCGCCCCACTCGAATCCGAGCCAGCGAACGGCCTCGACGATCGAGTCGACGTACTCCTGCTCTTCCTTGGTCGGATTGGTGTCGTCGAAACGCAGGTGGCAGGTGCCGCCGTACTGCTGCGCGAGGCCAAAGTTGAGGCAGATCGATTTCGCGTGGCCGTAGTGCAGATACCCGTTCGGCTCCGGCGGAAAGCGCGTGCGGATCTTCGCGGGATCGGCGCTCGCGTTCGCCTGCGCCTTCGCCGGTCCAGGCTTGCCGGCCCAGCGACGGCCTTCGAATTTTCCGCTCGCGAGATCCGCCTCGACGATCTGGCGGATGAAATTGCTGGTCGAGGCGGCCGCGGGCTTCTTGGTCTGGGTGCCGGACATGGGGAACGGCGGATTTTACACGCCGTTCCGGGAAGCGCCGGGGGCCGCTCAGCGCTTTGCTGGCTTGGTCGCTTCGAGGATGCGCGTCACATCGTCGACGAGCGCGGCCGCAGCCTCGCGATTGCCGAACAGCATGCCAGCGCCGCTCGCGGTCACGCGCAGCTCGGTCAATCCCGGGGCCACGCGCTCGATCTCGACGTTATAGCTGACCGTGCTGCTCACGGCGCGTATCGATTCGCCGTTCGCGATCGTACCGAAGGATTCGAGCCGCACGCCGCGCGCATTGAGGGTGCTCACCGCGGTCGATTTGACCCGCGAGTACGGCACCTTGTACGTGTAATAGGCCTTGCCGCTGATCGACTGGCCGCCGCCCTCGACGCCGCGATCGGGCGGCAGCGCAGCGCAGGCGCCGACGAGCAGCGCCGCGGCAAGCGGCAACGAGAGTTTCGAGATGCAGCGGCGAATTGTGGTCGTCGTCATCGATTGCTCCGGTTCCGGGCCCGGAGAGGATGACTGCGCGATGCGCCGCAGGCAAGAAAAAAATGTGTCGCTGGACGGCGACGCAAAAAAACTCCGCGCGCGGCGTTCGCCGCGCGCGGTCTAGGCTCACCAGGGCGCGGGGAGGGAAGCCGCGCGAGGAGTCCCGGTTTTCAGCTCAGCAGGTCATGCACTGGCGGGACTTACTGCCGTAGAGCAGCTGTTCGCGGGTCAAGCCGATGTCCTTGAGCACGTGGTCGGAGAGCTCGCTCAGGTGCGCGCGTTCGCTGGCGCGCGCCTGCCACTCGAGAAGCCAGCCGAACGCGGACGAAACGGCGCCCGCGAGGGCGCTGAGCAGACTGCGGGCCCGGGCGCGGCCGGGGCGGCGAATGATGATCGTATGCATGATGGTTCCTCATCCTTCCGGTCGCCCGGGGCAAACCCCGCGGGACGGGCCGGATGCGTTTGCGAAGGAGGAAATGTAGCGGCCGGGGCGCCGCCCCGCAAACGATGCTTCGTCATCACACGCATGCCTAACGCTCATCCAAGAGCGCGGCCCGGCCGGGCGCCCGACTAGGCCACCGCGCGCAGCTCGTGGCGTGCAATGCGCACGCGCGCGGCGCTCATGTCGTCGCCGCGGATCTGCCCGAGCGCGTAGCCGACGAATGCACCGACTACGCCCTTGCGCCAGTAGAGATCGAGATCGGCGTTGTCCATCGGCTTGGCGCGCGAGCCCGCGGCCGCGCCGGCGGCGGCAATCGCTTCATCGTCGAGCTTCCTACCGAGAAGCGCCTTCGCCGCCTCAATGACCAGCGGGCGCGAGGCGACGGCGCCCAGCACGATGCGTGCGTCTTCTACGGTGCCGTCCTTCGCACGTTTCACGGCGGCGGCGACGCCGAGCACCGGGAAGTCGAACGCGCCGCGCCGGCGCAGCTTCCAGTAGCTCGAGGCCCAGCCCGCGGCATCCGGCAGGCGCACTTCGGTGACGATCTCGTCGGGCCGGCGCGTCAGGTAGTCGATGCCGTCGTTGCGGTAGAGATCAGCGAGCGCGACTTCACGCTCTGCGCCCGCCGAGACGAGCGTGGCGGTTGCGCCGAGCGCGATCAGTGCCGGCGCGGTGTCGGTCGAGGACATCGCCAGGCAGCGCTTGCTCGCGGTCGCCACCCAGCAGATCTCGCCGTCCTTCTTCATGCAGAAGTCGATCGCCTTGCGCCACTCGTGGTTCTGGTTGTAGTACGTGCACCTTGTGTCCAGACAGAGATTGCCGCCGAGCGTGCCCATGTTGCGCAGCTGCGGCGTGGCGATCTGCGCCGCCGCTTCCCACAGCGCGCGGTAGTTCTCGCGCACCGCCGGCGTGGCGACCACTTCCGAGAGCGTCATGCCCGAGCCGAGCGTGAGGCCGATGCCGTTGGAGCTCCTGCGCAGCGCCTGCACGTGGCGCAGCGAGACCAGCGTCTTCGGCGTCTGGTGGCGGCGCTTCATGTTGGGCAAGAGGTCGGTGCCGCCGGCGATCAGCATCGCATCCGGACCTTCGGCGGCGAGAATGCGCGCCGCCTCGCCGACGCTCGAGGGCGCGTGAAAGCCGAACCAGGGCAGGCGCATCATGAGGCGATGGCCTCTTTGCGCCGCGGCCGGCGCGCGCTGTCCGGCGCTTCCTTGCCGTCGCCGCCTTCCCAGGGCGGTGGCACGTAGAGTGGCTCGGGGTAGGGCACGTCCGGGAAGCGCTCGGGACCGACGCGCGGCACTTCGCCTTTCGCCTTCTTTTCCAGCGCACGCAGGATCTTGTCCGGCGTGATCGGCAGCTCGTCGATGCGCACGCCCGCCGCGGCGTACACCGCGTTGGCCACCGCCGGCATCACCGGCAGAAGCGGCCCCTGGCCGACTTCCTTGGCGCCGAACGGGCAGTTCGGGTCCGGATCCTCGATGAGCACCGTGTCCACCTCGGGCATGTCGAGCGCGGTGAGGCTCTTGTACTCGAGCAGCGACGGGATCTTGTGCACCAGCGCGCCCGACATCTTGGGCGGCAGGCGCCGGAAGACCTGCTCTTCCATCAGCGCCTCGCCCAGGCCCATGTAGACGCTGCCCTCGACCTGGCCGCGCGCGAGCACCGGATTGATCGCCTGGCCGATGTCGTGCGCGATCCAGATTTTCGGGATCGTGATCCAGCCGGTCGCCTCGTCAACCTCGGCTTCGACGATGCACGCTGAATAGGAATAGGCGGGAGAGGGGCCGACTCCCGCGCCCTTGTAGCGCCCGGGCGAGCGCGGCGGGGTGTAGGAACCGACCGCGCCGAGCGTGCCGAACTTGGCCTCGGCGTACTCGATTGCCTCGCGAAAGCTCATGCCGCGCTTCGAGTCCTGGATTGCGAACACCTGCCCGCGCGTGAAGGCGAGCTGATCGGGCAGCACCTCGAGCTGCTCGGCCGCGGCCTGTGCGAGTTGCGCGCGCAGCTTCTCGGCAGCCTGTATCGCCGCGTTGCCCATCATCACGGTGACGCGGCTCGAATACGAGCCGAGATCGACCGGTGTGAGGCCCGTGTCGCCGGTCACGCAGCGCACCTCGTAGGCGTCGATGCCGAGCACCTCGGCGACGATCGCCGCAAGCACGTCGTCCGATCCCTGGCCGATCTCGGTCGCGCCGCAGAACACGGTCACCTGGCCGCTGCGATCGAGCAGGATCTGCACGCCCGACTGCGGCATTTTGTTCCAGTAGATGGGAAGCCCCGCGCCGCACAAGTACGCGCCGCAGGCGAGGCCCAGGCCGCGGCCCGCGGGCAGCTTGCCGCGGCGCGCCTTCCAGTCCGAGCGCTCGACGACCTGGCGGATGCACTCGGCGAGCCCGATGGTGCCGATCTTGAGCCAGTTAGCGGTGAGCGAATCCGGCTTTGCGACCATATTGAGTCGCAGCTCGGCCGGATCGATGCCGAGCTTCTCGGCGATCTTGTCGAGCTGCACTTCCTGGCCGAAGCGCGGCTGCGGCGTGCCGTGGCCGCGCTTCGGGCCGCAGGGCGGCTTGTTGGTGAAGGTGCGGCAGGCGTCGAACTTGTAGCGCGGCAGCTCGTAGGTCACAGTCTGCAGCGCGCCGGTGTAGAACGTGCTCGCCACGCCGTAGCCGCCGTAGCCGCCGCCGTCGAGCAGCGTCTGCACGTGCATGCCGGTGAGCTTGCCGGCTTTGGTGACGCCCGTGCGCATCTTCATCAGCACCGGGTGCCGGCCGCGGTGCATGTAGAACACTTCCTCGCGGTTGAGGCAGATCTTGACCGGGCGCCCGAGCCTGAGCGCCGCGCGCGAGACGACGATCTCGTGATTGTGCAGGTCGCATTTGCCGCCGAAGCCCCCGCCATTCGGGCAGGCGATGACGCGCACGTGCGCCGGGGAGATCTGCAGCGCCTTGGCGAGCGCGCGGTGGATGTAGTGCGGCACCTGGGTCGATGACCAGAGCGTGAGCTTGCCTTCGCCATCCGGCGACGCGACCGCGGCGTGCTGCTCGATCGGCAGGTGCGTGTTGCCCTCGAAGAAGAACAGGTCCTCGAAGACGTGGGCAGAATTCGCGAGCGCATCGTTCACGTCGCCGAACTCGAAGGCCTGCAGGCGGTGGATGTTGCCCTGCTCGCCGTACTCGTGGATGCGCGGGCTCGGCGTGGCGAGCGCCTCTTCGGGCGAGGCGATGGTCGCGAGCGGCCGGTACTTCACCTCGATCAGCTCGAGCGCCTCGGTGGCGGTGAGCTCGTCCTTCGCGATCACCGCCGCGACCGGGTCGCCGACGTAGCGCACGTGCTCCGGGGCGAGCGGATATTCGTCCTGGGTGACCGGCAGGATGCCGAAGGGCACCGGAAAGTCCTTGCCGGTGAGCACGAGGTGAACCCCCGGGTGCTTCTCGGCGCGCGAGACGTCGATCGACTCGATCAGCGCGTGCGGGTGCGGCGAGCGCAGCAGCTTACAGTGCAGCATCCTCGGCAAGACAATATCGTCGGCGAAGCGCGTCTGGCCGGTGACCTTGGCGCGGCCGTCGACGCGCCGGCGCGGCTTGCCGATGGTGTCGAAGCGCTTCGCGGTCATGGCGCCGCCTTTGCAGGCGCGGTCCGCGGCGCCGAACCGTCATTCATGCGCCGCGCCGCTTCTTCGATCGCCTCGAAGATCTGCTGGTAGCCGGTGCAGCGGCACAGGTTCCCCGAGATCGCCTCGCGGATGCGCTCGCGATCAGGCGCCGGCTCGTGCTCGAGCAGCCACTTGGCGGTCATCAGGATGCCGGGCGTGCAGTAGCCGCACTGCGCTGCGCCCAGGTCGGCGAACGCCGCCTGCAGCGGGTGCAGTTCGGCGCCGCTTGCGAGTCCTTCCACGGTCTCGATCGTGCGGCCTTCGCAGTCGAGCGCGAGCACCAGGCACGAGAGCTGCGGCGCGCCATCCAGCAGCACCGCGCAGGCGCCGCACTCGCCGAGCTCGCAGCCGTGCTTGGTGCCGGTGAGATCAAGATCCTCACGCAGCACCTCGAGCAGGGTCTTGTAGGGGGCGAAGGAAACCTCGCTTTCCTCCCCGTTCACCCGCAGGCGCAGGTGCACGTTGCGCTTCGCTTCGGCCTGGGGCAGGGCGCTCATGCTCGCTTCTCCGGTGCGGCGTGCGGCCCGCCGGGTCGACGGGCCGCGCCACCCTGAAATTTAACCCCGCGGCCGGGGGAACGCAAAAGGTTTGGCCAAACTATTGTTTGGCCTCAAAACAATCCGCCGATCGGCCCGGGCGCCGAAGGGCGCGGCGGCCGGCGGGAATACGGCAGCGCCGGTGCGTGTTAGTCGAGCTGCACTGCCGACGCAGCGAACGGAGGTCGTCATGAAGTGGATATTCAGATTATTGAGGAACTTGTCGATCCTGGCCGCGGTGGCTCTGCTCGCCGGGTGCGCAGCGATGGGCGTTGGCGACAGCGTGCGCGTCAGGATGAGCGGCGCAGAGGAAATTCCGCCGGTCAAGAGCCATGCTTCGGGCAGCGGCACCATCCGGGTTGAAGACGACGGGTCGGTGAGCGGCAGCTTCAAAACGCAGGGCGTATCGGTTCTTGCGGCGCATGTCCACGAGGGCGCGGCGGATCAGAACGGACCGGTGGTCATTCCTCTGCAGAAGACCGGCGACAACGAATGGGCAGTTCCACCGGGCGCCAAGCTCACCGCATCGCAGCTAATGCGCTACAGGGAGGGGCGGCTTTACGTAAACTTTCACAGCGCGCAATACAAGGGAGGGGAGATCCGCGCGCAGATCAGAGCGTCAACTGGCGGCAGAAAGTCAGACAACGGTAACGGAGGCTCGGGCTATTGAGCAATTGGTAGTTGGCGTCGAATCGGGGCGCTCATGCGTTCCGGTGGGCGGCGCGTCGCGTCAAAACGGCCGCGCGAACTCGAGCAGCGCGCGCGTGAAGGCCTGGGGGCGCTCGATCGGGATCAGGTGGCCGGCGTCCTTGAAATTGACGCGCCGGCAGTCGGCAAAGCGCGCCGCCAGCGCGTCGACGTCCTCGGCGACGTAGAACACGCGGTCGTGCAGGCCGGTCATCGAAAGGATCGGCAGCTTGAGCCGCTCCCAGTGGAAGTTCCAGTCGGCGGCGATCGAACCCTCGATCAGCCGGTACAGACCGTCGCCCGGACTCATCGGCAGATAGGGCTCGGTGCCGAACAGCGTCCGGCGCATCGCGGCGAGCTGCTCGGGGTTCACCAGCTGCGGCAGGTTCGCTTCCATGATGAGGCGCGTGCCGCCGATGCGGGCGAGTGCCGCGGTCGCCTGGTTGATCCATTCCAGGCGCACGCCGGGCTTGCGCAGCGTGTTGATGAGCACCAGCGCCTCGGCCGGCATGTGGCCGAGGATCGCCTGCGCGGCGAACAGCCCGCCGATCGACAGGCCGACGACGATCGGCTTGGGGGGCTTCAGCTCGGCGACCAGGTGCTTCAGGTCGTCCACGATCAGCGGCGGCGTGAGCTGCGTCTGCGCGCCAAAGCGCGTCTGCGGCTGGCCGCGGAAATTCCACGCCAGCGTGCCATAGCCGGCGGCGCGCAGCCTGGGGCCGATCTCGGGGTGCTGCCAGGTGCCGGTGTTGCCGGTCAGCGCGTTGACGAACACGAAAGTGGCGCCGCGCGCGCCGGGCGGGTCGTACTCGTAGTACAGGGCTTCGCCGGGAGAGAGCTCGTAGTGCGGCATGGTCACTCCAGGTGGTGCGGGTGGGATACGCCAGCGGGCGTGCGCAGGAAAAGCGCCGCGGCGACAGCGCATGCAATCGGTATAAGCGCCAGCAGGCGCAGGGTCAATGTCGGGCTGCCAAGGAGGTCGAACGCCAGCCCGACCGGTAGCGGGCCGAGCGATGCGCCGACCACGGCGATCATTTGCCCCGCGCCCTGCAGCGAACCGAGATGCCGGCGCCCGAAAAAGCGCGGCATCAGGTAGCCGAACATCGTCAGGCTGAACGCGTTGTTAATGCCGAACAGGGCGGCGTAGACGAGCGCACCAGCGAGGTCGTCCACCAGCGTCACGCCGGCGAGCGCCGCCGCCATCACGACGAGGCCCGCGGCGAATACGTGGCGCGTGCGGAAACGATCGAACATCTTGCCCACCAGCGGCATGGTGAGCACCAGGGTGAACGCCGAGACCGGGAACACGCGCGCGGCGATCTCAGCCGCGACGTCCTGCGCCACCAGAATCGAAACTTGATAGAAATGCAGCGTGGTCACCAGCATCGCCATCGCGAACCAGCCGGCCGCGAGGATGTAGAAGGTTGGCGTTCTGAGCCCTTCGCGCAGCGTCAGGCCGTCGAGCGCAGGCTTCGCGGCTCCCTCGGCGGGCGCGGCGTCGCCATCGGGGCGCAGCCCGAGGTCCTCGGGCTTGTCGTGCACCAGCAGGAGCACCGGCGGCAGCAGGATGAGCCAGGTGACGACGCCGAGCGCGACCCACGCCAGGCGCCAGCCGAACTGGTCGATGAGGAACTGGCCGAGCGGCGGGTGCACCGCCATCGAGGCGGCGAAGCCGAGCGCCATCAGGCTCATGGCGAAGCCGCGGCGGCGGCTGAACCACTGCGCGACCAGGTTCGCGCAGTTCATCATCAGCGAGCCCTGGCCGAAAAAGCGCAGCGCGCCGAAGCCGAGCGCGAGCGTGACGATTCCGCCGGCGGCGCCGAAGGCCATGCAGGCGAGCCCGAGCAGCAGCGTCACCACGGTGGTCATGCGCCGCGGCCCGTGGCGGTCGACCAGCCGGCCCATCTTCGGCAGCAGGAACGCCGCCACCAGCGTGGCGAGGCCGTAGGCGCTCGCGATCGCCGCCTTCGACAGGCCGAGGTCGTCACCGATCGGCCCGACGAACACGCTGAAGGTGTGCGACTGGCCGGGGCCGCTCGCGAAGATGCCCAGACCCGCCACGGCGAGGATGGTCCAGCCGTAGAAGGCGCGCGCGTTGAGCGCGTTGAAGGCCGCTGCTCGGAGTCCGCCGTGGTTCATGCCCGTTATTGCCCGACGAACTTCGGCTTGCGCTTCTCGACGAAGGCACGCGCGCCTTCGAGGCCGTCGGCGCTCGAGCCGGACTCGGCGATAAAACGCGTCTCGCGTTCCATCTGCGATTCCAGGGTTTCGGTGGGCGCCAGGTTGAGCAGCTTCTTGATGCCGCCGTGCGCGCGCGTCGGGCCCTGGGCGAGCTGGAGCGCAAGTTTTTTCGCTTCTGCCATCAGCTCCGCGGCGGGCACCACCCGGTTTACCAGGCCCCAGTCGAGCGCCTCCTGCGCGGAGAGCGTTCGATTCGTCAGGAACAGCTCCATCGCGCGGCGCCTGCCGAGCAGCCGCGACAGGAAGTAGGTCGAGCTGCCATCCGGCGTGTAACCGATGTGCGTATAGGCACTGGTGAACTTGGCATGCTCGGCGGCGATCGCCAGGTCGCAGGCGAGCGCGAGCCCGAGGCCGCCGCCGGCAACCACGCCGTTGTAGGCGCCGATGAGCGGCGCGTTCATCCACGCGAAGCGCGAGATCGCGACGTGCAGCGCGCCGGTCATTTCCTTGACCAGGATCTCGATGCGCTCGCTGTTGGCGGCGAAGTCGGCCACGTCGCCACCGGCGCAGAAGGCCTTGTCGCCGGCGCCGGTGATCACTGCGGCGCGCACCGACTTGTCCGAGCCGCAGCGGTTGGCGACGTCGCACAGCTCCTTCACCGCCTGCAGGTTGATCGCGTTGAAGGCCTTGGGCCGGTTCAACGTGATCCAGGCGACGTTGTCCTGGATCTCGAACTGCAGCATTTCGTACTTCATGACGGGATTCCTTTCAATGCCGGTGCTGGTGGTGCGCGTCCGGAAAATGAGGATGGGCGTGCGTCAAGGGTTCATGCCGGTGCCGGTGACGGTGCCTGGCACCGGGCGCCACCTCGAAGTCGTGCTCATGCTGATGATGTTCGTCGTGCACATGCTCATGGTCATGCCACAGCTCAGGGTGGAAGTGCTCATGCTCATGATGCTCGGTTAGATGCAGCCAGACGCCAAGCGCCATCAGCGTCCCGGCGAGAAGTAGCGGCAGCGTCACCGGCTCGCCCATCAGCACCGCGAGGACGGCGCCGGCGAAGGGCGCGACCGAAAAATAGGCGCCGGTACGAGCCGTTCCCAGGTGGCGCAGTCCCACTACGTACAACGCCAAACTCACCCCGTAGGCGAACACGCCCACGACGATGGCGCCGCCGAGTTGCGGCAATGCCGGAATCTCTGCGCCAAGCGACAAGGCGAGCCCCAGATTGACGGTCCCGGAGCTCCAACCCTTCACCGCGGCAATCCAGGTCGCGTCGGTGAGCGACACCTTGCGGGTCAGATTGTTGTCGACCGCCCAGGCGAAACAAGCGCCGAGGACGGCAAGCGTCGGCCATAGCTCGGCAAAGCGCGCCTCTTCCGGCCAGCTCAGGATGACGGCACCCGCCAGAATCGCGACCATGCCCAGGGCGATGCGTCGATCGAAATTCTCCTTGAACGCGAACCACGCCAGCAGCACGGTGAAGGCACCTTCCGCATTGAGCAGGAGCGAGGCCCCGGAGGCGGGCATACCCTTCAGCCCGATCATCAGCAATACCGGGGCGACCATTCCGCCCGCGACGATCGCTCCGACGAGCCAGGGAATCTCATTTCTCGGCAGCCTGGCCGCGGGCGCGTAGCGCAGCCGCCGGTAAACGGTGAGTCCAGCCCCGGAGCCCAGGTAGAGCAGTCCGGCCAGAAGCCAGGGATCGACGACCTCGAGCAACCACTTGGCGAGCGGCATCCCGGCACCGAACAGCAGGGCGGCTCCCAGTGCCGGCGCCACGCCGGGGCGGCGAAGCCCATCCATCGCGCTCATGTCATCGGTGCCCGGTTGGCGAGACCTTCAGCATGAAGAGCAACTATTGCGGCGCTCAAGATCACGCGGCCGCGTCGAGCGCCTCGGCGACGAAATTGAGCCGGTCCTGGCCCCAGAACATGTCTTGGCCGACGAAGAAGGTCGGCGCGCCGAACGCGCCGCGCGCCACCGCCTCGTCGGTGTTCGCCTTGAGCTTATCCTTGACCGCCTGGTCCGCCGTCAAGTCGATCATCTCCTTCGGATTGAAGCCGCCCTCCTTGAGTACCGCTGCGATCTCCGCCGGCTCGTTCAGGTTGCGCGGCTTGACCCACATCGCGGTGAACATCGTCTCGAGATAGCGCGCGAGGTCCTGCGGGCGCTTGAGCTGCAGCCCGGCCGCGCCGCGCATCAGCGCGAGCGTGTTGACCGGAAAGTGCGGATTCATGGCAAAAGGCACGCCGTAACGCTTCGCCCAGCGCGCCATGTCGTCGAACATCCAGCGGCCCTTGGCCGGGATGGTCACGGGGCTCGCGCTGTTGATCGTCTTGAACACGCCGCCGAGCAGGAACGGCCGCCAGACGATCTCCGCCTTGCGGGCGGCGGCGATCCTGGGCAGCTGCGTATAGGCGAGGTAGGTCGTTGGGCTGCCGAAATCGAAAAAGAACTCCACGCGTTTGCTCATGGCTGGCTCCTCATTGACGCTTTGGGACTGCGGCTGCTACCAGGTTTCGGTCCACGGGCGCAGGTCGAGCTCGTGCGTCCAGGCGCTGCGCGGCTGGCAGTGCAGCATCCAGTACTGCTCGGCGATCGCCTCGGGATCGAGGATGCCGTCCCGGTCCTTCAGCGCATAGCGCTCCGGGAACAGCTCCTGGATGAACGCGGTGTCGATCGCGCCGTCGATCAGCACGTGCGCTACGTGGATGCCTTGCGGGCCGAGCTCGCGCGCCATGCTCTGCGCCAGTGCGCGCAGCGCGTGCTTGGCGCTGGCAAAAGCCGCGAAGCCCGCCGAGCCGCGCACGCTCGCGGTCGCACCGGTGAAGATCATCGTGCCGCGCTTGCGCGCCAGCATCGCCTTCGCCGCCTCGCGCCCGACGAGAAACCCGGCGTAGCAGCCCATCTCCCACACCTTGCGGTAAACGCGCTCGGTGGTCTCGGCAATGCCGAAGCGCACGTTGGCGCCAATGTTGAACACCGCCACCTCGATCGGCGCGATATCGCGCTCGATTCTCGCGACCAGCTCGATGACGGCGTCTTCCTTGCGCGCGTCCGAGCCGAAGGCGTGCGCGCTGCCACCCGCGGCTTCGATCGCTTCGACCAGAGGCCTGAGCTTGTCCTCGTGCCGGCGCGTGACGCAGGCGATATAGCCCTCGCGGGCGAAGCGCCGAGCGATGGCGCCGCCGGTGGCGTCGCCGGCGCCGACAACGAGCACCGATTTCCTTTCCGCCATGCTTGATCCCCCTCGGGTCGCGGCGACAACGATGTCCTCTCGCCGCACCGCTTCTGCGGCGTATGATCGCGCCGGAACCCGGTACGAGGGAAGGGGCAAACGTGAACCTGATCGACCGCAGCGAGCTGGACGCCGCCGTGCGCGCAGGCGTGCTGTCGCCGGAGCAGGCCTCGAACCTTGCCGAATTCCTGGAGAACTCGCGCGCGTTGCGCTCGCACGCGGCGCACGAGCCGGCGCGCTTCAGCTTCGTACACGTCCTTTACTACCTCGGCGGCATGATCGCGATCGGCGCCATGTCGCTGTTCATGACGCTCGGCTGGAACGCGCTCGGCGGCTGGGGCGGCACGCTCACCGCGCTGCTTTACCTCGTGCTGTCCCTCGCGCTCACGCACTGGTTCCTCGAGAGGAAGGGCCTGCAGGTGCCCGCCGGCATCATGGCCACGCTCGCCGTGGTGATGGTGCCGCTCTTGATCTTCTCGGTGCAGACCGCGCTCGGGCAGTGGGCGGGCAGCCAGGACTACCGCCACTACCACGTGTTCATCGACTGGCGCTGGATGATGATGGAGCTCGGCACGCTTGCGGCGGGCGCGGTGCTGCTGTGGCGCTACCGCTTTCCGTTCATGCTGATGCCGATCGCGGTGACGCTGTGGTACATGAGCATGGACCTGGCGCCGTTCCTCTTCGGCAGCGGCTGGCTCGACTGGGAGATCCGCAAATGGGTCTCGCTGTGGTTCGGCATATTGATGGTCCTGTTCGCGTTCTGGATCGATCTGCGCTCGCGGCACTCGCGCGATTACGCGTTCTGGTTGTATCTGTTCGGCGTCGCCGCCTTCTGGGGCGGGCTCTCGCTCATGCGCTCGGACTCGGAGCTCGGCAAGTTCCTTTACTGCATGGTTAACATTGGGATGATTCTGGTTGGCGCGATCATCGGCCGGCGCGTGTTCGCGGTGTTCGGCGGCCTGGGTGTCGCCGGCTACTTCGGACACCTGTCGTGGCGCGTATTCAGGGACAGTCTGATCTTTCCCTTCGCGCTGACCGCCGTGGGTCTGGCAATCATCGCCCTCGGGGTGTGGTGGCAGCGGCGCGAGGCGGCGTGGTCCGAGAAGCTGCGCGCGCTGCTGCCGGCGCCGCTCCGGGAGCTGATCGAGGCGCGCGCGGTGCGCTAGGTAAAACAGACCTGCGGCGGCGCTTTGCGCCGGAGTAGGATCGCGTCATGCACGATCTTCTGATCCGTGGCGCTAAGGTGATCGATGGCAGCGGCGGGACGAGCCGCATCGCCGATGTCGCCGTGACCGGCGGCCGGATCGCCGAGGTAGGGCAAGTCAAGGACGGCGCGCGACAAAGCGTCGACGCCGGCGGGCTCGCGCTGATGCCCGGCATCATCGACCTGCACACGCACTACGACGCGCAGATCACCTGGGACGCGACGATTTCGCCGTCGCCCTCGCTCGGGGTGACCACCGCCATCATGGGCAACTGCGGCTTCGGCATTGCGCCCTGTCCGGCGCCGCTGCGCGAGACCATGGTGAAGAACCTCTCGGTCGTCGAAGGCATGGACCTTGCCGCGCTGCATGCGGGAACGCGCTGGGAGTTCGAGACTTTCCCCGAATACCTGGCGCAGCTGCGCCGCGTGAAACCCTACGCCAACGTTGGAGTGCTCTTCGGGCATTCCACGCTGCGCACCGCGGTGATGGGCGAAGAAGCCTCGACCCGCGCCCAGCCAACCGACGCCGAGCTCGCGCGCATGCGCGCGCTGGTGCGCGAGGCGATGACCCGGGGCGCGGCCGGCTTCGCCTCATCGTTTTCGCCCAACCACGCCGGCTACGGCGGGTTGCCAATGCCCTCGACCATCGCCTCGGACGAGGAGCTGAAGGCGCTGGTCGGCGCGATGGGCGAGACCGGGCGCGGCATCTTCGTCATGTCGACCGGCTCGCGCGGCACGCCCGAGTACATGGAGGCGCTCTCGGCGCACTCGGGCCGACCGGCGTTCATCGTCACTGTGATCACCATGTACAACGAATCGGCGCCGGAGAGGGCGCTCGACTGGTACCGGCGCTGCGCGGAAGCGAATGCGCGCGGCCGTGAAGTCGGCATTCATACGACATGCCAGCCGCTGTCGTTCGACTTCACTTTGAAGGAGCCGTACCCGATGCTCTCGCACGACGCGTTCGAGCGCGTGAAGAAGGCGAAGCTGGACGACCTGCCCGCGATTTATGCCGACCCGGCGTTCCGCGGGCGCTTTCGCGAGAACCTCAAGAACCCGCGGCCGGGGATCCTGTTCTATGGCGACTGGAGCAAGATCGAGCTGCCCGACGGCACGAGCGTCGCCGAACGCGCCCGCGAGGCGGGCCGCGACCCGCTCGAATTCTTCTTCGACCACGCCGAGAACGAGCGGCTCGAGACGCGCTACATCGCCAAGCTGTTCCAGAACAACGACGCCGGCGTCGCGCCGCTGCTAAAGCACGAGGCGGGCGTGATCGCACTCTCGGACGCCGGCGCGCACCTGATTTTCCTGTGCGATGCGGGCTTCGGCCTGCACTTCCTCGCGCACTGGGTGCGCGAGACCGGCACCTTCACGCTGGAGGAGGGCGTGCGGCGGCTGACCAGCCATCCGGCGGCGAAGTACCGCATTCCCGAGCGCGGCGGCATCACGCTGGGCGCCTGGGCCGACCTCTTGCTGTTCGATCCGGCGAAGGTCGGCGTCTCCGGGCTCGAGCGGCTCGCCGATCTTCCAGGCGGCGGCACGCGCATGATCCGGCGCCCCAAGGGCGTGCACGGCGTGTGGGTGAACGGCGTGCAGGTCTTCGACGGGCGCGACTACGTAAAGCTCGACGCGGGGCCGGGGCAGGTGCTCGACCGTTTCGAGGCGTAGCCCCGGCAGCAACCCCCTGGCGGGGTCACCTCGGCGCGTTTAGAGTTGTGCACGTGCGCCGGATCGATCCGCGTTCCGGCGTTTCAGAGGAGGTCTCCTATGGCTCTCAACGTCAAGCGGGCGGAAGTCTGGGCGGTAACGATCGAGGATCGCGCAGGAGGTGCGGCGGACAAGCTCGAGCCTCTGGCGCGCGCGGGGGCTAATTTCGAATTCGTCTTCACGCGGCGTACGCCGGAGAACCCGGGCAAGGGGCTGCTGGTCGCCTATCCGGTCAAGGGAGCGAAAGCGGTGCGGGCGGCGCAGGAGGTCGGCTTCGCAAAGCCGATCGACATGTTTTCGGTCAGGATCGAGGGCAGCGACAAGCCGGGGGTCACCGCGGCGGTGGCGCGCGCACTGGCACAGGCCGGTCTGAGCTTTCGCGGCATGTCGGCTACCGGGGTCGGGAAGAAGTTCATCAGCTTCGTCGCCCTGGACAGCGAAGCTGACGCGCTAAGAGCGGTCGCGGTGCTGAAGAAGCTGCGCTAAACGCCAGCGACGGCTTCGGTGAGCCAGACGCGGTGACCGCATCCGCGGTTCCGTCGCTCGGCCTTACCGCATGAAGACCCAGGCGCCCTCGTCGCCGCGGCACGCGACGCTCTGCACCACCTGCGTATTGACGCCTACGGTGGCACGCGTGGTGAACTCGCGGCAGGTCGCATCGTTCTTCTCGAAGAAAAAGCCGCACGAGGCGGCTATCTTATTTGGCGTCCCCACGGGGAGCCGAGCTTATCCCCGCGCTGCGGATTGCCCGAACATTCTCGCGCTAATCCTTGATTTCCGGCTTCGATTCCGCGTCGGATTCCACCAAGCGGCGGGCAACGCTCGAACTCAGTGTTGCGTCAACGCCTGAATCTCGTCCGCCTCCGAGAGAGCAGTGACCCTCCTCGGCCTCCTCGAATCATTCATGCGCCCGCGACGAATTCATGCGGCAAGAGGACGCGCCCCTGCATGACTGCGTCCCGTAGCAGACGCTTGTCGCCGGTGACGAGCATCAGATCCGCGCGCGCGGCGAGCAGATCCCATAACAACTGGTCGCCGGAATCGGGCGCAATCGGCCCGGGCACCGGCGACAGCACGATTGCGTGCAGAGCCACGTCAGTGAGGAGAGTTTCGACTTCGGCGATTGTCAGTCCATGAAATTTGCGAAGGCCGGGGCGTGCGAGCACCGTGCGGTACTCGGCAAGCAGAGCCTCCGACACGACGTACGGAAAAGCCGCAGTCAACATGCCATCGAGAATGCGCGCGACAGGCGAAGCGTCCTGCGCGGTGATGAGACCTGCGACCACGACGTTGGTGTCAACAATGACGATCGGGCGTGTCACGGCTTGCGTCGTACTGCCCGGACCTCCCGCTGTGCCACGTCCAGGGCCTGTCCTTCGTCGAGTTTGCTCCTCGCGCGTGCCCGGCGCACCAGATTTCGCGCTTCCGCGCGCGACTTGATGCCATAGAAGTCCAGGCTCTCGTCTATGAGTTGTCCAATGGTCTTGTTGCGCTGTGCAGATGCGTCCTTGAGCGCCCGGTAGCGCTCTTCAGACAGAGTAATGGTCAGACGGCTCATTGCGGCCTCACATTGGTGCTTACACACCAATATGCTAACACATCAGTCACTTTCCGAGAATCCGGCGCCGTAACCAACGCTGTCCCGCCCACCTTGTTAAGCGATAGACAAATCGATCTCACGCGATTCGCGCGTCCGGGCGGTCTTCGTGGTGGTGAGTCGATCAGGCGGCTACCGGTCTTTGTACGTGGGGGCATTCTGCCAGTCTGCTCCAGCGATTCGCAACGCTGGTTCCGTCAATCGGCCAGAATCCTGCCCGGCGTGATGCAGCTGTAGAGGGCGAGGGCCAAGGCTTGCAAGCCTTGGCCCTCGCGTCGCGCTACGCGATGTCGGGGACTGCGTGGTAGATGAGAGAAATGACGGCGTTCGCCGGCCGGCCGGGAGCCTTCGCGGGCGGGCCGCGCTCGGTCGCCTCGGGCACCCAGCGCCCCAGGTGCTCGAGGATGCGCCGCACCACACCCGGATCGTCGATTCAAGCGCGATTCAGCCGCATCGGCCCGCTTTTTACACTCCGGCATTTTGGACATTCGAGCGGATCTGCCTCGTACAGCTTTCGAATGCGCCGCGCCCAGGGGAAGGGAGGGGCCCCTTCCCCTCCCTCGGGCTTTGGCGCGCGCGGCGAACGCACTCACAGGCTCAGGCTGTGTCGGGGGCTTCGTCGCCAGATCCTTCACCTTCAACGCTCTTGCCCGCCCGCCGCGCGCTCGATTCGAATACCACCCAACGTAGCGAACGAGGTGCTCGTAGCGATCGGGGATCTGGCGGCACAGCAGCTCGAGCCACTCGGCGCCGGGCAGGTGAGCCCGGATCAGTTCGAAAAAGCTAAGGAAACTCTGATCTATTCCTCTGCTCTGATCACTTGTTCGCTACCTGCGCGCTGGCCAATCTGTTCATGGTGCGCAGGCATTTGTTCAGAGCTCAAGGGACTTAGTTCGTCCAGAAAACGCAAAGCAGCGGCAAAACGAGCAGATCGGGATCGAAAAAGCCCCCGATCCGAGGGCAAATTGCGTTCACGGCGGTCAGTTCGCATCTGCGAGCTTCAGCATCGGCAATTGTTCAGACGCTCCCTAGACCAAGCTTAGAGTAGTGTCCGGGAATTCGGGGGAAGCCCACCTCAAGGCGGAATTGCCTCAACGCCCTCACTCGCGTAACCTATTGACAGAGTTGGGAGATGACAGATTGCGAGGGCGTTCGCAAATGAGCCGGGCCACTCCGCAAATGCGCAAACTTGCCAAGCGTCTAATTGCTCATGACGCGAGGGAAAATAAATCTTCCGAGACAATATCCCCGACGACCTTTCCTGTTCCGGAGAAGTTGCGTCCGCTTCTGGCGGCCCTCGTGGGAAATGCCGGTTTTAGAGCGCTCCTGTCGCGCGCGCTCGTGCTGGCCAGACCGGAAGTTCCGTGGCTGCGCGCGGCGCATGTCAAAGCGGATGGCTCTTTGACGGGACCGGCCAAATTCGAAGCGCAAATTGACCCTGAGACGATTGTCGCGGGTCGAATTGCTGTTCTCGCCCAGTTGCTCGAACTGCTCAGGGATTTCATTGGCGGACATTTGACGATGCAGTTGATTCGCGAGGCATGGCCGGCATTGTTCCTCAAAGTTTCGAGTTTTGCGAATGGAGACGGAAATGAAAGCGAAACTTGACTCAACCAAACGCAAACTGCGGAAAAATGTCGTGAGCCATCCGACTAAAGTCACAATTCGCAAACTGCCGACCGGCGTGCGCGGCCTCGACGAGATCCTGGGCGGCGGCATCCCGGAATTTTCTTTCAACATCATCGCGGGCACGCCGGGGTGCGGCAAAACCACGCTGGCGCATCAAATCGCTTTCGCTAACGCGACGGTCAAGAAACCCGCGCTCTATTTCACCGTCCTCGGCGAACCCCCCATAAAAATGTTGCGCTTTCAGCAACAATATTCTTTCTTCGACCCATCCAAGTTGGGCAAGGCCATTCGCTTTATCAATCTGAGCGACGTGATGATGGAACACGACTTGAACGCCGTGCTGGAGGAAATCATCAAGCAAGTCACGGCGGTCGGTCCAGGCGTCGTGGTGGTGGATTCCTTTCGCACCGTGGTGCGCAAAGCGGTGGCCGGCACGAGCGACCTGGAGATGCAATCGTTCATCCTGCGCCTCGCCCAATTTCTTACCAGTTGGGAAGCCACGACGTTTCTGGTCGGCGAATTCGTCCCGGAGGAGATGCGCGACAATCCGGTGTTTACCATCTCCGATGGTCTCCTTTGGCTTTCCCAAATGGCGGAGAGAAATTCCGTGGTGCGAAAATTGCAAATCTTCAAGCTGCGCGGGCAGGCGTCAGTGCCGGGATTGCACACCTTCCGCATCGGCGATGACGGGTTGCAGGCCTTCTCGCGCACGCTCGGATTGGGCGCCAAAACGATGAAACCGTTGCGGGGGCGTCGGCGGCTTTCCATGGGCATTCCCGAGTTAGACAAGATGATGAACGGAGGACTTCTCGAAGGCGACAGTCTGCTCGTGGCGGGGCCGTCGGGGACGGGCAAATCGGCGCTGGCCGCGCAATTCATTGCCGCAGGACTGCGCATTGGGGAAGCGGCCATTCTGGCGCTCTTCGAAGAACGCCCGACAGGTTACATCGATCGCGCCGACAGTTTGGGTTTGCATTTCGCAACGCCGCTGGCAAAGGGAAAACTCGAAATCGTCTACCTGCGTCCGCTCGACCTGTCGGTGGATCAAATCACCCAGGAGATTCTCGATGCCGTCGAACGGGTCGGGGCCAAACGGCTGGTGATCGATTCGCTGGTCGGTTTCGAGATGGCGCTCGCACCCGGTTTCCGGGAGGACTTTCGGGAGTCACTCTACCGGATGATCGTGGCGTTGACCGGAGCCGGCGTCACGATTCTCACCACAGTCGAAGTGGAGGATTCATTTACCGCGCTGCAATTTAGTAGTTACACGGTTTCGTTTCTCACCGATGACATTCTCCGGCTGCGTTATGTGGAGATAGACGGGCAGCTTCGAAAAGTCATGGTCGTGATCAAAATGCGCGGCGGCAATCACAGCAAGGACATCCGCGAATATGTGATCACGGACAAGGGTGTGGTCATTGTCCACCCGCGAACCACGGATTACTACGGGTTGGTCACCGGAATCCCCTCGCGCACCGGCCCGCGCATGGCGCAGGCAGATGAGACACCGCCGGAAACGAAGGCAAAAAGTAGAGGGAAATGATGAGAATAAAGGGTTTCCATCGTCGGCAAGGCGCGAGCGGGCAGCCGCTCAAGGCAAACGAAAGCGCGCGACTTCCGGCCTCGGCGGCCGCCAAGTCCCTCGCCCGACGGGAGGCCGCCCTCGCCAGGCGGGAGGCCGCGGTCCTTGTCGACGAACAGGCCATCCTTAGGCGCAGAGAGGCCGCCGACCGGCGCGAAGAGGCCGCGCGGGCTATGGCTGCGCTTGGCGCGCGCACCGTGGAGCAGTTGCGGAAAGCGAATGAGCGCCTCGTCGTCGCGACGGTTGGCGCCCAGACGATGACCGAGGCCGCCGAGCAGGCCGCCGCGCAAATATCCTATATGGCCGAACACGACTTTCTCACCGGCTTGCCGAACCGTTCCCTGCTGACGGACCGGCTGGCGCAGTCGATCGCGCTCGCGAAACGTCGTGGCAAGCGAGTCGCCCTGATGTATCTGGACCTCGACCACTTCAAGCACGTCAACGATTCGCTTGGGCATGCGGTCGGCGACCAGTTGCTGCAGTCGGCCGCAAAGCGCCTGCAAGCGTGCATCCGCAACTCCGATACCGTCAGCCGCCAGGGGGGTGACGAATTCGTGGTGCTGCTGACCGAAGTCGAGGCGGTGCGCGACGCTGCCCTCGCCGCCGAAAAGCTGATCGCGGCCATGGCCGCGCCCCATCTCATCGGTGTTCATCGGCTCCATGTCACCCTGAGCATCGGCATCAGCCTCTACCCCGACGACGGCAAGAACGTCGAAACGGTGCTCAGGAACGCCGATACGGCGATGTATCACGCCAAGAGAAGTGGGCGCAACAACTACCAGGCGTTCACTCCGGACATGAATGCCCATGCGGTCGCGCGGCGATCGGTCGAGGAGGCGCTGCACCGCGCGCTCGAGCAGCGTGGGTTGGTGTTGCATTACCAGCCGAAAGTGATACTCGAGACCGGCGCCGTTACCGGTGCCGAGGCCCTTCTCCGCCTGCAGCAAGCCGATCGTAGTCTCGTCTTACCGGCGCAGTTCGTGCTCATCGCGGAAGACTGCGGCCTGATTGTTCCGATTGGCAAATGGGTGCTGCGTGAAGCCTGCCGCCAGGCGGTAGCCTGGTTGCAAACTGGTCTCGAAATGGGGCAGATCGCGGTCAACGTCTCGGCGGTCGAGTTCCACAGCAAGGATTTTCTCGCCAGTGTCCGTGCCATCCTCAACGACACCGGCCTGGACCCGCGTCACCTCGAACTCGAGCTGACCGAAAGCGGGCTCATGCAGGACACGGAGATGATGACGGCGATCTTGCACGCGCTCAAGGACCTCGGTGTGCAGATTGCTATCGATGACTTTGGCACCGGCTATTCCAGTCTGAGTTATCTGCGGCGTTTCCCGATCGACACGCTCAAAATCGACCAGTCATTCGTGCACGACATCGACGGCGATGCCGGCCAGTCCATCGTCAGTGCCGTCATTGCGATGGGCAAGAGCCTCAAACAGCGGGTCGTGGCCGAGGGCATCGAGACGCGGGAACAGCTCGCCTTCCTGCAATCCCATCACTGTGCCGAAGGACAAGGCTATTACTTCAGCCGACCTGTGCCTGCCGAGGAATTCGCCACCTTGCTGGCAGCCGATCCGCACTAGCAGCCGGTCATCGAGTGCCTAACGTTTGGACATTCGAGCGGATCTGCCTCGTACACCTTTCGAATGCGCCGCGCCCAGGGGAAGGGAGGGGCCCCTTCCCCTCCCTCGGGCTTTGGCGCGCGCGGCGAACGCACTCACAGGCTCAGGCTGTGTCGGGGGCTTCGTCGCCAGATCCTTCACCTTCAACGCTCTTGCCCGCCCGCCGCGCGCTCGATTCGAATACCACCCAACGTAGCGAACGAGGTGCTCGTAGCGATCGGGGATCTGGCGGCACAGCTCGCCGAGCCACGCCCGGCGCCGGCCGATAGAATCGGGCGCAGCAGTACCGGGTCTTGCACGAGTACGCGAGCAGGTAGTCGTGCCCGCAGGCGTCGCAGTAAATCCGCGCAAAGCCGTAGTGCGCATCGCCGCGCTCGATGACCTGCCGCTCGACCGCGCGCCACAGACCGGCGTGGGTGAGCGAGGAGCGGTTGTCGCCTTGGCGGTTGCGCCGCCCGGCCTCAGCGAATAAACAACCAGGCGCCCTCGTCGCCGCGGCACGCGACGCTCTGCACCACCTGCGTATTGACGCCTACGGTGGCACGCGTGGTGAACTCGCGGCAGGTTAAATCGCCCTTCTCGAAGCCGCGCGTCGGCGTCAGCTCGAAGCTCGTCCCGGTGGCGATGTTCTTCCAGAACACGGTGCGGTTGTCGCGAGTGAGCTCGAGCGCGTGGCCGATGCACGCGCGGTCGGATTCGTCAAGATCGCGGCCGATGCGGGCGCCGATTACAGCGCCAGCCGCGGTGCCCACAAGGATCGCTACTGCGCGCTCATCGCCCTTGCTGACTTGTGAGGCGATTGCGCCGCCCACCACGCCGCCGAGCACCGCGCCGATCGCCTCGGTATTGCAGCGGCCGAGGAACACGCCGTAGTCGCGCTCCCACTTCCTGCCGGTGTAGCCGACGTAGTTCGGATCGTGTTTCTTTCGCCAACCGTGGGCCGGCGCTTGCGAGGACGGGTCCGCGGGCGCCGGAACCGGCAGCAGCGCGACAGCGAGCAGCGCGACGAGCGTCGTGATGGCGCGCTTTCCCTGGTGCCTGCGCATTTGTTCCTCCTTCCCGCGGCGAACCCGAATTCCCGGCTCGCCCAACCCCATACCGATGCAATCTCGGTGCCAGCTTTTGCGAGACGCTGCGAATCAAGTACTTCGTTATCGAGTGTGAACAGCGCACACGGCAGCGACGACGCGCCTTGTCGTGCGGCCTCGACGGAAGTAGTTCACGGACGCCGGAAAACGCTTCAGGCACAAGCGGTTGGGTTGTCGCCGTACGGCGACCGCGCGGGCGCTATACTTTGCGCCTGCCCATCTTTGTCACGCGTCGAAAAACACGTGCAGCGCGACCGCATTCTCGAACTCAGACGCATCGCCGGCGCGCTAGGCGCCGAGATCCATGGCGTCGATCTCTCGAAGTCGCTCTCGGACGAGCAGGTCGCCGCGATCCGCAGCGCGTGGCTCGAGCACCTGGTGATCTTCTTTCGCGACCAGCCGCTCACGCCGGCGCAGTTCATGGCGTTCGCCGAGCGCCTCGGCACGCCGATCGAGTACCCGCTGGTGAAGGGCATCGAGGGGTTCCCCAGGATCATCGAGGTGAAGAAGCTCGAGCACGAGAAGGTCAACTTCGGCGGCATCTGGCATTCCGACACCACTTATCTGGACGAGCCGCCGATGGCATCGATGCTGCTCGCGCGCGAGGTGCCGCCCTATGGCGGGGACACGCTGTTCGCCAACATGGTGCTCGCCTACGAGTCGCTCTCGCAGGGGATGAAGACGCTGCTCGAGGGGCTGAAAGGCGTCAATACATCGACCAAGGCCGATGCCTCAAGGACGCGCGAGGACCGCATCAAGACCGACGGCCGCGCCGGGACGAAGACCGATTTCACCGCCGAGCACCCGATCGTGCGCACGCATCCCGAGACCGGGCACAGGGCGCTCTATGTGAATCCCGGCCACACGATTCGCATCGCCGGCATGACCGAAGAAGAATCGCAGCCGATCCTGCAGTATCTGTTCCAGCACCAGATCCGGCCGGAATTCACCTGCCGCTTCGTCTGGCAGCCGGCCTCGATCGCGCTGTGGGACAACCGCTGCGCGCAGCACAACCCGGTGAACGACTACCACGGCTTCAGGCGCGTGATGCTGCGGGTCACGCTCGCCGGCGACCGGCCGCGCTGAGGAGACAGGCCGCGGTCGGGGTCTATCCCCGGTTTCTGTCAGCCGTCTTTCTCGAAGCGCACGGCGTATACCGGCGGCAGGTTGAGCGAGACCGTCTGCCAGGAATCGCCGGCGTCGTCGCTCACCCACAGCGACCCGGTGGTCGAGCCGAAGGCGAGCCGATCGCCGGTCGCGTCCACGTCGAGCGCGTGCCGGTAGACGAGATCGTAGGCCTGCTCCTGCGGCAGGCCATGCGAGAGGATGTCGAAGCTGCGGCCGGCGTCGCGCGTGCGCGTCACGACCAGTCGTCCGTCGACCGGGTAGCGTTTCTCGTCTTTGATCGCCGGGACGAACCAGGCCGTGCCGGGCTCGCGCGGATGCACCGCGACCGCGAAGCCGAACACGGAGGGCTTCACGCCGCTGATCTCGGTGAAGGTCTCGCCCGCGTCGCCGGAGCGGAAGATGCCATTGTGATGCTGGGCCCAGATCGCATCGGGTTGAGCCTTGCACTGCACGACCAGGTGCACGTCCTGCACGTTCTGGTCGAACTGTCGTTCGGGCGGCATGAATTCGGCGCGCAGCCCGCGCCCGGCGATCGCCCAGCTCCTGCCGCCGTCGCGCGTACCCCACACGCCGCCGCAGGAGACTGCGATCACGACGTGCTTCGCATCGCGCGGGTCGACGCAGATCGAATGGATGCCCGGCGAGTCGGCGCCGCCGCCCATCCATTCCTCGCGCCGCGGATCGTCCCACAGCGCCCGGTTGAGCGACCAGGACTCACCGCCGTCCTCGGACCTGAATAGCCCGCCCGGCTGCGTGCCGCACCAAAGTACGCCGGGTTCCTTGGCGCCGCCGGCGGCGAGCGCCCAGACGAGCTTGAGCGACCACTCGGCCGGCAGTCCCTGCGCCGGCATCTTCGGCACGTAGCCTTCGGGCTTTGGCGGGTAGGCCGGCGCGGCGATCTCCTTCCAGGTGGCGCCCTGGTCGCGCGAGTGGTGCAATTTGACGCCGAAATGCCCGTGATCGAGCGCGGCGATGAGGCCGCCATCGCGCGGGTCGTGCAGCACCAGCGTGCAGTTGTCGCCGAGGAAATGCGTGCGCGCGATCGACCAGCGCGCGGCGCCGCGCTCCACGGTGAACAGGCCCTTGCGGGTCGCAACGTGAAAGCGTGCGGGCATGAGCTCAGCCGCCGGAAAGCGCCTGCACGACGTCGACCACCGCTTTCGGGGCGACTTCGTCGCTCAGGCGTTCGCGGTCGCGGATCTGCTGGCCGTCGATGAACGCGGCCATGTGCTTGCGCAGACTGCCCTGGTCGTCGAGTACGTAGCCCCGTGCCTGCGCGTTGTCGGCGAAGTAGGCCTCGAGCACACTCCGCACGGTGATCCCCGCCACCTCGCGGGTCGGGCAGGCGACGTGCCGTTGGATGTTCTGCGTGAAGCGGACGATGGGCATGGGGACAAGTCTAGCGGCGCTGCAGGGCATCATCAATCAGATAGGGCTGCCGAATGGGGGTCGATCAGCCGCCCGCGGCGAGCTTCTCTGCGATCAGTTTGCGCAGCGCCGCCTTGTCGACCTTGCCGACGCGCGTGACCGGGAAGGCGTCGGTCGCCTCGATGCGCTCGGGCAGCTTGAACTTTGCCAACCCCTGCGCGACCAGGAATTCGCCCAGTTGCTTTACGCTCAGCGGTGGGCGACCCGGCCGCATGATCAGGTAGGCGCAGGCTTTCTCGCCAAGGACGCGGTCGGGCATTGCCACCACCTTGACGTCGGCGATGTCCGGGTGGCGCGCAATCACGTTCTCGACTTCCTCGGCGCCGAACTTTTCGCCGCCACGGTCGATGTTGTCCTTCATCCGCCCCTCGAACGAGTAGCAGGTGCGCGCGCCGATGCGCTGCGCCAGCATCAGGTCGCCGGTGCGGAAGAACCCGTCCGAGGTGAAGCTCGCCTGGTTCACCTCGGGCATGCGAAAGTAGCCGCGCATGGTCGATGGGCCGCGAAAGCACAGCTCACCCGGCTGGCCGGGCGCGGCCTCGCGCTCGGTGCCGAACTCGAGCAGGCGGATCTCGTCGAGCGCCGAGACCGGCGCGCCGACGCCGCCGAAGCGTGCCTCGTCCGGCCAGTCGGGCGCCGAGCTCATCAGGAGGCCCTCGGTGATGCCGAAGATATTGACGCACGGTACTTTCACGTGGCGCTCAAGCAGATCGGAGCGGTTGAAGCTCATCAGGAGCTTCAATGACGACAGGTCGTGCTTGCCGATGTCCTTGTAGTCGAGCATCTGCGCTGCGATCGGGCCGATTGAAAGCGAGTGCGTGACGCGCTCGCACTCGACCCAGTCGAAGAAGATCTTCGGCTCCATGCGCGCCATCAGCACCATGGTCCCGCCTAGGACGAGCGCCGGAACGAGCATCGCCACCTGGCCTGCGTTGTGGATGAGCGGCAGCGCGTAGAGCGCGACCACGTTCTCGTCCATCGCGTTGCGAAGCGCCCAGTCGCGCGCCTGTCCGAGGTACTCGGCGTGAAAGCGGGGAATGATCTTCGGCACACCGGTGGTGCCGCCAGAGAGCTGGAAGCTGAGCACATCCTCCAGTCCGATCTGCACCGCGGCGAGCCGCTCGCGGGCGCGCGCGAGCGATTGCGATTCGATCAGCTGCTCGAGGCCGGCGCAGCCATCGGGCGAATTCTTGGCCCGCGCGACGATGAGATGCTCGATCGACGGAAAGTCCTGCGCGAGCTTGTTCGCGAAGCCAAGCAGGTCGAAAGCGCTGAAATCCGCCTGGACGAACCAGGCGCGCGCCTGCGAGCGGCGCGCGAGCTCGCCCATCTCGATCTCGCGGTACTGCGGCAGCGAGCACAGCGGCACGATTCCCGCCTTGAAGCAGCCGAAGAGCGCCACCGCGGTCTCGGCCACGGTGCCCATCTGGAACAGCGCCCGGTCGCCGGGGCGCAGGCCCAGATCGAGCAGCGCCGCGCCGAGCCGCTCGGTCAGCTCGTCGAGCTCGCGGTAGCTCAGCCGGACTTCGTACGAGACGAGCACCGGCTTGTCGGGGGTGCGCCGCGCGGCGGCGCGCAGCATATCGCCGGCCGTGCTCTCGACCCAGGCGCCGCCCTTGCAATAGCGCGCCGCATCCGCGGCGCTCAGGTATTCGACTCCGTCGATCGGATGCCTGGCGTCTGGCATGGTGTTTCGTTCCTCCTCGCCGGCGCCCATCGACGCCCCGCGCCTGCGCAAGAGGCGCTCAGCGCCCCTGGAACTTCGGCTTGCGCTTTTCCATGAAGGCGCTGCGACCTTCCTTGTGATCGGTGCTCGAGAAACAGGCCTCGACCATCTTCTGCGCGGTTGCGACGTCGCGGTCGGCCGGGTCCTTGAGGCCCTGCTGGATGGCGAACTTGGCTGCCGCAATGGTCATCGGTGCGTTCTCGGCGATCAGCGCGCAATACTCCGCGACCACGCGATCGAGCCCGGCGGCCGGCACCACGCGCGACACGAAGCCCATGCGAAGCGCTTCGGCGGCGTCGAACTTGCGCGCCGAGAAGAAGATGTCGGCGGTGTTGGTCGCGCCGAGCGCGTTCATGAAGCGACGCACGCCCGCGTAGCCGTAGCCCAGGCCGAGGCGGGCCGCCGGCATGCGGAAGGTGGCGTCCTCCGAGGCGAAGCGCAGGTCGCAGGCGGCGGCGAGCCCGAGGCCGCCGCCAAAGCACACGCCGCGCACTTTGGCGATCACCGGTTTCATGCACTTGACCGGTGCGCCGTAGGCAATCTCGACCGCCTTGTTGTACTCCGCCTGCGCTTTCTCGGTAGCGCGCACTTTCTCGAACTGGGAGATGTCGGCGCCCGAGACGAAGGCCTTGGCGCCTTCGCCGGCGAACACGATCGCGCGCACCGAGCTGTCGCGCTCGAGCTCCTGGATCATCTTCGGCAGCCCGAGCCACATGTCGTAGCTCATGGCGTTTAACTTGGCGGGATTGGAAAAGAGGACGGTCGCTACCGCGCCGTCGCGAACGAGCTTGAGTTCGGCCATGGAAGGGATTCCTAGATGACGTGTTTCTTGCGTAGCGCCGCGATCTCGGTATCAGAGAGCCCGACTTCGCGCAGCAACTCCTCGGTGTGTTCGCCGCGCTCTGGCGTGGCGCTCGCGAGCCGCGCCGGCGTGCGCGAAAGCTTGATCGGCTGATTCAGGATGCGCAGCTTGCCCAGCCGTGGATGGTCGACCTCGGCCGCGGCGCCCAGGTGCTTCACCTGCGGGTCGGCAAACACCTGGTCCATGGTGTAGATCGGCCCGCAGGGCACGCCGGCCTCGTTCAGGATCTCGACCCACTCGGCGTTGGTCTTTTTCGCCAGCGCGCGGTCGATCTCGGCATTGAGCGCCTTGCGGTTCTTCGCCCGGCGCTCCGCGCTGTTGAATTCGGCCTGCTCGGCGAGCTCGGGCCGCCCGATCGCCTCGCACAGGCGCTTCCAGATGACGCTGCCCGCGGCAGCGACGTTCATATAGCCGTCGGCGGTCTTGTATGCGGAGGTCGGCATGCTGGTCGGATGGTCGTTGCCGTTTTGCGGCGCCACCTCGCCCGACATGGTGAAGCGCGCCGCCTGGAAGTCGAGCAGCGTGATGCCCGCCTGCAGCAGGTTCGATTGCACCCACTGTCCTTCGCCGGACTGCTCGCGCTCGATAAGCGCCGTCATGATGCCAAGCGCGGCGAGCAGTCCCGCGGCGACGTCCGCCACTGCCGCACCGACGCGCATCGGACCTTCTCCCGGCTTGCCGGTCACCGACATGATGCCCGAGAGCCCCTGCGCGATCTGGTCGAACCCCGGGCGCGAGACATAGGGGCCGTCCTGCCCGAAACCCGAGATCGAGGCAAGAATGATTCGGCGATTGATCTTTTTCAGCGATGCGTAATCGATGCCGAGGCGCTGCTTGACGTCCGGGCGATAGTTCTCGACCACGATGTCGGCGGTCGTCACCAGCTTCTCGAGCACCGCCTTGCCCTCGGGTGCCTTCAGGTTGAGCGTGATCGAGCGCTTGTTGCGGTGCAGGTTCTGGAAGTCCGGGCCCTCGCGCGCGCCCCCCAGGTCCTCGGGCTCGGTGGTCTCGATCTTGATGACGTCGGCGCCGAAGTCGGCGAACTGGCGTACGCAGGTCGGCCCGGCACGCACCCGGGTGAGATCGAGGATGCGCAGGCGCGAAAGTGCCGGGGAAGCTGTAATGCGAGGCATGCCTGTTTCTTGGTTCTCGAGCGGAAAACGTCGCCCGGCGGGCGGCGCGCCATGATGGCAATCCGCCCCGGCAGTGTCAACGAGGGTTCGACAATGCAGCCGATTTGGCAGCCAGGAGGCGCCGCCCGCGCGCTATTTCCAGAGATCGACCGCCTGGCCGCGCTCGCGCATTTTCTCCGCCTTGGCCTGCAGGAAGCGCTGGAACGAGGGCTCTATCGCGTAGCCACCGGAGCCGACGTAGTCGAACGACCCGGCGAGGTGGAACGGCCGCAGGTAGGCCTCGGTGCGGAAAACTTCGCGCCCCTTGGCGTCGAAAAACACGATGCTCGGCGTATAGGCGATCTTGAGCGCGCGCGCCCATTCATCGCCACGCATGCGCTCGCCGTGCGGTGTAGTCAGCTCGGTGCCGTCGAGCAGCGAGACGCGCGCGACGTCGAAGCGCGCGAGCTGCGCTTTCACCTCGGCGCGCGAAAACCCCTCCTTGTGCATCTCGTCGCAGCCGGCACAGAAGGGCGACTCGAACAGTACCGCGAGCGGCTTCGCCCCCGCCTTGCGCCGCAAGTCGTACGGCGGCTTCATCAGGAAGGGCTGCTCGTGCAGCGTCTCGCTCGCCACCTCGCGCACCGCACTCCTCATGTACTCGCCAAAGGGGAGCTTCTTCTCCATCCTGCCGCCAACGTAGTCGAGCACCGCATCCAGGCGGTGCGGCGGGTAGTAGCCGTTCAGGCGCGCCACGATCTCGCCGTGCTCGTCGAAGAACAGCAGCGTCGGCGTGAACTGCACCTTGAGCAGCTTGGCGAAGTCCTTCTCGCTCATCGTCTTGCCGTCCAGCCAGGTCACGTCGCGATCGCCCCAGATGTTGATCGCGATCGGCACCAGGAGCCGGCGCGTTTTCTCCGCGAGCTTCGGCTGGGTGAAGTTGGTCTTGAACAGCGCCGCGCAGTAGGGGCAACCGTCCTGGCCGAAGTACACCATCAGGCGCTTGCCCTGCCTGGTGGCGTCCGCCACGTCCTCGCGGAAGTCGAGGAAGGTGTGCGCGAACCAGTCCGGAATCTCGTGCGCGTAGGGACTCGCGATCTGCGCGCGCGCCGCGAGCGGCGCCGCGGCGAACAGCGCGGCGAGAACGACGGTCGACAGCAGGCGCATTGCCATGGGACCTCTCGGTAGACTGCCGTTAGAAAGTATAGTGAAGTGAGCGTTCCCCATGTTGCGCCTGCTGATCGCCCTCAATGCCCGCTTCGCGCACCAGCGCGGCCGGGCGCTGCTCGCCACCCTGGGCATCGCGCTCGGCGTGGCGCTCGGCTTCGCCGTGCACCTGATCAACCGCGCCGCGGTAAATGAGCTGGCGGCGGCGGTGCGCCTGGTCTCCGGCGAGGCCGATCTCGAGGTGCGCGGCGGGCGGGGTGGTTTTCCGGAGGCGCTCTATGCAGAGCTCACGCGGCTGCCCGGTGTGGCGGCGGCCAGCCCGGTGCTCGAGCTCGAGGCCGGTGTAGCCGGCGCGGAGCGCGCGATTCGGGTGGTCGGCATCGACGCGCTGCGCGCGGCGCGGCTGCATCCGGCGCTGCTCGGCATCGAGCCGGGACGGCGCTTCGCGCTGCTCGAGCCCGACAAGGTGTTCCTCACCCCGCAAGCGGCGCGCGCACTCGGCATTGGCGAAGGCGACCGGCTGCGGCTGGTGGTCGGGCTGCGCACCGTCGAACTCGTGGTGGCGGGGGTGCTCCCCGCGGGCGTTCTTCCCGGGGAGGCCGCGCTTACCGATCTCGCCACCGCGCAGTGGCGGCTCGAGCGCCTGGGCGAGCTGAACCGCGTCGACCTGCGGCTTGCGCCGGGCGCCGACCCGGAAGCGATGCGCGCGCGCATCGCCGAGCGCCTGCCACCGGGCGTGCACGTGGTATCGGTCGAGGCCGAGGCCGCTCGGAGCGCCAATCCGTCGCGCGCCTATCGCGTGAATCTCAACGTGCTGGCGATGGTGGCGCTTTTTACCGGCGGATTCCTGGTGTTTTCGGCGCAGGCGCTCGAGATCGCACGCCGCCGTGGCGAGCACGCGTTGCTGCGGGTGCTGGGGCTCGAGCGCGGCGGGCTCGCCCGCCTGGTGCTCGCCGAAGCCGCCGCGGTCGGCCTGATTGGCAGCCTGCTGGGTCTCGCGCTCGGCAGCGCGCTCGCGCACGTCGCGGTGCGCTTCGCGGGCGCCGATCTGGGTGCCGGGATGTTTCGCGGCGTAACGCCCGAGCTTGGCTTTCCACCGGGCATCGCGCTCCTGTATGCCGCGCTCGGCGTGGCGGTCGCGCTCGCCGGGGCGCTGCTGCCGGCGCTCGACGCCGCACGCGTGCCGCCGGCGCAGGCGCTCAAGGCCGGCGACGAGGCGCGCATGCTGGGCGGCGCGCTCTCGCTCTGGCCGGGACTCGCGCTGCTCGCCGCCGGCGTCGCGCTCGCGCAGCTCGGCCCGATCGGAGGCATTCCGGTGTTCGGCTACCTGGCGATCGCGTGCCTGCTGGTGGGCGCGATCGCGCTCATGCCGCGGATTTCGCGCGCAGTGCTCGGCGCGCTGCCGCTGCCGCGCCAGGTGCCGCTCGCGCTCGCGCTGGCGCAGCTGCGCGGCGCGCCGGGGCAGGCGATCGTCAGCCTGGCGGCGATCGTCGCGAGCTTCGCGCTGATGGTGGCGATGGCGATCATGGTGGCTTCGTTTCGGCAGTCGGTGGACGACTGGCTCGACCATGTGCTGCCTGCCGACCTGTATTTCCGCACCACGCACGCGGGCGAGACCGGCTACCTCGAGCCGGGCTTCGAGGAGCGCGTGCGCGCGATGCCTCAAGTCGCGCGCGCCGAGTTCCTGCGCAGCGCGCGCGTCACGCTCGATCCCTCGCAGCAGGCGATCTCGCTCATCGCGCGCGAGCTGCCGCCCGCGGGCGCGCAGACGCTGCTGCCGCTCGTCGGCGAGCGCTACGCGCCCAGAGAGGGCGATCCGCCGCCGATCTGGGTGAGCGAGGCGGTGGCCGAGCTGTACGGATTCGCCGCCGGGCGTCGCGTCGAGCTGCCGATTGCGGGTGCGCGCCACGCGTTCGTGGTGGCCGGCGTCTGGCGGGACTACGCGCGCCAGCACGGCGCGATCGTGCTGGAGCGCGCCGTGTACTCGAGACTCACTGGCGATGCGCGCGTCAACGACGCCGCGCTCTGGCTCGCGCCTGGCGCGGGCGTCGGCGAGACTGTGGCGGCGCTGCGCGCGCTCCCTGGCGGCGCGCAGATCGACCTCGGCGAGCCCGCCGAGATCCGCGAGCTTTCACTGCGCATCTTCGATCGCAGTTTCGCGGTGACCTACGCGCTCGAAGCGGTGGCGGTGCTGGTCGGGCTGTTCGGCCTCTCGTCCAGCCTTGCTGCAATCGTTCTCGCCCGCCGGCGCGAGTTCGGCATGCTGCGCCACCTCGGCATGACGCGCGCCCAGATCGGCGCCATGCTCGCCGCCGAGGGCGGCTTTCTCGCGCTGCTCGGCGCGCTCGCGGGCCTCGCGCTCGGTGGCGCCATCAGCCTGGTGCTGGTGTTCGTGGTGAACCGCCAATCGTTCAACTGGACGATGGACCTGCACCCGCCGTACGCGTTGCTCGCGCTGCTCGCTACGGTCATGGTGCTGCTCGCGGCGCTGACCGCGTACTTTTCGGGCCGCGAGGCGATGGGCATGGCGCCGGTGCGCGCAGTCAGAGAGGACTGGTAATGGCGGTATTCCCGATGCGAAGGCGAGACTGATGCGGCGCCGCGCGTTCCTCGCCGCTTCGGGCGCGCTGCTCGCAGCCGCGCCGTGGGCACGCGCGGCGAAGGTGAACTATCCGCAGGTGATTCCGCGCGCGCTCGTCTTTCCGCGCGATCACGGCGCGCATCCGGATTTCCGCACCGAGTGGTGGTACGTCACGGGCTGGTTGAAGGACGAAGCCGTGGCCGAGGGCGAAGCGCAGCCGCTCGGTTTTCAGGTGACTTTCTTTCGCGCGCGGCCCGAGCAGCAAGCGGACAATCCTTCGAGCTTTGCGCTCCGGCAGGCAATCTTCGCGCACGCGGCGCTTGCCGACCCGGCGCATGCGCGGCTGCGCCACGACGAGCGCGCCGCGCGCACCGCGCTCGGCCTCGCCGGCGCGTCACAGGACATCATGCGCGCCTGGATCGACGACTGGCGGCTCGAGCTGGCGGGATCGACCTACCGCACGCAGATCGTCGCGAGCGATTTTGCCCTCGATCTCGCGTTCGAGGCGCGCGGTGCGCCGCTGCTGCAGGGCGAGGCGGGCCTGAGTCGCAAGGGCGCGCGGCCCGCGGAGGCGAGCTACTACTACAGCCGGCCGCAGCTCGCCGTGACCGGGCGCATCGAGCGCGCCGGGCGCGCCGCGTCGGTGAGGGGAACCGCCTGGCTCGACCACGAATGGTCGAGCGCCTACCTCGCGCCCGAGGCGCTCGGCTGGGACTGGTGCGGCATCAATCTCGATGACGGCGGCGCGCTCATGGCGTTCCGCATGCGATCGAAGGACGCTGGCGTCTATTGGGCGGGCGGCACGCTCAGGCGCGCAGACGGCACGCAGCGCAGCTTCGCGCCCGAGGAGGTGAGCTTCGAGGCGCTTCGCGCCTGGCGCTCGCCCCGCACCGGGGTCGACTATCCGGTCGAGATGCGCGTGCGCGCGGGGGGCGAGGCGTGGACACTCGCGCCCCTCATTGACGACCAGGAGCTCGATGCGCGCGCGAGCACCGGTACGATCTACTGGGAGGGCGCGGTGCGCGCGATGCGGTACGGCTCGCCGGCCGGCCGCGGCCACCTCGAGCTCACGGGGTACTGGAAACCGATGCGGATGTAGCGGCGATCGCGCCGGGCGTCAAGTTTGCGTCAGTTGCTCGTCGAATAGATCGACCGTGCCGCGGGCATTGTCGGTCACCGCGAAAACCTCGTAGAGCTCAATCTGCGGCTGCGTGCCGTAGCGCTGGACGATCCCGTCAAGCCAGGGCCCGGAATAAAAGGCCCTTGCGTCCTCGAGCCGCTCCCATTGGTAGATCCCGCCGGCCCAGCCGCTTTCGCTCCAGATGAAGTGCTTGCTGATGAGGCCCTTCGCCTGACGAAAACCGGGCGCGATCCTGTGGAAGTGCTCCCGACACGCCGCATAGTCGATGTGCGGCGGCAGCTTGTATCGCACCGTGGCAGTAATCATGTGGCTTCCTCGTGACTCTGTTGCAAACATTCAATACGCTCATTGCATCTACGACGTCAATTACCGGAACTCAGCGGCGAGAGTCGCAAGCCCGCGCCCGGTGCGGCAACGAGTCAGGCATTCGCCGAGCGGGGCCTGCAATCATGGCGCCCTAGCAAAGCATATCTAAAGGGAAGGGCAGGTCCTTGGTGTTCCTCCACCATCCTCCAATGAGCGCAAGAGCTTTCATTTCAAGCCGACTGAGGGTCCCGATGACGCGCACCATGCGGCGCGCATAGCACGGGGCGAACGGTGTCGCTGTCGATCGCGTCGTTAGGCGGAAATGCCTTCCACGGAGAGCTAGCGGCAATTGCCATGCGACATGATTCCGACGTCTTGTAAGTAGTGCCTAAAGCTGTACGTGCCGTTCGCAAGCAACTTTATGTAGCCCTCTTTCTTATGCGGGCGAAGTATGACGTACAAATCACCGTTTCCCCAGGCCACGCGTCCATTCTCATATTGTTTCTGGATACCGGAGCGGTCCGACTCAGATTCGATCCAACCATGACTGGAGATCGCACGGAACTTGAACGGAAATGTTCTGACCTCTGTGCGACCACTGCATGCAACGTGGATATTGCTGCAGAAAAAAGGCAGTGCCGGTTGACATTCCACTTCAACCGCTTGAGCGAGCAACGAGGTCGCGATGTGAGGAGCGTCAACTCCGTTGGCGAAACCGCCCAAAAGTGACAAAGCTAAGACTGAAATGAGTTGAAGGAAGGTCTTCAAGATTGCGTCTGCTACGTTCGACTAACGAATGCCTGTCGGTCCTTCGCTTGAACGAAGAACTTTGGATAGAGGCTGCTCATCCCAGGTCGATGGTTAAGGAGGAGATGGTTGATTTGTGCTGTGCCGTGGTCGGTCGCGCTTAACGAGCCTGTAGAAAAACCATTGTGCAAGCCTAGCACCGCTGCCCGCGATTTGCGGCGATGGGATTTCTGGGCGTGGGATCGCGGCTCAGGCAGTGCCGCTGGCAGCTCTTGGTGCCTCGATTCG
>Ga0214471_10000308_pt1 | contig 43075 bp, 63 predicted proteins | sample RVTome_5_FD_207665 | JGI IMG/M metagenome (GOLD analysis project Ga0214471, IMG submission 207665) | Soil microbial communities from uranium-contaminated site in the Upper Colorado River Basin, Wyoming, United States - RVT142D155 | ecosystem: Environmental > Terrestrial > Soil > Contaminated >... | reverse complement strand
CGCGTGCTGGCACAGCTCCGCCAGCTTCGCCCGATCGCTGGTCGTCCCGGTCGCCGCGCCGTAGTCGTCCGCGATCGCCTCGTACCAGCGCGCCAGCCGGCGGAGCTCTGCCACGTCGGCCTCCGTGTACTGCGGCCGCCGGCCGCGGCGCGCGGACATGACGCTCATGGCGTCGGCTCCTCGCCGGGTTCCCGTTCGCGAGCCGGGCTCGCCGTCACGAGCTCCAACGACGGCCGTGGATCCTTCGCGCGCGCCGGGAGGTCCGACGTCCAGCTGCCCGGCGCCACCCAGACCTCGCCCGCACTGACCGCGGTCGGTGCGCACCGCTGCGGCACCGCGTAGGTGCCGAGGCACGTCGGCTCGTCGCAGCTCCCGATACAGGGGAGCCCCGCCGCCCGGTGGCGCGCGTGGTCGTGCACCAGGGTCACCCGGGGCTGGGCCTGCCAGGCCCGGCCGCACGCGGGGCAGGGACTGAACCGGCCGTGCTGGTCCTCGCAGCCGCGGCGCATCCACTCGTCGAAGGACTCCGGATCCGCGCCGGGGATGTCGAGGCCGCGCTGGTCGCGGGCCAGTACGCGGAGCTCGCCCGGTTTCGGGAAGAATCGCGCCGAGCTCTTGAGGTAGCTGGTGACCGCCTGGGTCATCTGTTCGGCCGAGACGTCATCGCAGATCGCGACGTAGTCGCCGGCGAAGGCCTGGATGTCGTCAGGCGCCCAGGCGGGGCGCTTGTGGACGCGCAGCAGCCGCGCGAGCTCGAGCATCATGTACGCGCGGGACAGCTGGGTGCCCCTCATCGGCCGGCCTGCGATTCGAGGCGCCGGGCCTCCTGCTCCATGCGTTCGTACTCCTTGCCCTTCGCGGGCGGCGGGGTCTCGAGCAGCTTCCGGCAGAACGCCGCGAGCCGCAGCGGTGAGAAGCCGCCACCCGCCGCCTGAAGCTCGAGCACGGCGCGCCCCACGATCTCCCAGGTTGGGGCGCACTGATTGACCCCATCGGGGCCAGCGGCCCGGATGCTGGCGACCACCGCCTCCGGGCTTGAAGCGGCGCGCACGAGGCCGACGATCGCATCCCGGTACGCCTCGGGCACCTGCCGGATGAGTTCGTTCCACGCCTGTTGTGCGGCTGCGCTGCGCAACGGCTTCGGCTGCGGCTCTGGCTCCGGCTTATGGCTACCGGCTACGGCTAACGGCTTAGGGGTAGATGGCAGTAAAACGCCGTTCGTCTGCCGTCCTGCCCCGTTCGAACGCGATAGAACCTCGTCCACCACGGCACTGTGATCCTCGCCCAAGTGCCGCCACAGCTTCGGCTTGATCCCTTGCTTGCGGGCGAACTCCGGAATCAGCACGAACGGCTCGCCGCGGTGCTCGAACCGCCGCAGGAGGTTTGCGCTCTCGAGCTCGACCAGTGCGTTCTCCACGGCGGTCACGTCCCACCCCCAGCGGGCGCGCTTGATGAACCGCCGGCCGAACAGGTCCTGGGCATCGCCGGGCGCTACCCCTCCGTCGTCGGCCTCGACCCAGATGGCGGAGAACACGAACGCCGCCCGATCGGAGACCTGGCAGATCTTGCGATCGGTGAAGAACTCTGGCTTGAGCCAGCGGGCGCGCGCCACTTACCGCCGTCCTTCTGTGCGCCACTTCCGCAGAATGCCACCAACGTAGGCGAAGAGCCCTTGGTTGCCGGGACCGAGCCACGCCACGGCAATCGAGAGGGCCTCCCTTAGATCTTCGACTGTCCAGTCCCGCAACCACTGGCGAACGCTCTGTTTCCCGGATTCGGTGAGTGTCCAGGGTGCCCCGGCGATATCCTCGTACTGCGAAACGATCAGCTCGACGTCCTCCTCGACGCGCGAGGCCCGCTGTTGGAGCAGCTTCCGGTACTCGGCGAGCTGTTCCTCGGCTTCCGCGATTTGCGCACTGCGCTCGGGAACGGCAGGCCGCAGGGGGCGTGTGGCCGGGTCACGGCCCTTCCCCTGATTGCACTCCTGGCAGGACGTGATGAGGTTGTCTTCGGTATCTTCCCCACCCTCCACAACCGGCACGACATGATCGACCTGCAGGATGACAGCGGGAGGATTCCGCCCACAGTATTGGCACTGGAAACCATCACGGGCGAAGACCGTGAACCGGAGTTTCTTCGACAGGGCTTTCCGTTTACTCATGGCCGTTTCCACACACGATGCAGGTTCCCGTGGCTGGCGTCCACGTCGCTGCGCCGGAACTCCTCGGTGCCGACGAGCCCCGCCCTCCGCATGACGGCGCCGAGGAAGCTCAGCTCGCGGCCGGGCCCGCTCGCCGGCACGAGGCCGTAGCGCGCGGCTTCGCGGCGGACGTCGGCCACGGTGATGCCCTCGGGTCGCATCCGCGCGAGGCCCTGGGCGATCGGCACGAGCTGCGCAAGGAGCCGCTGATGCGCCTCGCGCGCCGCGGTCTCCTCGAGGGCCTGGAATCCCAATTGCAGCGACGAGTCGCTCATTGATCGATGATGCCCGTGGCCATACCGAGCGCCTGGAAGAGCGCCTCGGGCTGCGAGAGAGAGTTGCCACGGTCCCGGACGACCATCCCGCGTTCCACGCGGTCGTACTCGCTGGCCGGCGCGGTCTCGTCGCCATCCGGCCACACGAGATAGAGGTTCCACTCATCGTCGTGCTCGTGCACCACCACGACGTACCACCAGTCGTCGGGCTCAGGGGCCACGCCCTCGAACGCCGCCACGACATCCCGGCGGGGCGCGTCCTTCTTTTCGAGCACCAGCATCACGGCGGCGATCGCATCGACGATTCGTGGTGCGCTCACAGGCTCGCCTTCACCGCTTCGCGCCAGAGCTCCCGCTCCGCGCGCGGCAGCAGCTCGAGCGGCGTGGTCCACGACGGCCATGCGGTGCGGACGTAGCGCCGGCCGTTGGGACCGGAGCCCCATTCCCACGCAGGCACCGGCCTCGCCTCCATGCCCAACCCCTCGGCAACCTGATCCTCGTCCCCTAGGTCTCGCTGCTCGGCGCGGGGCATCAGGCGGGTCTCCTCGATCGGCCGGTCGGGCTCTGGCGTGTAGGGGCAGTCGACCCCATACATCGCGTACCACGTGCGGTCGTGCGGCTGGCCTTCGCTCCCGACGTGCCCGCGGCAGGCGTAGCACCACAGCTCGCCTGGGGGGCAGTCCTGGCCGCAGCAGCCGCAGCCGTCGCCTGGGGGCGGCAAGAGTCCGGCGTCGAGCCGGGCCTGCCGCTTGTCGACCGGCGCGATCCCCCGACGGGGCAGATGCGGGGCCGCGCGGAGGAACGGCCACAGCAGCAGCGCGAGGAGCGCCACGACCGCCGTCATGGTCAGCCAGGCCACCGCGAGCCAGAGCCGCACGATCCAGTCGAGCACGATCACCGGCCAGCGTCCTCGGGATCGAAAAGCGGGGCTTCGTCGTGGTAGCCGCCCTCGTCTTCGGCATCGTCTTCGCGCTTGCGGATTGCGTCGACGGCGGCGGCGACCGCCACGTCGTACTCGGCATCCATGCCGCCGCGGTAACTCGCCCAGACGCGGTCGCGGATATCCTTGGGCACCTTGAACCAGTGCTTGCGGCACATCAGCATGTCGCTCGGCACGATCTTCTCGCAGCCCTCAGCGGCGCACTTGTGGCCGTAGGGAGCCTGCGCCGCGGGCCCTGGGCGCTTCTTTACCATTTCCGCGTGAGCTTCTTGCCGCAGGACCTGCAGGGGTCGTAGTCCGTCATCGTCCCGCAGTGGTTGCACCGCACGCTCCCCGAGAGCTGCTCCCCTTTCGGCGGCTTCTCGGCCTTCGGCCGCTTCCAGCCCTCCATCTTTGCGCGCCGGTAGATCGTCGCGTCCGTGACTTTGGCGGCCTTGCAGATCTCCGCGCTCGACGCGCCCGACTCGAACAACCGGCGCATGGTGGCGATCTGTGCGGGCGTGATCTTGCTCTTGCCGTTGCTCGCTGCGGCAGCCTTCGCAGGCTTCCGCTTCGGGCCGTCGTTGAGCGCCGGGGGCAGCCGAAGGCCGGCCGGCACGACGAGCCCCGCCCGCCGGCGCACGGTCTCGATCACGGCGTCGACGTCCGCACGTTCCTGATCGAGCAGGATGCGCTGCTGCTCGAGCTGGGCGAGCATGGCCGGCCAATCAATCGCGCTCACCGGGGACACCCGGTCGGTCGGTCGGTCGGTCGGTCGGTCGGTCTGGCCTGACGGCCTGGCTTGTGAGCGTAGACGCCGCGCGGCATCAGCGGCCCCCTTTCTTCTTCGCCTTCTTCTTCGCCGGCTTCTTGGCGGGCTGCTTCTTTTCCGACGTCGGCTTAGGCGCGACCCGGTCGACAATCTTCTGGGCGTCGAGACCGAACAGCTGCAGCTCGGCGGTTATGTCGTCCGCGTCATAGGCGTTCTTGACTTGCGCGCCAGCATTCACGAAGGCGATGTACCGGACGAAGTCGTCGGCCGAGCGCCCGGGCTTCATCACCTTTTCGAGGTTCCGACTCCGGCCGGCGACCGCATCGGTATGCTTTAGGATGTACTTGCCGATCTGGCTCGTCGCCCCGGGCTGGCCCCAATTCTCGATGCGATCGGCCAGGGCTTGGAGGAGGGCCGGTGTCGCCTTATCCCAACGCAGGCGCTCGACTTCGCGCGCCGCCTCCTCAGTGGCCTCCCGGTTGACGGCGGCCTGCGCGCGTTCGCGCTCCGACGGCGCCGGCGCCTTCCGGGCCTTCCCGCTGGCCGCCGCCGTGCGCTGACGCTTGGCTTCGGCCTTGGCGGCCTTCTCCCGCCGCTCATAGGCGGTCGCCTGCTCCTTCCAGTGCACCTTGCACCGGTTCTTGTTGACGCAGACCCGGAACGCGTCGCCCTGGTGCGGGCCGGCGACGACGTGCCCGATGACGCTGCGATCGCACTTCTTCGACCGCTCGCGCCCGTCGGCGCGCTTCCAGCCGTCCTTCCCGTAGGTCTTCTCGTTCGGGTCTCGCGCGCCGTCCGGAACGCGGTACTCGTAGGTGATGTGGACGACCTTGTCCTTGGTCTCCTTTGCCTCGGCCAGGACCTGGACGGTCTCGGGGAACAGGAACGGATCCACGGTCTCGGGCTTCATCCGCACGTTGTCGTGGATCCACTGTTGCAGCTCGCGCACGCTGCGCGGCTTCACCGCGTCCTTCAAGTCCAGGCCGTCGGCGTCTTCGGTCTCGAAGAGGCCGCCATCGATCCCGTGCCAGCTGCGCGTCCGATTCCCGATCGCGCGCTGCTGATCCGTTGGCGACAAGCGGGCCAAGAGGATGGCATGGCCCGGGGTGATCGTCCCGTCCTCGAGGAGCTTTCTCGCCTCGGGGCGCAGTTGCAGCAGCTTGAGCCGGTCGTAGACGTACTTCATCGAGAGCCCGATGCGCGCGGCCAGCTTGGCGACGTCGTAGCCGGCCTTCTCCATCAGCATCCGGAACCCGGCGGCCTCGTCGAGCGGCGTCACGTCCTCGCGCTGCTTGTTCTCGATCGTCAGCAGCTCGAGGAAGGCGACGTCGTCGAGCGGCCGCACGACGGCCAAGAGGCTCGTCAGGCCGGCGAGCGGCGCCGCGCGGAAGCGCCGGTGACCGGCGCCGATCTCGTAGTACGGCGTGGCGACTTTGTCGCCCCGCTCCTTGTGCGTCCACGGCCGCACGGTGATCGGCGTCAGCTGCCCGCTCACGCGCAGGGACTCGGCTGTCTCGCGCAGCTTCGCCGGGTCGAAGTGCTTGCGCGGATTCCAGGGTGACTCGAACAGCTCGGTGAGTGGGATCAGTCGCACCTCGCCCGGGGGCGTCGGTGCAGACGTCTGCGGCGTGGGCCGCACAGCCGCGCCGGCGGTCACTTGCCCCCCCGCTGGATCCGCCGGCGCTCGGCGTCCGCCTGGTCGTGCGGTGGATCCTCCTCCTCGGCGTCCTCGAACTGCTCCATCGGCACGAAGATCTCCAGCTGCGCGCTCTCGATCGCCACGCCGAAGCCGCGGAGCGGCGGCGTCCAGAGGCCCCACCGCTGCACGACGCCCGAGTACTCAGCGACGTCGGGCAGGCGGACCGCGTAGGCGCCCGAGTCGGGATCCCGCTCGCACGCGGACAGGGCGTGATCGACGCAGGCGAGGCGCTGCTCCGGCGTCAGCCGCAGCCAGAGCTTGTGATTGAACGCGACGACGAAATCCATCCCGGTGAGGAAGGCGAGCGGCCCGCTGGCCTTGGCCGCGACGGTGAGCTTCGAGTCCCCGCGCGACAGGATGTCCGGCCGGAACAGGTAGGCGATCTTCGCGTTGATGAGCCGCTCGTGCAGATGGGTGCGGATGAGGATCTTGGCGATCTCCTCCGGCTGCTCGGCCTTCAGGAACTTGTCGCCCTCGGGCCAGAGCTCCCGGAGCGGCGCGTTCAGCGCCTTGCCGAGCTTCAGGTCCAGGTCGGCGAGGACCTGGGGCAACTTCAGGGCGGCGGATCGGGTCGCGGTCGTCATGGGTCGTCCTCGTGGTGCAGCGGGTGGTCGAAGCCCTGGGCCGTGCCGGCAGCCCTCACGCAACGGCTCAGGCGCGGCCGTCCACCGGCGTCCTGGCCAGCCCCGGGGCGGTACTCTGGTCCCAACGTGGGGGCGGACTGACTCCGGCTCCCGAATGAGCCCCGCCCCCTTCCTGGGGTGTCTACGTTGGCTGGTGCCTGCGCTCGTCCGTCTCGGCGCAGCTCTGGGCATCGGCCGGACGCTGGTGAAGGGCGTCCTCGCGCTCCCCGGTTTCACGCACGCGTTGACTCACCGCGTCGCCTCGGCCTAGAGGCATTGCCCGTCCCTCGAGCTGTGCGTTACTCGCTCCGATGCTTTACGCCACCAGCCAGGGCGCGGTCGGGTGTGACCCCTGCATCAACCGGCCGACGTTGCGTTATGAACGCCTGTCGCCGGTCACCCACGCTGTTCGCTTCCCCGGCAGAGCACCGACCGTCGAGATTCGCGCAAGACGGACGGCTCACGCATACCAGGTCCGCTACGCTGCAGCGGCAGTCCTCCCACCCACCTCCGCCAGCATCGCCGCTTCCGCCACCCGCACCCGGTCCAGGATCGCCGGGTTCTCCTGGCGCGCGCGCAGCTGGGCGATCGCCCGCGTCCGCGCACAGCCCTCACACTCCGGCACCAGGACGAGCGGCGCGTCCCCCTTCTGCCACCCGCGGGCCGGCTCCCAGCCCTCCGGCGCGGGCACCGACATTCGGCGCACCGTTTCCGCCCCGCACCACCCGCACGCGCGGGCGGGTGGCGGCTCCCACGGCTCCAGCCAGTGGCGGCCGCACACGACACAGTTCTGATGCACGACCCCGTCAGGGGTTCCCGGCGCGCCCTGGTGGTAGGTGAGGCGCGGCGTCGCCGTGTCGCCGCAGAGCGGGCAAGGACTCACGCCGTCGCCTTGGCCTTGAAGTGCCCGCACTCCTCGCGCGGATGCTCGCCCTCGCGCCCGCAGATGGCGTTCGGCTGATGCTTCTCGATCACGCCCACCTTCGCGGGCAACGCCGCGCTGGGTTCCTCGGCGTACCCGCCGTCGGTCGCCACAGGCTTCAAGCCCAGCGGCGGCAGCGCGTCCACCGCCCGCTCGAGCTCGCGACCCTGCACGATCAATTCCTGCGCCGCCTGCAGCCGGGGGTGATCGCGGAACCACGCGGGCTCGGCCTTGATCGCCGCCCGGCGGTAGGCGCGCGTCTCGGCCGTCTTGGTCGGGTCCTGATCGCCGACGGGGTCCTGCTTCTTCCCGTAGGAGCCCGCCCAGTTGACGCCGATGAACGGGCCGCGGTCGCCCGCGTAGAACAGCGTGACGACGGCCGCGCCCTTGACCTGCTCGGGCACCCCGAACTCGACCCGCCGCGCCTTCCGCGCTTGGCGTTCCTCGGGCGTGGCCCGGTCGTCGTCGTGGATGAACTCCGTCGGCGCGGCGCGCAGGAACTTCGGGTTCGCGGCGACGAGCTCCATCCAGAAGGCGGCGTTCAAGTAGACGGTGCCGCCCAGGATGTGCACGTGCCGCACCGGGTCGGCCCCGATCTCCATGCAGTAGCGCACGACCGCCTGGCGCGCGACGGGCGAGACATCCTTCCCCCAGCCCGTCTCGGCGACGGCCATCGCCGTCCGGCGGAGCATCGTCTGCTGCCGCGCCGTGGTGGCGAGCTGGTAGGCCAGCGCCCGCTCTTGGGGCGTCTTCGCATCGGCAAGGAGCTGCTGCTCGAGCGCGTCGGGCGCTTCGGCGATCTGCGGCGGCTCGGGCTGCGTGGCCACCGCCTTGGACTTCGAGGCTTCCGTCATGGGTTACCTCCGGTGAGGGTGGGGATCGATTCCTGCATGGGTTCGAGCCGGTAGTCGTCCGGACTGCAGGCCAGGACGCTCTGCGCGGCGCTGGCGCGGATGAAAGCGAGCGCCGCCTCGTGCGTGTCGGCGGCGACGACCAGGATCTCCCGGAACGTGCCGTCGCGCGGATCGCGGGCCGACAGCCGCCACTGGGGCTCGCCGGCCGGCCGGCTCCGCCGGAGCGCGAGCTCGCGGCATCGGGCGCAGATGTGGAACCAGTCGCGCGGCCGCGCCGCGCGGTGCGAGAACCCCTGGATGGCGTCGGGGACGGGCGTCCCGCAGAGCGGCAGGCCAAGGTCCGCGATATGCCACTGGGACCACGAGCGCCCGCTCCGCCAGGAGAGCAGGGTCATACGTCCCGCGTCCCGCTGCGGAGTTGCTCGCGGCGCTCGTCGAGCAGCCGCTGCACATCGTCCTCCTGCGCCAGCCACCACTCGACCCCGAGGACGACCGCGACGAACACGGCGATCGCGAGGGACATGCGCCAGAGCGGGCCGATCGTGTCGATCACATGCCCGATCACTGGAGCCCCCGCCGGGCGACATATGCTTCACGCCGGTCTCGGGCACACATACGACAACTCCACCGGGGGCTGTTCGGCCACTGATACCTATTCTCGGGCGTCAGTTCGTGACCGCGCTTGCAATGGGTGCGGGGTTTGGCCCACCGTGCCTTCCGTGCCTCCGCCATCTTGGCGGCGTGATCCTCGGGCGTCATCGTCGCCATGTATGCGCCCACCGCACGACGCCGCTGCGCTGCAGCCCGAGCGGGGTCAACGGATTGAAAACGGCGCCCGCCCTTCCGCCCGGCTTCAATTGCTCGTTGCCGGTCTGCCCCGAAACTCGCGCGCCCACCCTCGTGGGAGAGTGTCGGGTGTAGCGAATGCGCGCGCAGACTCGCTGCTTTCGCGGCCTCACGGTTGGAGCCAAACCCCTTGAGGCCATTCTCGCGAGCGAGTGTCGGATGTACTTCATGTACTTGCAGCCCAGCCGCCCGGGCGTGTGCTGTGAACGCGCGGTGGCCAGCCTCGCCCGCATGACAGGTTGGACACCGCGGCTCCACGTTGCCTGAGGCGTATCCCCGCGCGGGCACGAGGCGGTGCGGATGACAAAGGCTGCCGTCAGCAAAGGGCGGGACCGCCCCGCACTGCCCGCACGGGAGCTTGCGAATCGTGTCCTTCTCGCTCTCTGTCATGGGCATCGGTTATCGCGCCAGTCTGCGCTTGGCCTGCTTGGCCACCAACGCATCCCGCAACGCCACTTCGCGCAGGATGGCGCGGTCCTTCGCCCGGATTAGCCGGTCGAGATTCGCGTCCGAGGGGTCGAGCTGATACGCGAGCTCGTCCACGTCCTCGCCCGCGTCCGCCTGCTGGGCCAGGTGCCACGTCGCGGCCACGAGCGGCGGGGCCTGGCGCCCGTCCCACGCCGTGAGGATCGGCCGGACGAACCGCTCGCCGCGCTCCAGGTCGCCGAGGGCGACGAAGGCGGCGACGATGGCCGCGCACCGATGATTCACCTGCTTCATGAGCTGCTCGACCGCGCCAGGTCGCATCCCGAGGCGTGGCGCAACGTATTTCGCTACGGGGTCGGCGCGTCCTGACTGGCCCCAGCGCGGGAGGCGGGCGACGTTCGGCGGCGTCATAGCCCGGTGTACTCCGCGTCGGAGTAGGGCTCGATGCCGTCGGTGCCATCACCGCCGTCGTTGACGGCATAATCGAGCGGAGCCTGCGCCGGGCCGATGCCTGTTGGAGCAACACGCGAGCGTGCGATCTCGCGTTCTCCCGACGCAGGGGTCTCCAGTTGCTCGATGGCGCGGTGCAGCCGCGAGCAAATCCCGGCGTACTCGGCGGCCGTGAGCCGGATGTGGGCCGTGGCGTCGACCTCGGCGCCGCGCAGCGTCTGCAGCGCGTTCCTACAATGCTCGGCGGGAGTTTCCACTTGAACGAGAATGCCGCTCATGTCGTCCCCACGGCGCGTTGACGGCGCCACGATCTCGTGCATTCGACCTTACAGGTCCGGCAACTCCGCTTGCCGTCTCTGGCGATCACCTCGTTGTATCCGGAGAGGGGATGCCCGCGGCGGCAATGCGTCTTGGGTGGCCTCGGGCCCCTCAACTTCGCGGCGATGGCAGCGCGATTCCGGGGGTCGGCCATCCGTTCGCGCTGAAGCGCACTCCGAAGCCCGCGCGGGAAGCGGTCCTTCTGCGCGGCGTCCCGCATGTTGGCGGTGTGATCGCCGAGGAACAGGTGATCTGGTCGGACGCAGCCTGGTGTGTCGCAGTGATGGCAAACGCAGGATCCGGGGGGGATTGGCCCATGTGTCAGGCGCCATGCGAAGCGGTGGGCTTTCTCAACGCCGTTCTTGGTCCCAGGAACGTGAAAGACACCGTAGTGGCGGCCATCCGTGGCCCCGTTCCAAAGCCAGCAGCTTGTCGTCCTCGTGACCTTGGCCCAGAAGGCCCCGACGCATGGCGGCGGCGCGACAGGCTCGGCGATGGCGACAGGACTCCCAGCGGGGAGAGTGGTCGGCATGGGCTACTGGTTGACCGCGGGCTCGAGGGAGAGCTGCTCGCGCCGCGCCTGCTCGGCGGCCTTCAGCTCGGCGAGCCGCTCGCGGACACGGGGCATCCCCAGGTCCCGCAGGAGCGTCGCTTCGTGGACGATCTCGTCGCGCGACACGCTCTCAAGCGAGGCGCATTCCGTGAGATCGGCCATCTCCTGCTCATTCAGGCGCACGCCGACCGGGGGCCCCTTGGCCAGCGGATGCCGTTTGTGTGACTTGCGACGGGCCATGTGAGGGGCTATGCTGCCTCGCGTTTTGTTAGCAGCCGTCGAGGAACGGTTAACAGTTGTATGACGGCCAAGAATATTGCGTGTCGTCCAAGCAGAGTCAACCCCCGAGCTATGGGCCAGCAGGATAACGAGTTAGCGGAACTGTACGTGCAGTGGATCGAGCGAGAGATGGCTCGGCGGGAGTGGAAGCAGGCCGAACTTGGACGACGTGCAAGGGTGGGGCCGGACGTCTTGTCCCGTACTTTCAAGCGGGAGACAGCCCCCGATAGCGATACGCTGAAACGACTTGCGCGCGCCTTCGGGTTGACGCTACGGCAGCTACATATCGCCGTCGCTGACGACTTGCGCGGAGCCCAAGAAACCCCCGCCGGCGCGTCCACTACCGGGGCGACCGTGATGGCCCCGCCGTACTTGCGGACCAAGACGTGCCGCCACCCACTAACAGGGCCGGCGTCGGCCTGGGGCGCGGTGCTTGAGGTACTCCAACGCTTGCCGAAGGACGTGCAGCGAGAGATAGCGGTCCGCGCCGTGCGCCAGGGCATCGAGGCGCAGGAACTCCAGGGTCCGAGCCTCCTGCGGGCCATGGTGTCGCTGTGCGGGGCGCTCGACGACCTGGGCTATCCGGCGATGGCGCGCGAGATCCGGTCGGAGATGCTCAAGGCGATGGCAGCGGATCTCGCGAAGGAGAAGCCCAGCGCCGAGCCCTGAGTGCAGACGTCTGCGGGCTCAGGGCCAGAGTCGGCACCCCACGCCGAGGGTGAGGCCGGCGCCAGCCTTCCAGCCCGCCGCCGTTCCAACCCCGCCGAATAGCCCGCAGCGCCGGTCCCGCACCGTGACCTGGTCGGTGAGCCGTTTGTGCAGGGAGTCCGCTTCCGCCTCGGCCGAGGCGGCCCGGGCCTGGCAGGTGACCAGCGCCCGCCCGCAGCTCTCCGCGGCGCTCGAGTCGCGGGTCGCGATCTCGACGAGGACCTGCACGGTATCCACCCGCTGCCCGGTGGCGAGGAGCCGGCGTAGGGAGTCGGCGGCCGTGCGGCTGGCGCTCGCCTGGGTGGCGAATCGGCGCTCGAGCGCGAGGAGCTGCTGGCGCTGGCGCACGAGCGTCGCGTGCACCTTCAGTTGCGCCCGCGAGGCTTCGGTGATCATCGCGTCCTGGTGCCCCAGGAACGCCGAGATGCGCCCGAAGGTCCAGAACAATAGCGCCGCGGCGATCGCGCCGGCGACGATGTATCCCGTAACCCGTCCGCTCAACGTCATCGTGCCCCCTCTTTCTCGAGCGCCCATGCCCGCGTGATCCGCACAGCCCCCAGCGAATCCCGGGGGTACACGTCGGCACAGATCACGGCCAGTCGCACGGTGTCGCCCTTCGCGGGGAGGACTGCCCGGCAGCACACCCGGGGAACCTGGTGCGGGATCACCGCTGCCGTGGCCGCACTCGCGAGCAGCGCCGCCGCACAGCTGGTCCAGAACAGCGCCGATTTACTCATGCGCGATCGCCGTCCACCACGTCGCCCACATGACGAGCACCGCCTCCCACCAGGTCATCCGAGCACCGCAGCGAGGAACCAGCGGGGGATCGCCCACGTCAGTGCCCCGAGGATCCCCGCCGCGAGGTCCATGAGCCCGAACCCGAAGCCCGGCCGACCCGCGTAGCGTTTGCCGCCGGCATCCTTGATGCTATAGGCGGCGTCGGTCTGGCCCGCCTCGTAGACCGCCGCGGTCCACACGGTCAGGAGGAACGCGCCGAGCAGGGAGATCCCGACGAACCCAGGCAGCGCGTCGAACAGCGCGCAGAGCACGAAGCAGCCGGCGTAGTGCAGGATCGTCGCGAGGGTGCGCCAGTCGCGGTCGGGGTCGAGCAGGTCGCGGAGTCTCACGCCGGCACCGCGGGCGAAGGACCCAAGTCGCCGATCCAGATGACCTCGATCGTTGCGGCATCGACGGGCGCCATCACCTCCATCAGCCGCCGGAACGCCTCGCGGCTCGCGACGACGGCGTGCTTCAAGACATTGACTTCACCCGTGTCCTCGTCCTTCGCGACACGGATCTTCCCACGGCGCAGGCCCACGCCGATGCAGCCCTCGAGGTCCTCCTCGGTGTTCGCGGGGTGAATCAGGATGCGCGAGCGATCCGGAACCCCGACGACCTCGAACGTTTCGTAGCCGTGCTTGTGATAGATCGTTCGCTGCAGCGTGTAGATCCCCGCGGGGATGCACGAGATCTTGGGCGCGTTGTCGCGCCAGTCATCCTCGATCGTCTGCAGCTGCAACGGTGCCGGTGGCTCGGCGTCCAGCTCGTCGCCCAGGACGAGCAGCTCGCCGAAGACGCCGTCGGGGATCCGCTCCTTGCGCAGGATCTGGAGCCTCATGTCGGGTCCTTCACGCGGGCGATCTTCAGCGCCCGCGCTGCCGTGCGGGCCACGATGCCGCCCGAGGCTTCGGCCGCCCGCATGGCGTCCCCGCTGATCAGGTGCCCGCCGGCGAGGAGGAAGTACGCCCCCGGCAACCCGGGGAGCGCCGCGAAGATCAGGAGCGCCACGCTCGGCGCGCCCTTCGTGACGTGCATCGTCCAGATGATGAACGCGAACGCGGCCGCGATGCAGATGCTCCCGGCGAACAGGAACAGCCAGCCGCGGCGGGTGCTGTGCACCTTCACGCGCGCCCGCTCCCGCGGCACGCCCATGTCGCGCAGCTGCGCAAAACTGTCGGTCTCTTCGGGTGGCTTCACGCGCCGCCTCCGATCACCGCCTGCACCGCCGCCACCAGGTCCCGGCCGACGAAGGGCTTGCGCAACCCGGCCTGGAGATCGCCCGAGACGGTGAGCGTCGGCACGCCCGGATGCGCCGCCTGCACGTCCCGCGGCTGGCCGTTCGGCAACCCGATGTCGAGCACCAGCGCCGCGAACGGGCCCGGCAGCAGCTGGGCCTCGCGGACCCGGCTCGCGCCGATCGCGTCATAGCCCGCCTCGGCGAGCCAGGTCAGCATCAGGCGGAGCACGCTGGGATCGTCGTCGACCACGAGGACCCTAGCCACGGCGGGCCTCCCGGATCGCGTTGCCGATGAGGAGCTCGAAGCGCGCCAACAAGAGCGTGTTCGCGTCGGCGACGTCCTCCTTCAGCTGCTCGCGCAGCCACCGGAGCTGGGCGGCGACGGCCTTGCCGTTCCCGTTCCCGCCGCGGAGCGTCTGCCACAGCTTCGCCCCGCCGTAGACGAGCCAGACGGCCGCCGCCACGTTGGGCACGAGCCCGAGGCCCCCGATGATCTCCGTGGCTTGGATCAGCACGACCCCCCGGAAAACGAAAAGGGCCCCAGAGGATTGCCCCCTGGGGCCCTCGCCGACGTTTAGCCTAACCGACTATGCTTCCAATCTAGGGACTGGCAGCGCAATGAACCAGCCCAGGCTAAGACCTCGTGGGCGGTGTGCGCTGCGTTACTCCGGACCCGTGACGCCCCGAGTTGCCGAAACCGGGCCTACGGTCCATCGTAGGAGAGATGCCACTCACCCCAGAGGACGAGCAGGTGATCGCCCGGGCCGTCGTAGCGGGCCTAGCCAAGTGGACACTGGCCTGCTTTCTCGTCGGGGCTGTGATGGTGATTGTCGCCTTCATATGGAGGGTGTTTGTATGAGACGTTCCCTGCCCTTACTGGTCCTACTCGCCGCCTGCAGCGACGCCGGCGGCCCCTCGGCCCGGCTCACGCCCACCGCGTTCCAGGTGGTCGCCGGCGCCGCCCAAGTGGACACGGTCGCGCGCGAGCTGAAGGACATGATCGCGCTCCGCGTCCTCGCGGCCGACGCGGGGCCGGTGCCTAACTATCCCATAAACTGGACGGCGCTCGACGGCGGGAGCGTCTTCGCGCCCGTGGCGTACTCGGGGACCGACGGCGTGGCGCGGCAGAAGTGGACGCTCGGCACGGTGGCGGGACAGCAGCGGCTCGTGGCGCGGGCGCTCGACCCGGAGACCGGCGCCGTGCTCGTGGACGACACCGTGACTGCAGAGGCGATGCCCGACGTCGCCTGGGGGTTCTGGCAGCACCCCGCCGGCGGGGTGACTGTGGCCGTTGGTGACTCGGCCTGGCTGTGGCTTGAGCGGCACGATGCCCACGGCAACGCTGGCGCGCCCTGCGCCGATCGCGGCCCGGGGGATCTCATCGCTTGGGGAAGCGACTCTACCCTTGCGTTCCCGGACACGACGAGGATCAATGAACGGGGAGAAGTCGGGACGTGGCTGCACGGCGTGACCGCCGACCTCGACCGCCTGGTGTACGTCACGGCCGTGGATTCCCGCGAGAAGGCCTGGGGGTTCTACGGCACCTGTATTGCGGCCGCGGCCGGCTCAGAAGCGAAAGAAGTCACCTGGAGCGTGCTCGTCACGCCCTAGCTTAGCCGGTGTCCGCCGGCGCCGCGGCGAGCTCCGCCTCGAGGTCGGCCACGCGGGCTTCGAGCGCCGCCACCCGGGCGCGATGTTCCGCGATCAGCTGCCGGATCTCGAGCGTCTTGTCCTCGGTCGTGGGTTGATCGCAGGCAGGGCAGACCACCACCGCCATTTCCCCAAGCCAGTGCTTGATGACGTCGGCGACGGTGCGCCAGCGCCAGCGGCCCGTGCCGTCGGCGCTGGGCACGCGCTCGCGGGCGAGGTTGACGAGCTCCCCGAGCGGCCCGCCGATCCGCGGCGTGAAGTCCCACTCCCGCCAGTTCGCGACGCCGAGGTGCGCGTCCGCCTCCGCTTGCGCGACGGCCTGCTCGGCGATCGTCGCATAGGTCTCGGCCAGGTCGGTCTTGCTGACGTAGATCCAGAGTCGGCGCGCCATATGGACCAGCCCTCCCCCTATGCGCAGAAGTTGTAAGTGTTCGAGAGCTCGCTACTCACGTCGTCATCCACGATGTCCCCGTAGGCGTTCTCGAGGCTGATCCGGTACTTCCGGAAGACGCTGAAGGTCGCGCCCTCGGTGATGCCGGGGTCGCCCACCGGGGCGCGCGTCGCCCCGCTCACGGCGTCGCTGTTGAAGGGCCCGACATCCGGTGGCGAGCAGCCGGACGTGTCCTGCTCGCACACGTAGAGCTTGGCGAGCCACGCCGCCGGCGTCGTCACCGGCCCGCCCGTCTCGCTCCACGTAATCGTGTCCGTGATCTGCCGGGTGGGACAGGTGCCGCCAAACGCGCCGCTGGCGCCAAAGCTGGTGATCGCGCTCTCCGCATCGCTCGAGCTGATGGCCGGGATGAGCTCCCGGATGATCGGCCCCCGGTTGCCGTTCTGTTCCTCCGCCCAACACTCGAGCCAGCGGTCGCTCCCCGCGCCGAACGTCCGGTCGAGGACGATGTCGAAGCCCCGCGGCTGCGTCCCGTAGTTCGAGGTGGGGTCAAAGCTCGGCGCCGGGCTGGCGTAGTCCTCGGACGGACCGGCGCTCACGAGGCGCGTGCGGTACGCGATGCGGACCTGGTCCCCGTCGGCATCCCGCGCCGTCGCGCGGTAGGTGATCTGGTAGGCGGTGCGCGACTTCTCCACCGCCTCAATCGTGACGCCGCCCTCGTAGTGACTGATCTCCGTCTCCGCCGCGAGCGATTCCGCGCCCGCGCCGTCCGCCTTCTCGTAGGCGAAGGCCCGGAGCACGCCCTTCTGGCCGGCGGTGAGCGTCACCAGCGAGCCCGTGACCCCGACCCCCTGGGTATCCAGCACGACGAGCGTGGCCGCCCGGACCGTCGCATCGCTCGGGGCGCTGCCCGCCGCGGCCGCCACGCGGATCGACGTGCCCTCCTCCACCTTGACCTTCGCCGTCACCGCGCCCGTCTGGCTGACGTTGGGCTCGAGCTCCACGATCCGGGGCTTCGGCCCAATGCTCGAGAGGTAATTCTCCGCGCCGGCCGCGAAGATGTCGGCGTAGCCGTTGGTCAACCAGCCGGTGAACCCCCAGACCCCGTGCTCGAACGTCACATCCGTCACGCGCGCGAGGGCGACGAGCACGCCGCGGAGCGCCCGAGCGGAGTGCGGGTCCTTCGCGAGGAAGCGCGTCGTGCCGATCGTCACGGGATCGGCCGGCTCGATCTCGGGGTACGCGTCGAGCGCCCGATACTGCCACAGCAGCAGGCCGGTCGCGAGGGCTTCGCCCGTGCGCCGGGCGATCTCCTTGGCCTGCGCGCCCGAATAGATCCACTTCCCGGATTCGTCGGACCATCGCTCCTCGGCATCGACGCGCCCGGGGCCGAGCTTGGTCAGGGCGACCGTGCTCTGCCAGATCGCCTCGTCGAGGAACCGGCTGTTCGCCGGATCCCAATTCCAGCGCACGGACACCCGCGGCCGCCGTTCGCGGAAGCCGGGCACGATGCGCAGGGGGATCACCCGCTCCTCCGGGAAGTGCGCGACCGGGGCGCGTTTGTCGAAGAAATCCACCGCGACGATCCGCCCCTGGGACGAGACGACGGCCTTGCCGAACGCCGCGGTGAGGACCTGCAGCTCGTCGATGGCGTTCGCGTCCGTGATCGTCTTTGAGACCGTCAGGGTGTCCAGGATCCCAGGGCCCTGGTGGCGGCCCGGCACCTCCGCCTGATTGAGCAGATCCGCATAGACCACGTCCGCCGGCTGGTTCGTGTAGACGAGCGCGGCACGTTGGCCCGTCACGCGGAGCTGGGCCCAGGAGACCTGCACCCGGCGCGCCCCGGAGCCCGAGACGACGGTGGCGATCAGCCGTACCCGCAGGTCGGTGTAGTCCGAGATGCTCTGCGCCTGGGCGGCCGAGAGCGCGAGCGACTGGTCCGTCCACTCATCCGGCACCGTGAGGGGGTCGCTCGTCATCTTGACCACGGCCCCTTGGCGCAGCTCGACGACGAGCGACAGGACCTCGCCCCCCGTCGCGTCCTTCTTGAACCGGAAGTCCACGAAGTGCCCGGTGTCACGGTTCGGATCGGCGAGATTGGAGAGACCGAACTCCACCGCCGCGTTGCTCGGGGACGTGGGGGACCGCACGTAATCGGTGTCGTCCGAGACGGCCTCGTCGATCGTCAGGTGGATGTTGGTCGAGCCGCCGCCCTGGTCCGTCCAGGCGCCCGGGTTCGTCACCGTGCTGTCCGGGGTCTCGACCCCCGAGCCCGAGAGGTCGTACTTGGGCAGCGCGGCGGCGATCAGGGCGTTGGCCCCCAGCAGCTCGATTCCCACCGCGGCGGCGTCGGGCTCGAAGTCGTCCACCACGACGAAGCTCTCGATCAGCGTCCACTGGCTCCTGGGCAGCGCCGTGGCCCCGGCGTACCAGCGGAACTCGAGATTGACGAGATCGTAGGTGGTCAGCAGGTCCTCGATCGTCGAGCGAAAATCCCGGACGCCATTCTTCACCGCGCGCAGTGTAGCGGTGGTGATCCGGCCCTCGAGGGTCACCGGGTCCACGTGGCTGTTGTACCGCACGATGTGCGCGACATGGGAGAGATCGACGATCGTCTTCTCTTCCATGCCGAGCTTGCGGAGGGTGGGCGTGAGGTTCCCGGCGGCGTTGGGCGTGAGCGTCGCCTGCACCTTCCGGAGCTGGGTCGCGGTGAGGCCGATCTCATCAAACGCCTGGCCGTCCAGGTACGCCACAAAGGCCGAGTCCGCGTCGTTGCGGATCCGGAACGTCACCGACGTCCCGGGTGGCGTGTCGGCCAGCCCGGCGAGATAGACGCGGCCCGTCGGCGCGGCCCCGAGGCCGAGGAGGTTGCCGCTGGAGAACGTGATCGTCGCCTCAGTGAAGCTGCCCGTCTCGATGGTGAGCTTGGGGACGTTCGTGACGCCGGCGTCGGCGCCATCCACGAGCCAGGGCTCCCGGGCCCGGACGGTCGGGTACCGCAGCGTCCAGCCCCGCAGCACGTTGCCCGTGCCGAAGCTCGTGATCGTGTTGTCGCAACCCCAGCCGACGTTGGTGGCGCCGCTCCCATCGGCCTTGAGGCCGTAGATGAAGACGACGACGGTCGGATCGCGCTGCCAGACGTTGTCAGGCGCGTTATACAGCTCCGCCGACCCCAAGGCTTTCGGACGTGGCCGCACGGCGAGCGTCGAGAAGTCGAACGTCACGTCGCCAGCCGCTTCCCCGAGGGCTGGCACCCGGAGCGGCGCACAGAGGGGCATGAGGCCGATGGCGGCCCCCACGGGGGCCGAACGGTGGTAACTGAAGACGCGATACAATTCGCAGACCCACCACACCACGGTCTTGCCGCTGCCGTCGCGGTTGGGGTGCAGGTTGGCCTTGACCCGCATGATCTCGACGTTGGGATCTTCCGTCCCCCCGAGCGAGACGACGCCCACCGTAAACGGGTCGGCGCGGTTCAGGTCGGTGAAGAAGCTCGATCCCGTGGAGGAACTGATCAGGGCGGCGATGGTCGAGGCCAGCCGCAAGCCCCCGTCCACGACGAATTCGAAGTCCGCGCCGGAGGGCGGGCCGTCGCCGGCGAGCCAGTGCGCCTTGGTCTGCTTGATGGCGGCGCTGGTAATGCCATGCGCTTCGACGGGGTAGCGCAGGCGCGACGGCTCCCGCCGGAGCAGCGCCAGCAGGTTGGGATGGACCGGCCGCATCTAGGGCACGGCCTCCATCTCGGCCAACGAGTGGAGCCTCAGATAGGAGATTGCCGCCTCCTGCCCGCAGTCTTTGCACCGTTTCGTCTTCATGGGATCTCAAGCATCTCCTGTAGAGAGTGGAGATTTCTGGCGAAGATCAAGTCGAGGAGGACGCTTTCGAGTTCCTGCCCAGCAACGCCGTGCCTGCCCACATACAGCGTCTGGTTGTCCCACGCGCTAATGCTATCCGCACCATCGTCGAACGCAGAGAGTCCCGTTCCTACATCCATCGCAACGAGTGGAGCAGCCGTCCCCATGTTCTTGGCTTGGAGGCTGACCCGTTGTTCCGCACCGGCGGCGATATTCGTGAGCACCCGCGAGAAGGCCCCGGTGTTGCCGTACAGCGTGGCATCCCACTGGCGCGCCGAGGCGAGTCCGCCAAGCTCAAGGCCTTTGACAAAACTGGCATCTACCCCAAGCGAGAAAACGTTGACTGTCGGAATGCTTCCGCTCGCATCCGCCCACACCGGCCTGGCGACTCGGGCCAGCACGGTGAGGTCCATCGGCCCGAAGTTGAACGGGAGCGTGAGGCTGTCCCCCGCCCCGGCCGCTTCGCCCGGCCCCTGGTAGCTCGACGGGAAGGGCGCGTTCCAGGCGTTGGCGCCGAAGAAGTAGGCCGTGCCAGTCTGTCCAACGATGTCCTGCGTCGGCAGGAGGTAAAACCGATTGGTGTTCGCCGCAACCACCGCGTTGACGCTGGCCGAGAGCCGATACCACCCGCCGCCCCAATTCTCGACGGCGAAGAGTGTCCCGGTTCCCTGGTCCGTGGACAGCGTTGGCACACCGCCGCTCCACGCTACATTGACCCTGTGGCGCCAGACGCCTGCGGTCAGGTCGAATAGCCCAAACATGCTATTGGCCGAGGTGCCCGCCCGCATGAAGATCGAGAGTGCCTTCGTCGCGTCGGCAGTGAAACCGACGATCTGCCACACGCGCTCCGCAGCAGCCGCGTCGTTATCATCGAATAGATACGCCGCCGTCGCGGCGAAGGGGTCTGCTTGGGCGCTCGTAAGAACCGGCGTTCCGTCAACGCTCCACGCGCCGAAGTTTTCTGGGTCCGTGACGAGCTGCGTCCGCGCCCCGTTCAGCACCGGCCCGCCGTAGGGATAGCCGAACTGATCCACCAGCCCCGACAGCTCGCCCGGGTACTCGATCGCGACCTTGTCTGCGGCGGCCTTCTTGCCGATCCCGTCGCGGTCGCGGAACCGCCGCACCGCTGCCCGGGTGAAGGTCTCCTTGACCTCGACGTACCCGCGCCCCGCGCCCGCCGCCGCGAGCACGCCCAGGCGGTGCAGCGTCCGGCCCCCCACGCGGAGCAGGATGTCCCGGGTCTGCACGGCGGCCATTAGAGCGCCCCTTCCTTCGGCTCATGCACCTCATAGGGCAGCTGGCCGAACGGATAGAAGTAGGAGCGGTCTTGGCGGAACCCGAGCCGCTGGTCCGGCCGCCGCACCATCAAGGCCTGCTCGGCGCGGGCTTCGTCGAAGATCAGGACGGCGGACGACCCCGCCCCGTACCGCTTGAGGTGATACCGGAACTGCTCGTAGGCATCGAACGTGGTGTGGTGGATCGGCACGACACCAGACGGGAACACGGTGCGGCGGCCCTGGCCCACGTAGCCCGCCTCGTTGCGCTCCCGGGTCGCGAGGAGATCGTTGGCCTCCACGAGCTCGCCCATGTCGCGATCGAAGCTGTAGGACAGGCCGACGAGGCCGTTCAGGAGGGGCTTGAGCCCCGCGCCCATCGCCACCGAGTAGATGCGCACGGCGGCCGCCGCGCGGACCGGCACCCGTTTGAGCCACATCATGCCGTCCTCGCACAGCACGCCGAGCGCGTCGTCCACGTCGCCGGTCCCGGGCACCGTCGGCAGCGCCGCGTCGAAGACCGTCTGGATCGTCCCGAAGTCGTCGTCCGACGCCTGAATGCGGACGGTCTCGCCCGCCAGGTTGTGATCCCACAGGCAGATGAAATCGAAGGCCCGCACGCGGTCGAAGACGCTCTTGATCCACCAGTCGGAGTCGGCCGTCGTCGCGGACGCGTGCTGGTCGCGCCGCCCCGCCGCGAAACGATGCGCCTCGAACCCCGCCGGCTCCTCTTCGGCCGTGACCGTGTGGTCCGGATACTGCTCGACGGTGTCGAACAGGTTGTCTACGCAGAGGAGGGCGCTCACAGGCCCCCCAGCCGCGGCTCACCGCCCAGGCGTTCGGCGCGGCGGAGCTCGTACAGCCCGCCTTCGGGGGTGCCGTCGGCGTTGAGGAACTGGACACGCAGGAATCCGTCATGCAGCGTCCCCAGGAGCTGCCGGTGCCGGCGCTCCTCGTTGCGCTCGCGCTCATCGGACTTCCGGTCGAACAGACTGAACGCGCTCCCCACGAGCGACAAGCCGAAGCCCAACGGGCCGAGAAAGTCCGGCGCGCCTTTCAGGGCAGAGGCGCCAGTCGCGATGCCCCCCAACGCACCGAAGACGCCCGCGGCGCCCCCCTGCTGGGACGCTGCGATGGCCTGCAGGAAGCTCAGGGCCATGAGCTGGCCGGCCGGCTTCCCCGCCTTCTCGGGGAAGCTGGCGATCGCGGCATCGACGTCCGCCTGGGCGCGGTCGAAGAAGTCCTGGCCGAGACCAAAGCCGAAGGCGCCTCCCTGCCGCTCGAGCGCGGCGACGTCCAACGTCGCCCGTCGCGCCACTTCCTGCGCCTGGAAGTCCGCGAGCCCGGGCACGCGGAGCCGCTGCACGTCGAAGGCGCCGAACTGCTCGGTCTCGCGGCTGATGTCCGCGATCTCCTGGAGCAGATCCTTTTGCGCCGCGAGGACGCGGTTCTCCTCCTTGCGCCGCTCGAGGCGGGTCGCCTCCGCCACGAGCGCCGCCGTGCGATCGGCGCTCAGGCCCAGCTCGGCCGCGTGCAGGCGGGCAGTCTCGGCAGCCGTCTTCCCCACGGCGTCGGCCTCGAGCCGGAGCTTGTCGATGAGGGCCTCACCCTGCGCGAGCCGGGCTTGCCGCACCGCCAGGGCCGCCCCCACGCCCGCCTCCTCGCCCTTCGTGCGCTGCCGGCGTTCCAACACCTCGAGCAGATCGATGAAGGCCGCGCCGCCGCCGGGCACGTGCGCGAGGAAGTCCGCCATCCCCCGGAAGCGACCCGTCATCTTGTCGAGGTCCTGGTCGAGGTCGGCGATCAGCACCTTGAACCGCTGGCCCGGGGTGCTCGCGGTGTTCAAGCCTTCACCGAACTTGGTGATCGCGGCCGTCGAGGCGGTGACGTCTTTCGTCAGGACGTTCCACCCGAGGGCGAGCGCGCCGAGCCCCGCGATCCCTCCGGTCACGACGAGCGACCCCACGCCGAGAAGCCCGATGCCCGCCGCCGCCCTGCCGAGCGGTCCGGGGATCCCCGCCGCCTGGAAGGCGAGCAGCTGGAGCCCGTTCTGGAATAGCCCGAGACCGCGGCGCGCGGTGGCGGTCGAGGCAATCAGCTGGCCGTTGGCGAACACCATCTTCCCGAACCCGATCGACGCCCCGGAGGCGGCCGTGCCGGTCCCCTGCACGTCGCGCTTCAGCTCGGCGAGCGCGGCGCGGGCCAGGTTCTCGGCGATGATCTTCAGCCGGGCTTCAGGGGTGCTCGCCATCTACTCCGTTCCTTCGGGAAAGGCCTCGCTCAACAGCTCATCGTCCGAGAGGAGCGCGAACAGTTTCCAGGGGATGATGCCGTCGGTGGTCTGCCACACCGGACTCCAGTAGAGTCCGGGCCAGTGCTTCAGGAAGCGGAGGGTACTGACGCAGGTGCGGTCGTCGGGCTCGTCGGGGCTGGGGGCAGGGGCTCCGGCGTTGAGGGCGAGCGTGTCCGCCCCGCGCGCTGGCGGTCGAAAAAATCCGCCAGCACCCCCTCAAAGGCCCCATCGGGCAGTTTCAGCATCCGCGCGATCGCCTCCTCGGAGAACCCCATCGACGCGATCAGCTCGCGCAGCTTGGCTTCGTAGGTCGCTTCGTCGCGGTCGCCGGCGACCCACGCCTGGAAGACGCGCAGCCACTTGATGTACTCGAGATGCGACCACAGCCGCCCCGTGTACGTCTTCCCGTCCAGGTCGATGAAGACCGGGGGGCTGTTCGCCTCCACCCACGCGCGCGTATCGAAAGGCATCAGGTGTTGTAGGTCAGCTTGATGCGGTTCGTCCCGCCGGGGTCGAGCACGCCCTTGGCCGCGAAGCGGATGAGGCCGTTCTCCTCCTCGTAGCTCGCGGGCTCCTCGGTGATCTGCGCGCGGTCGGCGGCGATCGTGAGCTTGTTGTTGCCCCCGCCCGTGCCGAAGACCATCGTCAGCGCCTCCTGCGCGCGCGTGGTCCACTTGAGCCAGGGGTTGTAGTCGGCCACCCGCGCGGCCTCGACCCCAACGTCCCACAGGAGCCGCCGGCCGGTGATGAGGTGCCGCACCGTCGCAGCGTTCGCGTTCTCGCGGAAGGCGACGGTGTTCTCGATCGTCACGCTCGCCCGCTTCACAAACCCGGTCGAGAAGGCCCCGAGCGCCCACGACCCCGCCGCCGCAAACCGCGGTGCGATGCTCGTGAAGTAGGTCGGGGCGATGATCGCGGTATCCGTCGGCTCGACGTACTCCCCCCGGGCCACGACGTCGAGGAACCCCGGCCGGCCCGCCTCGCCCGAGAACCGGAGGCTCTTCACCCGCGCGGCCAGGATCTTGTGGAGGACGTACACGTTGGTATCGAGGCCCTTGAAGGCGTAGAACGTCAGCGTCTTCAAGCCGCCGGCGACCGCCGAGAGCGTGTCGTAGATCCACTCCGACGCCGTGAGGGTGGACGAGAACCCCGCCGCGGGGATCACGGCGTGGGGCTCGGGGCCGGCGGTCGTCGAGTAGGCGGCGCCCTTGCCGCGGATGTAGAGCCGGCAGGCGATCTCCGCCCAGGGGTAGCTCGGGGCCAGGGGCGCGTCCGGCTCGAGCTTCTCGTTGTCCTTGTCGTCCTGCTCGTTGTTCTGGTAAGCGCCCCAGGTGATGGCCGCGGGCTGCACGAGCTGCAGGGCGTCGGGCCCCGTGGGGACGGGATCCGTGCCCTCCACAGATTCCGTCTTCGCGAAGACGACCTGGAACCGCTTGACCTGGGGCATCGCTCAGACTCCTTGGGTGCGGCCGATCACGCTGCCGCGCAGCACGCCACCGATCCGCACCACCGCCTGGTCCTTCGTGTCGAACACCTCGATCGTGGGACTGAACGTGCCGATCTCCACGATCTGCCGGAGCGTCGCCCCGAACGCCTTCCCCATCAGCCCTTCGTAGAGCGGGAGCAGGGCCTCGAGCGTCACTTCGCTGTCCCGCCGCGCCAGCGCCAGATCCTGCCGCCGCGTGTGGTACGTGAAGAGCAGCGGCCAGTCCGGCACGTCGCGCTTCCCGAAGCTCGCCGGCTCCCCATTCACCGGCTGCGTCCCGATGTAGTGCAGCACCAGCGGGAATGCCGCAGGCAGCAACCCGCCGACCACCGTCACCGCCCCGTCTGCGACCGTCACGATGTTCGGCACCGTGAGCGTGTAGAGCGTGTTCAGGATGGCGAGTTGGGCGTTGATCGCCGCCACCGTGAAGTCGGCCTCGACGAGCTTGCGGAGCGCGTAGATCACGGGGCGATGATGATGTCCGTCAGCCCCGCATCGTCGCCCGGCACCACGTCCCGCGCCGTGTGGCTCACGCCCCCCACCGTCAACGCGCTCCCGATCGCGAGCCCGGGCAGCGACCCCGCCTTGACCGTGACGAAGCTCACCCGCTCCACCTGCCCCCCGTCCCCCGTCAGGAGCTCCTGGCTCTGCCGGAGGACGCCTTGCGTCGTCGTTCCCCCCAGGACCACGTCGACCGCCTCGCCGCGCGCCTTGAGATCTGCGAGGATCGGGGTGATGTCACTGTCTCCGAGCGCCACGTTTCCTCGCCGGCGCAGGGTCTCGGTGCTCGGCGTCGGGCTCCCGCACCTCGACCGCCTCGCTCGGCACCGGCACCGCCCGACCCTGCGCGATGAACTGCTTCGCCCAGTAGTCGGGGATGTCGTGCTCGGTGCCGGGGTCGAGGGATTGGCCGTTCTGCCAGCCAACCCCTCGCGTCATCCGGATCCGCATTAGGACGCCAGCGCGTCCTTCATGGCCGCGAAGGAGACCGGGTGCCGCACCCCGACGTCCAGCATCAGGTACGGCGTGATCAGGATGTTGCCGCGCCGCGCCTGGGTGTAGGGATCGACCACGACCTCCATGTCGCCCCACTGCCCGTACAGCAGCTCCGGCCAGTTGCCGAAGATGATCGCGGAGCAGATCGTGGTGCTCGTGCCCTTCGTGAGGTTCGAGGGCACCTGGTTCGTCGCCTCGGCGCGGTAGCTGTTCAGCTCGCCCTTGAACCAGGCGGGGATGCCGGTGGTCGCGCTGATCTGCGCCACCTTCTTGAGCGCCGCCCGGACCTTGGGGTTCGTGAGGTACGCCAGCGACCCGAGGTCGGCGTTGTCGATCGCCACCTCTTTTTCGAGATCCACCGCGTGGTTGTAGGTCGGCGCGAGACCGTCCGTCCCGCCGGCGACGGACCCGATGCCGACCGTGTTCAGGATGCCGCGCGGCTCGTTCGACGTGCCGAGCCCATTGATGCCGACCCGGTCCGCCTCGATCGCGAAGACCTGGACGAAGTCGTCGCGGATCAGGTTGTCGATGTCCACGACCGCCTGCGCCAAGAGCTTCCGCGTGTAGGACGTGGTCGCCGTCGCGAGCTTCGGCGCGAGGTTCAGGTTGTCGAGCGTGAGGTTCGACTCGGACGCGTCGGCCGTCGGCGACTCGCCCACCCATGCGACGGTGTGCGCCCCCGTCTGACGCGGGAACTGGACGTCCCCGTTCAGGCCGGCGAGGAAGCGCGCCCCGAGCGCCCGCGTGAAGATGCGGTTGCGCAGGAGCTCGATGAACGGCCCGGGCTCGGTGAACTTGAGCTCGCCGCCCTTCGAGGCGGTCGCGACTTCGTGCGCCCCGCGCTGGAAGTAGAGCTGTTCCCGGATGGCCTGGGCACCCGCGGGCTTCACCCAGAGGTTGACCGGGACGTAGAGCCCAGTGGCGTTCTTGGGCTGGCCCCGCGCCGCGACGATCGCGTCGTGCACCTCCATCTCGAACGGCGCGATGCTGCGGGGATCGGTCTCCTTCCCGGAGGCCATCGCCAACAGGGCGCGGCAGAGCGAGTACCGTCCACGCTCGAGGTCCGCGGTCGACACCACCGGCGAGTCGGCGGAGGCCATGAAGCCCGGCCGCACCGACTGCTCGTAGCCCGCCAGCACTTCGCGGGTGGCGAGCTCGACAGTCGTCCCCTTGCTGTGCCACTCGTCGAACTTCGCGTCGCTGACCTTGTGCGACCGCTGCAGGGCGCGGAGCTCGGAGACGCGCGTGCGCTCCACGGCGCCGGCGTCCGCGGCGACCGTCACGACCGGGGCTGGGGCCGGGGCCGGAGGGGAGGTCGGTTCCATGGTTCGCTTCTCCTCGAGAGGTACGGGGGCTTGGGGGTCTGCGGCACGGCCGACGCCCACCGTATGGTCGGCCGGCACGGGCACGAGCGACCCTTCCATCGGCATCCATCGCGTGGCGCGGATGGTGAGGATCTTGCCTTTCTCCTGCTCTTCTTTGCGGTCCTGGATCGTGTAGCCGATGGAGGTCTCGACGCGGATCCCGTCCAGGACGTCCTGGAGGACTTCTTGGCCCTGCGCACCGCGGCTGAATCGCACGGTCCCGCGGAGGACGCCGTCCTCGTCGGCTTTCAGATTCTCGATGCGCCCCACCTGCTGATTGGTGTTGTGATTCAGGAGGAGGGGGAGGCCCTGCTTCGCGCGCGAGAAGTCGATCGCGTCTTTCGAGTGCTCGAGGATTTCGATCCACCGCTCGCCCCACCAATCAGTGCGTTCGATCGGCGTATCCGACGACAGCGCGACCCGGACCTCCGGATCGCTCTTGCCGTCGCTCGCGCGCACGACTTCCAAGGGCGCGGTGCGGTAGAGCGTGGGACTCGCTTGACGCTTGGTCATCTCGACTCCCGAAAAGACAAAACCCCCAGGAGAACCCCTGGGGGTGGCGGCAACGGAAACGCCCGCGGAGGGATGAGCCCCCGAGGGCGATGGTGTCCTACGTTGCCTCTACGGTAACGCCGGGCGGCGATTCGCGCAACGCCCCTACACGTTCCGCGACCGCCCGCCCACTTTGGCAATGAGCGTGCGAGCCACGAGACCCTGGGTCACCCGGTAGCGGGCGGTGCCGGTCACGGGCTCGACAATCACCGCGCCGTCCGCATACCCGGTCACGACGTACACGCCGGGGGCGGCATCCAGCTCGAAGGCCCCGCCCGCCAGGAAGGCGAACTCCGCTGCGGTCCCGGTGAGGAGGTACACCCCGGGCACGGCTTCGACGACATATCCAGCCACCAGCCCGGCCGTGACGCCGGTGACGCTGTAGCTCCCAGGATCGGCGGGGAACAGATACGCCGCCACGAGGCCGGCAGGGGCGCCGGTCAGACTGTACGCGCCAGGCTGGGCATCGAGCGGGAACTCCGCCGGCCCGAGGGGCGTGTATTCGAGATCGGCGACGACGCCCGTCTGGCTGTAGACCCCAGCGGTCGCCGGGAACTCGAGGGCGAACGTCGCCGCCTGACCCGTCAGGGCATAGGAACCCGGCACCGCGTTCTCGACGTAACTGGCGACGAACCCCCCCGCCGCGCCCGAGACGCTATAGCTGCCTGGCGCGTTGTTCTGCTCGACGCCGAACGTCGCAACCGCTCCGGTCAGCGCATAGGCCGCGACCTCGGCGGCGAGCACGAAGTTTGCCACGAGACCAGCGACCGCACCCGTTACAGCGTAGGAACCGGGCTGCGCGTCCAAGTCGAAGACCTGGGGGGCCGCGGGCGTGTAGTCGATGACGACTTCCGCCGCCGTGATGCGGCTCTGATTGACCGTGTCGATGGTCTGGCTGCTGGTGTGGTCGAACACCAACGCCAGCCGCGCCCCATTCCACTCCGCGACCGTGTGCGTGCCCGTCGGGCTCGGGGTGAAACTCGTCAGCAGGTAGCCCGCCTGAATCGGGGAACTGACCGCTGTAGGGGTGGTGCTGATCGCCGTTAGCTCGTCGGCGCGGGTCAGGAAGGCGTTGACCGTCCCGAGATCGACCGCCATGACCGGCGTGTTCAGCCGCCGATGCGCCACCTTGATGGTGATGCTGTTGATGGCGGCCGGGTCGAAGTCCGCCGGCACGTCGTCCAGGTCCACGAACATCGTGCCGTCGAGCGCGTTTGGGCTCAGGACGTAGGACGTGTCCCCATCGTTCGCATCGGGATCGTCCACGATGGCGGAGGCGTGCGATCCCGTGCCGCCGGTGACCGACCACCCGGTCGTCGTGCCGTCGCCCGAGGGGCGAAGGGTGATAACGGACACGAGTTAGGCGCCCCGTCGCGAGGGTGGAAGGACGTTGCGGCGCGCGCGCTCCATCGTCCGCGTGAACTCCCCGTCAGACACGATCACCCCCGCGACCCACGTAGCCGGGTCGCCGTAGAGACTGTCGCCCCAGTGGATCCCCTTGCGGGGGCCGTCCCACGACCGCACCACGAGGATGCGCGGCGGCACGTCCACCCACGGACGCTCCTGCGACGTGACCACTTCGCCGCCGGCGAGATAAGCCTCCCATTCCACGCTAGGCCCCCGTGACGCCGAAGTGTCCCGGCGCAGCGGTCAACTCGAAGTGCCGACAGGCGCAAACCTGGCAGCGCCGATACGTCAGCGTGCCCTGCGCGTTGGCCGTGTCCGTGATGACCGGCCCGAGGTTGCGAGGATTCCGGCAGCACCGCTTCGGGATGGCGGGGCAACCCAGGCGCACCCGCAGGCAGTTCGCCAGCCGCCAGCCCCAGCGATAGACCCGCTCGCCGACCGTCATGCCGCCGTGAAGACGGTGCCCGTCGTCGCCGAGTTGTTGGGCTTCCAGCGGAACGACTCGCCATCCTGCAACGTCAGCGCGGCGCCGCGGTCCCACCAAGACACCAGCGGATCGGCCGGCGCGGTCTGCGTGTCGTTGTAGAGCACGGCGTACTGGAACGGCCCGATCGTGCCGCCCGTAGCTGTCCAGAGAATCGACGTGCCCGTGACAGTGAGCGTGCCAGATGCTTCGGCTTCGGTGAGCGCGGCATCCGTGCCCCCAGCCGTGTACCCGTTCCCGGCGGTGATGTCGGCGATGTCCAGTTTGACGGTGTCGGCGGCGAGGGGCAGTTCATTCGACAGGTAGAGCTTGAAGACATGCGTGCCGACGATGTGCTTGCCGAGGAACACCTGCTCGATGAAGTCCTGGAACTTGTTGTAGGCGGCCATGGGCCTAGCCCTCCCTCAAATGAGCGGCGACGCGGTTGCCGTTTCCATTCCCCTGCTTGTCGGCCCCAGTGACCGCGTCGTCCTCTTTGAGGCCCTGCTGGTTCGGCCCAGGGGTCTGCCCACCCACCGGCCCGAGGATCAGCCCGTGCTCCGCGGCAAGCTTCTGCTCCTCCTCCAAGTCCTCGAGGATCTCCTCGAAGTCGCGCCCCTGCTCCGCGGCTTGCCGGGTGCGCGAGTTCAACCCGAGCGCCAGTTCCTTCTCCGAGGCGTCGAGCTCGTTGCGCGGATCCACCCAGGCCCACCCGCGGGGACGCCACGCGACCCGGAGGTAGTTCCGCGGATCGACGGAGAGCCCCGGCAGCTCGCCCGTGAGCAGGGCGATCTTGAGCCACTCCTCATAGACGCGCGTATGCACGTGCTCGACCATCCACTGCTGCAGCGCGCGCCACTCGTCCCGGTCGGCGAGCTCCCCGACGCGCGCCGAGGAGTAGTTCACACCCGAGAGGTCATTCGCGAGCGAGTGATAGGAGACCCCGAGTCCCGCGGCGATCGACCGCAGGATCGAGGACACGAAGTCGCCATACGCCTGCGTCGGATGTGTGGGATCGTTCTGGACCGCCTTGTAGCCGGGCGGCAGCTCGTGCGCCATGCCCGGCGCGATCTCCTCGGGCACGGAGTCGATGGCCTCGTCTTGCGTGCCGGTGATCGCCGCGTCAGGCGTCGTTTCGTAGAAGATCGGCTTCGCGGCGGCGGTGCGGGCGGCGACGAGCTCCGCCTCCTGGTAACCCTCGAGCATCTTGTGCGGCACGAGCACCGGGTGGAACCAGGGCACCCCGCGCGTCTGATTCACGCGCAGGGGGAGGAAGTCGTGGATGATGTCGGCCGCCGCCACCGGCTCGCGCTTGCGGTCGAGGCCTGTCTCGGACGGGTGGCGATTCCAGAGCCAGTAGCGCACTGGCTTGCCCCACTGGTCGATCTCGACCCCCATGCGCACTTCGTTCTGGCCGTTCCCGCGGGGGATGTTGTAGGTCACGTCCAGGAGATCGGGGTCGATGAGCTGGAGCGCGAAGCGGAACGGATTGTCGAACCCGCGGACGAAGCGGAGGATGAACTCGCCATCCTGCCCGAGCGACGTGGCGAGCAACCCCTGCACGTCGCGGAAGGAGTGCCGGCCGTCCACTGTGCAGCGCAGGCACCAGCGCGCCCAGCCGTCCTCGATCGTGGCGTTCACGGTCTGGAATGGCCGGCCGTCCGCGGAGCGGATCCGCGCCTGCAGCCGGATCCCCATCGGGCCGACGACGTTGGCGCGCAGCAGCTGCAGGAAGCGTTTCGCGTAGGCGGAGTTCCGGCAGAGCTCGCGCGAGCGGGCCCGCAGGATCAAGAGGTCGCCCTGAATCTCCTTGTCGGCCGAGAGCGTCCCCATCACCCAGTCCATCAGCAGCCGGCTGATCCGCGCCCCGGCAAAGCCCGACCACCCAGAGGTGCCGCCGCCCTCGAGGCCGATGACCGCGCGCTGCGCCATCGCCTGGACGGGCGCGGGGGCCAGGCGCTCCCACCAGAGCAGTTTGCGGAGCGGGGCGGGCGGCAGGCGGCGCCGGGCCATCAGGGCCGCACGAACGTGGTGAGATGCATCGTGCCGAACTGCTGCGGGTTCCGCTCGCGCTGCACGCGCACGAGGTACACGTTGTGCCATTTCACGAGCTCGGCGACGGGGATCTTGCTCACGGCGCGGCCAGCGATCTGATAGGACTCGATGTCCGCAGCCGCCCGGCCCTCGAGCACAGACTGGATCGCCGCGAGCATCTTCTCGTTGTGGGTCTGCTGGGTGCCGGCGCCGGCCGTCGCGAGGTTCGGCTCGAGGAAGAGCACGCCATTGTCGACAGTGTAGCGTTGCGTCCCCGACTCGACGTAGGCCACCCACTTCCAGTTGCCGGGCACGAGGGCCGCGGTATTGGCGGCCGTGACATCGACGTCATGGTCGACGCCGTTGGGGTTGGCGCCAGCGGTGATCTCGAGCTTCGTCCCCGTGGCGGAGGCCGAGCCGACGTTGTGGAAGGCATACTTCAAGGTCCAGCCGTCCCCCGACAGATGGCCGGGGACGTGCTTCGTCCACGCCCAGGTATCGCCCGCGCGGGCGACCGTTGGTTCGGAAGCCGGTCGTTCGTTGTGCAGAGATCCCCCCAACGAAAAAGCCCCCCGGGGACATCCCCAGGGGGCGGTCGTGCATCAGTCTCTAACTTAGGTGGAGCACCTCACTAGCGCCACTAGTAGTCGTTGATCCAGTTCCGCCGCTTCGGGGTCCGGCGCATCTTCTTCAGCTTCTCTGCCGCCATCGTCGTCGGGGGCGGCTCCGGGACGGCAGGCGCGGGTGCGCCGCCCAATCGCCGAGCCAGCACCCCCAGCTGCTCCTTCCGCGCGCTCGACAGCTCGAGCGCCACGAGCGCCAGCACCTCACAGTCCAGCACCTCGTTGCGCCGGCCGCGGGGCAGCTTGTAGCGCCGGAACCAGCGACCGTTCACCATTTCCTTGACCACCTTCTCCGCGACGAGCTGGTCGAAGTAATCGGCATCCGCCGCGAGTGGAAAGTGCATGAACTGCGGCCCGGGGGTCGAGATGCGCAGCCGCCCGTAGACCGAGTCCTTCGCCGCGTCGGTCCCGACGAAGAACAGCCGCACGCGGCCCCGGTTGCTGACGGATGGCTTGTGATTCACGATGGGATGACCGGGCCCCGAGTACCCCTTCGTGGCGAACACTCGAAACCCGTAGCGAGGTTTGCAGAAGCGGTAGACCGCGTCGGTGTGCGCGCCAGAGTCCACGCAGGTCGTGTCGACGCGAATCGTGGCCCCTGCTTCGTGTCGCCAGTCCGTGTGGAGGAGGGTGTCGAGCTGCGCCCAGACCGAGGGCTTCGTTCTGTCTTTGCTCTCCCCACTCGGATCCCCGAGGATGATCGTCCGCGTGATGAGCCAGGACTCCTCCCCGTGCCCCCAGCCACGGATGATGACTTCCAGCCGGTCGTCCTGGACGTCCACCCCTGCGGTCAACAGTCCCACGCCGGCCGGGACGTCAGCCACATAGGCTTCCTTGCGGCCCTCCAAGTCATCGGTGTCCATCCCGCCACGTTCCTCCCACGTCTCACCGAGCTTCAGATTGATGAACGCCTGAAGGGCGCCGAGTTCCTGCTGGCAATCCAGCCACTCGGCCGCGAGCTTCCCCCACCGCTGCCACGGCGAATAGAGCGCGTTGATGTGAAAACCCGGAATCCGCGAACCGGGATTTTCGGGGATCCACTTTCCTCCCGCCAACAGCTGGGCTTTGTCGATCTCAGCGATGAGCGTTCCGCAGTGGTCGCACGCATAGGCCGCCGTCTCCGGCTGTCCCTCCTCCCAGTGGAGGTTCTTCCAGATGAGCACCTGGAACGCGCCACAGGCGGGGCAGGGAACGTGATACCGCCGCTGGTCAGACTTCGCATACTCCTTCTCGATCCGTGAGAATCCCTTGAGCGTTGGCGTGGAGTTCTTCAGGGTCTTGCGGTTCCAGAAGTTCGCCGCCCGCTGCTCCCCGAGCTTGATCGGATCGCCTTCCGTGCTGATGGATTCATCGTAGCGGTCGATCTCCTCAAACAGCACGATGCGGATCGGTCGAGAGGCGAGTCCCGACGGCGAGTTCGCGCCGATGACGGTGATATGCCCACCGGGGAAGACTTTGTGCAGCACGGTGTTCGAGGTGTCCCGGGACTTGGGGTCTGAGACTTTGCCCCGCAAACAGGCCGCCGCCGCCAGCATGGGGGCCAGTCGGTCGGTGCTCCACGTCCTGGCCATGGGGTCCACGTTCGGCTGCACGACCAGGATCGGCGCTGGGTCCTGGTCGATGTAGTAGCCGACGATGTTATTGACGATCTCCGTCTTTCCGATCTGCGAGGCGCACATAAACACGACCGCCTCTACCATGGGGTCGGTGAAGACGTCCATCATCTCCTGCTGGTAGGGAGCCCGATCCGTTCGCCATTCACCGGGTTCGGCCGAGGCGTGCCCCGTGAGAATCCGGTTGGCGTTCGCCCACTCCGAGACGGTGAGTTTAGGGGCGGGCGGTAGGCCCGCGTGGACGACCGCGGCGGCGAGGTTGAGCGCGTTCACTTCCGCGAGTTGCAACATCCCGAACATCCCCTCCTGCTTGTCGGAGCGTCGCTAGAAAGTCGTTGGCGATCTCCTCGAGAATGGCCTGGGCTTGGCCGATGGATTTTAGCCCGACGATGCGCGGCGCGTACTTGCCCGGGAACGCCGTGATCCGCGCCCGCAGCTCGGCCACCACCAGCCCGAGCAGGCGCTTGAACGATTCGAGCGGCAGCGACTTCCCCTCCCGCTCCAAGAGGGAGAGTTCGGCGAGCTTCGCATCGGCGACCATTTTCCGCCGTCGCGCCGCCGTTAGCCCGTCTTGCGCAGAGTTCTTCCGTGGTCTGGCCATTCCTACCGAAACCCTCTACCAAAAATCACTTTATCTAGTAAAGTAGTGCCGTCTGCGGTTACCCGCGTTGACGGGCTCAGGAAGGACCCGCTGGCACGGAAGTTGGGTAGGGTGCAGCGAGTGCGCGCTCGTCTAGAAGCTCGAACATATCTGCTACTCCAGCCTTCGTGCTGTTGCCCTCACAGAGCCAGTGCTTCTTCACAAACGCCAACAGCGTATCCTCACGCTGGGCTGCAGAGAAACCGTTACCCCACCACTTCGCGAGGAGCGTGGTATCTAGGCAAACGCGGCACCGCAGGAGCAGTCGATCGTTAGCCATGCACAGCCTCTCCCTCGGGGATCATCGTCAGTCCATGTAGGTTGATGCGATGTCCTCGGGGTAGTCCTAGCATGTTGAAGCTCACCACGCCAGGCTCGTCCTCCACGCTGCACTGCTTGTAGTTCTCGGGGTTGAAGTGTGGGGCGTAGTGCCAGTACAGCTCGTAGTCGTAGCCATGGATCTGGTCGATGAGGGCGGGCATCCCTGGCCCCGGGTTGTTCTCCACGTAGAGGATGGGCCGGCACTCCCGGATGAGACGCTCGGCCCCCTTGAGGACGTCCCCCTCCATCCCTTCGACGTCCGCCTTGATGAGCTGCACCACGGGGCACACGTCATCCAAGGGCACCACGGGCACGGTGGCCCCCTGCTCGAACCCTCCGAGGGCCAGGCCCCCGTAGTTGCCGTCGATGGTGTAGTCCAGGAAGGGTACCTTGATGGTGCGATGCCCTGCCCCCAGGGCGTAGTTGAACGCTGTCACGTTCGTTAGGCCGTTGAGGGCGAGGTTCCCGCAGAGAATGTGATACATGAACTTGAACGGCTCGAAGGCGATGACGTGGCCGGCCAGCCGGGCCAGGGCCACCGTGTGCGCGCCGATGTTCGCCCCCGCATCCACCACGACCCAGTCGGGCCGGATGAGCTGCCGCCATAGGTCGACCTCGCTCTCCGAGTACTCGCCGAACTTCTGCAGCGCGCGTCCCATGTAGCGGTCTTGGCGCAAATACATCATTCGGCCGTAGCGACAATCCGACACACCAATCAGGGAGGCGTCAGCGCGATCCATTACGCCCCCTCCTGCCGCATGGCTTCCCTGCGCATCCGCGCTACGAAGTTCTCTAGGTACAGCGCGGCCCTCTGGCATCGTGCGGGGTCTTCGTCCAGGAGCCCTAGCGCAGTGTTGCACTTCGAGCAGAGCAGCCCGCGCACAAGCCCAGTTTCGTGGCAGTGGTCGACATGGGGCGTCCGCTTCGGCACCTCGCCGCAGATGAGGCACCGGCCATCCTGTGCGGCCAACATCTCGTTGAATGATTGAACGGTTAGCCCGTACACCTTGAGGTCGCGGTTTCGCAGCGCCTTCCGGGCGTGCGCACGAGCGCGCTCTGGATGTGTGTCCCGCCAGAGCTTCATGCGCGCTTGAATCTGAGTGGACTTCCGCTTGTACCTGTCCCGCTCGTAGCAACGCTTCGAGCAGAACTTCGGAGCGCAGCCCATGGGCTTGCGAGTGAAGTCCTCCCCGCAATGCTGGCAGGCTATGAGCTTTCCGTCGGCACGATCCATCAGCGCGTGGGAACCTTGAAGGCGCGCGGGCCTGAGTCACGTATCCGTTCTGCCAACGCCACGCGTCGATCCAGCTCGATGTCGTCGAGCTTGGTCGTGGAATGATTTGTCAGGACCACGCGCTCAGACAACTCAAGTGTGAGCAATAGTTGCTGGCGCCGCCTGCGGGTATAAGGCAAGATTGCCTTTGCAAAACGGGAAATATCAGTAGTGTGAGAAAGTATCCACCTAGCCCGTGGCCTCATGTGAAATGCCCCAGGAAGAAAACCACTAGGCCCAGGAGCTATAATTTTCGGCTTCCTGGTCTGCATCGGCCAACGGTCATTGAGCCAGGCCACCAACAGCGCCGCCTCTTCGTCCCATATAACAACGTGCAGCATTACGCCGCCGCGACGGGTGGGATGCGACCGCGCTTGGATGGCCCCACGAGCATCGAAAAGACCGGCGGCATACGCACAGTCACTGTCTGAAGCGACCATGGTAGGGACGGGCCGAAACGAGTGGTTAGTCATCGGTGAGTGCTTCCAGAGCTGCTTTCACTTCACGCATCACGCTGCCCCAGTCCCCCTGCGCTGGTTGTCGCACGAGGCGCGCCGTCTTGTACCACGGCGTCGTTTCGCCTACGACCCCCCAGCGGTAATCGGGGATCGTGGGCAGGAGGAGCCAGAGGGGCTTCCCCAGCGCGCCGGCGAGGTGCGCGACGCTCGTGTCGCACGAGATCACGAGGTCGAGCTGGCTGATCAGCGCCGCCGTGTCGGCGAAATCCTTGATGAGCGGCTTCAGGTTGTGGCAGGGCACGCTCACGGGCTCCTGATCCACCTGGAGCGAGTACCAGGTCACGCCGGGGATACTCCAGAGCGGTGTCCAGTGCGCGAGCCCGATCGAGCGGCGCCTGTCGCTCCGATGATCCGGCGAGCCGGCCCAGACGAACCCCACCTTCAGCCCATCACCGGCCGGGAGGTCTGGTCCTGGCAGCGACCATGAAGTATGAAGCCATGGGGTGCTTGGCACGTTATCGGCGGTCATCCCGAAGCGATGGGGGAGGCTCATCATCGCCACCTGACCATCGCACGGCGGGTAGGGCTCACCTTGAGCGGTCACCGCACGGAACGGAAAGCTCTGCTCAAATAGTCGCACGAGCGGCCGTTGCACCTCGATGTGCACGTCCCCCTCAATCAGCGGCAGGTAGCGCGCCATCATCAGCGAATCCCCGAAGCCCTGCTCGGCGTGCACGATCAGCCGGCGCCCGTTCAGCGGCGAGCCATCCCAAGCGGGTTCATGGTGCCGCATCACGTAGGTGCCCATGAACACGGGCGAGTCGAAGCGCGCCTCGTAGGCAGCCCAGCCCTCCTGCCAGCGACCGAGTGCCATCAGGGGGTAGCTGAGATTGTAGCGACGCTCGGCCGTGACGGGCCCGCTCGCCGGCGCGAGCGCGATCGCCTTCTCGAGGCAGTGGATCGCCAGCTCCGAATCGCCGAACGCATGCACGCACTTCCCGAGTCCCTCCCAAACGTCACCGAGCTGCGGGTTGAGCTTCAGCGCCGTCTCATAGGCGGCGACGGCTTGGGTGTACTCGCCACGCGTCTCGTGAATCACGCCGAGGAGGTGGTGCGCTTCCACGAACGTGGGGTTCTGCGCCACGAGCGGAGCCAAGATGCGCAGCGCGCCTTCGTGCTCCTGGATCTGCCACGAGATCACGGCGATGCGATACTGCATCAGGGTGGCGATGTCTCGAGGCGGCTTCAGCTTCAGTACCCGTCGGTAGAGCGTCAACGCCTCGGGCAGCTTGCCCTCCCGGTGCAGCGTATCCGCTTGCGCGGCCCACCGCTGCGCGAGGCCCACCCCACGAATCGGCTGCATCACCGCGCCGACCGGATCGCCCGCGCAAAGGCGGCGGTGAAATTCTCCTGCCACCGCTCGTTCACGACGCGCTCGCCCACGGCCAAGAAGTCCAGTCGCTTCGGAATGGGGATCCTACTCTTGAACGTCCACAGCAACCGCACGTCCTGCTTCCCGGGACCAGTGCGCTGGTACACGCCCCAGGTCTTCACGCCAAAGTGCTCCTTCGGATCCAGCACGAACGTCCGCTGCTTCCCCTTCAGCTGCAGCACCCCCCGAGCCGTGACGTGACGCTTGGCCGGGAGGATGCCCGTCACGCCCTTGCGGGGGACGAGGCGGAGGTTCTTCGGGTAGAGCGCGCGCGGCGCGAGATCACTGAACCCCGGGCGGATGTTGGTGGAGGGGATGGCGATCGGCATCGCTGGATCGAGCGCCGTCTTGACCCCAGGGGCTTGAAACTTCTGCAGGTACTTGCCGCGCTCGCCGATCTCGACCGTCACGCTCATGGGGTCGTCGGCCTTATTCGAGAACTTGGGGATGCGGACGTGGCGCAGGTTGAAGTCCGCCTGCCGGAGGACGAAGTTGGCCGCGATCTCCTGCTGCTCGGCCGCCCGCACGTCCTTCGCGGTCTGGTTCAGCGCCAGGCTGGCCGCGAACGGGACCTGGTCGCGGTAGAGCGCATCGAGGAACGTTTCGGCCTCGGAGGTATCGACGCGGATCACGCGGTCCTCCGCTGCAGGACGATCTCCACCAGCCCGCCGCATCTAGGGCAGGGCTTCACGAAGCCGCGGCCCGTCTCGTCCGTCTCCGTCCGCATCGCCACCGGGTAGGCGTGAATGGTGGGGGGGAAGCGCACGCGCCCCAGCAGCCCGTGGCCGCACGTGCCCCCGTCCCGGGGGTGCGGGCAGTAGAGCTGCACAAAGGGCCGAACGACAAGAGGGGCCATCACCCAACTGGCTGGGCGCGGCCCCCGGGGGCGCAGCGGCATATGTCTACCCGTCAATCTAATGCCCCCGCCCAGAGGGGAAACTTCTGGTCAAAGACGCTGGCGACCATCACTAGAGCAACCTTTCTTGCACCGACCGCCCGTGCCGATCGACGTAGTAATCCGACTCGCCCTCGAGCCCGAGGACCTTCACGCCGCCGAGCGCGGCGATCGCGGCCTCGATCACGAACGCCTCGTGCGCGGCGGCGACCCACCAGCCCTCGCGCTGCTCGTCCCACCAGCGGTCGCCCCGGGGCAGGGTCTTCAGCGTCTCGACCAGGTCCTCGCTGTACGGACTGGTCAGCAGGATGCCGAGCTGCCCGGGGTTGAGGCCGGCGCCGGCGGGGACGCCGCGCTCGAGCGTGGTCTCGTGGTCGCTCACGCCGCGCCCTCAACCAATCGCATCGCGCCGCGCAACGTCCACCGATAGCCAAGCTCGTACTGCGCTGTCCCGAGACGGGAGCGCACGCGCACCTGGCGGTCACATGCGACATATCTCCAGTCACCGCTCCGACGAGTCACGAGGCCGCCACTCGTATGCTTCCACCACCGCTGACCCCACACCGTTTCATGCCGCGTCCATCCGGCGCGCTCACTCACGCCGCCCCCTCGGTGAGCCCACGCGCCAACGCCGCCAGCGCATCGCCTTCGCAAGCATCGCGTACCGTGGACGATGCGAATAGGCTGCCGTGCCCGTGGCGTCCTGCCGCCTCGATGGCTGCGACAATCGCCCGAGCGGTGCGCGCTTCGAGCCGCGCCCCACGGTCGCAGGTACACGCTTCAAATGCGGCACTCGCATAACGCGGATGCGCCGTGCAGTTCTCTGCGTGCGGCTCACGTTCGGCTGCGTCGTGGAGCAGCGCCGCGACGGAAGCAGCGAGGTCAGTCATCGGGAGTTGATCTCACGAATCCGCCAACAATCAACCCAATATTCCAGCCCCGTAGTCTCGCGCAGAACCTTGACGCGCCCGAAGGCGTAATCCGTGACACGTCCCCAGCGAACATGATCGCCGTGCTCCCACGACACCTCCCGGCCTGGGGTGAGCGCGGTCTTGCGTGCCGCATCAAGGACTTCCCTCGCGGCGCGATACCTAGCGGTGGCTCCGCGTGCTGCGCGATCCAATCGGGGCGCCGCGACGTGCGCGGAGAGGTCCGTCACGAAATTGCCTCCACGTAATCGGTGGCGTTCGCGTCACGCTGATTGCACCGAGGCTCGGCGGCCCACCAGAGGAATACGTGGCGCTGGCCGTTGCTGATCCACGGTTTATCGACCCACACGTCCGCCACGCAGCAGCCCGCGTGCCCCGCGTTGTGCTGGCAATGCATCCCCGACCAGTAATGCACCGACGGGCAGCGCGTCTCCGGTTGGGGGGCCGCGACGTGCGCGGAGAGGGCCGTCACGCCCCAGGCTCCGCGTCGGGATAGGATTCCTCGGGGCGCTCGTACTCATCCTCGTCGGCGTAGCTCGATTCGATGGCGTCGCAACACGAGCGACAGAGGCTCACGCAATGCTCCTTGCCGCAACGGCACTCCGGGTTGTAGCCGCCCGTGTCGTCCTCGCGGAAAGTGTCCCCACACTCGACGCAGAACCCGTCGCCGGTGTTCACTGTGATGCCTCGCCTTCAGGTTTCGCGCCGGCGTTCCATTGCCTCAACTTCTCGCGCTCCGCGTTGTACAGGTTGTACTGGTCCCACCGCTCCGGGTGCGACGCCGCCAGGTCGTAGCCGTAGAACCACCAACACCCCTTCCCAACACGGGCATTGCACTTCGGGCAGCGCACGCCGTGGACGACTTGCGGCTCATCCACGCGCGGTCTCCGGTTGGGGGGCGAGGGACCCAGAGTCAGTCACGACAAACCTCCCACGTTGCCCACGCCTACCGCTCGCACGCGATCAATCGCGGCCAGCACAATCTCTCGGGGCGAATCCGTCGCGCCCGGTGCCTTGGCGTTCGTGACGTAGGCTTCCACGACGCGGCGCAGTTCTTCCCATCCCGGTGCGACGGCTTCCTGCGCAGCGCGGAGCTGGAGGAGCGCCGTTTCGAGATACGCCTTCCGTACAAACGCGGGCGCATCTTCCCATGCCGTCGTGGCGTACTTCTCCTCAGAGCGCACCCACCGTACCTTGGCGGCGGCTTCGACGGCTGCTGATCGCACGCTCATTGGGGGGCGTCCTGACGACCGGGCCTCACCCGCCGACCTCCCGCTGATAGGTTGCGTTCGCCGCTTGGTAGCGCCCCTCGAAGTGTTGCGCGAGCTCCTTCGGCGGCATCAGCGCCAGCCGCTTGCGGAACGCGCCCCACCCAATCTGCCCCTGCCACTCGTGGAGCATCCACTCGAGCGGCACCATGTTCGCCGCGTCGGGATGGCCGGGGCCGCGCGCATCGACGTGCGCCGCGACGACGCGGGCCTTATAGGGACACAGCGCCGTGAGGCTCGGCGACATCCACGGCTGGGCCGTCACCCAGTCGCCCGTCCGCGCCCCCGTGGCGACGCAGCGTTGCTTGCGGATGAACGCGCGGCGCGAGAGGCTGACGTGCTTCGGGAACAGGTGCCCCCCTGATGTCTTGGACCGCACGCTCCGGCTCCTTGGCTTCGGCGGGCGCTTCGGCTGGCGCTGCGGTTTCGGCACGGGGAAGATCATGCGACCTCTTCGAGCGTCAGCACGACGCGTTTCGGCGTGCCCTGGCGCTGCTCGGGGATGCCCGTCAGGGTCAGGTGCTTAGGCGCGTCGTCCACAATGAGCCCGCGCTCCTTCAGGAAATCGAGGCACCACTTGAGGCGCGCCACCGCATTGTCGTGGTCCATCACGCCGCGGCCGAGGTACAGAATGGCAGTGACACGGACGCGCTCCATCGGGCGCTTCGGCCGCACGCGGAGCCCACGCTCCCCCACCAGCGCGCGCATCTTCCAGGCATCGTGCGAGCGCGTCTTCTGACGCCAGTGCATCCGCGCGTTCGCCAGGTTCAGCGGCATCGGGAAGACCAACGTGAGCGTCTTCATCGGTCCGCTACCTTGGCACGCAGCTGGGCGGCCCACCGGCGGGCCGCGCGCGCGTGCTGGCACAGCTCCGCCAGCTTCGCCCGATCGCTGGTCGTCCCGGTCGCCGCGCCGTAGTCGTCCGCGATCGCCTCGTACCAGCGCGCCAGCCGGCGGAGCTCCGCCACGTCGGCTTCCGTGTACTGCGGTCGCCGGCTGCGGCGCGCGGACATAACGCTCATGGGGTGACGGGCTCCTCTCCCGGTTCCCGCTCGGCGTGCGCGACGGTCGTGCTGGTCGTCCCGCCACTAGGCACCATGTACGGGATGCCGCCAGGCGGATACCGGACGGGTCCGGTGCGCGGACCGACGTAGGACACACCTGCTGCGAAGTGGCGGTCGTGATCGTGCCGTACCTCCACCCGGCCATGCGTCCCGGGTTCGACGACGGCATGGCAAACCGGGCACGGGCTGAAGCCAGATCCGGCGACAGCGTCCGCGTAGCCGTGCTGCTCCCATGCCCAGTAGCGCGCCTCCAAAGTCTCGGTGTCCACCATCCCGCCGCCGCGTTGCTTTAACGCGAGGACCCGCAGCGTCCCGGGGCGCGGCATGAACTGGTGATCGTCGCGCAGGTAGGTCGTGACCGCCTGGGCGAGCTGCTCGCTCGACACGTCACCCAGGAGCTCGGCCCACAGGCGGGCGACTTCGTCGTCGCTCGGCGGCCAGTGCTTCGGACGCGAGTACACGTCGAGCAGCCGGCCGAGCTCGCGGAGGACGAGGACGGGGGCGATCGCGGTGCCTCTCACTTCGCCGCCTCCCGCTCAAGCTCGGCGGCGCGGGCCCGGGCGCGATCGCCAGGTGAGAGGGCGGGCATGCCGGTAGCCGCCGGACCGCTTGTCCAGGCTTCGTGCAGCGCCGCAGTGAAATAGCCGAGCGAATTGGGCTGTTTGGAGCGGCCGTTCGGGAACCGGCCCGCCAGCTCGGCGAGCGTGGCCTCCGCGAACTCGATCGGAATGCCGGCAGCTTGCCAGGCCGCAGCAGTCGGGCGCTCCACGTTCGGGTAGAGCCGGGCATAGCCGCCGGCGAGCTGGCGGTCGAGCACCCCATTGACGGCGGCGCAGCAGCGGAGGGCGTAGTCGAGGGATCGGGGGACAGCCTCCCCCCCCTGGACCCCCCTCTCTACACCTACTACAACTACCTCTGCAGCTGCAGCTGCAGG